>Ga0180438_10012102_pt1 | contig 10306 bp, 6 predicted proteins | sample SS_ome_12_FD_132455 | JGI IMG/M metagenome (GOLD analysis project Ga0180438, IMG submission 132455) | Hypersaline lake sediment archaeal communities from the Salton Sea, California, USA - SS_3_D_2 metaG | ecosystem: Environmental > Aquatic > Non-marine Saline and Alkaline > Hypersaline >... | reverse complement strand
TGTGGGCCGTTTTGCCCAGGACCCCAACCCGGTCACCCGCGACGGCCTGCCCCTCTACTACATCTACCAGGGCTTCACCAACGATGGCGCTTACCTGGTGTCCTTCTTTTACCCGGTCACCAGCCCGACGCTGCCCGCCAACGCCGAGGTGGCTGACGCTTTTGAGGAGGCTTTGAGCAACGACGAGGCTGAAGCCTTTATCCAGGAGCAGGCCGAGGCGTTGAACGCCCTGGCCCCCGCCGACTTTGAGCCCAACCTGAACACGCTTGACGCGTTGGTCGCCTCGCTGGAAATCGACGGGATGGTGAGCAGCGGGCCCCACGGGCAGGTGTGGGGCTTGATCGGCCGCGTGGAGTCCAATGGCACCCAGACGCCGCTTACAGCGATTGACGCCGGTAGTTACACGGTGGTCTACAACCCGGACGGCGCCCCAACAGAAGTTGGCGTATTATCCTTCCAAGCCGACTGCAACAGCGGCTCGAACGGTTACACCGCCGAGGGCGGGATGGCCGGCCAGATAGCGGTGCAGCCCGGCCCTATGACCCTGGCTGAGTGCCCGCCCGGTTCGCTGTCGGATGAAATGGTGGCCACCGTCACGGCGCCGGCCATGGACTACAAGGTGCGGCCCGGCGGCAATGTGTTAGAACTGGTCAAACCGGCCGGCGGCGGCTCGCTGCTGTTTGGCACGCTGGGCCCGGCTGAAGCGCCGCCCCCCGCGGCGCAGATCAGCTTCTGGGCCGATGACGAGGTCATCCAGGCAGGACAATGCACTACGCTGCACTGGGAGGTGGAGAATGTCCAGGCGGTGTGGGTCTACCCCCAAGGCCAGCCGTATGAGGACTACCCCATGACGGGCAAAGAGAGCCACCAGGTCTGCCCGGAAACAACCACCACGTATGAGATGCGCGTGCTTCTGACCGACGGTAACGTTGAACTGCGCCAGGTCACGGTGAATGTGGAAGCAGTTGAACTACCTCCGGCAGAGATCAGTTTCTCCGCCGATCAAACCGTCATCAATCAGGGCGAGTGCACCACCCTGCGCTGGCAGACGGCCAATGTCAAAGGCGTGTGGGTCTACCCGCAGGGTCAGCCCTGGGACCAATATCCGGTCGAGGGCGTCGGCAGCCAGGAGGTGTGCCCGGAAAACACCAGCACCTATGAGATGCGGACACAACTGGTTGATGACCAGATAGACTTGCGCCAGTTGACGATCGAGGTGCAGGTTGAGGAGCAGGACCCGCTGCAAAATACCGCCTGGCTGGTGACCATCCTCAACAGCCAGCCGCCGCTGCCGGATACCGAGCTCACGCTGAATTTCGGCGGGGAGGGGACGGCCAACGGGAACGCGGGCTGCAATGATTTTAACGGCGCCTATACCGTCAGCGGGGAGGGGCTGGTGATCGGCCCGCTGACGGCCACCCAAAGACTTTGCGCCGAAGAGATCAACGCGCAAGAGCGAGCCTATTTGTCGGCGCTGCAAGCGGCCGGATCGTTCAGCCTGGAGGGCAATCAACTGATTATCCGCGACAATGCTGGGCTGGAGATCCTGCGACTCGACCGGGTGCAGGTAATGCCACTTTAGGTTCATAGGTTGGGCTGAACTAAGAGGGGGGAAACTCAACATCGAGTTAGGGTGTTGGGTCTCCTTCCTCGACCCAACCTATATGGCAACCAGCATCGTAGGTTGGGTTGAAAACCCAACATTAGTCTCGTCACGTGTTGGGTCTCCGTCATCGACCCAACCTACAGGGCTACAGGGCTGCGCTTCAACCCGGTGGGGCAGTGCGGCAATAATGGTTAGTAAATTCCTAGCGGAGGCAAAGCTATGACAGACTTGATCGGTCAAACTATCGGCGGTTATCAGCTCGTCGAGCTTATTCATCAAGGCGAAAACACAGTATACAAAGGCTTTCAGGCCTCAATGAACCGCTATGTGGCGGTTAAGATTCTGAACCCATCCCTGGCGGCCAACCCGGACTTTGTCCAGACGTTTCAGCAGGATCTGGAACGCATCGCCGGTCTGGAGCACCCCAACATCCTGCCCATTTACGACTATGGGCAGCAAGGAGAGGTGTTTTACATCGTATCTCGCTATGTTGAGACCGGCGCCTTGAAAAATCGCCTGCCGCCTGCCTTTTCCCCGAAGCAAGCGGAGGCCATGCTTAACCCTATCGCCGAGGCCCTAGATTACGCCTATCGTTCGGGGGTAGGGCATGGCAATGTCAAACCCTCGAATATCCTCATCGACGCCCAAGGGGGACCATTGCTGACTGATCTGGGCTATGTCCAGGGCATGGATGTGGGAAGGCAAGAAAGCGCTTATCTGAGCCCCGAGCAGGCCCAAGGTATGGGGCCCGACGCGCGCAGCGATGTGTATGCGCTGGGAGTGTTGCTGTACCATATGTTAGTCGGCGAGCCGCCTCCTCCGGGCGCCGCGGTCAGCCCGCGCGCCAGACGGCCTGACCTGCCGGAGGAGGTTGAAAAGGTTGTCCTCAAATCGACGGCCCAGGCCCCGGAGCAGCGCTACCAAAGTCCCAGCCAAGTAGCATATGCATTCAATCAGGCGCTGACGCCACAAGCGACCCCGGCGGCGCATGCCGCACCTGAGCCACTCCCGCAAGCGGAACCCCAGGCACCACCCCCGGCCCCGGCGCCTAGACGAGGTGGTTTCAGTTGGGCATTTCTCCTGTTGGGAGTGGTTGCCATTTGCTGCTTGTTAGGGGTGCTTGGCGTGGTCCTGGTTGGGAGGGATAGGGAAGTCGCCACGCCCACGCCACCGGCTGATGTTGAGCAGCCGGCCCCAGAACCGCCGGCACCGCCCGAAGGCTCATTGTTGCAGGGGTTCTTCGATATGATCAAGGGCATTTTCGACAGCCTCGCCAGCATCATTGACAGCATCTTGGGGGGTGGAACCACACCACCAGAGCCACCTGAGGAACAACCACCTGGGGAGGAGCAACCACCGCCCGAGGAACCGCCAGCGGAGGAGCCTGGAGAGGGGCCGCCAGCCGAGGAGCCCGGTGATGCGCCTGCGGGATAATAAACACTGATTCCAAGTAGGGTTACAACAAGGGGACAGAGCGCATCCCTCCCTAGGTCAACCCCCAGGATGCCAGACATCCCCCATCTATTCGAGTGGCTGGTGGGTTAGCACCGCAACTCAATATATGAAAGGAGCGACTATTAACCTTACCATCTTGGAACGATACATCTTGGGTCTCCTGCGTCGACCCCACCTACGGAGCTAGCGTTCTACGCAGGTTCCAGGGTAGACGAACATCTGAGCAGCCAAGCCTCGCGAAGGTTCAAGCGAATTTGGTCGTCTCCCTTCGCAAGGCTTACGAATAAGAGATTTGGAGGTATGAATCATTGAGTAGAAGACGCGAACGACGGAAAGAAGAAAGGGCAACTTTTGGCCGCAAGGGCACGGCAACCCGCTACCAGATGCGCCAGAAACTAATCGCCTTTGGGGATGATTTCTTCATCGAGAACGAAGCCGGGCAGAGGGTCTTTAAAGTGGACGGCAAAGTGCTGCGGGTGCGGGATACGCTCAAGTTCAAGGATATGCAGGGAAACACGCTGTGCCAGATCCAGGAGCGCATGCTGCGCGTCAAAGATGTGATGGCCATCGAAGATGGGGGCGGCAACAAAGTAGCCGAGGTGAAGAAGTCGCTGATCACCCCGCTGCGGGATCGCTGGACGGTCAAAATCCGGGGTGGGCCGGACATGGACGTGCAAGGCAACATCCTGGATCACGAGTATGAGATTAAGGAAGGCCGCCGCAAGGTGGCCCAGGTCTCCAAGAAGTGGTTCCGGGTGCGGGACACCTATGGTGTGGAGGTTGCTCCTGACCAGGAGGATGTGGTGATCCTGGCCGTCACCGTGGCACTGGATAACATGGCCCATCCCGGCAGGTGAAAATGAACCTACCTACCTTGACAATTTCACATTAACATAAATCAAGTTTGCACTAGCTCTGAGCAGGTCCGTGACCTGCGGCTTATACGACGCAATCACGGGTCGCGGACCCGTTTGGAGCCGAATGTGACATTGTCGAACTACTGAGATGTGCCAGTCAGGGCACTTGGCACCAAAGGGCACTTCGCACACAAACAACAGAGAATGAAAGGAGTACGGACATGGTTATCCTTGATATGTTCCCGCTTTGGGCAGTCTATGTGGTGACGGTAGTTGTGGTTCTGGTGGTCGCCGAGATCGGCTTTCGCATCGGCATGTGGCTAAAGCGACGGGATCCCGATTCGGTAGGTACTACTATGACGGCGGCGGTGGTCGGTGGCATGCTGGGTCTGATGGCGTTTCTCATGGCCTTTACGATCGGAATTGTCCTCGATCAGCACGGTGGGCGCAAGGCAATGGTTGTCACCGAGGCCAACGCTGTTGGAACCGCCTATCTCCGGGCTGGCTTTCTCGACGAGCCCGATCTGGCCTCGACGCGGAATCTCCTGCGCGAGTATGTCGAGGTGCGCCTGGCTGCCGCCGCTGATCCAGAGGCGCTACTTGAATCCGCCATGACGCGTTCTGAAGAGATCCACGGCGAATTGTGGTCGATCGTGGAGGAACAAGTCAGGCAGGGGAACGAGTCAGACACCATGGCTCTTTTCGTCGAATCGGTCAATGAGGTGATCGACGTGCATTCGCTGCGCTTGACGGCCGCAACCCTTCGCCTGCCGAGACTGCTGGGGGTCGTGTTGTATGCAGCCACAATATTGAGCTTTTTACTGGTAGGCGTTGCCAACAGTTCAGACAAGGAGCGGGATCAAATCGCCCTTACGATCTTTGCGCTGGCATTTGTGGCAGTCCTGATGATCATCGTCGATCTCGACCGGCCGCAACAGGGACTGCTCACCGTCAGCCAGCAAGCGATGTCGGATCTGCTGCGGCAGATGACGGCGCCCGTACAATGAGATCTTCGGGACCTTGCGCTGCTGAGAATCGCGCTGATCATCCTGAATCCCGCTGATCCATAACCGCCAGAATACAGAAAGAGGGGTCACCGCACGAGCAAAACCAGGGTACGAACCTATGAGCACTTACAGAACGGGACCGATAACCATAGATTTAAAGGAGACAAAAGTGCCTGAAATTTCTAATCAACAAGCCAAGCAAATCGCCGCAAAGGTGACGGTTGCTAACTTCGTGCGAGCCGAAACGGATCACATGTTCCGGGCCAACATGAAAGCCTTTGGCATGCAGATCGGCCAAGTAGTGCATCAGCGTGAACCCGTCACGGCCGCCAACCAGCCCGTCATCCGCATGAACCAGGACACGATCTATACTTCGATCCTGCTGGACCTGTCGGAACCGGCCGAGATCACCTTGCCCGAGGCCGGTGGGCGCTATATGTCGATGCACGTGATCAACCAAGATCACTACATGTTCGTCGAGTCCAAACCCGGGACCTACCGCCTGACCGAGGACGAGGTCGGCACGCGCTTTGCCGGGGTTACCATCCGCACCTTCTACAACGCCGGCGATCCGGATGACCTGCCCAAGGCCCACGCCGCCCAGGACGGCATCGAACTCACCGGTGGTGGGGAAGGCCCCTTCGATGCACCGGACTGGAACACTGATGATCTGAAGGTTGCCCGCAAGGCGCTCAATGATTTAGCCGTTCTCGGCTTTGACACCGCTTACGCCTTCGGGCGCAAGGAGGAAGTCCGGCCGGTGGATTATCTCGTCGGCGCGGCAGCCGGCTGGGGCGGGCTGCCGCAGAGCGCGGCCACGTACATCCTCGATAGCGTTGACGCAAACGACGGCCAAACACCCCACGCGGTCACGATCAAAGACGTGCCGGTGGATGCATTCTGGTCGATCACGGTCTACAACGCCGACGGGTACCTGGAAGCCAACGAGCGGGGCGTGAGCAGCTACAACAACTTCTCCGCCCAGCCCAACGATGACGGCTCGTACACGATCCATTTCGGCGGCTGCGGCGATGGCCACGGTGATGGCCGCGTCAACTGCATCCCCATCTCGCCCGGCTGGAACTACGCCATCCGCATGTATGAACCGCGCGCCGAAATTCTCGACGGATCGTGGCGCTTCCCGGCGCCTCAACCGGTCGACTGACGCGGCGTACAAAGGCGCGGCCTGACGAAATACAACCAGAGATTGAAAGGATAGAGAAATGAGCAACATCACCCAAGAAGAAATAAAGGAGATCGCAGAAGAGGCATACATCTATGCCTTCCCCATGCTGATGGGCTACCGTTTTGCCTTTGCTTCCTTTTTGATGCCTGGACTCCCATCCTATCGTGGCCCGGCCAACACCCTCACCGGCAAGGCAGCCACCCTCGACCATACCTTCAAGGATGTGATCACGCCAAACGCGGATACACCTTATTCGTTCGCTTTGCTGGACCTGCGCGCTGAACCGATGGTGCTTCAAGTGCCGGCAATCACCGACCGCTATTACGTTTTTCAGTTTGTAGACTTGTTCGGCACCAACCCGCACTTCATCGGCTCGCGCGCCACCGGGCCGGATGCGGGTACTTACTTGCTGGTTGGTCCAGGTTGGGAGGGCGAGGCCGGGGACGACTTCCATGGCGTGTTGCCCTTCGATACCGACTTGGCCTTTGCGATTGGCCGCACCCAGTTGCTCGGCAAGGAGGATGTCCCCACTCTGGCAAAGGTGATGGCAAGTTACAAACTCCAACCCCTGTCGGCTTTTCGAGGACAGGATGGCCCGGGGATTCCAGATACCGAATGGCCGGTCTGGGATGACGAGGCTTCACGCGACGAGAGATTCATCGGCACCCTGAACTTCCTGCTCACCTTCTGCCAGCCGATCCATCCCTCGGAGACGGATTTGATGGCCAGTTTTGCCAAGATCGGGATTGGAGCGGGAGTACCTTTCGATACCGAGGCATTAAGTGATGATGTCCGAGAGGGCATCAGGGCTGGTGTCACGGCGGCGCGTGAAACTATGGCGGCAAAAACAAAAACCATTTTGCAGAAAGTCAATGGCTGGATGTCCTCTGATGTATTTGGTACGCGCGAGTGGTATGGCGGCAACTTTCTGTTGCGCGCCGTGGCTGCCATGGCTGGTTGGGGTGGCAATGACGTGATTGAGGCAACCTATCCTACCGCCCGTGAAGATGCGGATGGAGAGCCTTTGGATGGCACCCACCGCTACCAGATTACGTTCGATACGCTGCCTCCGGCCAAAGCCTTCTGGTCGGTGACCATGTACGACACCGCCTATGATGGCACGGCCGGTTATCTGGTGGAGAATCCTATCAATCGTTACCTGATTAACTCGACGACCCAGGGCCTGGTCTACGGCGATGACGACTCCTTGACCATCACCATCCAACACGAGCAGCCCCAGGATATCACGCAGCAGGCCAACTGGCTGCCGGCACCCGAAGGGCCGTTCTATCTGGTCATGCGCATCTACTGGCCCGAACCGGCTGCCCTCGACGGCACCTGGACACCGCCACCGGTGCGAAAAGTATAGCCACGCAGATATCAAGCAATCAAATTTTTTGTAAAGGAGATAAAAATGAACAAAAAAGTACATGTAGACGGATCGTCTCTACCTTTCCCACAGACACCTTCTGCCAGTGTTGCTGGGCGCACGCTGGCCGAATCAGAGCACCAGTGGCGGCAGGACCCCAAACGCCTGCCCGAAGATGCCCCCAATATCGTGATTTTCATGTCGGATGACGCCGGGTTCAGCAACCCCGATACTTTCGGAGGCCCGGTGCATACGCCCACCATGTCCCGGCTGGCCGAGGGCGGGATCGCCTACAATCGTTTTCATACCACCGCTATGTGTTCGCCAACCCGCGCCGCCGTGCTGACGGGGCGCAATCACACCCATGTGGGTGCGGGTCAAATTGCCGAATTTGCCAATGATTTTGATGGCTATGTCGGCGAAATCCCCCGCTCCGCGGCCACGGTCGCCCGGGTGCTGTCGGAGTATGGCTACAACAGCGCCGCGTTTGGCAAATGGCACAACACCCCGCCCAGCGACGTCAAACCGGGGGGACCCTACGACCAGTATCCCACCGGCCTGGGGTTTCGCTACTTTTACGGTTTCATCGCCGGCGAAACCTCGCAGTACGAACCGCGCCTCTTCGAAAACGTCAACCCGGTCGAACCCCCGCACGATCCCGAGTATCACCTGACCGAGGATCTGGCGGAGAGAGCGAAAACCTTCATCCGCAATCATATGGCCTATACCCCGGATGATCCATTCTTCCTCTACTTTGCCCCTGGCGCGGTGCACGGCCCGCACCATATTTTCAAAGAGTGGGCCGATAAATACAAAGGCAAATTCGATCAGGGCTGGGAAGTTTTGCGGGAAGAAACCTTCAAGCGCCAAAAGGAATTAGGCTGGATTCCCGAAGACGCGGAACTGACCTCCATGGATGAAAGCATGCAAAGATGGGACGATGTTCCCGAGGAACAGCGCGCCTTCCAAACCCGGCTGATGGAAGTGTACGCCGGTTTCCTTGAGCATACGGATGCGCAGTACGGCAAAATCGTGGACGAACTGGAAGCGCAGGGCTTGCTGGAAAACACTCTCATCATTTACATCAATTCCGATAACGGCGCTTCGGCCGAAGGCATGAACGGCACCATTTCGGAGTTGTTGGCCCAGAATTCGATGTTCAGCACGTTAGAAGAGCAGTTGGACGTGCTAGAGCGGGACTATGGCGGCCTGGAAGCCATCGGCGGCCCCCTCCTGGAGAATATGTACCACCACGGCTGGGCCTGGGCCGGCGATACGCCGTTCAAGAGCACCAAGCTGATCGCCGCCCACTTTGGCGGCACCCGCACCCCGTGTGTGATCCACTGGCCACGCGGCATCGAGGCCGACCGGAGGCCACGCTCCCAGTTCCACCACGTGATCGACATCGTCCCCACCCTGTACGAGGTGGCCGGGATCACCCCGCCGCGCAGTGTGGATGGCTTCGAGCAAATGCCGTTGGATGGCGATTCGATGGCCTACAGCTTCAATGATCCCGACGCCCCGGAACAGAAACGTCCCCAATTTTTCGACATCATGGGCAGCCGGGGGATCTACCAGGGTGGTTGGTTTGCCGCGGCCTTTGGTCCGAAAAAGCCCTGGTCAACCGATCTTTCAGGCCTGATGAACTGGGATCCCGACGAGGATGTCTGGGAGCTGTACGATCTGAGCAACGACTTTTCCCAGGCCCGCGACCTGGCGGAAGAGATGCCCAAAAAGCTCCAGGCCATGAAGGACGTGTTCACCATGGAAGCCACCAAGAACCTGGTCTTTCCCATCGGCGGCGGCCTGTACGTCCCCGGCTATCACCCGGAAGAGATGCGCGTCACGCCGCTCACCGAGTGGAACTTTTTCGAAGGCCAGGTCCGCATCGGCGAGACGCTGGCGCCCAGGTTCATCAGTGGCTTTTCCTCGCTGGCGACGATTAAGGCCGATCTGCCCGAAAACGCCGAAGGTGTGCTCTTTTGTCTGGGCGGCATTTCGGCCGGGTTCACGGTCTTTATGGATCAGGGCTATCTGCACGCCGAATACAATGCCATGACGCTCAACCGGTACAAGGTGCGGTCCGAAGAGCCGCTGCCCACCGGCAAAGTGACGATCGAGGTAGAGACCAAGTTCGATTCCCGGCAGCGCCAGTCCGGGGGCACGATCTCCTTCCGGGTCAATGGTGACCCCGCTGGATCCGGGCGTTTCGAAAAATCCGTACCCGTGATTTTCACCGCATCGGAAACCTTCGATATCGGCATGGATCTGGGGTCGCCGGTGTCGCTCGATTATCACGAACGTGCGCCGTTCCAATTCAACGGCAAGATTGAAAAGATCAACATAAAGTATATCTAGCCCCTATCGAACATGTGCCCAGGGGTGTTTCGTTCAGGCGAATGCCGGAACGGAGCATCCCTGCGGGCAGCATCTTTACCGTGGCGCGGTATAGATCTGTTGCCCGTAATCTTGGTGATGGAGATCAAAGCATCCATGACGGCGTCTGTTCAAGCAACAGGTTTGAAGAAATATGCACCGATTCTGGGTTGGTTGCCTGCCTACCGGTCTTCCTGGCTGCGCAGTGATCTAATGGCCGGTGTGACCACGGCGGCGGTGGTGATCCCGCAGGCGATGGCCTACGCCACACTGGCCGGCCTGCCCGTGGAAGTGGGTCTGTATGCCTCGCTGACGCCTATGATGGTCTATGCGCTGCTGGGCACCTCACGGGTTTTGAGTGTCAGCGTAACCTCCACCATCTCCCTGCTCACAGCCTCAGTGCTGGCGACGTCCGTCTCTGCCACTGATCCGAGCGATATCCTGGTCGCG
>Ga0180438_10012099_pt1 | contig 10307 bp, 7 predicted proteins | sample SS_ome_12_FD_132455 | JGI IMG/M metagenome (GOLD analysis project Ga0180438, IMG submission 132455) | Hypersaline lake sediment archaeal communities from the Salton Sea, California, USA - SS_3_D_2 metaG | ecosystem: Environmental > Aquatic > Non-marine Saline and Alkaline > Hypersaline >... | reverse complement strand
GACCCGTTCGGCCCCAAGAAGCCGAAGACCTCGCCCCTCTCCACGGCGAGTGTGAGGCCGTCCACGGCCACGATGTCGCCGTAGCGCTTCCGCAGCTGGCGGGTCTCGATGGCGGGCATGTCGGACTCCCCACCCCGGCGAGCCGGGCCCGATCAGTGGATGAGCGTCATCCTGCGGGTTTCGGCGACCTCGCCCACCCGCAGTCGGCAGAAGTACACGCCCGCGGCCACCGTCTGCCCGTTCCCGTCCCGCCCGTCCCAGGTCACCGAGTGGAACCCGGCCGGCATGCGGCCCTCCGCCAGCCGGCGGACGCGCTGGCCGCGCACGTTGAAGATGGTGAGATCGACGTCCCCCTCCCTCGGGAGTCCGTACTGAATGACGGTCTCCGGGTTGAACGGGTTGGGGACGTTCTGCGCCAGGCAGACCGAGGTCGGCAGCCGGGCGCCGTCGGGTTCGTCCGCGGCCACCGGCGTGCTCGGCCCGGAGAAACCGCGGATCTCGATGTCATCTACCGCCGCCTCGACCACCGAGTTGAAGGGCGGGTCGTCGGTCGCCACGATGCGGACCTGCATCTGGTCCGTGAGCGCCCCGCCCGCCCCGAGGTCCACGACCACCGAGTGCCAGGCGTGATCCTCCGGGGTCTCGGTCAGGGTTTCCAGGTTGGTCCAGGTGTGGCCCCCGTCGTTGGAGACGTCCACCCGGAAGGGATCGTTGTCCATCTGCGTCGGGATGGCGTCGTTCGTGTACCAGCGGCGGTACGCCAGTGTGGCGCGGGTGTAGTCCGAGAGGTCCATCTGGGGAGACACGAGCGTCGTGCTGCCCCCGTCGACATCCCCGAAACGGGGTTTGGTCCCGAACGGGGAGTTCTCGGTCACGTAGCACCGGGTCCCGGGGTGGAGGGTGGCGTCCTTGCCCGTCTGCACGACATCGCGGAGCCAGACGTCGCGCTTCTCGGTGGGCACGACCCGCTCCCAGAGGCCCTCGGTCGCGCTGTCGCTCGGCGCGCCCACCGTCCACCCGAGATCACTCTCGAAGTCGTCCATCAGAATCTCGGTGAAGGCCCCGACGTACACCGGGAAGACGACGGTGGCCGCCCGCGTGTCCGTCTCCAGCGCCAGCTCGAAATCGATCCAGTCCCCCTCGGCCGGCCGGCCGTCGAGCGAGATCCCGAAGTGCGGCGAGAGCGTCCCCCCGGCCGTTTCCGAGGGCATGTCCGAGAAGGGGGCCAAGCTGTCGGCGACGGTGACGCCCGGTGTTGCCGTCCGCAGCACGCCAGTGACTCCCGTGGCCGGCCCGCGGCCGTCGTTCATGAGGGTCACGGCCAGGCGCACCGTTTCCCCGGGGTCGAGAAACCCGTCCGCCCCCCCGCCCCGTGCCGAGTCGTCGACCTCATAGCCCGCGATTTTCAGCAGATGCAGCTGGGGGGTGTAGGCCACCCTGTGCGTGTAGTACCCCACGTTGCACGTTCCGTACTTCACGTACCCGAACCCATAGACGCCCCAGGCCGGCCCCCAACTGTTCTTGATGATCCAGGCGCCCTCGCCGTCGCACTGCGTGTCGTCCCATCCCACGATCAGGATGATGTGGTTGATCGAGCCCGCCGGGTTCCCCTCGTAGCACCCCTCGTGGTAGGCGAAGAAGTTGTCCCACACATAGAAGCCCGTGCTCACGGGACCGTAGGTGTAGACCGCGTTCTTGATGGCCGTCACGTTGTTGCTCACCGAGTAGAAGTCGTCCAGGACGACGGCCACCTCACACTCGTCCTGGGTGCACGGAGCGGTGTCGTCCGCCCGGTAGGGCATGCACGATTCCTCGATGGCCCCGTAGTACATGTAGTGGCTGTACGCCTCCTCCGGCCATCCCCCGTTGCAGCCGTGCCCGTAGGTCCTGCAGGAGAGAACCTGTTGCTCGGCGATGTCCACTTCCTGATCCTCGTAGATCCGGACGGCCGCCTCAACCGCACCCGTCGCCCCGAACAACCAGCAGGACCCGCAGGCCCCCTGGTCCCGCGCGGCCGTCACCCGGTATTCGTCCCGCCAGTCGAACACCGCCGGCAGGTCCCTCCCGGGAACGACGGGGGCCGCCGGGTCGGGCCTCTCGACCCATGTCTCTGGAGGGATGAACCCGAGGCGCTGCTGCTTCTCCTCGTCGGTCAAGTCGGACACCGAGGTGGGCCCGGCCACCCAACACCAGCCGTTCTCTTCGATCTCCCGCTGGTAGAGCGGGATGCGGTCGTCGCCGACCAAGCCGCTGGGGTCCTGCGCCCGCAGGTCCCCTGAACAGGTCCAGGAGACGATCAGGAGGGTCGTCAGTCCGATGGCGTATCGATGCTTCATCGTGGGTGCTCCTCTCACGCATGGGGGTGGAACCGCCGAAACGGCAAGCCGCACGGAGGGCCCGGAATCGCAGTCCGACTTCTATTGCATATATTATACCGCACTCGGGCCCATCGTTCCACCCCGCAGTCGCCCGTCCGGGCGATGCACGCCCTTGCATCCCGCCGCCGCCTGGGATAGAATAGAGGGCCCCGCACTTCACCGAACACGTAAGGAGGAGGAACCCGTGGCACCGCAAATCTCCCACCGTGCGCGCACGTGTCAGGCCTCGCCCATCCGCAAGCTGGTCCCCTTCGCCGAGGCTGCGAAGAGGCGGGGCCGCAAGGTCATCCACCTCAACATCGGCCAGCCTGACATCCAGACGCCCGACGAGATGCGCCGGGCCATCCAGGGGTTCGACCAGGAGGTCCTCGCCTACGGCCACAGCGCGGGCCTCGAGGAATACCGCCGGGCGCTGGTCCGGTACTACGCCCGCCACCGGATCGACGTCGGGTACGAGAACATCCTGGTCACCTCGGGGGGCTCGGAGGCCATCCTGATGGCCCTCACGGTCATCGGCTCGCCCGGCGACGAGGTCCTCCTCCCCGAACCCTACTACACCAACTACAACGGGTTCGCCAGCATGGCGTCCCTCGGCGTCGTCCCGGTGACCACGCGCGCCGAGGACGGGTTTCACCTTCCCCCCCGGGCCGAAATCGAATCGAAGATCACGGACCGCACTGTGGGGATTCTGTTCAGCAACCCGGGGAACCCGACGGGCGTCATCTACACCCGCGAAGAACTCGAGACGCTCAAGTCTCTGGCGCTCGAGCACGACCTGTTCCTGCTCGCCGACGAGGTCTATCGGGAGTTCGCCTACGACGGGGAGACCCCGACCTCCATCCTCCATCTGGAGGGGATCGACGACCACGCCATCATGCTCGACAGCGTGTCCAAGCGCTACAGCGCCTGCGGGGCCCGGATCGGGTGCCTGGTGACGCGCAACCGGGAAGTCCTCGATTCGGTTCTCAAGTTCGCGCAAGCTCGCCTGTGTCCTCCCACCGTGGAGCAGGTCGCGGCCATGGCGGCCATCGACGTCCCCGACGCCTACCTCGCCGATGTCCATGCCGAGTACCAGCACCGCCGGGACATCTGCCATCGCGGCGTGCTCGAAATCGACGGGGCCCTCTGCCGCAAGCCGACCGGGGCGTTCTACCTCGTTGCCAAGCTGCCGATCGACGACGCGGAGGCCTTTGCCCAGTGGCTGCTCGAGCATTTCCACGTAGACAACGAGACCGTCATGGTGTCCCCCGCGCCCGGCTTCTACGGGACACCGGGCATGGGCCGGGATGAGGTGCGCCTTGCCTACGTCCTGGAGGAGAAGGTCTTGGAGCGCGGCCTGCGCATCCTCAAGGCCGGCGTCGAGGCCTACAACGCGGGGCGCAAGACTGGTCGGCGCGCCGAAGAGACCTCGGTGGACGCCTGACCGGCAGCGAGGTTGGCGCCGTCCCGCTTCCACCCGACAAGCGATGAGTTGACAAACTCCGCGTCACGCGCTATAATAATTCTGTATTTGTCTGCCCTTTGGTGGGCTGAGCACCCAACGGTGCGGCGCTCCGCCAAAGGATTTGTTTATCTCTGTGATCCCCACCTACAGGAGGAGGGCATGCGGCATCGAATCATGGTGATCGGTTTCGGGTTGCTCTTGGCGTCCTTGCTCGCCGGCGCCACGGCGGCCTCCGCCGGGATGAGAACGGTCCTGATCGAGCAGGGCACGAGCGCCACCTGACCCTCGTGTCCCACGTGGGACGCGATCGTGGATTCGATCGGAGAGCAGTACAGAGATGTCGTGATTACGCTGATCAAGTACCACGCCTGGTGGCCGAGCCAGGACCAGTTCTACAGGGACAACCCCTCAGAGAACGCCGCGCGCATCAACTACTACGGCTGGAATGCCATTCCCGCGCTGGTGGTCGACGGGGCGACGGGCGACGGCGGGAACTATGGGGCTCTGATGAGCGCCATCGACGCGCGGCTCCTGACGCCCACACCCCTGGAGATCGCCGTGAGCGACACGCTCATCGGAGACAGCGTCTACGTGAGCGCACAGGTGACCGCCCCCGGGGAAGTCGACTCGCGGGCGACCTACACCTTCCAGTGCGTGGCCGTCGAATGGTTGAGGCCCTACAAGCAGTACTACATCATGCGGGACATGGTCCCGGACCCGGCGGGCGAGCCGTTCACGATTTCGACGGGCGACACCGTGACCTTCGACCGCGTCTGGTACATGAACCTCGCCGTGTACAACCCGCTCAAGATGAGCACGACCGTGTTCGTCCAGAACGACGCGACGAAGGAGGTCATCCAGGCCGCCTCGACCAACCCGCCGAAGGAGCACCAGCTCTACTATGCGGCCTCCGGAGGCAGTACGATCCTGCCCCCCGGCGGCTCGGCGCAGTTCTTCTCGCTCGCGTACAACGCCGGAACCGTCCCCGACACGTTCGACATGGACATGAGCTCCACGCTGCCGGGCGGGTGGTCGGCCAGCTACACCAGCTCCCAGGGAACCTTCTCGGGTCCCAGCGAGATCCCGCTGGCGCCGGGCCAGACCGACACGGTCTGGGTCGACGTCGACCCGGCCGGGATCCCGGGCTTCGGGCTGGTCGAGATGAGCGCCCTCTACGCCCCCGACAGTACGGTGCGGGTCCAGACCTTCAACACCATCCACGACGTGGATGTCCTCGTGGTGGACGACGACGGCGGGGAACCCTTCGAAGCCTACTTCCAGGCGGCCCTCGACTCCGCGGGTGTCATCCACGGGACGTGGGACCGGTCGACGGGCGGGCTGACTCTGGCGGACATCGAGAACTCTTCGGCCGACGCCCTGGTCTGGATGACGGGCCTTGCGTTTCCGACGTTCGACGACACCGACCGCGCCGTCCTGGCGGACTACCTCGACAACGGGGGGCTCCTCTTCGCCACCGGCCAGGACATCGGCTGGTCCCTCTGCGATCTCAGCAGCAGCTGGTGGTCCGTGGATGCCGTGAACTGGTACCAGAACTACCTGGGCGCCACGTACATCAGCGACGACACCAACGACATGACTCTGGTTGGTGTAACGTCCGATCCCATCAGTGACGGCATGAGCCTCACCATCACCGGTGGCGACGGGGCCAGCAACCAGGGCTACCCGTCCGAGATCCAGCCGCGCAGCACGGCGCTGCCGATCTTCTACTACGACGCCGGCATGACCCGGGAAGGCGGCGTGCGCTACGACGCCGGGTACTTCAAGACCGTGTACCTGGCCTTCGGGTTCGAGGCCATCGACAACCCGGTGGACCGGGCGCTCCTGATGGGCCGGATCCTCGACTGGTTCGCCTCTTCGCCCACCGAGGTCGAGGACGGAGCGATCGCGCACGCGCCCGCGTGGTTGGCCCAGAACGCCCCGAACCCGTTCAACCCGCAGACCGAGATTCGTTTCTCGGTCCCGGCGAAGGGGCACGTCCGACTGGACGTCTACAACGTGCAGGGTCAACGGGTCCGGGTGCTCGAGGATCGCGTTCTCGAGCCCGGCGTGCACACCGTCCACTGGGACGGTGCGGACGAGGCCGGCCATGCGGTGGCGAGCGGGCTGTACCTGTACTCGCTCACCACGGGCGGGTTCGAGGCTGCGAGGAAGATGATCCTCCTTCGCTAGGCGAGGACCGGCATGACGTTCGTGCGATACAGCCTGTGCCTCTGTCTGGCGTGGACCGCCCTCTCCGGCTGCGGCCAGAAGGCCCCCGTGGTCCCGCCGGATCCGGGCAGCCTGATCGTGGTTTCCGACCCCCCCGGGGCGTCCGTCCAGATCAACGGGCGCCCCGCGGTGGGCCCCTCGGGTCAGGCGGTGGTCACCCCCGATACGCTCGAGCTGGCCCCGGGCACCTACCGGGTGTCGGTGTGGCTCGACGGGTACGGGGGCACGCCCCAAACAGAGGACGCGGTCGTTACGTCGAGCGAACCGACCGTCGCGGCGTTCTGCCTCCGCCTCACGTCGGCCCTCACGGCCCGCGTCGTCCTCGTCGAGCATTTCTCGAACGTCGACTGCCCCCCGTGTGGACCCGCAGAGGTTGTCCTCAACGAGTTCCAGGAGAGCACGGGGTATGATCGGGTGATCTCGATCGGTTACCGGACGAGCTTCCCCTGGTCTCGGGACCCTCTCAGGCTCGAGAACCCCGCCGTCCACGACGGGCGGGCGGCGTACTACAACATCCCGTCCGCACCGACGGTCGTCCTCGACGGGACGCTCCGGAGGAGTGACGAGCTGCTCGACCCGCCCGAGGACCTGTTCGCGGCGGCCGAGTCGGTCCCCGCCGGGTTTTCGATCGACGTCACGAGTGCACTGGACGGGCAGACCTACAGCGCACGGGCGACCGTGGTGGCCCTCGAGTGTCCGCAGGCGGACGATTTGGTGATCCACTTCGCGCTGGTCGAGCGAGAGGTTTCCGTCCTCTCGTCGCTGGGAGTCGAGCGGCTCGTGCACAACGTCGTGCGGGACATGCTGCCCGGCGTGTCGGGACAGGCGTTCTCGGCCGCCTTCGGCGAGACCCTGACCTTCGAGCGTCAACGCGTTCTCGACCCTGGCTGGGCCGCCGGTGAGATCGAGACCATCGTCTTTATCCAATCCGAGTCCACACAGGAAATCCTGCAGTCGGCCTCTACCTTTGTTGCGACGCCCTGAGGGCGTCAGGAGGAATCGCATGCTGTACCGCAAGCCTACGCCGGGCGGTTGGATGCTGGCCCTGATGCTGGCGCTGCCCGTCCTCTGGGCGCCGAGCGCGCACGCCGCCGACCTGGAATTCACGTGTGACGACCCCGTGCGGTTGCTGCCCGTGGACACCTACGTCGACATCGACGCCGTCCTGACCAACACCGGCTCTCTGGGAGACCGGTACGACCTCCTGCGGACCATCGTCTACAAGCCGGATCTCTGGTCGGTCCCGATGTGCGTCGGCATCTGCCACGCCCCTCACATCGACAGCCTGCAGGTGCTCCTGCCGGCCGGGGAGGATACGACCGTCGGTCTCCGGTTCAACGCGGACTTCGACGAGGGCGGCGCCATCGTGCAGCTGACCGCGCGCTCGTTTCTGGATCCCAGCAAGCAGAAGACGATCACCATGGCCGTGGTGACGACCGGCACCGAGGTCCTCATCGTGGATGACGACGGCGGAGCAAACTACCAGGACTACCTCTCCGCCGCGTACGACGGCTCCCGAACCTGGGGCGTCTGGCCCCGGGAGGTCGAGGCGCCCGCGCCGGCGGATCTGTCGGTTTTCGACGCGGTGGCCTGGATGACGGGCGAAGCAACCCCGACGCTCACGGCCGAGGACACGCTCGCCATCGGAGGATGCCTCGACTCCGGCGGCCGCCTGTTCTTGACCGGACAGGACATCGGCTACGCGCTCTGTGACCCCGCCTCGCCCGAGTACTCCGCCGGCATGAAGGCCTTCTACGAGAACCGGTTCGGGGCCACCTACGTGGCCGACGACACCGACAGCCTCACGGTCGAGGGCCAGGCGGGCGACCCGATCACCGACGGGCTCCTGCTTGCCCTCTCCGGCGGCGATGGAGCCGGCAACCAGACCTCCCCGAGCGAGATCGCCCCGAACGGGACGGGGTCGGCTTCGATCTTCACCTACGGGGGGACGAGCCAGACGGCGGGGGTCCGGTTCGAGGCGTCCGGTTCCCGGGTCGTCTACCTTGCCTTCGGGTTCGAAGCCGTCAGCACTTCGGCCGATCGCCAGACGCTGGCCGCGTCGATCTGCGACTGGCTCGTCTCGGTGGGGGCCGTCGACGAGAACCTGACGCCGGGCCCGGCGCCCGCCCTCTGCTGCTACCCGAACCCGTTCAACCCGAGCGTGACCATCGCCCTCTCCCTCCCCGCGCCGGCGGAGGTCGAGGTGGAGATCTTCGACATGACGGGTCGGCGGGTACGCTCGCTGCCCGTGGAGGGTCGCCCCTCGGGCGAGTGCTGGGTGGAGTGGGACGGACGGGACGCGGAAGGGCGCTCCGTAGCCAGCGGTCTCTACGCGTGCCGGGTGCGCGCCGACGACACGGTGATGACGGAGAAACTCGTGCTTCTGAAGTAAGGTGGAGGACCGCGGGTCTGGGATCAGACGGAGGGAGGGCGGTACGATGAGAGGTCTGGGAACCGCGGTGCTGGCCGCCGCACTCCTGGTAGGTTTGCTCGTCCCGTCGAATGCGGGTGCTCTGGGCCGCCGCGCGCCGGATTTCACCCTGCTCGACCTCGACGGCAGGAAGGTCACACTGTCGAACCTGTACGGGAAGGGCCCCATCCTGATCTCCCTGTGGGCGCTGTGGTGCCGCCCGTGTCTGGAGGAGCTCCCCCACCTCGACGCCCTCTACGAGGAGCTCCGAGACCGAGGGGTGGAAGTGCTCGCCGTTTCCCAGGATTCCCCCCGCAGCCAGAATCGCGTAAAGGCCTTCATCAAGAGCAAGAAGTACGATTTCCGGGTCCTCCGGGACCCCAACGGAGAGCTGGCCCGGAAGCTCAAGACGAGGGTCATTCCCTACACGGTGATCCTGGACTCCGACGGCCAGATCGTCCATGCTCGGACCGGGTACCGAAAGGGCCAGGAGGCCGAGCTGATGGAGATTCTGGTCGATCTGCTGGAAGAGCGCGAGGCGGCCGAGAGCCGGTAGCGTCGGGGTCCGGGAATGCATCCATCCTTCCTCATGCACACACGCACCACCCGGGGCCTGAGGGCCCCTGTCGTCATCGCCTCTTTGATCGGCGTCGTGGGCTCGACGGCGGCCTGGGCCGACGTCGACTGGCACGGGGGAAATCAGCTGGAATACTCCCTGGCGTCGGAGGGGGGGCGTGAGGTCCTCGAGAACTGGTTCGACCTGGAGTGGTCGTCCGGCCCGCTCGCGGCAGGCGTCCGCTACGAGCTGTATCATCCCCACGAGGAACGGCCGGACAGCGTCACCGAGGGCTTCTCCATCCAGTACCTGACCTACGCCGAGGAGAGCGTCAGCGTGACCGTGGGCAACTTCTACGCCCTCTTCGGCCGGGGTCTGGCCCTGCGGACCTTCGAGGATCGGGGGGTGAGGCGAGACACCAACTTGGAGGGCGTTCGGCTGGACCTGACCTCGGGGCCGGCGGACCTGACCCTGCTGTCGGGGCGCGTCCGGAACTCGCGCGGCGTCCGCCGCGACCTGCTTCACGGCCTGGACCTCGACGTCGCCCCGCTGTCTTTCGGCCGTATCGGCCTGAGCTACCTCTCCAACCGGGACCCAGAAATCCCCCACTCGTCTCCGAACGAGCTAGCCACGGGAAGGCTCTCGCTGACCTTCGGCCCCGTGGACCTCTACGCGGAGCACGGCCAGCGGTCGGGCCCTCCGGCCTTTTCAGCCCAGGGGCGTCGGCACGGATGGGGCACGTACGCGGCGGCGAGCCTTGCCTCGCGATGGGCGGGCCTCAGCGTCGAGTACAAGGACTACCGGCGGTTCGAGTACCTGATGAGCGACCGCTCGAGCAAACATGCCTACAACCTCCCGCCGGCCGTGCTGCGTGAGCACAGCTTCACACTCCTCAACCGGCATCCGCACGAGCTCGACCCGGACGACGAGCGCGGGTACCTGGCGGAGCTGGTCACCTCCGCGGGGCGGTGGGGCGACATGCTCGTCTCATCCGGCCGAACCGAGAACCAGACCGGGGACGTCCTGTTCCGGGAAACCTACCTGCAGTGGGATCGTGCGGTCGGCGGCCGGCACCTGACGGTGGCCGCGGACTTCGCCGACCGCCCCGGTCAGGAGGAGACCACGCTCGTCGGGGAGGCCACCGTCTCCGCGGGCGCCGAGCGCGCGCTCAAGGTGCAGGTGCAGCACCAGCACGTCAAGGGCCCGGCCATCGGCGAGTACGACGACGACCTTGTCGCGCTCGAGTTCTCGCCGAGCTACGACCTGAGCGTTTCGGTGACCGGAGAGTGG
>Ga0180438_10012098_pt1 | contig 10308 bp, 9 predicted proteins | sample SS_ome_12_FD_132455 | JGI IMG/M metagenome (GOLD analysis project Ga0180438, IMG submission 132455) | Hypersaline lake sediment archaeal communities from the Salton Sea, California, USA - SS_3_D_2 metaG | ecosystem: Environmental > Aquatic > Non-marine Saline and Alkaline > Hypersaline >... | reverse complement strand
TTTGTCTATTTGCCTCCCTGGTCGTCAGTTGAGTCTTGTTCGCGGGCCAGGTCGGTATATGTCGCGAACCAATCGAGAAGCTCGTCGGCTCTACGATCTCGCTGACGCATTCTTTCTCCGTCCCGATAGGCGTCCATCCTGGCGAAGACCTCTTCCTGCACGCGTCGAGGCTGGTGCACCCAGGAGAAGGTGAAGACTGCTTCTCTCCCTGCCGTCTCGATGACCACGTTCCCGTAGTCGAGCAGACTGGCCACGGGGCCGGGGATCTCGTACCCGATATCCTGTATCATGGCCAGGCTGGCCTCTCTGCGCTCCTCTCGCAGGCCCAGTGGCAGTCTCTCCACATCGATGATGCGGTCATCGGTGAGCTGGTAGATATCGTTGCGCCAATCTTCGTATCTATACCACGCGAGGAACAGGCCGAGAGGGATTCCCAGCCAGAAGGCAAACCTGAGGAGGCCCAGAAAGCGCTCCGGCGGGCTGATCAGCCCTGCCTGGACCGCGACGCCCAACTGGATCAAGATGAACAGCAGGACCAGCGGGCCCGCGGTCCGGTCGATGAGTCTGAACCAATGCTTGCGCCAGGTCACAACCCCGTCTTCCTCCGTGCGCATGCGGGGCCACAGGTATCTTAAGGGCGCGGCAAGCAGATGGCACTGGAGGGGTCTCTGGTCTTGGGGAACCTGTGGCTTGGTGGAGGGTTCGCCGGACAGCACGCCCTCGCGCTCGGGCGCGGAAAGCGCGTCCTCCCCACCCTGGCCCAGCTCCTGCTGTAGTCTGTGACGGATGGTGTCTCTCTGCTCGTCACGCTCGTCATTCTTGATACGGTCCAGCTGCTCGAACAGCTTGTCTCTGATCCAGGAGGCGTGCCCCACGGTGCCGAAGACCACTTTCCCCTTCGCACCCGCCGTCTGAATGATGAGATCGTTGAAGCCGAGCAATCTCCCGATGATGCTGGGCATAACGAGGGAGATGTCCTGAATGCTCTCCAGAGGGGCTTCCTCCCGAGATTCTCGCAAGAGGATCGTCTTCTCCTGGTGGACCACTCTCTTGTTGGTGACTACGTAGTAGTCGTTCCTCCAATCGGCCCACAACCAGATGGTCAGGCCCAGAGCCGCGATGAGCGGGAGCGCACATGCGAGATAGAGCAGTGGGCCTTGCCAGCCAAGGGTGGGCGCCAGCACGACAATCGCTGCCAGGCTCAGCAAGGGGAAGACGAGCACCCATAGAGAGCGGATGAGAGCATACGGGTGCTTGCGGGCCAGCGCGATGAGCACCTCTCCTTCACGTTGCCAGGGCAGCCGCTTGCTTAGCATCAGTTCACGCGCGCCCGCCTCCAGTTTGAGGGCGCTCTTGAGGGACGGTAGATCTCTCAGAAGTCTATCGAAGTCCTTCTGATTCAGGTAAAGCAGCTTGGTGTCCTCCAGCGCCCTGACGCTTGTATCTCTAGGTTGGCCCGTCAGCAGAGACCGCTCACCGAAGAAGTCGCCGGCCTTGAGTTGGGCGATCGTTCTTGTGTCTCCCGATTCTTCTTTCGCCTGTATCGCCACGCGGCCCGACTCGATGATGTAGAGAGTCCTGCTCAGTTCTCCCTGGTGGTAGATGGCGCTTCCCTGCCGGTAGCTGGTCTGTCCCACCGCAGAGGCCAGGGAGTGCGCGTCTTCGAGGGAGAGTCTGCCAAAGAGGGGGACTTCTTTGAGTCGTTCCAGGACGTTCAGCGAAAGGGCCTGGCGCAGGTGCGGGTGTTGCTGGAGCAGTAGGTCAAATTGGAACTTCTCCAGATAGAGCAACACGGCGGGCTCTTCAACTTCAACGGTCACATCTCTTCGTTCTCCGGTCAGTAGGGAATGCACGCCAAGGGAATCTCCGGCCTGGAGGTAGTTGAGGATCCTTCGTTGCCCGGTTTCGTCCCGAGTCCAGACTTTCAACCTGCCAGAGGCGACGGCATAGAAGTTGGTGTCCGGATCGCCTTGGCGGTACAGTGTACTTTGGGAGCGGCTCGATCTCCTCTTGAGCAGCGCCGCGACGAGCTCCAGGTCCTGGTCGGAGAGATCGCAGAACAGATAGGTGCTTCTCAGCAGTCGCTTCCGCTCCTCCATGGATATCTCCTAGAGGACCTCTCGCACCCTCTGGGCGACGGTCTTGTTCATACCTTCTACCGAGGCTAGATCGTCCACGCTGGCCTTGCGGATGCCGCCCAGAGAGCCAAAGCGCTTCAGGAGGGCGCGCCGGCGCTTCGGTCCCACACCGGGGATCTCCTCCAGGACTGAGCTGAGACTCTGCCGACGGCGCAGTCCTTTGTGGTAGACGATCGCAAAGCGGTGGGCCTCGTCACGCAGGCGCTGCAGGAGCTGAAGCCCCGGTGAGTCCAGTGGAAGGACGACGGGGTCCGACTTTCCGGGAGTGTAGACTTCCTCTCGCACCTTAGCCAGACCTATGGTGGGCACGCTATCCAGCCCGTGTTCGCTTAGTACTGACAGGGCGGCATTCAACTGGCCCTTGCCGCCATCGACGACGATCAAGTCGGGGAGTTGCGTCCAGCTCTCTTGGGCCTCTACCGTCCCGAACATTGCTCGCTTGAACCGGCGGCGCAGGACCTCCTGCATCATAGCGTAGTCGTCGGGTCCTTGCACCGCCCTGATCTTGAAACGGCGGTACTCCTTCTTGGAAGGAAGACCCTCCACGAAGACCACCATACTGCCAGTGGCGGCGATCCCTTGGATGTTGGAGATGTCGTAGGCCTCTATGCGGAGCGGCGGGGCGGTGAGCCCCAGGTGTGTCTGAAGGTCGCTGATGCTGGACATCGCCCGGCCTTTCTCAATCTGCTCTTTGGCCATGAGGTGGGTGAGGATCTCCCTCGCGTTCTCTTCCACCATTTCCAGCAACTTCCGCTTCTGTCCACGGCGCGGCACCCGGAGCTTGACCTTGCCGCCGCGTCTGTCTCTCAACCATCTCTCTATGATCCGAGTCTCCTCGATCTCGGCCGGCAACAGGATTTCGGGAGGGACGTGGGCAGCATGGTTGTAGAATTGCTTGAGGAAGGAGGTGAGTATCTCTGGGGGGCCCGCATCACCAATTCCCTCCAGGAGGAAGTACTCGTGTCCAAGCAGCTTGCCATGGCGCACGAAAAAGACCTGAACGCACATCTCACCGTCTTCCTCGGCGGTGGCAATGGCATCGAGGTCGACCAGTGAGGCGGAGACGACCCTCTGCCGCTCGACGACTCGCCGCACAGCATCTATCTGATCCCTCAAGCTGGCTGCGCGCTCGAACTCCATGTTCTCTGCTGCTGCCTCCATGCGCTGCGTGAGAGATGTCAGAATCTCTTCTCCCTTACCCTCAAGGAAAAGGCAGACCTGATGCATCATCTCTCGGTAGTCTTCCCTGGAGACAGCGCCGATGCACGGCCCCAGGCACCGGCCGATGTGATAATACAGACAGGCGCGGTCGTCATGGCCCGTGATCTTCCGCTTGCAGGTCAGATAGGGGAAGATACGCCGCAGTAGATCCAGTGTCTGCCGCATGGCTGCGCTCGACGTATAGGGGCCGAAGTACCGTGCCCCATCGGCTCGCATGCGTCGCACTACGGTTACCCTTGGGAAGTCCTCTTGCCAGGTGATCTTGATGTACGGGTACCGTTTGTCATCCTTGAGGCGGACGTTGTAGTGGGGGCGGTGTCTCTTGATCAGGTTGGATTCGAGGATCAGGGCCTCCAGTTCGGAGTCCGTGACTAAGAAGTCCAGGTCGGTCGCATTCTCCACCAGGCGCCGCACCCTTGGTGAGAGGGCGGCCGAGGCCTGGAAATACGAACGGAGCCTATTGCGGAGATTGACCGCTTTGCCGACGTAGAGAACGTCGCCGGTCTCCCCCTTCATCAGGTAGACGCCAGGTCGGGCCGGTATGGAATCGAGTCTCTCCTTGATGTTGGGGATAGCCATTTGTTTGCGCTCTGCCGCGTGGGGATGGTGACTCGCTACGAGAGCAGCGCCTCTAGGCACAATACTATACATTGCCAGTCGTGGTGTCAACTCCGTTGCACGGTATGTTCCCCGAGTCGCTTGACCGTTGTCACCGGTGGGGAAGCGCAGTTATTCGATCTGACGCAAGATGGTAGGTGGGGCGGACGGTGGGAGGGAGGGGGAAACAAAGGTGGAGGTGCCGCCGATTAGTGCGCTGTCAGCCCGCAAGTCCAACAAGACCAACGGGACTTGCAGTAGGCCTTTGCTCTGATAGGCCAGTTATGATAGAATAGCGGGATAGGCGCCCCCGGCCCGTCAGATGTACAGCGGGCGGGGGCAGTACATCGCCAGGAGGCGAGTATGGAGCTGAAGCAGTATCTCAGAGTGCTCTTGAGCAAGTGGTGGGTCATTGCTCTGGCCTGCGTGGTCACAGTGACAAGTGCGGTGGTCTTCAGCGAGGTCCGCCCCCCGATTTATCGTTCTTCGGCTGTCCTGCAAGTGATCCCGGCCAGGTACGACTATGGGCTGACCCTCGCTGCCGAGCAACTTCTGAGGCAGTTTGCGAACCAGATTCACACGACGACCATGGCCCAGCAGGTCATAGATGAATTGCAACTAGACATAAGTGCGGACGATCTGCTGGCGGATGTGACGATCGCGCCCATCCCGGAGGACTTCCTGATACAGATAGATGCTGACAGACCTGATCCCTGGGAGGCCCGCGATGTGGCTAGCAGGTTTGCCAACGACTTCGTAGCCTTCCACGCAGCGGAGATACTGGACATAGATGTTCGTGACCGTGTGCGGATAAGGATTCTTGAGGATGCTAGGTATGGCTGGGTGCATTGGCCTAAGACCAAGACTCTGGCTCTGGCTGGAGGCGTGCTGGGGTTGGCCATTGGGTTGCTGCTGGCGTTTGGCCTGGAGTATCTGCAGTCTGATGTGCTCAGATCAACGGACGATGTGGAGCAACATGTGGGCGTTGCCGTGTTGGGCTCCATTCCCACCATACGTGCAGGCGATGGCACCACAGGGCGGGAGGGCAATCGAAGACGGTCTGTCCTGCCTTGGGCCAGGTAGACCATAACAATTCTGATGGATCGTCCGCACGCGGGCGGTCATCCCTGGTTGCCGTGCCCCAGTCGTGCCGCTATAATCACCTGTTGCTCACCACCTTCGGAGGAGTGCTACTATGGTTGCTGACAACCGTTCCGACAGGCTGGTCACGCTGACTATGCCCCGATCACCGACCAGCGAGGCGTATCGTGCGCTGAGGACCAATCTCGAGTTCTCCAGCATGGACAAGCCAATCGAGACAATGGTCGTTACGTCACCTGGACCGGATGAAGGGAAGTCCACAACTCTGGCCAATCTGGCGATCACTTTGGCTCAAGCGGAGAAGGAGGTCATTCTCGTGGACTGCGACTTGCGTCGTCCATCGCAGCACGAGATTTTCGGCGTGAGCAATGCGGTTGGAGTGACCACCATGGTCGTGGACAACGCGGCAATGAAAGATCCACCCCTACTCGACACGGGAGTGGTGGGGTTGCGGCTTCTGCCCAGCGGCCCGCTTCCTCCTAATCCATCGGAACTGGTGGGATCGCGCCGCATGGGGGAGATTATAACGGCGCTGACTGAGCGATCCGACATCGTTCTCTTCGACGCGCCTCCCATCATCGCTGTGACTGACGCGGCCGTCATCGCGTCACGGGTGGATGCTGTACTGCTCGTCATCAAGGCGGGTGCCACCAAGCGGGGAGAGGCGCAGAAAGCCAAGGCTTTGCTGGAGAAGGTGAACGCCCATTTGGTGGGTGCCGTCCTCAATAACACAAAGATGGATACCAGCTACTATCGCTACTACTCCGAGAAAAGAAGCACCTGAGCAGGTGAAAGACCGGGGGAGCAATGAAGGCATTAATCCTGAGCGGTGGTAGGGGCACTCGCCTCTACCCCATTACCTATACCAGCGCCAAGCAGCTGGTACCCGTGGCCAACAGACCAGTACTCTTCCGCGCCATAGACTCCATTGTCGAGGCAGGTGTGACCGACATTGGGATCGTGGTAGGAGATACTGCCGCCGAAATAGAAGCAGCGGTTGGCGATGGCTCCAAGTGGGGAGCGAAGGTCACCTACATCGAGCAAGAGGATCCGCTAGGGCTGGCGCACGCAGTTCTGATTTCGGAGCAGTACCTGGCGAACGACAAGTTCGTGATGTTTCTGGGGGACAATGTCCTGGAAGGAGGCATCGCAAGCCTCGTACGGCAGTTTTCAGAAAGTGACTGGAACTCACAGATTGTCCTGACCAAAGTGCCGGACCCTCAGCATTTCGGTGTTGCTGAGCTGAGGAATGGCCAGGTTGTGAGGCTGGTCGAGAAGCCCAAGGACCCGCCGAGCGATCTCGCGTTGGTGGGCATTTACATGTTCGACCGCTACATATTCGAGGCGGCAAAGGCCATCGAGCCATCGTGGCGAGGCGAATTGGAGATCACGGACGCTATTCAGTATCTGGTCGAGCACGGGTATACGGTGTATCCCTATGTCCACAAAGGATGGTGGATCGACACGGGGAAGCCCGGAGATATGTTGGACTGCAACCGCCTCTTGCTCGAGGAGATGGAGCCGCTGAACCAGGGAACCGTGGACGAGAAATCCTCTCTCTCCGGACGCGTGATCATCGAGAAGGGCGCTCAGATCGTCAACAGCACCATCCGTGGACCTGCGATTATCGGCGAGAACAGCCGCATCATCGATGCCTATGTGGGTCCCTACACGGCCATCTATCACGACGTCCTTGTGGAGAACAGCGAGATCGAGCATTGCATTGTCTTGGAGAACTGCAAGATCGTGGGCATCGGGGCTCGGATCGAGGACAGCCTGATCGGGCGCCATGTGGAGATCACCCGCTCGCCACTGAGACCCAAAGCCTACAGGATGACCATAGGAGACTACAGCCAGATTGGCATTCTGTAGGTTGCGAAGGACCAAGGAAGAGCAAGCTAGATGAAAGTCACTTTGGTTTGCAGCGGAGGAGGAGCGGAGGGGTTCAATAGCGCTGGCAAGGGCATGTCCGGAGGATGGATTGGGCATGGGCTGGCTTTGCTCTCGGCCTGTGCCAAAGAGGCGGGCTACGAGGTCAATCTGATCGATCGTAGAGCACTCCGCGATTGGGATCATTTCCGCGAGGAAGTCAGCGTCCGGGCTCCTGATGTGGTGGGGTTCGGCATGCTCAGCGTGGAATTCAACCCTGTCATGAGGGGTGTCGAGATTGTGAAGGAACTGAACCCCGGAACCATCGTCGTGGTTGGTGGACCTCACCCCTCACTCGCGCCCGATGAGGTGTCGAGCAACCCCCTGGTGGATCACGTGGTGCTGGGTGAGGGGGAGATAACCTTCGTGGACATGCTGCGCAAGTTCGAGCGCGGTGAGAAGGTAGAGCGAGTAACACAGGGGAAGAGGCCTGACCTGGATCAGCTTCCCTACGCGGATCGAGACATCTACCTCAACGAATGGCGGAAGGCTGGCTACGATTACGATTCCCCTGAGGCTCCCCTCTCCGCAGAGACGTTGCCTCCTTTCGTAACCGTGATCGCCGGCAGGGGATGCCGGTACAACTGCAGCTTCTGCAAGCCTGGCGAAGACATCCTCTTCGGCAAGGCTGTACGCCGCAGGAGTGTCTCGCACGTGACTGGCGAACTCCAGCAGCTTCGGGACAAGTACCATTTCAACACTCTGATGATCCACGACGACTGTCTCACGGAGGATCGTGAGTGGGTCACGGAGTTCTGCGATAGTTACGAGGCGGAGGGTTTCACTCAGCCGTTCTGGTGTCAGGCACGAGTGGATCACGTTATCAAGCACGAGGATATGATCCGGCGCATGGCACAAGTGGGACTAACAGGGCTTTTCCTGGGGTTCGAGAGCGGCAGTGATCGCGTCCTCAAGTTCATCCGCAAGGGGACAACCTTGGCTAAGAACCTGGAGGCGGCACGCATTTGCCGCAAGTATGGCATCCGCGTCTGGGCCAACTACATGCTGGGGCTTCCGACGGAGACCGAAGACGAGATCAAAGCGACCATCGCCATGTTGAAGGAGATAGATCCTGACTATTACAGCCCCGCTTATTACACCCCCTATCCCGGGAATGATCTATACAGCTATTGCATGGAACATGACCTATCCCTGGTCACAGACCATGATGGTTACAGCCGCAACCCCACTGAGCCCAAGATCAAAGGCCATGACCCCGAATTCCTGAGATGGGCTCTGGAAGAATCGCAGCGCCGGACGCTGTACAATACGATGAAGAGGAGGGCAGCGTACGTCGTGCGCCGTTATGCATCACCCCGTAAGGCCATCTCCAGGCTGGGCAGGGCGGTGCGCGCTTCATCTTGAGGGAGGGTGCGACATGGCTAGTCCGTCTACGGCCAAGAGCTTGAGCTACGAGCGGGTACTGCAGGCAATTGGTCGTCTAGCAGAGAAGCAGAGGCTGCGTGACGTCTGCGTGCTGGAAGTCGAAGGGGGAGTGGTGCTCCAGGGACGCGCGCTGGTCAACACCCGGGATGGCTTCAATCTGGTTTCCAAGACCAGGGTCCTTGGCCACGCTGACTTGGAGCAGATGATACGCGACTTGTGACCGGCAGGGCCTGGTTGCGGAGAGGGGGAGGCGATGCAGAAACTCTTCCAAGGCATGCTCAAGACAGACTACCAGGATGTACTGAGGACCATTGGTCACTATATCGACGAGCATGGATTCACGGGTGTCAGGCTCATTGAGACAGAGGATGGGTTGATCCTTCAGGGCAAGGTCAGCACGGGCTCAACGAGGGGCGAGAAGAAGACAGAGACCTACCTTCTCACCGTCCAAGACGTCAAGGACCTGATGCGGGAGGCTTACACCCGCCGAGGCACGAAGCTATAATCCCCTTTGGGACGACCGCTTGAGGGAGGTCTACACTATTGGATAGGTTACTGATCACTGGCGGCGCTGGTTTCATTGGGAGCAACTTCGTACATTTCGTGCTGGGCAAGTACCCCGAATGCAGAACCGTTGTCTACGACAAGTTGACCTACGCCGGGAATCTCGACAACCTGCGTGACGTGGCAGACGACCCGAGGTACAGCTTCGTGCACGGAGACATCTGCGACGCGGATCTAGTCCGGCAGGTGGTGCGGGAGTACAAGATCGAGGCCATAGTCAACTTCGCAGCTGAGACTCACGTGGACCGCAGCATCTTCGAGCCGGGCAGCTTTATTCAGACCGACGTCTATGGCACCCACGTGCTACTGGAGACGGTCAGGGAGTTCGACGTGGAGCGGATGTTGCACGTGTCTACCGATGAAGTGTACGGCAGTATCCCAGAGGGATCATCGGTGGAGACGGACGTCCTACTGCCCAACAGCCCCTACTCTGCGAGTAAAGCCGGGGGAGACCTCATGTGCCGCGCCTACCACGTCACCTATGGCGTTCCCGTGGTCGTCACTCGCGGCTCTAACAACTACGGACCTCTACAGTACCCGGAGAAGGTCATTCCTTTGTTCATCACCAACGCCCTTGATGACGAGCCGCTTCCGCTATATGGAGATGGGCTGAATGTCCGGGATTGGCTGTACGTTCTGGATCACTGCGAAGCGATCGATCTCATGCTTCGGCAAGGGGAGGATGGGGAAGTCTACAATGTAGGCGGAGACCACGAACTGACCAATCTGGAGCTCACGGAGGGCATCCTGGACATACTCGGAAAACCGAGAGAACTCATAAAGTACGTCGAGGATCGGCCAGGGCACGATCGGCGCTACTCTCTCGATTGCAGCAAGATTCGCGAAGTCGGGTGGTACCCCCGCCACCGCTTCGACGAGGCGCTGGAAGGCACAGTGCGCTGGTATGCAGATAATCGTTGGTGGTGGGAGAAGCTCAAGGCGGGGGACTACAAGAGCTACTATCAGAGACAGTACGGTACCCGCCAAGCATTGGGTCACTCGTGAAGGTCAGGATGACCCGGTGAACTCCTGGGTCTCCCCGGAAAGCACAGAAGCGATCTTCGAGTAGAGTCTCCAGACGGTAGGGCACCTCGTGACCGTCGAGGGAGACTCTTTCGATATCCCTTCCACGGGGGAGGAGCAAGGCTATCTCCAGAGGACGCGGGTGGTTTGACCCATAGTCTAGGACTACTTGCCCTGGTTCGTACTCGCAATCGTAGGAGACGTAGAGGCCGGTGGCCGGCTGCACGACGCGCACCCGACCATCGTGCTCGCCCAGCCGCGACCGAAGAGCGATGCCGTCCGTACCCATGCTGACTCCGAAGAGACCTCGCAGTATGGCCTCAGCCATGGTAGCTGCTGCGCTGGCGTA
>Ga0180438_10012097_pt1 | contig 10308 bp, 8 predicted proteins | sample SS_ome_12_FD_132455 | JGI IMG/M metagenome (GOLD analysis project Ga0180438, IMG submission 132455) | Hypersaline lake sediment archaeal communities from the Salton Sea, California, USA - SS_3_D_2 metaG | ecosystem: Environmental > Aquatic > Non-marine Saline and Alkaline > Hypersaline >... | reverse complement strand
GACGGTTGAAGACTTGCTGCGTTGGGAAGAATGGTTTGCCAATACGCATAACGTTAAAGAACTCGACGTGGCCGGGATTTCTTATGGTGGAGATTTAGCGGTTATCTACCCGGTCTTCAGCGATCGAATCAGAAAGATTTTTGCCAGTGGAACCATGGGTTCTTTTTCAGTCATTTTCGAACGGTGCTATAATGCTCCGGCCCACTGTATTCCCGGAATCCTGGAGTGGATGGACCGGAGTGATATTGCTGGCCTGAATGCGCCCAGCCCTATTGTTTTACATTATGGCGAGCTGGACACCCCCAGTCCGACCAACGCCTCCGCCTCGTATAACGAAACGGTCCCTCAGTCTTTAGAGGAGCTTAAAGAAATCTACAGAGCTTTTGGCGCGGAAGATGCGGTTCGACTTATCGTAACACCTGGGAAACATCATGAAATGGACATACCGCAATTGTTGGAATTTTTCGGTAAATAATGAAAAGCTCTGCTAATGTGCTGATAAAATTATTTAGCGAAAAGAGCAGCTCATTTGATCATTTTGAGCTCTGTTGATTTTGATTCTTTTGGTCTGAATTTTTCTATTATTTTCGCATCCACCCAGTAGATATTATAGTCACCTCCCCGATTGCTGGAAAAAAAGAGGTAGTTTCCATCAGGAGATACATGGGGAGTGATCTCCTCGGATTGACTGTTTATCCTCGGACCGAGATTAAAAGACTTAGTCCAAGTACCTGCTTCTGTTTTAAAACTGACATAGAGATCATTGTTGCCGAAACCACCTTCCCGGTCTCGGACACAATAAATCACGTAGCGCTCATGGGGATCAATAAAGGGATCACATTCGTGCTTTTCGCTATTGATGGTGGGGCCGAGATTTTCAGGTGGAGTAAATGTACTGTTTGAGTATTTTGAAACTAATATTTCACATCCTCTTTTATCCTCATAATCACGAAAAAAGTAGAGGTTACCGGATAGTGCCCTGGTGGGAAAAGCCTCATGTTTGTCAGAGTTCAGTGCAGAATTAAGAGGTACTGGCTCTTGCCATACCCCTTCCTTTCGTTCCATCATCCATAAATCCAGATCATCCGAGCCTTTTGATTTTTTATGTGGATGTTTGGAACAAAAGAAAATTTTTGAACCATCGGCCGTTACAATGGCTTCGCCGAATCCATATTGAACCGAAAAAGGAACAACCGCAGGGAGTTGCCAGGTATTATTTTTTCGTTTTGTAAAAAACCAGCCTCCCCTGCGGCGACAATTGAAATAAAACTCGTTGCCATCTTGGGTGAAGGATGGATAGCCCTGGGTGCCCTCAGTAGATATTATTCCCGGTGCAAAAATTTGAGGAGTCATCCCAGGAAGTTTTTGGCCTAAATAGGATCCTTTTAAAACAGGCCAATCTTCTTCTTGAACTCTACTGATTAGATTTGGCTGAACCAGTACCAATATACATAAAACACCAATCAGCAATTTCATTTTATTTCCTTTTTATTTTAAATCTTTGGTTCCAACAAGTCGATGATCCCGATTGTTTTTATTTCTCGGACTTTAATATTCGCGAGTCCAGGGGGGCGCGAAAAACAATCACCGAGGGGAGGACACTTGACCAATTGTCCGCGAGTTTTTGTATGCGTTCGGCTTCAGCCTCACCATAATGGGAAGGAACCACATGTTTTGGAGAAAAGATCTTCTGGATGATCTCAACCACAGCAGGATTTCCTAGAAACAGTGTAGGGACAATCGCCACATCGATCCCTTCCTCTGCCAGCCAGGCAAATTGTTCGAAATCCTTTAAGGTGCTGTTATGGTTACCGGCGTCGCCGATATGGAGGATCTTGCGGCCGTCCATCTCCAAAAGAAAGGCCAGATTACCCATGCCTTGGTCTCCCTTTTCTCCTTGATGGGACATATGAATGGCTGTGATTTTTATCCCGCTGGCTGTAATGTGAATGTGTTCACTTAATGGAGGGGAGACGGTAAATATCCTGTTTTTCACTTGGTTGTATTCCTTGGAATAAATCTCGGCTTCGTGGGCAACAGTTTTGTGCCCGACCATCACTGTGTCCGGATTTTTTATAAGATGCCGGCAAGATGCGGTCGGATCAAAATGGTCAAGATGGGCATGGGTGACGAGGAAAACATCCGCATCGTTATAAGGAGCCAAGGCATCCGCAACCCTCTCAATAATCGCTCGTTCTTTTGGTTGGTCCTCTATGGTTAGTATGGCATCGATGAGTACACAATGTGAAGAAGTGGAAATCATGTAGCCTGCATTCACGAGCCAGGTGATCTTGAGGTCTTCAGGTGGGTCTTTTTCTGCTCCCACAGAACTCAGCCATTCAGCGATATCTGTTCGTTCCAGTTTATTTGCCAGATCTAAAGGGGTGTTCCCGGCAAAGTCTTTCAGGTTGATGTCTATTCCTTTTTCGGCTAAATAACGAATTCCATCCAAATTTCCCCGGATAACAGCAAAGTGGAGTAGAGAGCGGTTGTAGACTTCGTCTCTGAATTGGAGAATTTTTTTATTTTTTTGGAGGATCATTCCAAGAATTTCTATGTTATCGGCATCAATAGCCGCATGAATCGGAAGCAGTCCTCTGCCGTTTTCTATAGTCAGGTCGGCTCCTTTTTCCAAGAGTAAAGTCACTGTTTTTATATGACTGCGGTGTATGGCCCAATGAAGGGGAGTGTCTCCGTTTCGGGATTGGGTATTGAGTAATTTGGGATCATGTTCGACCAGGACCCTGCAGACCTCAGTGTGCCCGGCGAATGCCGCGGCATGAATAGACGCCCATGTTTCTTCTTCGGCAGCATTGATATCGACACCTTTTTGAAGAAGGAAAGAGACAACATCCGTATGTCCACTCCAGGAAGCCAGGAGAACAGGAGACCAGTTTCGGGTGTCTTTTATATCGACCTCCGCTCCTCGGTTGACAAGATTCTGGAGCACCTCCAGATGGCCGTTCATGGCTGCATAAAAAGCAGGCGTTTGTCCCATATTGTTTTTCGCATGGAGGTCTGAGCCCTTTTGGAGCAAGATGGATACGACCGCTGTGTTTCCTCCATAGGCGGCGAAATGAAGAGGAATTCCGCCGTTAAGTTCCCTGGCTTTGATATCGGCCCCTTTGGATATGAGGAACTCCACGAGTGCCGGATTTTGACTGAGAACAGCATAGTGCAATGGGGTTCTTTTACTGTCGTCGACAGCATTCACTAGGTCTGGGTTATTCTCCACAAGAGACCGGACTGTTTCCATATCACCTTTTTGAGCGGCCTTGTGAATATCCGCCGCGGATAACATTTTTGCTGAACAAAGGAGGATTAAAAAGCATAGAGAAAGGGTGCAGATTTTTTTCATGGGATTGCTCCTTAAATTATTTTATAGGACGCGGTTTCTTTATTCCAGCGTCGTCTGAGCTATATTACAATACTAAAAGACTATCCTGGGCCATTTTTTTTCAATAAAATTTTATCCTTAAAAGGCAGATATTTTTCCCATGTCTGTTCATATTTTTCCATCACTAAAGACATCTTATTTCTTGCGGTTTGGTGGATTTCATCTTGGTTTGGCATATTCTTCCAGTCTATGAATGTCCGGAGTTTTTCAAGATGGGCCTCGAATTCTGCCTTGGTGAATTCATTTTCAGAAATAAGGAGTTCTTGGATGCCGTCGAAATAATCTCCTGCGTTTTGACGGTCCAATACTTTCTGATGTTTTTCTTCAATCGGTCCGTTGAAAAAATACTCTGCTCGAGTGAGAAGGTCGCTTCTTGAAGCGGATGCCTCAGGGCTGTACAGACTCACAGCGGAAAGTCCGATAATAAGGAGGACCGTGCACATTCCTGTGAATATGATTTGAGGTATTTTAAGCGGCAGGTTTTTACGGAGGGGTTGAAGGAGTTCATAAAGCCTTAGCTTCAGGTCATCTCGACGGACAAGGCCGGCAAACATATGCTCAAGATTTTGGTGTTCGGTTCCGGCAAGGGCAAGAAGTCCAGAGGCAAATTGAGAGGGCTTGATTCCCTTTCGTACAGCATAACCGTCGCAGGCAAATTCTTGTTCTCTTAACATATTCCGGAGCGCAAACCATGCCAGTGGATTGAACCAATGCAGGGCACAGGCGATCGTTCCGATGAGCCGGGCGGCATTGTCCTTTCTTTTGATATGAGCCAGCTCATGAAGAAAAACCAGCCGCAGCCTTTCCGAAGGCCAGGAGCTCGCATTTTTTGGGAGATAGATAGAAGGCCGAAAGAGCCCAAAAGTCATCGGCATCCGGATCAATGGATTCGAAAGAAGAGAGACTTCCTTATGAATGCGGCAATCTTTTTTCAAAGCCTGAAATATTGAATGGATATTCCTGTCTTTGACTGGCACGGCTCTTTGACACCTCCGAAACACGGAAAGCCAACCCCATAATACCCAAACTGCGGTGGCAGCTATCCCACCGAAATAGATAAATTCAAGTAAGGAGAGAATCTTTCCGGTTCCATCTGAATATCCAAGAGCATAGCTGTCTGTATTGGCATTTTCTTGGATTTTTTCACTTCCGGAATCAATTTTTATCAGTTCAGCAATATCGGGGATCGGCATGGATATTTCGGGGAGAATATAGGATGTATGAGGTATAAGAATGAGAGCTGTAAGAGCGAGAAACCATATCGTATGCCGGAGGGCGGCGCTCGTCCGCAATAAAAATCTGCTTATTAGAAATGCTATCCCGAGAATGAGAAAACCTTTGAAAAACAACTCAGCCGCTTCCGCGATATTCAATCCAACAAAATGAGGCATTATTTTCCCTCTTTTTTTGCTTTTTCTATCAATTCAATGATCTGTGTCTTTTCTTGGTTTGAAAGCTTCTGGGGAGTGCTGTCCAGCAGAGCGCTCACTGCCAGGGATACAGATCCTTCGAAATAGGTTTGAAGAACATGCCTTAAGGCCTTCTTTCCTGCTGAGCTAAGTGCCTTTGCCGGGGCATAGACTTTTCGTGGACCGTCATACCGTGATGTCAGAAGCTCCTTTTTTTTAAGTAGAATCATAGCCGACCGAACAGCACCGGTCGTTGGGGGATTTGGAATAGCGTCAACTATCTCTGAAACGCTGGCTTCTCCGAGCGAGAAGACAGCATCCATTATTTGCCGTTCCCGGCGGCTCAGTTTATGTTCAAGGAGTTTTATTTCTTCTGTCATTCCTTTGCTCTCCTCTAAATGAGCGCTGATATTTCAACGCTACGTTGATAATTTAACACTATAGGGCTCATTTGTCAAGGATAAAAAAAATTGTTCATGGACTTTTAAAATCAATAGAGCCCTAGTGAATTGAATCCTGCATTGAGATGGAACTTTTTTATACGGTGAAACGTTTTAGTATCAAATATCCGACTTAAGAAAGAAAAACAAAATGAATGATGTGGAAGAGGATGAAAGAATCTATGTTTTCCCTCACGAAGAGTTTGGTTTTGGTGATTTTTTGTCAAATTGATAACTAGGAAGAAAATTTTAAACTTTTAAGAGCTCAGAATCGTACTTATTAAAGGTGGAGAGGTACGTATTGAATAAAAAAATAATCATTATCGCCTGCTTAATTTTTCTCATTTTATTTTTCATCAGTTACGCACAGCAACAAGATTTGACTGAGCTGAAAGGGCCCTACCTCGGCCAGAAACCACCGGGGGAGGTGCCTGAGTTATTTATGCCTGGAATTATATCGAACTGCGATCTGCATAGCAGTGTCTATTTTTCCCCGGATGGAAACGAAGTGTATTTTTCAAAACTGAATGGATTCTGGAATATCATGTTCATGAAACAGGCAAATGGACAATGGACACAGCCTCAATTTCTCTGTAAGGGTCTTACTCCTTTTTTATCTCCGGATGGGAAAACATTGTTCTTTTCCACCCAAGATTGGGATCTTTGGAAAATGGAAAGATCAGCCATCGGCTGGGCAGAACCTATAAATTTAGGCCCTGTGATCAATTTTGCAAGAAGACAGGATGGCCCATCCGTAACTGGTGACGGCACACTTTATTATGGTACGAATTATCAAGATGCAAAGGGTATTGTCTGCTCTGAATTTGTTGATGGTCACTATTCTGAACCGGAGCCATTGGGCAGTAGAATCAACAGCAATCACAATGAGGGGTTTCCCTATATCGCTCCTGATGAGAGCTACATAATCTTCTCTTCCTTTCGGCCCGGGAGTTTTGGGCTGGGTGATCTCTATATCAGTTTTCGAAGAGATGATGGCACCTGGACAGAGCCTCGGAATCTGGGTCCTGAAATAAATTCAGAAGCCAAAGACAGGTTTCCGTATGTCTCCCCAGATGGAAAATATTTTTTCTTTAACAGCAGCAGAGTATCAAAATTGAATGCGAAGAAAATTCCCGATGGCCCCGGAAATATTTTCTGGGTGGATGCAGGCTTCATCGAAGAATTGAAACCGAAAGAATTGAAATAAAGGAGAGAACCATGAAACAAAGAGCCATTTGTGTTGGAATATTATTGACCCTTGGCATTGTGTTCAACTGTTGCGTTCAACAGGATAATTTCCCTGTTCTCAAAGGACCTTACCTCGGCCAGAATCCACCCGGGAACGTGCCCAAGGTTTTTGAACCGAAAATAGTGTCCACCGGACTGGATGAATTGAATTCGGTGTTCTCCCCTGACGGGCGGGAGTTTTATTTCTGTGTGCGAAATTTTTTAGGCGCTGTGTCAATTTTTCAGATGAAAATGGAAAGAGAGGAATGGTCGCGACCAACATTGCTGCCATTCGCATCCAGGTACGGTGATATCGATGTGACCATGTCTCCTGATGGGAATAAAATTCTGTTTAGCTCAAGACGACCGATACCCGGAAGTGATGAACCAAAAGAGGATTATGATTTTTGGATGGTCAAGCGAGAGGGAAACACCTGGGGCGAGCCAATATATTTAGGGGAAGATATCAACTCCGATAGCCATGATTATTATCCGATGATGACAAACAGCGGGGCGATTTATTTCTCGAGCCAACGGGAAGGTCCTGGGACAAACAACATTTACAGGTCGGAATTTATTGACGGGAAATATGCGAAAGCCGTTAAACTCAGCGACGCAATAAATACAGAGCATAGAGAATTTGATCCTTATATTTCACCCGACGAGAGCATCCTCATTTTTACTTCGAATCGTCCTGAAGGATTCGGGTCGGGTGATTTGTATATCAGTTTTAAAGATAGGGAAGGCAACTGGACAGAAGCCAAGAATATGGGTGACACAGTCAATACACCCGGTTCAGAATATTGCCCGATGATATCACCAGATGGAAAATATCTTTTCTTTACGGGTGCAGGAAGAGATGGCAGAAGAATCCCAGATAACCCGCTCACCTATGAAGATTTCATGAAGTATCATAACAGTTCGAAAAACGGGTTGAGCGATATTTATTGGGTGGATGCAGAAATCATTGACATGATAAAAGAGAAAGAATCGAACATGAGGGTATTGAAATGAAAAAAATAATGATTTTCCTTGCGCTTCTCGTTTGCAGCACATTTTTCAATTGTTCTGTCCAGAATAAAATCTCAACTAGCAAGGAAATAAAGAAGAAAATCGATGACTATATTCAGCTTGTAATGGAAAAGTACGATATCCCTGGAATAGCCGTTGCTGTCACTGAAGATGGTGAAGCGATTTATTCCAATGCATTCGGAGTGAAAAACATAGTTACAAAAGAAAAGCTCCAACCCGAACACATTTTTCATATGGCTTCTGTATCAAAACCTTTTGTCGCCACAGCAGTTGTTCAGTTGGTTGAGCAGGGGAAAATAAATTTGGATGAACCTCTTACAGCAAAACTGCCATACTTCAGGCTGGATGATGAACGCTATAAGGATATCACTATTCGGCAGATGTTGAACCACACATCGGGTATGCCCGACGTCAATGATTATGAGTGGGATAAACCTCTGTACGATGAAGAAGCTGCTGAAAGATATGTCCGCAGCTTAAAAAAAGAAAAGATGATTGCTGCACCGGGAGAGCGCTATCAATACAGCAATATGGCATACAACGTACTGGGCGACGTGATTGCGAAAGTTTCAGGGAAGCCTTTTGAAGATTATATGAAGGAGTCCATACTGAATCCGTTGGGGATGAAGGAGAGCAACTTTTTGTATGAAGACATAAAGAAAGAGCTTCGAACATCACCTCATATTTGGGATTCAGGCCTTCTTGTAAGCGATGTTTATCCTTACAACCGTCCGCATGCCCCTAGCGGAACTCTCAACGCAAACGTCATAGAAATGATAAAGTGGGCGGAGGCAAACCTCAATCATGGGGAACTGAATGGAACGCGCATTCTGAGCGAAGAAAGCTACAATTTGCTGTGGCAGCCATCTGTGCATCTGAGTGAAAGGACAAGCATAGGGTTGGGTTGGATGTTGAGTGAACACCACGGATTTTCCACAGTATCACACAGCGGAGATGATCTGGGATACAGTAGTGACTTTAAACTTATTCCAGAAAAGAAGATAGGGATTGTCATGGCAAGCAATTACATGTCGACTCCGATTAGCTCCATGCTGGACGGCGTGGCAGATATCCTGTTAGGTTTCGAACCTGAAGTACCGAAAAAATCGGTATCATTGTATTTTAGGCGAATCATGGAAAGAGAAGGGATTGACGCGGCAAAGGATGCTTATCATAAATGGAACAAAGAATCGAAGGATGAATATAGCTTCGGCCCCCAAGAACTCAATTCGTTGGGATACAGATACATAAGAAAAAACGAGATGGACAATGCCATCGAAGTTTTCCTTTTTAATGTCGGACTATTCCCCAATAACAGCAATGTTTATGACAGTCTTGCTGAAGCTTATATGATAAACGGCGATATTGAGCTTGCAATAGATAACTATAAAAAATCACTCGAACTAAATCCGGACAATATTAATGCCAAGGATATGTTGAAAAAGCTGCAGAAGAAATAATTCATTTTGTCTGATTTGTGAGGATATTATGAAGAACAGAAAAACTTTGCTGTTTGCACTAATGATTACCGTTGTCTCCCTCGGATTCATACAGGCCCAAAAGAAATCCAAAGATTTCCCAGTTCTTAAAGGCCCCTATCTCGGACAAAAAACGCCGGGGATGATTCCTGAAATTTTCGCCCCCGAAGTCATTACCAAAGCCCCCCATTCTGTCGCTGTATTTTCTCCAGACGGATGTGAAGTGTTTTATGTGCCCTGGTCGACTTTAAAAATGGAGACTATGAGGCAGATCAATGGTGTCTGGACAAAACCGAAAACCGTTTCATTTGCTTCGGAGCATGACGCAGAAAATCCATGGTTCACGGCGGATGGCACCAGGATGTATTTCACATCTACCAGACCTCTTGAAGCAGAGGGTTTGAAAGGTAAAGAGAAATTTTGGCAGGAAAACATATGGTATGTTGACCGGAAACGGGACGGCTGGTCTGAACCAGTCTCGCTGGGGCCGGAAGTGAATTCATTGGACCTTCATTGGCAGTTCTCGATTGATGAGCAGAATGAAGTTTTGTATTTTAGCGCATCAATTGGGGAAAGTGGAGGAGAGAGCGATATATATAAATCTGAATTCATTGATGGGCGTTATACTTCTCCTGAAAAATTAGGTGAAGCAATCAATACTCAGGGAGATGAAGACACACCTTTTATTGCTTCGGATGGGAGTTATCTGATTTTTGCCCGGAAACCGGGTGCCGATACCACCGCAGATCTTTATATCAGCTTTCGAAACAAAAATGGAACGTGGATGGATGCGGTCAGTTTGGGGAGTCCCATTAATTCAGATGCGCATGAAGTCTGCCCGGTCGTGACCAGGGACGGAAAATATTTATTCTTCAACAGTATGAGATCAGGCAAACCGCAGATTTTTTGGGTGGATGCAAAAATCATTGAAAATTTAAAACGGAAGAAATTTAAATAGGAGCAAAAGATGATTAAGATTAAAGAAATTATCATAGTGCTGCTTGCAGTGTTTGTTTTTGTCTTGCCATTAAAGGTCCAGGAAATTCATACTTTTGCCGGGCGAGGCGATATTGAAAAAGTAAAAATGCTTTTAGAAAAAGACCCTTCTCTTTTAGATCACGTTTATGTGCTGGGCACGCCCACTCTTTGGGCCGCACGATATGGACGGATCAATGTTCTTGACTATCTGATAAAAATGGGAGCTGATATGAATAAAAAAACTAGCGATATCACGCCATTATTCCATGCCGCATTCATGGGAGAACAGAAGACAGTTGAGTTTCTATTATCAAAAGGCGCAGAAATTGGATTTTTTGAAGCTGTTG
>Ga0180438_10012096_pt1 | contig 10308 bp, 9 predicted proteins | sample SS_ome_12_FD_132455 | JGI IMG/M metagenome (GOLD analysis project Ga0180438, IMG submission 132455) | Hypersaline lake sediment archaeal communities from the Salton Sea, California, USA - SS_3_D_2 metaG | ecosystem: Environmental > Aquatic > Non-marine Saline and Alkaline > Hypersaline >... | reverse complement strand
CTTAATAGAAAAAGACGACCCCGTGTTTAAAAAGTATTTAAATCCTAACGAGATCGACCTTGCGTTTCGTGGAAAAGAAAAATTTTTAATTCCCAAGGTTAGCGATTGCAGTTCTATGGACCTTGATGGCGGTGCTAAAAAAATTCATGTAGAAATCGACGACCTTTTTCATTCCTTTGAAAGTTTCATGGCAATTACGGAACCTAACATTGTTTTTATATTAGATGGAACGCAAAATGAGCCTGACTTGTTATTTGCATTCAACATGATGCCTGAATTAAATATTCCTGATAAAAAAACTCTCAAAATCGATGCATATTTAGACTCAGAACACAAAACAAAGGGCATGACATATATTAAACGCGAAGAAGATTATAGCTTAGAGTTCTTAAAAGATATCAAGGAAGTGAGTCATGCTGATCTATATAAGTCCGCTTTCTCGTTAATTATACATGTTAAATCATTGAAAAAACCTGTTTAATTCTTTCTTAATTTATATTTCTATTATTTCGTATTTATCACATGCTTTTTTACTTCAATGTAAGCGATATTTATTCATCGGACATTAGCGCGTTAATACCATTAAAGCGTTAATATCATCCTTTTATTAACCATCCGACAAAATTAAACTATAATAATTCATATTGTAAATGATAGGGAAAGGAAAAAAAAAAGTGAAAAGAAGATGAAAATTATAACAATCAACCTCCCAGAAAAATATCTCTCAGCAATTCAGACTTTAAACGATTATGGCATCTATCCTTCGAGAAGTGAGGCTATTCGAATAGCTCTTCGTGATTTTCTTAATGAAGAGCTAAAGATGGACGCTGACCTGGAAGAAGAAAAGTTCAAACTTCTCATCAGCAGTAATAGAAATAGAAAACGATAAAAAAAAGAAAAAGGATACTTATCCTTTTCAAATATTTATTTTTCTCAGGTTAAATTCTTTGAATGCATTATACCGGTAAATTCCTACCAACTAACAATATTAAAGAAGGACTCTCTATTTATATTAAAATTACATTTTAAGACATAAAAAAATAGATTAAAATACTAAAAGTACATGATATAATGATATAGTATTACAAAATTTGTGATTATAAAATGCGTTTGGCCAAATATTACAACAATAAAGACATTCGTATGGATGAAGATCTTAAACCTAAAATATATTCAGGTGAAATACTAGTCAAGGTTAAAAAATCTGGGATATGCGGATCTGACATCCTTGAATATTATCGACTCGCAAAAATGAAGAAGTTAGGCGTGCCTTACTTGGTATTAGGTCATGAGATTGCTGGAGACGTTGTTGAGGTTGGAAATGGAGTTAAAAACTTTAAAGTTGGCGATAGAGTTTTTGTATCGCACCATGTTCCATGCTTCGAATGCCATCATTGTACTCAAGGCCATCACACGGCGTGTGATTTACTTCATAACACCAACTTCGATCCTGGTGGTTTTTCTGAATATGTAAGAATTCCCGCAGTCAATATTGAAAAAAGAGGCGCTTACATTTTAAGCGTTGGGATGTCATACGAGGAGGGAGTGTTTATAGAACCGTTAGGATGCGTTTGCAGGGCTCAAAGATTAGCAAACATTCGGAAAGGACAAACAATATTGATTTTAGGGAGTGGTGTTTCAGGGTTATTACACTTGCAATTGGCAAAATTACGAGGCGCAGAAAAAGTAATAATGACAGATATAAACGACTTTAGACTAAAAATGGCAAAAAAAATAGGCGCTAACGGTACGTTTTTGGCATCTGTAGATCTTCCTACTGAGATAAAGAAAGTAAACGAAAATAGAGCTCCTGACGTAATAATTGTATGTACTGGTGCGTTGAATGCCGCAAAACAAGCCGTAGAATGTGCAGGTCCGGGAAGCACGATCATATTTTTTGCCGTCCCGCCTCCTGGAGTAAATCTAGAAATTCCAATCAACGATTATTGGAGAAATGAAGTAGTCATTATGACCTCGTACGGTGCTGCTCCTGATGATCTCGATATGGCTTTTAATTGGATAATGGCTAAAAAAATCAACATCTCAGATTTGATAACCCATCGATTCCCACTCAGTAAAATTCAAGAAGCATTTCAGGTTGTTTGCGATGCTGGTGATTCTCTTAAAGTTATAATTGAACCAGAAGAAGAATAATCATAAAATTCTTCAATTACTTTATATTACTTCTCTTAACATGTTTTTCAATAAATCCTTTCTCCCAAAAACGATATATATCCTCTAGAAAACCTTTCATTTTTCGTTTTGGGAAGATTAAATCCATTTCGAGCAATTGCTTTATTTTTTCTTCAAATTCTAATTTAAGATTAATAGTTTTTAAGCCCCGATCAACAAGCTCTTGATTCTTCCTAATTTTTTCCCTCATGTATTCAAACGGAGTTGTATCTGGATTTTTTACGATGTATCCGTGAGAAGACGTCAGAAATTTAGCCTTCTTAAGAAAAATCTCTTCTGCCCAGGTAATGTCCTCTAGATATTGCTCAATAGAACACTGCTTAAATCCATACCAGGGTCCAAAACTGTCCTTTTTTGGACTCATTTGATCAAAACCTAAGCAGCTAATATGAAAAACTTTTTCGGTTGGTAATAATAATCCAATATGAGATTGCGAATGCCCCTTAAAATTAATGGTTTTGCACTTCAAATGTTCAAATTGTAAAGTATCTCCAGGTTTAAAAACTTGAACATTATTACATTCTTGGTATTTGTTTATCTCACCAAATTTTTCGATTACTGAAAAGTCTACTCCTTCTTTCCAACCAAAAGTTTCGTAAAAATATCTTAAATTCATAAGATTATTCGATTCAGGGAATGGGGCGTGTATAGTTATTCCAAGCTGTTCCCAAGCGTGAACATGAGCGATGTGGTCCATATGGCCGTGAGTATTCACGTAATCAGAAATAGGCCCATATTTTTTATTAATCGCTTGTGCATATTCTGGCTCGATATTCAAGTCTAAAACAATTGTTTTAGAATTTCTCCCTTGTTTAGGCAAAATCAGCAACCCATCACAGCACGAAAAATAAAAAGGGGGTTTATTTTGATGAACGAGCAAAATATCCCTAGTAACATTACTAAGTGTGAGATATTCCATAGTTGAATCCATTGTTTATTAGAAACGCAAATATTCTAGTAATCCTTATACTAAGAAATTAATCTTATATATTATTTCTTGCTATCCTTTTTATGAAGCTTGCTATTATTTATTTTTCCCCGACCAGAAGTACGGCTCGAATTGCTACAGAAGTGCATAAAGCGCTGAAAGAGATCGGTGTTGACGTGGAGGAGCACGATATTACAAGTTTTTCAGATAGAAAAAAACCTATTGATGTGAAAAACTACGATTTTATATTTTTTGGATTTCCCGTATACATTCATCGCGTTCCTTCTGTAATTAGGGAATGGTTTTTGACTTTAGATGGAAATGGTAAAAAATGTTCCACTTTCTTCACATATGGAGGAATAACCATGGGAATTGCCCACTTCGACACAATAAGACGATTAAAAGAACAAAATTTTCAACCGTTGTCTTCAGCCGAATTTGTAGCAAAACATAGTTTTAACATTGGTGGTTGGAAATTATTAGAGGACCGCCCTAATGAAAATGACTTTGCAGTAGCAAGAGAATACGCTCTAAAGACTTATGATGTTTTCCAGAGTGGTGCTGAATCAACCCTTGAGTTTGAAGATCCTCAAATCACTGAAAACCAATTAAAGAGACTAAGTCGAGCAACTAGAGGCGTTCAACTTCCATCTCGTAAGGGAAAGGAATGTAGCATGTGTTTAACCTGCGAAACAGGATGCCCAAGTAACGCAATGAACGCTCAAACTGGAGAAGCTGACGGAACCCTCTGTATTAAATGCTTGAGGTGCGTGGCATTCTGTACTGATGGTGTTCTTGAAACGAATGATCTAAATCCTGCTTATGTGCTGATGATAGAAAAAGGACCTCAACCCCTCAGCGAAATAGTAAGTAAGAAAAGCAAGTTTTATATTTAAAAATAGTGAATGAGCAAAAATTAAAAAAAAGATTATAACCCTTTAGGGCCATTCTTATAAATTTCAAATGCCTCATCAACTGAAGCATTCTCGTGGACAACTGCTCGTACCGCTTGAATCATTCCTATAGGACTGTCAGATTGGAAAATATTGCGACCCATATCTACACCTACAGCTCCATTATCAATGGCGTTCTTTGACATCTGCAGCGCATCTCTCTCTGGGATCTTCTTCCCTCCCGCTATTACAACAGGAGAAGGACATATTCCAGTTACTTGGTCAAAATTTTCACAATAATATGTCTTTACCATTGTTGCACCCATCTCTGCTGCCATCCGACTGGCCATGCCAAGATATCGTGCGTCTCTAACCATTTCTCGCCCAACAGCAGTAACTGCTAAAGTTGGAATGCCATATTCTTGACCCCAATTAACTAACTTTGATAGGTTCAATAAGGATTGCTTTTCGTATTCTCCACCAACGAAAATCGAGCAAGTTAACGCAGATACGTTTAACCTAATGGCATCGTCAACAGCAACATTGATCTCTTCATTAGAGAGCTCTTTTAACATGCTAGCTCCTGCTGAAACTCTTAATATGATGGGTTTATCGAGTTCTGCAGGAACACAATTCCTTAACATTCCACGAGTTAACATTAAAGCGTCAGCGTATTCGAATAAAGGTTGTAAATTCTTAAAATCCTTCAATTGACCGGGTATATTTCCAAAATACCCGTGATCGATTGCAAGCATCACGCATCGTCCAGATTTGGGTTTAATTATTCTATTGACACGATTGGAAAATCCCCAATCGCCTAATACTCTGGTCATTTTTAACTCACTTTTTAATTGTAAATAATAATTTCATTATGAATAAAGAAAATAGGCAATTAGTTTTGAAAAGATTTTCGATTTTATTTACTAGTGAAAATTGACTTACAATAAGTTAAGGAACTCTTGGACTTTATTTTTTATTCTCTTTGCTAATTTATCGGAATGTCTCTGACTTATAAAGTCCTTAATCAAATTTAAACGGTATTTATTAATTTTTGGCATTTTTAATTGCGTCGACATTTCATCTATCAAATCTTCCTTATAGATCTCCTTTACCCCTTCAAGTATGGTTTTTGCAAGCTCAGCTTCTTTAATGAATTTTGCAATATCTTGTTGTATGATGATTAGTTGCTCGTTGTCGTCGATGATTTCCAACGCTTTTTTGAGCATGGACTCTTCAAACTTTAATTTATCTTCCCATGGTGTTTGGAGGATGTTTTGTTGCGAATCAATTATAAGTGCCTCTTTTTCCTTTACTTTTATCTTGTCATAGCTTGTTTCGTCGAGAAATTTTATTTTAAAAGTGGGTGCTCTGTATTTTTCTGGGAGATTATTGTCTAAGAATTCGTTTAATTTAATTGGGGTATCTTTAGATTCTTTATTTTTAATGATATATGAGGGATAATCAAAGATTTTTGCGTGAAGGAGGCTAAAAACGCCATATAATCCATATTTTCTAATCAATCGCTTTAAGGTAAGACCCTTGTCCTTATTGTCCGCTTCTTTTGTTTCTTCAGTTGGTACGGCCATTAATAAATCAATACGCTCGTAACCTCTCACGATGCCCTTTGTATCCACAAAAGCGATGAATTGATGTTCTCTACAAACAGCTCCAGGAGGAACTTGGATTTTGACCGTTCCAAACTTTTTTTGAGAAAATATGGCCGCGGGAACCTTTATTTTCCGAAAAGTTTGACATGTAGGACATGTAAGTTCTACTTCCTTAGACATATCATCTTTCCCCACGCTTTTTATCATAAAAAGACGTTATTCCTCCATTTTTTATTGACCAATTACAAGGAAATTTTAATTTAAGATTCACATTGCATTTATACTTTCAGCAAAAGAATGCATTTCCTATAAATATATAAGAAAAATTCATCAATAAATTTGTATCTGATTGACAGTTTTGAGAAAACATTTTCATGATCTAAAACTATTCAATTTCAGTATCAAATTATTTAAACCTTTAAATTTCTTGAAATCGAATATTTCTATAATATAATATTATGGTATGAAAACAATGAATATTGCAATATCAAAAGAAGATTCAGATTATATGTACGATGTAATTCAGAAGGTCATAGACGAAGCCGGCTGTCGAATGCCGTGTAGCCCACAAGAAGCAAAGGGCGCTGAAATCATTAAAGAGGAACTAAGTATTACTTGCGACGAGGTTGATATTGAACCATTTACTTGTCATCCCAGGGCTTTCTTAGGTTATATAAAACTTGAAATAATAATTGCACTGGCGTCTTTATTATTATTTTTAATGATAAACATCTATCCCGAGTGGTCTTTTTTCTTAACGATAACATGTTTTATTTTAAATGTTATCGCCTTCTTTATAATTTGGGAGGAATTCTTCAATTACCGTGAATTTATTGACAAGTTATTCAAAAAGCAGGAGTCTCAAAATGTTGTTGGAAAGATTAAAGCCAAGGGCGAGAAGAACAACATAATAATTTTTTCTGGTCATCACGATAGTGCCCTTCAATTCAATCTTTTAAAGTATTTTAAGGCGGGATATCCAATAATATTGTTTATTGGGATAGGTGTATTATTTTTTTGGATATTCCTCTCAGGGATTATCGTAGTTATCGCTATGGTTGAATTTTTATTGTCTCTCACGATTGATTACAGCTTTTTTCTTAATTTAGTAACTTTGCTCCTTATTATAGTATTCGTTCCTTTAGTATTACTATTTTTCTTCGTCACTCCTGGAGAAAGAGCTAATAAAGTTCCTGGAGCCGTGGATAATTTGAGTGCTGTAGCTGTAGTATTAGCAATTGGTCGTTATTTAAAAAAACAAGAGGCAATAATTCCCAAAAACACGGAAATTCAATTAGTATCCTTTGGATGCGAAGAAGCAGGACTGAGAGGGGCGTATAGGTATGTAGAACGGCATCTTGACGAATTACAAAAATTTAACGCGGTATGCGTGAACATGGATGGGATCCAGAGTACGAAAGCAACTCAAGTTATTGAATACGAACCCACCACGAGAACAAAACACTCCGAAGAGGTCGTTCAAAAAATCTTGCAAGCGTCAGAACTAGCAGGTATAGAAATAAAAGAATTAGGTGCGAGCACGGGAGCTAAAATTCTCGGACAAATTAGTGGCGGTACGGATGCAACAGCATTTTCGAAATCCGGGGTTAAAGCGGCAAATATTTCAGCAATGGAACTAAGGAAATTTGTAAAATTCTACCACCAACCAACTGACACGCTAGACATGATCGAAAGAGGTTCTTTAGACGATGTATTAAAAATTTGCATTGCCTTCTTAATTAACGAATCTAACAAAAAATAACCTTATTTTTTTTTCTTATTTCTTTAAAGAACTATGATATAATGTGATAGAATAAAAAGAATCCTATCCTATTTACTTATTAACTAATTATGATGATACACTAAAAGAGTTATTAAAATGAAACTTATAGAAATAGTAGGACTTAAGCCTGCTGATGCAAACAAATTAGAAAAAGCTGGAATATCCTCAGTTGAAGATTTAATTTTGTTATCAGACAAGGAAATTAAAGCTTTGGCGAAAAAGACGGGAATTTCTGCAAAAAAGATAGATACATGGCAAGAACACGCAGAATTAATGGGATTGGATGGAATAGGGCCGGTATATGCAAACCTATTAAATGAGATTGGAATCGATTCGGTTAAGGAGTTATCTCGTAGAAATCCCAAAAGTACTTATGCAAAAATAAAAGAATATGTCGAGGAAAATCCCGGTGTGATTCAAGAACTACCAACTCAGAAAGATGTTGAAGGGTGGATTAATCAAGCTAAAACTCTTTTTTTACCCGTAGACCCCAGTCCTGACGTGCCAATTATCCCTGTTAAACCAAGCTGGACGCCTACACCGCCTAAAAAGCCTGCAAAGCCACAAAAGGAGAAAGACGATTACGGCGAGTATGGTTCGGATTATTGGAATGGCAAGTGGGTAAGACAACCCATAATTTATACAGGACGGGCATTGAGAGGAGAAGATTATAACAAACAAATAGACGTTGATGTAAAAGCTTTTATTAAGGATAACGACGAAATTCTAAACCACGTGATTGACGAGGCCAAATTGAAAAAAAGCACCTTTAATGAAACCGCTCACGCGTGCCAGAAATTTGTAAATGATTTTCTAGCTTATAAATTTGACGAAGAAACTGCGGATTGCGTGGAATTTTGGCAATTTCCTTTCGAAACGATCCAGTCTGGTATTGGCGACTGTGAAGATGGAGCAATTCTCACTGCCGCTCTCTGCATCAACACCGGAATCCCTTCTTGGCGAGTGAAAAGCGCAGGAGGGACCGTACTTGCCGATATTACGGCTCCTGCGACTGATGAATCTAACTTAGGAGGTCATGGATGGTGCATTTATTTAGCAGATAGGGCAGATTCTAAGAGGGGATTGGAATGGGTCATTCTCGACTGGTGTTATCTTCCTGATCCCCAAATTGCAGTAGAGGACAAACCGTTAGCCAGGGACGGCGGGCATGAAGGCGCATACAAGGAAGTGTGGTTTACTTACAATGATGAATATAGCTGGGCTCCTGAGCAAATCGAAATAAAGGAGAGCAGGATTAGCAAGAAGCGAACTACGAAAAAAGAAGATGTTGTCGAAGTAAAGGAATTTTTAGAAAACATGATCAAAGACATCTTTAAAGACCACGATATCAAGATCGAGTAATTAGATAAACCAATTTTGGTTATTCTACTTCATTTTTATTATTTTTTTTTGATTTAGGCTTGACAATCATGATTATTGATATGATGACGATTATTGTACCTATTAAATGAGCTTCTGTGAATATATCACCTAAGAGGAACACGGAAAAAATGGCGGTCACGATTGGTGTTGGAGAATACATAATCGTGGCTTTCGACGCATCTATGAGCGAAAGCGTCTTGTACCACATGAATAATCCTATTCCATAGACGGTTCCCATTGCCATGTAATAGACAAAATTGATAGGATTGAAAATAAGACTGACATTTTCAAGGGGAAATATTAAGAAATATGTTGAAAGGAGGAAAGTTGCGCTAATTCCATTTCGAATGAATACCATTTGGGTTGCGGTAGATTGATGTTTATCCAATATGTATTTTTTTGTGATAATGTGGGCCAGCATCCAAATGCAAGCAAGAATCAGGAGTAATAACACGCCTAAATTGAATTCTAGAAGGTTAAAAGAACCTTGAGTCACGGCAATCATCAAACCAACTAATAATAAGAGCGAGAAAACCACTTGCGACGTCGCCACCTTTTCTTTCATAATTAAAACACCAAATAATAGCGAAAAGATAACCGTGGCCTTCTGAGCTAGGCTTCCATTTATTGATCCTGCCAATTGATATCCCGTCTGGAAAAGCAACTGCCCAACACCGAAAGTAAGCCCCACGTAAAGTAATATTAGCTTGTTATGTTTCCATCCATGCAAGGTAGATTGATTTTTTTCCACTGAATGCGCCCCTTTCTTGTTATTTATTTTGATCATTCTCCTATCTACTAGCATTATAGGAAAGAATACAAGCGCTTCAACAAAACAAGTCATAGCGGCAAAAAGATACGTGTCAATGCTATCTGGTTTTGATACTGCAATGATTGGCTGTAATCCTACTAAAATAAAACCAATAATTCCAAAAATTAAACCTTTCACATACTTTTTATCGTCCAAGATAATTGTAAAAAAGTGGAAACGCATAAAAAATTTTGGAAATTGAAATCTATAAGAGTTTTTCTCATTTCTATATCTTTTTTTTCCACTTTCATCTTTATATTTGCCGTTATCAAAAGATTTAAAACATTAAATTATTTACCATATTTAAAAAAACACCACATTGAAACGATAAGAAATGTACAAAAATTTCGCAATTTTGACAGAAAACCTTACAAAACATTTTGGGAATGTTGTAGCTGTGAAGAATTTAAACATAGAGATTCCTTTCGGTAAAACTTATGGACTATTAGGCCCTAACGGTGCAGGAAAAACCACAACCGTCCGAATGCTAAACGCAATAATCAGTCCTACTTCTGGAACGGCAAAAGTTGGAGGTTTTGACATCATAACGCAGAGTAAAGATGTGAAGATGATCTGTGGATTTTTACCAGAATCGCCTGGATTATATCAAAAACTAACAGCTAAAGAGTTTTTAGAATTTATTGGCGAGTTATACTATTTGCCTAAAGAAATTATTTCTACAAGAATTGAAGAATTATTGGATATATTCG
>Ga0180438_10012095_pt1 | contig 10309 bp, 3 predicted proteins | sample SS_ome_12_FD_132455 | JGI IMG/M metagenome (GOLD analysis project Ga0180438, IMG submission 132455) | Hypersaline lake sediment archaeal communities from the Salton Sea, California, USA - SS_3_D_2 metaG | ecosystem: Environmental > Aquatic > Non-marine Saline and Alkaline > Hypersaline >... | reverse complement strand
GCGGTCGGATCGACGATGTTGACTACCTCCAGCACACCGACATATGAAGGCGAGCCTTGCCAACCCGCGCAATACAAATGGTCACCCGACACAGCCACCGCTCCGACGCGGTCGAGGTCCAAACACGTGGTGGCGACCAGTATTGGCGCGTTTGGATCGGCCACATTGATGACGTGGACCCCGCGATCTTCGGCCCCCACAAAGACATAGTCGCCCGATAGGGCGATGGAATCCACATAACCGGGGACATCGCACACCCCAACTCGCGATGGGTTCTCGGGGTCGGATGTGTCATAGACCGTCAACACCCCTTGGGCCGCACAGTAGGCGTAGCTCCCCTGTACGACGACGTCGCGCGGTGCGCCGCCTTCAAACGCACCCGCTACGTACGGATCGCACGCCAACATGTCGTACCAATACATCGTCATGCTGTGGCCCAGGCTGTCCACGCACTGAGCCTCGAGCTGGGAGGTCCCGCCGGAGCAGACCACATCTGGATCGGCCGAACAGCTAACGGTCAGCATGTGCCCCAGGAAGTTCGCGGTGATGCTCTTGGATGAATCCATCAAGAGGCTCGTAGGATTCTCGCTGCCGCTCAGATCGCCGGACCAGTGGTCGAATACCCAGTGCTCGTTCCGGGGCAGTGCTTCGAGCCAGAGGTCAGAGCCGCAGTAGAATTCCAATGTCGCGGGCAGCGCATATATCAGTTCATCGACGGCCACTGAGCCGCTTCCCGTCTTGCTCAGACTGAGGACATACCTGGAGAGCTGGAAGTTGGCGGTGACGATGAGGTTGCTGTTAACGTCAACGACCATTGGATTCATGAAGGAGAAGATGTCGCCCGACCACCCATAGAACTCGTAGCAGGCGTCGGCGAGCGCGGCGACGGTCACTGCGGTGCCGCAGGTGTACTGCCCGCTCCAGGGCAGGCTGTACTCGAAGCCATCTACAGTGATGCGGCCGTTGGAGCCAAGAATGGTAAGACTGCACGGCTCGGGCACGAACTCCGCGGTGACGCTCTTGCTCGAATCGAGCAGCAGAGCGGCGGGATTCTCGGTGGTGACGAGGTCGCCGGACCAGGTGGAGAAATCGTACCCGGGATCGGGGACGGCCAGCAGAGAGAGCTCGCTGTGGCACGCATACTCCTCGCTCCAGGGCAGTGAATGTGGCTCGCCGTCAACCTCCACATGCCCCCCGGTTCCGGAAAGCGACAGCTCGCACATCTCCATGGGGGTGGTGACCTGACCGTCCACCGCCGTCATCAAGATCGGATCTCCCCACTCGTCTGAGACGAGACACTCGACGAAGTGGAGAGGCGACGCGGTGCAGCACGGGGCCGTGTCCTTCACGTGGAAGTCAATGGTGAACGCCTCGCCCGAACCAGGTGGCAAGGGCACCGCGCCTGCGTCATAGGCGATGAACTGAACGCTTCCCGTAAAGTTGTCGATGTTCGGGGAAGGCATCGCCCAGCTTCCGGGCAGCAGCGGGCCCTTGACAACGTCCGTGCACTCTAGGATGTCGGGGTCGAAGGTCACCTCCATCTGCAGCCCGGCGACACCGGCGCACGTATCCATGTTGACTGGCACGAGGATGTCGGTGTCGGGGGTGACGGGAGTGTGGGGCAGGTAGATGCGGCGGATGCCGGCGGCGCGCCAGGTCGGGTCGATACCGCTCTCGCAGAGCCCCGTAGCGTCAGAGCCATCGGCGTTCATGACCGCGACGCCGGCAGTAGGGAAGAGCCCGCCGTTGTCCCAGAAGACCACCTTCGCGGCGTCTGGCGACCAGTCCTCTGGGAGACAATGCATGGAGTAGATATTCGCTACATTGCTGCCATCGCGGTCCATCACCATGGCCATGTTGTAGTGTATGCCCTCGTCATATAGGGAGAACAGCAGCTTCTGACCGTCAGGGGACCACGGGTCGGAGCCGGGCAGGCTGTCGTTGTCGGTCGTGGTCAGCTGGGTGATTCCGGCCCCATCGGGGTACATGGTGTAGATGTTGTCGTTATGCTCGTAGGCGATGAGGCCACCGTCGGGCGAAGGGCGTGGAGTCAGATAGGGGCCGGTGCCGGTGGTCAGCTTCGTCAGGCCGGTGCCGTCTGGATTGACGGTCCAGATATGCTGGTTCGAGGGGTCGAATGGATTCGAGACGAAGACGGCCTTCGAGCCGTCAGGGAGCCATCTTGGATCGAGGTCCCAGCTCGACTCGGCGCCACCGGCCAGCAATACCGGGTTGCTGCCATCTGCGTTGACGCACCAGACCTGGCCGAAAGCGGGCTCCTCATGGGTGATGAGGAGGCGACTGCCATCCGGCGACCACTGGCTCGGATACGCGAACTCGTCCGCAAAGAGGAGCGTGTCTTGCCCCGTGATGAGGTCGAGTCGCCAGACACCGTTCTGCCCATCTAACGGGCCCTCGTACCCGCGGGCATAGGCCACCTTCTTGCGGTCTAGGCTCCACACTGGGTACCGGCGATCAGCGTCGTCCGGCCACGGATACAGCCGGTCCAGTTCCGTCCCATCGGCCATGACGCCGTAGAGCTGGTACACTGCACCCAAGTTCCTAGCGAAGACGATATCGGGCCAATCGGATGAATGCTGCGCCGCCGCGCCTGTGACGAGCAGAGCCAAGCATAGCGCGATCGAGAGACAACACCCTATGGGAAGAAAACGCTGCACGCCGAGTCGCATTCCCCGCCTCCTTAGGTCACATCTTGACTGCCCGGCCGCCGGAGTTGCCCTTGTCACTTGGTCTTTGCCTTTCCCTTTCCCTTACCCTTGCCTTTCCCAAGCTGAGCAGGGATCTCTATGCCGCCGACGGCGGACAGCTTTGCAGAGGTCAGCGCGACCTTGCCCTTCTTCTTGCCCAACTTGTCGAAGGCGAAAATCAGGATCGTTCCTCCGCCACCGGGCAGAACATCCAGGCTCGGTGAGTATGCGATGGCCTTTACCGCGCCGCCCAGGTCATTGCCCGACACCGCCCAGCCCACCGCGCCCTCCAACAGCGGCCCTGCGGACACACCGGAGTACCGAAGCCGAGTGGGATCGTAGTCCAGCTCCACCTGGATACCGGCCAGCCCTGCGCAGTTCGAGAGCTCTACCGTCACGACGGTATCTGTCTCCGTGGCGGTCGTCACCGTGGCGACCACCACGGGGCCGGACTCAGCCGACGTTGACGGTCCTGCCGCGGAACATCGGCCGATTGCGGTCGTCTCCATCGCACTCAACGCTTCGCCTGCGCAGATGACCACGTCGAAGATGTTGACTTCTTCGTCCCCATTGAGATCGGCCGCCCACCACTGCCAGAGCTCCCAGACGCCCCGGTCTATGGCCATGTTCGCCACCTTGATAACGTCGAAGATGCTGATCTCGTCGTCACCGCTGGGGTCGCCCTTGCCGACAACGCCAAAGGAGTTGCTGTATCCCCCGAAGTCGCTCCACTTGGCCAGCAGGCGGGCGTTCCCACTGGCATCCTCAAGAATCTCCACCTCGCCCGACCATACTCCGTCAACCAGCACAACGCTCGTCGGAGACACGGCACCGGCGAGGGCCATCTTGTACGGTCCATACTCATTGACTTCGGTTCTCTCCAGATAGAGCGTCAGTTCTGTTGCGGGCCACGTCAACGCTTCGTTCGCTTCACCCCGCGCCCTCATTGTGACCGGTATCGGTACCGGATGCTCGTCATCCGCTTGCACGACTCCCGTGATCTGAGATACCTCCAGGTACCTGAATGGTATGAGCGAGACTCCACCGGAAACACAGCCCATATCGACCGGATCTCCCCAGTCATCGCTAAGCTCCAGCAGCTCGAATGAGAGTGCAGACTGCGCACCCTCCGGGACCACTTGGTCGTGGAGCAACGTTGTTGCGCTCAGATCCAGCAACTCGCCCGATCCCGTCACTGCATCGGTCTCAGGGCTGGCCCCGTAGGCGAGCACATCGAGGGTGCCGGCTGTCTGATCGATGTAAGGCCCAACCTGTGTCCAGTGGGCGATCATGGGTGCGAGCTGACACCAGTCCATGCTTTCGAAAACCGAGCAGCATTCGGTCGCTGGATCGTACATGCCGAACGACCTGAACTGCAGTTGCGCCTGGATGCCGGCCAGGTCCTCTGCACCGACGACGCCGATAGAGAGCGGGATGTTCGTGTACCCAGGAAGCGCATAGGTTGACGTGGCGTACACGCCGCGCTTCATGAACGCTACGCCAGCCCAAGGCAACTTCCAGTCGACAAGTCCCGGCACGGGCTCCTCCGGTTCGGAACCGTCGGCCTTGACTCGCCACAAAGGACGAACCGCGTCGTGCTCATATGCATATCCTGCACACTCTCGAGAGAAGTAGATGTATTGCCCGTCCGGGGACCACGCCTGCAAATGGTCGTGGTAGCCTGGATCGTCGGTGAGGACTCGAACCGTGCTCATGTCTGGGTAGTCGCTTACACGAATCCCCGCATTGGGCACTGGATCGTATCTCCCGTCCCAACCCTCAGGCACGGCCGGCCCCTCCGAATAGGCGAGCTCCGTGCCGTCCGGACTCATTGTGGGAAACTTCTCAAAAAGGCTGGGGGTGGCGGTTACTTGCGTGACGACCACTTCTCCAGGACCATCGAGATTGCTCACCATGTACAGGTCTTCGCGCAGTGGGGCGCCGTTCTCGGCTCGCTCGTACACAATCGCTTGCCCGTCGCCGGTCCATGTCAACCCGGGTGCGTCCCACTCCCAACCGCCCGTGGTAAGGGCTCGAAGCCCACTCCCGTCTGGGTTGATCAAACATATGGACCCATCGCTGAACGCGATGCGATCCCCCGTGGGAGACCATTTCGGGCTCCGCCCGCAATCATAGATCACGCTCGGCTCGAAGGCGTAGCATGGAGAGCATTCTCCAGCCCCTGACGTCGCCGGAAGAAGCGGAGAGAGACTCATGACCGCCAACTGGCAGTCATAGTTGAGCACCACGCGTCGGCCATCCGGAGACCAGTCGGGGAGGGCGACGCACAGGGGACCCTCAAAGTCACTCGACACAACGCGCATTACGTCCCCGCCGTCAGGATCGCTGACGAACAGCCCAGGTCCCTCCGTGGACACGAACGTACGACACCCCCCGAACAGCATGCGTCCTGGGGGTGACGGCGAGTAGACCCGTACGTCGTCTGCATAGAGGCCCACCTCGCCAGCATGGATGCCCACAGAACTCAGCATACTGCCGGCATAGCTCGCCACCTCCGTGCCGTCGATGTAAAGCACGATCGTGCCAGACGCGTTGACCCATTCGAACAAGTGCCATCCGACGGACACAGGAACCGCCGTCTCGGGTGTGCCGAAATTGTCGAACACATGGTAGTTGCCGCCATCCAGGTACTTGCCCAGCCCCACGAACTGTGTATCCCCATCCCACCGGGTCCAGACGTTCGCTTCACAGTGGGTGCAGTAGTCTCCGTCATCGTAGAACCACGCGGCAACGCGTTCTACAGCAGCATCTCCCGGGAAATAGTGAGCAATAGTGCCGGTTCCGGCATCTGACCTAAGGCTCCTCGAGCCGCTCTTGGCCTGTTCGGTGGTCGTGACCGGTGGACGTGGCCCCTCCTGGACCCAGCCGTGGTTCAGTGGACTGTCATCGTACTCAAAGCTATCAGACCAATAGGCATAGCTCGGAACTGCCATCAGACCAATGGCAAGAAGCAGAGCGACCAGTGTGCACGCCGAAGATATGCGCCTCATTACCGCATACTCCCCTTTCGCCTCCGCTCGCACAGCGCAAGCCCGCGCGCCACCGAACTCCGTGCAGGCGGCACGATAGCCCCACACCGCGAGAGACGCGCAACCGTGCCTGTCGCCAGACGGCCGCGAGATCGAGACTAGTAAATGAAGATCGCGTCCGGGTAGCAGCTAAACACCCAAGAAGCGTCTGCGGAGGTCGGGCCCCAAGTTCGCACCCCCGAGATCTCATCGTCTCTCACCTTCGCGATCAGCACTTCCGAGGCCATCCAAGCCACATGCCCGTCCAAGTAACCGAGGTTCACACCGGCGTACTGCCAGAGGGGCTTCGCACGCAGGAAGCGGGCGCGGTGCCGAGCGTAGGGCCGCCGCAGGGACACATACCGCACGAAGCTGGCGTCGTTAGGCGCGTAACGGTAGAGACCGCAGTCGCTCGCCCACGTGCAGATCTCCCAATCGCTCCACCCGCACACGCCGGAGCATTCCAGACAGCAAATGTCAGGATAGGCCATCACGCCCAATCCCAGGACCTGAGTCTGCACGCCACCGTCGGCGACTATCACGAACTCATCCGGCGAACTCACCTCCGACACGTTGAGCTCAGGCCACCAGTTAGTCCCGATGCCCTGCACGAAGGCGCTCTGGGCCGGCTGCCCGTAGATGGGCGAAAGCCTGGGAACGGCGAGCCCTCGCTGAGCGATGCTGTCCGTTACCGAGCCGCCCCACTCACTCGGCCAGGCATAGTGACATGGGCCGCCAACTTCCCATTCGTACCGTCCCCAGGCGCCCTCTGTGGCCCGTAGATACCCGAGCCAGTCTGGCCCTGGCACTACCCAGGTAGCCCCTCCGACGATCTGGGCGCTCGGGCACTGCCAGACATCTCTGCTCGGCAAGTATGGGTCCAGGATCACGGGCCACCGGAGATACGGGTTGGCCCCAGAGGCGTGTCTGCAATGCCCGGTCTCGTCTAATGAGATATGCGAATGTCCGCCAGGCGCCGTGTCGAAGTAGTCCAAGACCTCCTGCCGGTGCTCTCTCGGCGGGAGCGTATCATCGTTGTCCTGCAAGTACATGCGGATTGCCCCGGCGATCTTCTGCATGTTGCTGAGACAGGTCAGGCTGCGCGCTTTCTCACGCTGCTGCGCCGCGACGGGGAGCAGCATGAAGGCGAGAACGCCCACGATGGCGATCGTCGCCAGCAGCTCCGCCAGCGTGAATCCGTCTGCCTTACACCTGAGCATGGGTCGCCTCCTGACGCTTCGTCGGCCTCGTTTCCGACGAACATTCTCCATCCCAATCCTCGAGGCACACAGCGGCGGCGGAGCAAGAGAAGGCATTGGCAGCACCCGGTTTCGGACGGTCATTCTCTCACTCATTTCGCGCCTTTCCTGTCCTTGTCCTTGCCCTTGCCCGCTCTCTTTCCGATGGCAGCGGGAATCTCCACAGCTCGCGCAGTGGACAGAGTCACGGACTCCAGGTTTGCTTTCCCGGACTGATGCCGAACGTTCTCGAAGACGAAGATCAGTATCGCTCCATCGCCGCCCGGCAGGGCATCTCCGCTCGAGCTGTATGCGATTGCTCTTACTGACTCTCCAGTGTCGTTGCTCAGAACCGTCCAGTCGGCCCTGCCATCCAACAGCGGGCCGGGCGTCACCGCGGGACTGGCCAGCCTCCGCGCATCGTAGCTCAACTCAAGCTGGATGCCAGCGACGCCGGCGCAGTCCGACAGATTCAAGGCAACGGAGGTCTGCCCGTCAGAGCTGCTGCTCGCCGTGGTGACCACAACGGCTCCCGCCGGTTCTGCTGGGAACGCCGCCCTGGTGACGCCGGCCCTGCCGACTGCGGACGTTTCCATAGCGCTCATCGCCGCGTTGGCACACAGCACCACGTCGAAGATATTGACCTCTTCGTCTGCGTTCAGATCGGCCGCCCACCACTGCCAGCCCTCCCACGTACCCCGACCGATCGCCATGTTTGCGATCTTGATTACGTCGAAGACGTTCACATCGTCATCGGCATTGAGGTCGCCCTTGCCGACGATCTCGAAGGGGTTGCTGTAGCCGCCGAAATCGGCGTATTTGGCCGCAATGCGAGCGCCCTCCTCAACCGGTTCGAGGATCTCCACCTCACCCGTCCAAGCGCCGTTCACGAGAGCCGCGGTCGTAGGTGTGATCGCATCGGCATAGGCCCGTGAAAATGTTCTCCCCCACTCATCAGTGGTGGAGGTTTCGAGGTAGAGCCGGACCTCAGTGCTGGGCCAGCTCAGCGCCTCGTCTACGTCTCCCCTCGCTGTGATCGTCATGGGGATGGGCACTGGATCGGCCTCGTCTCCCAGCACGAGCGGTGGAACCTCCGACAACTCCAGGTAGCTAAACGGTTTGAGGACTACGCCGCCCGGGATGGCGGCCGTTTCGACAGGCTCCCCCCAGTCATCGCTCAACTGCAGGGAATCGAAGATGAAGGGGACCTGCCCGATTTCAGGCACCACCTCTGAATAGGGCAGGGCGGCGGCAGCGAGTTCAAGCAACTCACCTGAGCCCGACACCGCATCCGAGCCCGGATCGGCGCCGTAGGTAACGATATCCACCGTCCCCGCATCTTGATCGATGATCGGACCGGCCATGGTCCAATGGGATACCATTGGCCCTGGCCCACACGAGTCCACTGTGTCAAGGACGGGGCAGCACGGATCGGGGAACTCGTCGGAGTACATGTGATAGGTCTTGAACAGCAATCTGGCCTGCAAGCCGGCCAGATTCTCGGCTCCCACCACACCCACGGCGAGGGGCAGCCCGGTATAGCCGGGAAGGGCGTACGTGGATGTGCCGTATACCCCCCGCTTCATGAAGCACATATCGCCCCACAGCTTATCCCAAGCCGCCATTCCCGGCACCGGCTCCTCCGATTGAGAGCCATCTGCCTTGACGCGCCACAGTGTCCGAGACACAGGGCGTTCCTGAGGCGATCCGGAGTACTCGCGGAAGAAGTAGACATACTGGCCATCAGGGGTCCAGTTACTGACGTAGTCGTGGTAGCTCGCATCATCTGTGAGAACGCGCACGGCTCCGAAACCGGGATAGTCCGTCACCCGCACCCCGGCCGGCGGCAGAGGATCGGTAAGCGGGTCCCAGTCCACAGTCACAGCCGGTCCTTCTGAGAACGCCAGCTCCAATCCGTCTGGACTCATCACAGGCCGGTGCTCGGCGGTGCCGGGAGTATTGGTGTATTGGACAATAGTGGGGCCGCCAGGGTCGTCCAGGTCAGTCACCCCGCAGAGGTCACTCCGCAGTTCCTCGTCGGCGAAAACTATGCTCAGTCCATCTGCCGACCAAGTCAGGCCGCCCCAGCCCCCCGGCGTCAGACTGCGGTATCCGCTGCCGTCCGGGTTTATGATGCAGACCGAGCCGTCGCTGAACGCGATCCGGTCTCCTGCGGGCGACCACTTGGGACCCCAGCCACAGGGATGGATCGGTGTCGGATCTGGATTCATGAGGGGGTACCAGGGGCAGCAACATGCCCACGGCGCACACTCTCCGAACCAGTACTCCCACGGGCCAGGCAGAAGCATCTTGAGATCCCATACGACAAGCTGGCAGTTCTGCTGGAACACCAATCGCCGCCCGTCCGGCGACCAATCCGGATTTGTCATGCACCAAGGGCCGGAATCGGCTCCCGTGCTGGCGAGTAGTCGCACGACATCGAATCCATCTGGATCAGCAACAAAGAGCCCGGGCCCTTCAGGGTCCACCACCAGAGGATGGCAGCCAGTGAATAGGAGCCGACCGGGAGTGGCACTGGCACGAGGAACGAGCATGAGACACAGCAATGCGGCGGAAGTGCACACAAGAAGACTCCGCATAGCTGGCGTCCTCCTTCTGAGCGCGGCAGAGGCAACTCCAACGCCGACAGGATCCCAGGAGGATGACTCAGAGCGAATGGCCCAGATAATCCCCTCTGCCCCTCTCGCTCGCTGCTAGCAGGGTTCGCTCCCCACCCGAGATCTCCTGCTGCACCCTGGGTGTTACGCAAAGTCCAATACTGAGCAGCCTTCTAGCTCCGAATCTGGACACGTAGGTGAGCGCATCTGTCGTTGTCAACCGCCCATGAAACCGGCCCGACACTGTACATAGTCAGCGATCTTGAGACAAACGGTAGGCGCCAGTCTGGGCTGACTGGAGTGGGTGTTGCTGCTCCTGGCATGGAAGGCCGGGGGCCGCGGTTGTTCGCCCGTGAAACCGCTGCAGCTTGTCGCACAACGGAAGCCCTAGTATTGGAAACAGTTGACCGTGGCACTTGGCCCAAGGTGTGCTTGTTACGCGGCGATGGAACCGCCCTGAGCAGCGTTTCCAGTTCGTCCCGAGCTGCCCCGACGGCGGCTATTGCCAAGATAGCCGAGGCAAGAATCTCACATATGCACAACTGCACTACGCCCGCTGGTATTCCGCCCGGAATGTCGTCCTCTCCAGCCCCGCGCTTCGCTCCGTCTGAGCCGTCAAGGCCGGTCTCATCGCCGCGTAACAAGCACACGCTACGTCATGGCGGGGCCTCCAGAATGCTCCTCCTGCGCGGGAGTGGGAACGATTCCCTGCTGTC
>Ga0180438_10012094_pt1 | contig 10309 bp, 6 predicted proteins | sample SS_ome_12_FD_132455 | JGI IMG/M metagenome (GOLD analysis project Ga0180438, IMG submission 132455) | Hypersaline lake sediment archaeal communities from the Salton Sea, California, USA - SS_3_D_2 metaG | ecosystem: Environmental > Aquatic > Non-marine Saline and Alkaline > Hypersaline >... | reverse complement strand
GCCGATCGCGCCGGCCTCATCCGAGACACCCTCGACGCTTGCGGCCGGCTGGACCTGCTGGTCAACAACGCGGGCATCACCTCACAGGGCCGCAAGGACGTCCTCGAAGCCACCGAAGAGAGCTGGAACGTCGTCTTCGACACCAACCTCAAGGGCCCCTTCTTCCTCTCCCAACTGGCCGCCAACGAGATGATCCGCCAGATCCGCGCCGGCGCGATTCCCGGCGGGAAGATCGTCAACGTCTCTTCCATCTCCCGCTATGCCGTCTCCATCAACCGGGCCGACTACTGCCTGACCAAAGCCGCGGTGGGCATGATGACCCGGCTCTTTGCCCAGCGGCTGGCCGACGAGGGGATCCAGGTCTTCGAGGTCTGCCCAGGCGTGATCGAAAGCGACATGACGGCCCCGGTCAAGGAAAAATACGACCGCCTGATCGCCGAGGGGCTGTGGCCGATCCGCCGCTGGGGCAAGCCGTCCGACGTCGCCAAGGCGGTGGCCGCCATCGCCGCCGGCTACTTCCCCTTCAGCACCGGCGACTGCTTCAACGTCGACGGCGGTTTCCATATTCGCAACCTCTGAGCATCGCCATGAACAGCCTCGAGCGCGTCGTTGCGGCGCTGGAGCGCCGCGTGCCGGACCGCGTGCCCTACTTCGAGTGCGTGATCGACGAGCACGTCATCGAGGCCCTTCTGCCCGGCCGCGATTACTTCGAGTTCAACGACTGGATCGGGCTGGACAACGTGGGCCAGAACCGCAGCTCCTGGAGCCGCGAAAACGTCGACTTCATCGACGAAGAGAAGGGGCTGTTTCGCGACAAGTGGGGCGTGATTCGGGCGTTCGGGCCGGAGAGCACCCCGGCCCCCGTCGAAGGCCCCATCAAAACGCCCGATGACCTTAAAACCTACATCCCGCCGGACCCCAACGCCGACGACGTCCTCGGCCATCTGCCCGAGATCCTCCGGCGCTACAAGGGCAAGAAGGCCGTTTCGGCCATCTGCCGCGACGCCTTCTTCAATCCGGCTTTCCTGCGCGGCACGCAGCAGTTCTTGATGGACATGATCGACCGCCCCAAGCTGGTCCACGAGCTCGTCGAGGTCTGCCTGGGCTACGACATTCCGGCCATGCAGCGGATGGTGGCCGCCGGCTGCGACGTGGTGGTTTTCGGCGACGATTACGCCGACAAGAACTCGACGCTGATGTCGCCCCGCCATTTCCGCGAGTTCATCCTGCCGGGCCTGAAGCGGTGCGTCGACGCCGCCCACGAGGCGGGAGCGTACGTGATCAAGCACACCGACGGCAACGTCATGGCCATCCTCGACATGATCGTCGACACGGGAATCGACGCCTTGAACCCGCTGGAGCCGCAGGCGGGCATGGACATCCGCCGGATCAAGCGGGACTACGGCGATCGGATCGCCCTGGTCGGCAACATCGACTGCGGCTACCTGCTCAGCCAGGCCCCCGTCGAGGAGGTCCGCCGCGTCACCCGCCGCACGATCTTGGACGCTGCACCGGGCGGCGGCTACCTGCTCTCCAGCTCCAACAGCATCCACTCCTCGGTCCGGCCGGAGAATTTCATGGCCATGATCCACTCGTGGCGAGAGTGCGGCGGCTATCCGATCGGCCAGCGGGGATGAGTTATTGATTTTCCGCCGGCGCGGGGTATCATCGATGCTCCCGTTCTGATGACCTCCCCAGGAGATCGGCCATGCCCGGAAAAGCGGTCCTTATCATCGGCGATCGGAAGATCGAGCTGCCCATTTTGGAGGGCAGCGAGGGCGAGCAGGCCATCGACATCACCCGCCTCCGCGAGCAGACCGGCCTGGTCACCTACGACCCTTCCTTCGGAAACACCGCCGCCTGCAAAAGCCAGATCACCTTCATCGACGGCGAAGAGGGGATCCTCCGCTACCGGGGAATCCCCATCGAGCAATTCACCGAAAAGCCCAACTTCGTGGAGGTCGCCTGGCTGTTGATCTTCGGGCGTTTGCCCGGGCATGAAGAACTGGCCGATTTCAGCAGGGAACTGACCGACAACGAGCTGCTGCACGAGGGACTCACGCACCAGTTCCAGCACGTGCCGGTCGATGCGCCGCCGATGGCGATCCTCTCCGCCATGCTGAGCAACCTCTCGTATTATCATCAGGGGCTCTTGGCGCTGGAAGATCCGGAGTCGCTGGTGAAGGCGGCCGCCCGGCTGATCAGCAAGGTGAGGACGATCGCGGCCTTCAGCTATCGGCGTTCGCGGGGGCTGCCGTTCATCCACCCCGACCCGCACCTCCGCTACGCCGCCAACTTCCTCCACATGATGTTCTCGCTGCCTTACAAGCAGTACCTCGTCACGCGGGAGATCGAAGACGCGCTGAACCTCGTCTTCATCCTCCACGCCGACCACGAGCAGAACTGCAGCACGTCGACGGTACGGACGGTGGGTTCCGCCCGGGCGAACCTCTTCGCCTCCTGCGCCGCCGGCGTTTGCGCCCTCTGGGGTCCGCTGCACGGCGGGGCCAACGTCGAGGTCATTGAGATGCTCGAACGCATCCGCCGCGGCGGCATCTCGCCCGAGGAGTGCCTCCGCGCCGCCAAAGATAAGGAAAACCCCTTCAGGCTCTACGGTTTCGGGCACAGGGTGTACAAGAACTACGATCCCCGCGCGAAGATCCTCCGCGAGGCCTGCGACCGCGTCTTCGCCACGCTCAACCGCCAGGACCCGCTGTTGGACATCGCCAGAAAGCTCGAAGGGCTCGCCCTGGAGGACTCTTACTTCGTCGATCGCAAGCTTTATCCCAACGTCGACTTCTACAGCGGCATCCTCCTTCGCGCGATGGGCATTCCCACCAACATGTTCACCGTGTGCTTCGCGATCGGCCGGCTGCCGGGCTGGATCGCCCAATGGAAAGAAGGACACGACGACCCGTCCACGCGGATCGTCCGCCCACGGCAGATGTACGTCGGTCCGGTCAGAACCGACTACACCCCCCTCGATAAGCGGTAGATCTGCCCCATCTTTGCGGATCGCTCTCGACTGGCCGCCCCTCGCGCAGCGTCAAAGCTGATTCGACGTCGCAGCGCTGCACACAAGCTCGAAGTGCTGATAGATCACCTCCTGGGAAAAAACGGCGAAATGAGGGGAAGTCGCCAACCCCAAGAGGGCTCCGGATTCCGGCGCCGCCGGCCAGTTGGCTTTCGTAAGGCATTGCAGGAAATAAGCTTCTGGCAGTGACCTGGCCGGGCGAGCCGGCAGCCCGGGTGTCGAAAAAAATGGGCCGGTGGGGCGAAATCCGAATGGAGAAATGCGCAAGCTTTGCCGATTATTCGTATCGCGTAAGTATTGCGGCCTTTGGCGACGGTATGCCGATTCCCCCCTAAAGTGGGTGCATTCCGGAGAGCGTGTCCATGACTTCATCTTTTCGCCCAAGCCGGACCCGTGCCCTGGCAGTTGCCCTGGGCATCACGGCAGCCACACTCTCTTGCGGGATCAGCCTCGTCCGGCTGGCCTCCGCCCAGGCCGTGCGGCCGGACGACCTGAAAGCTTATCCCCTTCGGCACGTCGGGGCCGTTCAGATCGAGTCGGCGCTGGCCACTCTTCTGCCGCCGGGCACCCAAATGGCCGCGGACGCCCAGGTAAACCAGATTTGGGTTCGCGGCTCTTCGCAAGTCCAGCAGATTGCCCAGGACCTCATCGCAACTCTCGATAGCCCCGACAATCGGGCCTTGCCGGCGCAGAATCCGCAGACACCGACACCGATTCTAAGAGTCTATCCCGCCCGGCCAGGCGAAGCTCCGTCGCTGGCTGCGCGGTGGAATGCCCAGTACGGGGGATCATCCAACGTGCGGATCGTGGCCGACGGCCGCGCCGGTCAGGTCCTCGTCACTGCGCCGGAGGAAATCCACTCCGCCATCGCCCGCCAGAAAAACCCCGTCCCGCCGATGACGGCCGCGGCGGCGGCTGCTCCGGGGAGTCCGGCGGGCGCTGCGCCGCCGCCCACTAGCCTCCAATCGCAGGGGCGGCCCACGACCAGCGGTCTCCGCGAGGTAGTGCTTCGCCACAGCCCTGCGGAGCGAGTGCAGCAGATGCTGGTGCAGATCTTCGGCCGGCATCTGGTCCCGGCGCCGGGTCCCGAACCCGCGGCGGCCCGCTACCAATTGCAGCTGGCCCGTGGGAGCATTCTCACGTTGACGTTGGATCGGCGCTCGCACCGGGTGCGGATTGAAGGACCGGAAGCGGCGGCGACCTCCTGCGCCCAACTCGTGCAAATCCTCGATGCTTCGCCGCAGTCGCGGGAGGACGTCACCCGTGCCGTCCCCCTCACGGCAACCCGGCCTGCCGATCTGAGGCGGGTGATCGATGCCGTTCGCATGGGCAACGTCGCCCGCCCGTCTGAACTCAACGGCCAAGGCGCCCCCGCCGTGGGGAACGCGTCGCTGGTGAGCATATTCTACCAGCAGGCCGACGGGCCTTCCGGCGAGGCAGCCGACGCCGCGGCCGGCCAAGCGGCCGCACCGCCGGCGGAGGCGGCGGGCGAGATGCCGCCGAGGCCCGGCTTGGTGCTCGAAGTCCGCCCGGAGGAAGGCGGCGGGCTGATCGGCCCCGTACAGATCGAAATCCTTGAAGGGCTCGATACCCTGGTGATCCGAGGGCATCAGCAGGACGTCCAGAGAGTGATCGAGATGATCCAACAGATCGAGGAGCTCAGCGTCGTGACTGAGCCTTCGATCGAGGTCCACTACCTCCGGCACGTGGAGTCGGAGGCGATGGCGACGCTGGTCCAGCAGCTCTACGCCGACGTCTTTTCGCTCCGCCGGGGGACGGTGAGCATTACGGCGCTAATGAAGCCGAACGCCCTGCTGCTGATCGGCCGGCCGGACAGCGTGGCCACCGTGCTCGACCTGGTCCGACGGCTGGACCGCCCCGTGCTGCCGGAGACGCAGTTTCGCGTCTTCCGCTTGCAGCACGCGGCGGCGCAAACGGCGGCGGAGATGATCCAGGAGTTCTACGAGGAAGAGCGGGGCGGACTGGGCCAGAAGGTCCTCGTCACCGCCGACGTGCGATCGAATTCGCTGATCGTGCAGGCCGGCCCCCGCGACCTTGTCGAAGTCGCCGAAATGATCGCCCGCATCGATACCTCCACCAGCGACGCCGTCAATGAGCTTAGGCTGTTTCAACTCAACAACACCCTGGCCTCCGAGCTGGCCGACACGCTGCTCAGCGCGATCGGCGGGGCGGCGGGCCAGCAGCAGGAACAGCGCTCGACGACGCTCCGCTTCGTCACCGTCGACACGGAGGGAAGACAGCAGCTCAGCTCGGGTATCCTCAGCGACGTGCAAATCACCCCCGACACCCGCGTCAACACGCTGCTCGTTTCGGCGCCCGCCGAGACCATGCCGCTCATGGAGGCCCTCATCCGCCAGCTTGACCAGCTTCCCGCGGCCGAGGCGCAGATCAAGGTCTTCACCATCATCAATAGCGACGCCGCCAGCCTGATGGACATGCTCGAGACGCTCTTCGGCGACCAGCCGGCGGCCGGCGAGCCGGCCGTGCAGACCGCCGCCGTCGAAGAAGACAGCTCGCTCGTGCCGCTGCGCTTCGCCGTCGACGAGCGGACCAACAGCATCATCGCCAGCGGAACGGTGGGCGACCTGAGCGTGCTCGAAGCGATCCTCCTGCGGCTGGACGAAACCGACGTCCGCACCCGCGAGAGCACCGTCTACCGGCTCAAGAATGCCCCCGCGCCGGACGTGGCCACCGCGATCAACGAGTACCTCAGCAACGAGCGGCTGGTGGAGCAGATCACCACCGACTTGATGAGCCCCTTCGAGCAGATCGAGCGCGAGGTGGTCGTGGTCGCCGAGCCCGTCAGCAACAGCCTCATCGTCAGCGCCACGCCCGAATACTTCGAGGAGATCATGGCCCTGGTCGAGAAGCTCGACGAGCGGCCGCCGATGGTGATGATCCAGGTCTTGATCGCCGAGGTGCGGCTCAACGACACCGACGAGTTCGGCGTCGAGCTCGGACTGCAGGACTCGATCCTCTTCGACCGCAGCCTGCTGGGCGACATCGTGACGACTTCCGTAACCACATACGACACCGTCACCGGCCTGCCGGTGGCCTCGACCGACTTTATCCAGTCGGCCACCAACACGCCGGGCTTCCTGTTCAACAACCAGCAGTTGGGCAACGCCGGCAGTCAGCAGGCGTTCGACAACTCCCGCCAGGTCGGCACCCAGGGTCTGGCCCACTTCGACATTGGCCGCATCAACAACGAGCTGGGCTACGGCGGGCTGGTGCTGGCGGCCTCGAGCGAGTCGGTGAGCATGCTGCTGCGGGCGCTCAAGGAGAATCGGCGGCTGGAGATCCTCAGCCGCCCCCAGATCATGACCATGGACAACCAGCCCGCCTTCATCCTCGTCGGCGAGCGGGTGCCGCGGGTGACGGGAACCACGAGCAACGAGGCCGGGCAGACGAACGTCATCACGCTCGAAGACGTCGGCCTGATCCTCGGCGTCACTCCGCGGATCAGCCCCGACGGCCTCGTGGTGATGGAAATCGACGCCACCAACTCCGACCTCGGCCCGGAAGCCGAAGGCATCCCCATCTCCATCGCCCCCAACGGCGACACCATCCGCTCGCCGCGGATCAACACCATCCAGGCCCAAACCACGATCAGCGCGCTGGACGGCCAGACCGTGGTCCTCGGCGGGTTGATCACCAAGGCCAAGAACGAGGTAGACCGGCGGGTGCCGCTCTTGTCGCGGATCCCCGTGCTCGGCCACCTCTTCCGCTACGAGCTCAACGAGGGCGAGCGGAACGAGCTCTTGATCATCATGACTCCCCACATCGTCGACAACGAGGAAGACGCCGAGCTGATCAAGCAGATGGAGGTTTCGCGAATGCACTGGTGCCTCGCCGACGTGATGGAGATCTGGGGCGACGGCAACCTTCGCGGGCGAGCGGACGAGTGGGCCAACGCCGAGACGCACGTGATCTATCCCGACGGCGATCCGAAAGAAAGCCTCGTGCCCTCGCTCGATGAGCTGCCCGAGCCCAAGCCGCCTTCCAAGGACACGCCGTTCTTGATCGAACCGACCCCCATCCCCGACGGCGGCGCGCAGGCGCCGGCCGCGGACAAACCGAAGGGCGTCGAACAAGCCGGATGGTGGCCGCAGCCCGGCGCTCCGACGGGCGGAGCCGCCGCCTATCCGGCCACCAATTCGCCTTCGCAGGCGACCGCTGCGCCGTACCGGCCGGTCGGCGAAGTGAATCCTCCAAGACCTCGCTAGTGCCATGAAAAAAAACTGCACCTTCTCCCCCCTCCGTGTCGTCTTGCTGGTACTGACCGCAGCGTGGCTTGCCGCCGCCGCGGGCTGCTCCCCGCTGAAATTCGACGCCAAGCTGCCCTGGTTTGGCGACAAGGACGACAAGCCGGTGGCGCCGACCAAGGTCGTGGCGGTCTGGAAAGACGCGGTCTTGCACCGCTCCGACCAGGCGCCGGTCCGCGGCTTCGGCGGACGCCTGATGTTCTACGACAACAAGAGCAAAGAGCCGGTCCGCGTGGAAGGCGATCTTGTCGTGTACGCCTTCGAGGAAGACGGGCGCCGGCGCTCCGACACCAAGCCGGATCGCAAATACGTCCTCACCGGCGACCAGTTCGCCGAGCACTACAGCAAATCGGAGATCGGACACTCCTACAGCATCTGGCTGCCGTGGGATGCGGTGGGCGGATCGCAGAAGAAGATCAGCCTGATTGCCCGCTTCAAGCCGACCGAAGGGCCGCAGATCATCTCCGAGCAAGCGTCGTCAATGCTGCCCGGACCGACGCCGCTGGCACAACTCGATCGGCGAAAATCGAGTCAGCCGGCACAGAGCCCCGGCTTCGAGAACAGCTCGGTGCGTCCCGCCGCTTACGAGACGACCGCCGAGGCCGGCCAGCAGGCTCAGCCGGACGACCGTCCTACAAGACGCATGGACACGCACACGATCGAGCTGCCGCCGCGTTTGGGCCGGCCGTCGCCGACGGCCAAGGTCCGCCAGGAGACTACGGCGACGCAGGCGACGATGCCCCGGCGGACGGCGGCGACGCCGGCGGGTTCAGCAAGCCCGAGCCAGGGGCAAACGGGTCAGCCGGCGGCTGCGGCCCTTCCGTCTCAAGCGCCGCTCGAACGGTCAACTCGTTTTGCACCCGCCGGATACCGGGTTCCAGCCGCACCAGTTGCTCGGCCAGCGCCCGATCGTAAGGTGTCGCCACTACCCCCCGCAGGGTAGCCGTTCCCTCAGCCACGGCGACCTCCAGCGGCGAAATCGAGCCGATGCGCTCGGCCCTCTCGAGCCGGCTGACGAGCAAGCCGCCCAAATCGGCCCCAGCGGGCGCGCGGTAGCCGAAACCGACCCGAATCGCGGCTCGAATCTCGGCCGTGCGGCCCGTGCTCCTCCCCCGGTTGGCAGTCTGCCCGCGGCCGGTGTTGCGGCCGCCAAGCCCCTGCATACCGCGCTGGGTCCCGCTCGTGCCGGCCCCCACTTGGCCGACGAACTCACGGGTGTCCGCCGAATCGGTGCCGACGAACGCACCGGCCTGCCGACTGTCGCGGACGAACCGGTCGGAGCTGCTCACCTGGGCGCTGCTGCCCAGCGACGGGATGCCTGAACTGGCGGCGCTGACGCCGCCGGCACCCAACGAAGACCTCCCTCCTGTGGAGGTGCCAAGGCCCCCGGTGCCACGAGCCTGACCGAAGACCGAAACCGGCGCCGCAAGCAGGACCAGCCCGCTCACAAACACCAAGCAAGGACGGATCCTCATGGCGAGCTACCCTCCTCTGCTAACGAGTCCCCCCAACTCCGTATTGTATATCGGGCCCGTCGGCCGCCAAGCGTTTGGGGAAGAAATCCTGCCGGCCAAGTCGGCGGCATCCGACGAGTGAGCCCGTATTGCGAGGCCATCAAACCCGCCGTAGGGGGGTAGTTTTCCCTCTTCTCTCCGCGGCTCCGTCCCCGAAGTGCCCCGCCGCCGAGTTGCAGCCGCGGTCGCCTTGCGTTACGTTGGGCTCCCCCGGACCGCATGACGAAGGAATCGGCAAGACCGAGCATGGCCGACGACGAGCGACTCGCCAGGCAGATCGAGTTCGCGCTTGAGATCGACAAACTCAAGCGGGTGGTTCGGCAGACGTGGCACCTGGACCGGTCTCGGAAAGAGAACGACGCCGAGCACTCCTGGCACCTGGCCGTGATGGCGGTGCTCCTGGCCGAGTACGCCGCCGAGCCGGGGCTCGACCTTGCCCGCGTGGTCAAGATGGTGCTCGTGCACGATCTGGTCGAGATCGACGCGGGCGACACGTTTGTTTACGACAAAGTCGCCCTTCGAGACAAGCCCGAGCGGGAAGAGGCGGCGGCGAAACGGCTCTTCGGCATGCTGCCCGAGGATCAGGCGGCCGAGTTTCGCGGTCTCTGGGAGGAGTACGAGGCCCGCCAAACGCCGGAAGCCCGCTACGCGGCGGGGCTGGATCGGCTTCAGCCGCTCTTGCACAACTACCACACCGGGGGCCGCACGTGGCTGGAGCACGGGGTCAGGTCGGCCGACGTGCTCGCCCGCAACCGCCACATGGCCGACGGGGCCCCGCGGCTCTGGCAGTTCGCCGAGGAGCTGATCCGCGACGCCGTGCGGAAGGGGTATCTTGCCCAGTAGCGCACATGTCCGCCGTCTCGGGCCCCTGCCGCCCGCTGACCTTTGCTTGACCACTGCATCACCCCCGAGCATAATCGTTGCTCGCCGTAATAAGGGCTGATCCCTCGCCGCTTTGGAGGAATCCGATGAGTTGCCGCTGTCGCCGATTTTCCCGCGTTGCCGCCGTCTTGTTTGGGGTGGTCGTCTGGGCAGGCGTTGCCCGCGCCGACGCTGCCGACTGGCCCCAGTTCCACGGCCCCAACCGCGACGCCAAGTGCAGTGAGACGGGGCTGCTCCAACAGTGGCCCGACGGCGGGCCGAAACTGCTCTGGAAGCTCGAAGGGCTGGGCCGGGGGCTTTCCGGCGTGTCGATCGCCGCAGGCAGGCTGTTCACGATGAGCGACCGCCCGGCGGGCGACGGCGATCGCCAGTTCGTGATCGCCTACGACTTGGCCACGCGCCGCGAGCTTTGGACGGCGGAGGTCGGCCCGCCTCGCAGGCAAGACGGCCCCCGCTGTACCCCGACCGTCGACGGTGAGCGGCTCTATGCGATCGGCACGGGCGGCGATCTGATCTGCGCGGAGACGGCCACCGGCAAGATACGCTGGCGGAAGAATTTTGCCGACGACTTCGGCGGCAAGATGATGTCGATG
>Ga0180438_10012093_pt1 | contig 10311 bp, 11 predicted proteins | sample SS_ome_12_FD_132455 | JGI IMG/M metagenome (GOLD analysis project Ga0180438, IMG submission 132455) | Hypersaline lake sediment archaeal communities from the Salton Sea, California, USA - SS_3_D_2 metaG | ecosystem: Environmental > Aquatic > Non-marine Saline and Alkaline > Hypersaline >... | reverse complement strand
TTCCTACGAGTCATATAGAATCTCAAATTCTCTTTACCAATGTTAAGAACATGACAAGGTTTTATCAGGTGGTTAATGTGTTACTCATATGTTCGGTAATTGGAATTATTGGTATAATTGGACTATGGGGCATTAAGAAAGGTGATCTTATATCAAAACTAAAGAAGAGGGGTGGCAAACGATAATGAAAATACGCAACAGAGGTTCCGAAACTGAGCCAGAAGTCATAATTTTCTACGTATCGATCATAACTGCCATGATAATTGCGTATTTCTTAACATACATGGAATATTGGCAATTCATATTGATAGCTGGAATAATTCCCGGATTGTTTAATAAAAAAATGAAGCGAGGTATTTACAGTGGAGCAATTGGAGTTTCTATTGTATGGTTACTATATATGATCTATGCAATGGTAACTCGAAACGCGTATACTAATATTGATCAATTTGCAGGATTGATTTTTGGCGATACAGGATATGGATGGGCCATTGTCATACTAGTATTTCTACTTGGAGCCTTATTTGGTGCTTTAGGAGGTTCAATCGGTAGTGGAATTACGATTGCTATTCAATTAAGGAGCGAAACACTGGAATCCGACGAAAAAAATTCAAAGACGATAAAAAAATCTACATGAATCGCTAAATAATTATTCTTTTTTTTTTATTATTACTTTTTTAAAAATTCTATAGTGTCTTGAAATTTATTATAGCTACCTATTATTAAGATAATAACTTTAATGTAGGATGTTAAAATGGCCGTTATAGAATCTAACCTTAATACAAGCGATCTGGTCAAATCCGTTTTGTTTATATGTCCTATTTGTAAGATAAAAAAGCAAGTCAACATCCCAAAAACTATCATTAGCGAAGCGAAGCAACTAACTTCAATATCCATTTCGAAGGATATCGTTTGCGATCATCATTTTCAAGCATTTGTTGATAAAAACTTTATTGTCCGCGGTTATCAGAAGGTAGACTACCAAATTGAGAACCAATCTAATGAAAAAGACAGACTTTCATTAAATAGTAGAAAACAAAGTGATGAAGAACTTTTTAATAAATTGATTCTCGAGGGAAATTATCTGGAATATAGATCGAAAAGGAATCTTCATCAAAATACTGAAAAATCTCTAAAAAATAAGCAAGAATTAAATTCAAAAGGGAAACAGATGAGTTTAGAAGATATTTACGAGGAATTCTGGGAGTTCATAATTGACGACAACGAGGATTTTAGTGAATATATAAGAAAAGATACTCGAAGACGCAATAAGTATTTGGAAATTCCTGTCTAATGTAAATTTACTAATTTATTAAACCACTTTAACACATTTTGAAAGAAGAATCGTTCTCGTAGGACGTCATAGTGTGATTTATCTTGCAAACTGGTTAATTTCGCGATATCTTCTGACTTTAATTTATCTTTTTGGATTAAATCCATCCGAGTTTTAAATTGATCTTCCATTTTAATTTTTCGTAAAATTAGGGTGATTGCGTTAGAGATCTTACTTAGTAATTCCATTATTTCTGGTTGATGTTTGTCTAGAAATTTTGGATCTACTTTTAAATAATTCAGAATCTTGTGAATTATTGCTTCCTTTTTGGAATAATCAATTAATTCCCTTTGTTCAATTACTTCCGTGAGATAACCTATGATTTTTTCAATAACTCTAGTATTAATGAGCATGGATGCCATTTCTTTTTTTAGTTTCACTAGAAACTGCTCTTTTAAAAATTGCTTATATTTTACGATGATTGCGTCATTTTCTTTAATATCACTGCAAATTTCAATCACCTCTCCTGTTGGTGTAGAATATATGAAACCATGACCTTGTGGCCCCAATCCGCCTAAAAGAACCATTGATAAATTATAATAATTATAATTGTCCTTTCTTAACATAAATTCGCGATTTTTTGCAATATTATCTGGAGAGACTAGAATCGTCCTATTATAATATATAAATTTGATTAGTTTCAGTTCTTTGTTTGATTTCTCTTCTGTTTTTTTTAAAGATTCTAGAATTTTATCAAATTGTTCGAGAAAAAATGTTAGATCACCTAACTTCATTACTCTTAGACCATATGTGGAGTATCCGTTAAAAAATAGACTAATTTGAGTTAAATCCATGAAATATTGAGATCTTCTCGCAAAAAAATTATACAGCGTTCTTGGCATGACTTTATATAAGTAGTAGATAAAAGAGTTTGACACATTTCCAAATAGATCTCTCAGATTTGCGATTAATAATTTGTCTTGACGAATTTCAGCAATGAATTCTCTCTCTTCTTTTAAGAAATCGTCTTTATCGAATACATTATAATTGTTACAAAATCTTAAGAGCTCAATCTGATCACCCAAAAATGTTGGAAAACCAAAACCAGTAATACCTTCCTCAATGATTTCCGTAAGACGTTTCGAGATTATTTCGTGTCTTTTTGGTATTTTCTTGATATCAAGATATATATCAAACTCAACTGAGTAATCAATTAATTGCCTGAACTCTTCAAATTCCTTCCTTAGAAAGAATCTTGTGAGATTTCGATAGAAATAATGTTCTATTTCCTCTCTTTCTGAACCAATATTAATTTTAGATTTAATAATCTTGATAATGTCATCAAAAGACATAATGATATATACGAAATATGGATAAGAGTGGTATTAAATCTTCCTATTTAAACATATAGGCGAAAAACAAGTTTAATCCAAGAGTTCTGATACCTTCTTAGCAACGCTTTGGATGTTGAGAAACACCATTCCAAGTTTTGCGTCCTTTTGGCAGAGCACGCATAATATGGCATTATTACCGGCTTTTGATAAAATTATTGTTCCATCTTCTCCTTCGATAAGAATGCGTTTTAGAGCTCCTCTCGCAAGCTCTTCAACAGCGCGTTCAGAAACGCTCTGGATTGCTGCCGACATTGCACTTACAATACCATCGTTAACATCTCTTGCCAGAGCAGAACAAATCGGAAGGCCTTGAACGCTGACAATCGAGCTGCCTTGAACATCAGAGTTCACGCTTTCAAGTGTTCTTAAAAGGTCAGTTAATTGGTCGATATTCTCAGACAACGATGATTTCCTCCGACAGCTTAAAAAGCTCGACGAGCTCGCATTTATATTTTTTATGAAAAATTGGTATCATAAGTACTTTTATAACTAATATAAAAGTAATTATATTAATAATTTATTTTTCTTCGAATTTTAATATTGACTTCTTCAATTAATAATTATAAATTTATTAATAACTATACATTAAAAAATATTTTTACTTTACAAACATTACAATATTTAATGACTGAAAATAATACTGGCAAGGATAAGAGCAAGGAAGAGTTGGAAAAAGAGGAAGAGGAAAAAAAATTAAAACTTGAATCGCTTGAAAAAGCTGGAAAAATTGCTCAGGATGTAAAAAAGTTTATTAAACCAAAGTTTCAAGTTGGAATAAAAGTCTCAGATTTAGTAAACGAAGCTGAATCTAAAATTATTGAATTAGGTGGCGCCTGTGCATTTCCTGTTAATGTTAGCATAAATAACATTGCAGCACATTACACTTCTCCCATAAAAGAAGATAATTTAACAATCAACGACTTTGATTTGGTAAAAGTTGATTTAGGCGTTCATATAGAAGGATATATCGTCGATACAGCATTTACAGTTAATTTCAGTGATAATAAAGCTTTAGAAAATATCATACAAGCCACTGAGGTGGCTGTTGAAGCCGCCAAGATGATGGCTAAACCTCAAGTTAACACGAAAGAAATTGGAAAAAAAATCGAAGAGATTGTAAGGGGATTTAAATATAATCCTATAAAGGAATTAGGAGGGCATCAAATAGAAAGATGGACCGTTCATGGCAAAAAAACCCTTCCAGAGTTAGGATCCCAGCACGGAGATAAAATGGAAGAGGGAGATGTTTTTGCAGTTGAAATTTTTGCATCAACTGGAGAAGGTTCTATTCACCGTACCAGTGCTGCGCAAATCTACGAACTTAATCCATATGTTGGCCGTGTACCCTTACGCAGGAAAAGTTCGAAACAAATTTTGGGTATAATAAATAAACAGTATAAAACTTTACCATTTGCAGAAAGATGGTTAGCTAAAGAATTCCGCATGGGTATTGGATTTGGTTTACAAGAATTAATTCAGCAAGGTAAACTTCAGGTGCATAACGTGCTAGCTGAGAAAAAAGGTGTTTATATAGCCCAATCGGAAGAGACAATAATTATTACTGAAGACGGGTATACTCAACTAACTTGATTTTTAACTATATATATTATCTTTTATTTAAAGTGACAATGAAAAAATTAAAGATTTGCCTCGTATCTTTAACCATCCCCCCAGATAGACAAGATGGAGCTGCGAAATTTTTTAGAGGAATTTTCGAATATCTCAAGCAACAAGGCCACGATGTTTATTTAATCACGGGTAAATGGGGCATTGATCTTGGAGATCCAAGGATTAAACAGGTTAAAATAATTAAAAAGCGCTTTTTATGGATGCCTCAATTTGCGTTAAAAATAATTCATTTCCTCAGATCCAATGATTTTGATATAATTCACGCAAACGCTCCAAAAGGAGCTTTACCAGTAATTCTTGCACGTAAAAAGAAATTTATTACTACAATTCACGATTTAGGCCCTTTCGAGACTAAATTTACGAAAATTCCCGTAGAAAAGATCCTAATCAAACAAGTGGTACAGAAATCGACAATTCTTACGACATGTTCTGAATTTATAAGAAAGGAAATCAATTACTTTGTTCCTGAAGTTAATCTTAATCGTATCTTCAATCTTTATTCTGCTATAGAAGATAAATTTAAACCCTATCCTAAAGAAGCTCAACAATTAAAAGATAAATTAGGGATTAAAGGGCCAGTCCTTCTTTATATCGGACGCGTTGCTCATTACAAGGGTGTAGGCGACATTATTAAAGCCTATAAGATTGCTAAAGAGCAAATTCCCGATCTAACTTTAGTTATCGGGGGCGAACCTGATTTTAGTACTCGGAAAAAATACGACGAATGGAAGAACAATCATAGAGACATTTATTTTGTTGGATTCGTTTCAAATGAAGAAATTCCTTACTATTACAGTATGGGAGATATCTTTGTCACATATTCTCACGCTTCTGAAGGATTTGGTTTAACTCCCGTGGAGGCAATAGCCTGTGGAACGCCAGTTATATGCTCTTCTTTATTAGCGTACAAAGAAGTACTACAAGATAATGCCGTTTTTGTTCAACCAAGAGAACCAAATAAATTAGGGATAGAAATAGTAAGACTTATCAAAAACGATGATTTAAGGAGTAACTTAATTGAAAAAGCTCAAAAATTCATTAAAAGATATACATGGTTCGAGGTTGGCAAAAAATTAGAAAATGTATATCACAAATTTTTGAGTGAATGAAGATTTTCGTCAGCTCAATCTTTCTTTTACCATATTAAAACAAATCTCAATTGGATTTTCAAAATGAGCAATTTTTTCCTTAAATGATAAATTAAATCGATTCGAAGAAGGACCTTTTTCGAGAATTTCAAGTGCTCTATTTACAATCTTTTCAGGGTCCCTTATGTGATGCAAGGGAAAACCACTATCAAGTAAGAATGTTTCTTGTGGTGCAGAATCACCCGGGAAATATTCAATACTCGGGACGCTTAGTAAACTAGATTCTCTTACGATTGTTCCACCTCCACTTATCACCAAGGCGCTGTAAAAGCATAAATCGACAATATATGGTAAATATTGAGTAATGAAAACATTCTCGTTGTTTGCGTGTTGCTCGAGTTCTTTCCGCAGAAACTGTTCTTGTTCGCTTGTCCGAACAAGGAGAAGGTATTTATAATCGGGAAACTTTGAGAGAAGTGGTGGCAATAATTGACTAATCAGGGTTTCTTCTGGTTTGAGTTTATCTATTAAATAACACGCAAGAGAAGGTTCGCTTCTCATGATAATGAACTTCCCTTTTTCTAAATCGAATTGTCCAAGATAATCGCGTAAAATATTAGGATTAGGTTTATATTCTGAAATCCACGCGATTTCATCAAGGCCATTGTAACGAACGATTCTTTCTCGATCTGCGTGATATTTAATATACGATTCAATCGGAATACATTCAGCAGTTATTATTTTATCTAAAAAGGGAAATAGTAATTTACATACCGGCACATTTCGTGGTTCATCGTTGATGCCAATTGAGGGAATCCCTAATCCATATGCTATTCTCGCACCTTCGATGGAAGAGAAGGTAACGAAATGATCTGGATTGAATTTTTCCACATGAGGTAAAAGTTGGCTTAATCTATCAATATATGTGTAAAGTTTATCAATTAACCTTGCTCCACCGTGTGCTCCAACTTTGATGTGTTTTACTTTATTATCCTCTAATATTTTATATGTAGAATCATAATCCCTAGCAGTAATTAAAAGCTCAGCACCCTCCTCTTGAAACTTTCTAAATAAGGAGTTAAACATGATTGCTGTCTTAGGTTGCTCAACATCAATCCAAATTTTTTTTCCAGCAAGTTTTCCACTCATGATAAGTCCTAAATAATTGTACAATAAATATTTATTGCTTTCAAATTTGGATAATATTTAATAATTAATAAAAAATACTTGATTTACTTACGGCTACTTTGGGGTATTTGAGCAGCAACAAGGATTAGAATTACATTTTATGCATTTATTAGGATACTTTTCAAATAATGCTTTTTCAAGATCAATTTCTAACAAATTTGCTAATGAACTCATCCAAGCAATAATATCTGCCATCTCTTCAGATATCTTTTTTGAATCTAGTTCGGAACTATTTTTTAATGTGCTTGCTAATTCGCCTACCTCTTCTATAAACCAAATAAAGGTTTTTTCAATTCCTCGCTTTGAATCTTGATGATAATAAAGTTCCTTCATTAACTTTTGGAATTCTGAAATTTTCATATTATTTACGAAATGTTTTTTTATATGAAAAGCCATTCGAATACGCCTAAATGCGCAAGAAAAACTAATAGAATTAAAGATGTTGCCAATAAAGCCGTAGCAATAGGTCCTATTTTAATGCCAATTGAAGAATCCTCAAAAAATCTCATGAGTCCTGCACCTCCCATTGGCATTGGTGCGTTTCCTGACCTTCTTTTTTTACGCCTTGACTGGGTTCTACGAGTTGACATAATAATTTATTAATGAAGATAGTATTATGATAAATTAAATGACCAAAAATATTAAATCTTATCTTCTTATAAAAATACAAATTTTAAAAAATTTTTATTAATTAGAATTATTATTTTAGTTAATTCAAGAATAAAATCAAACTCATGTCAAAGAATAAAAGAATATTTATCTTAATCACTGGATTTCTTTTAATAATTATCTTAATTTCGTTCATTCCACAAATTTCTTATACAGTAGATTTGAATCAAGACGATCCTGAATGTCCAAACGTCTCAGCAAATATTGAAGGAATGGACGACATTTTAATAACCAATATATCGCGAAATATCGAACTAAGTGCATATGGTTTAGTAAATATAGAAGATATCTTAGAGATAATAAATAACTATAATAATCCTATTACATCAATTTATATTGGAATACCTTCTGCAGATTCTGAAAAATTAATATATAACAAAGCCACAAAAGATGATGGAACAAGTTCACTTCTCGTTAAACGCTCTCCTCAAGTAAGTAATGATTATGAAATGTTCGTTATTTATTTTGACTCACCATTATTACCTAGTCAAATAAGAAGAATCCATTTAATCCAAACCTATAGGGACATACTAGAATATTCTTATTATAGTACAGATCAATATATTTTATATACGGGACCTGTTTATCCAATTCTCCCTTATCGCTCTGAAGGAGACATCATAGCAACATTTACAGCCCCACCCACTGCTAGTAAATTAACACGTGTACCTGAATGGGGTGTAATATCTGGAAACACGATAACATACGATTTAAGTGAAAAAGCAACTTATCTCGCTCCTTTTTCAGAAAATCTAGGTGATGATGTAAATACTAGCATATATTTTGTTGAAAACAGCATGACTAAAGTGGAAGTAAATGAAATCAATCGAGAAATATTCATTTCTCCATGGGGTATTGTAAAAGTTACAGAATTTTATGAGCTTCAGAATAATGGATATGTAAGTTATTACTCAATTCCACTAACACTCCCTACCCTCGCTACTGGAATTTCTTTAAGCGACGATTTAGGAGAAATTATCGGTACAACAATAGTAGACAATGTGTTGACCATCGATTTAACTACTAATCGTGCTGCATTGCAACCTTTTTCAAAAATGAAGTTTACCTTATCATATAACCTCCCTTTTGAAAATCATGTCTCATTAAATTGGTTTCAAGAATCATTTCAACTTGATATAATAACAACAACCTATGAGTTTTTAACTAAGGATCAGACAATTACCTTAACCATCGATGGATGCTTTAGTTTGGATTCAAATACCGCTGCTCCAGATGCCATTCATAAAACTCAAGGACTCACTAAAATAATTTACGAGTTAGATTATGTTAGCCCTATTGAAACGAAGTTAATTCAATTCACTTTTACTATAGATATGTTTGACTTAATTCTTAGACCCCTTATTTTTATGATATTAATTTTTTCAATTTCAACTATTTTTGTAATAATAACAAAATCCAGGAAGAAAAAAGAAGATAAAATCTTAATACAAAAGGAAATGATTCCTATACACGAAATTCGGGAATTCTGCTCACTATACGAAGAAAAAAATGCATTAATTCATGAAATCAGAATTGCAGAAGATGACATAAAGAAAAAGAAATTAGCCAAAAAGAATTATAAAAATATTTTAACTAAAAACACAGTTAAAATTGAAGAAATTGAACGGGAAATAATTCCATTTAAGAAGCAAATCATGGAAGCAAATCCTACCTTTGAAAGACTAGTAAGAAAGCTAGATGAATTGGATGCTGAACGAATAAGCGTTAAAGATAGTTTAGATCTTCTGGATGCTCGATATAAAAGGGGTAAACTGCCATCAAAAGCAGCTTATATGAAACTATTAGACGATTTTATAAAAAGAAGAAGAAAAATCGATAGGTCCTTAGATAAGTCAATCCAACAACTAAGGAGCTACCTATTATAGTACAAAACTAAGGAGTAAAAGATTAAAATGAAACCATGGTTGCTCGATATATTAGCGTGCCCCATTTGTAAGAATTATCCCTTAAAATTGTATATTTTCTCTTTTGAAACTGAATCTGATGAAATTAATGAAGTCTTGACCATTTATGAAACAAGAGATTTACAATACATTAAAAACGAGAATGTCATTGAAATTATTAAACAGAATGGAGATGTTTTTATTAAAGACGAGATTATAATTGAGAAAAACACAATAGATAATTATCTCAAACTCATTCTTCAAAGTATTGATGAGTTCAATAATGTTATTGATAAATCTGGTAATGAAACAACTAAAAAATCACTGGAACTCATAATTAATGAGATAAAAAATAATATCGAACAATTTTCCAAAAAACCAAATGCGGATGAAATCGATACTATATTACCAGAATTGTACTTTGTTAATAAAATAAAAGTTGGAACAGAAATTGAATCCGGTCTCTTTTTATGCGAAGGAGATGGATGCAATCGCTGGTATCCAATAATTGAAACTATACCCATGCTTCTTCCCGATGATGCAAGAGAAAGATATAAACAGAAAGAGATGGATTTCCTTAAAACCAATAAAAATTTATTAGATGATGAATTTTTTAGACATGATCTAAAGCCTTATTCTATTTAAAATAAAGCGGTGTGGTGTAGTGGCCAAGCATCTGGGGCCTTGAACCCCGTGACCACGGTTCGAATCCGTGCACCGCTATATTTTCACATAATTCTGAGTTCCTTTACCTAATGTGGGTAAATAATTTTTTCATTTATATAAAAAATTAAATGTCAACAATAATTTTATAGATTAAAAATAAGTTCAATGTTATTTCTGAAAAACATGATTCCCTTAACTGATCTGAACTTTGGTGTTCTGGAAATTATCTATTTGATAATTGTCTTTGTAATTGGATTTGCGAGTACTTATTTTATAATACCTTACCTCATTAAATTCATGAAAAAAAAAGGTTATATTGGATATGACATTCATAAAAACGCTCGTCCAGCCGTTGCTGAATCTGGCGGTCTTAGCATGGTGTTAGGTGTGTCTCTTGCTTCTATTGTCTTGATGTTTTTTTTTCCAATTATCATAAATGAAATAATCATCTTTATATTAACTGTAATATCAGCAGGAATTATTGGTTTCATTGACGATCG
>Ga0180438_10012092_pt1 | contig 10311 bp, 8 predicted proteins | sample SS_ome_12_FD_132455 | JGI IMG/M metagenome (GOLD analysis project Ga0180438, IMG submission 132455) | Hypersaline lake sediment archaeal communities from the Salton Sea, California, USA - SS_3_D_2 metaG | ecosystem: Environmental > Aquatic > Non-marine Saline and Alkaline > Hypersaline >... | reverse complement strand
GTGTCCGTTGTATTTGAAGAGGGAGGGAGACAAGGAGACAAGGGGACAAGGGGAGGGGGAGACAGGGAGATAGGGGGGACTCCATTGCCGCGCGGTGAGGTGTTGGTCGCGATCGTAAACAATTTCCAATCGACGATCACACCTACTTCCTCGATTTCGCCATTTTCTGCAACGAGGGGAAGATCGACGTCGAGACGGACGGCGACACGTGGCACATCGGTCCCGAATCGGCCCGGGTGGACAGGGAACGGAACAACAACCTGGCTACGCGGGGCTGGCAAGTCCTGCGCTTCAACACGGCCGAGGTACGCGAGCGTCCGGTGGAGTATTGCGTCTCCAAAGTGGCGGAGACGATCAACCGCCTGAAGGGGCTGGACGACACCACCGGGGTGCCGGTGCGGTACGATCCGGACGATCCGCTGGGGCCACAGCAACTGGGGTTGTTTGATCGGGAGATTTGACGAGAATAGCGCACGACTCGATTTCTACCACGGAAGCACGCTGAACACAGAGGGTCTCCAGGTTTTCTCCGTCCGCTCCGTGCCTCCGTGGTGTATCGATAGAGCAGATTGGAGCACATAATGGCCCCACAATTGACGCCTACCCAGGAAGAATACCTCGCCCGCAACAGATTCGTCGTCATCCCGTCGCGCGATTTCTCCGATAGGATCGAAGCCCTCAAGGCCCTCAAGGCCCAGGGCTTCCCCGCAGTCATCCCAACCAGCGAGTTCTCCGGCATGGCTGAAGCCTACGAGGCTTTCAAGAACCAGGGCCTCCCCATCTTCGTCACGACCGACGCGCTGCTCCACACGGCCCACCTGTTCTTCGACTACCTGCTGCGGGCCGTCGAGATCAGCGCGCTGCGTCCCCAGTTGGCCACGCTGACCGAGACCCTCCTCGCCGCGTCGGCGCGCGATTTCGACCAGGCCGCCGACTCACAGGTCAAGGAGGCCGCGCGGCGCAATCTGGCCTATTTCTCCCTCGGCGCCCGGCTGCTCGATCCCGGACATGCTACCCCGCCTGAGGTCGCGGACCTGGTGCAGGCCGAGTTGAAGCTGTTCGAGGAGCGCCCGGTCGAAATCCCGCCGCCCAAGTCCCCCGTGCTGGGCATCCGTGAGGACTACACCCAGTACATCCCGCGCGGCCACTACACGCGCAACGACGACTTCCGCACCTACTTCCTGGCCGCCATGTGGTACGGTCGGATGGGATTCTTCGTCTACCCCAGCGATTCCCACGAGCTCTCCCCGGCTGACGTCGAGCGGCTGGCCCGCCAGGCGCTGCTCATCACCCGCAGCCTGCACGCGGAGCACGTCGGCGATCGCCCGGCCGTCGACGTGTGGCGTGGGATTTACGAGACGACAGCCCTGTTCGCCGGGCGGGCCGAGGACCCCAGCCCGGACGAATACTTGTCGCTGACGCAGGCGGTCTACGGCGGGCTGCCGGACCCGGACCGGCTGGCCGACGGCGCGCAACTCGGCCACTTCCTGACCCAGGCGCGCGAGCTGGCCCGGCCGCGGATCCTGTCGACCTACTACCTATCCGCGGGGCAGGACAGGATCACGCCCGCCTGGCAGGACGGCACGCTGGGCTTCCACTTCATGCCCCAGCGCTTCGTGCCCGACGCCCACATCCTTAGCGATCTGGTGTGGGACCGGGTGGGCAAGCACCTGGGCGATGGTCAGCCGTTCACGCTGTACGTGTCGATGTACGACGGCGCGTATCGGGCCGTCCCGCGCGGGCTGGACGTGCTGGCGGCGTTCGGTTCCGAGTTGGCCGAGCGCATTCTACGGGAGGAAGGGGACGCGGCGTATGCCGGCTACGACGAGAAGCTGGCGGCGCTGCGGGCGCTGTACGCCCAGGATACACCGGGCCGAGATCTGTACCACCGCTGGCTGGACATATTGCGGGTGCTCCTGGAACCAGCCCCCAAGACGGGGCCGGCCTTCGTGCACAATGAACCCTGGGCGCGCAAGCAGCTCAACGCCGCGCTGGGCGCCTGGGCCGAACTGCGCCACGACACCATCCTGTACGTCAAGCAGAGCTACACCTCCGCGCCGCGTGGCATGCCACCCGCCTCGCCGCCGGCCTACGTGGAGCCCTATCCCCGGGTGTATGGGAACCTGCACGCGCTCGTGGCCCAGATGCGCGAGGGGCTGGACGGCTGGGGGATGCTGGAGGCCGGCGTCCGCGACAAGCTCACCGGGTTCGAGGAACTGCTGGCCGAGCTGACGGGGATCGCGGAGCGGGAGCTCCAGGGCCAATGGCCAACGGAGGGGGAAATGAACCACCTGGCGGCGATCGGCATTCGGTTGAAGCGGCTGCTTGAATTCCCGCTGGCCCTGATGGCGCGGATCACCTCGGGCACCGACGACCAGATGGCCATCGTGGGTGACGTGCACACCCACATGGAGGGCGGTGTCGTGCTCGAGGAGGCCGTCGGAGATCCCTACCTGATCTGCGTCGAGTTGGAACAGGAGGGACGGCGCAACCGTCACTGGGGCGCAGTGTTCTCTTACTACGAGTTCAAGCACCCGATGGACGACCGGCTCACCGATGAGGCCTGGCAGGCGATGTCGCCCCGTCCGCCCCTGCCGCCCTGGACGAGCGCGTTCGTCGTCGATGAATAGACGCGAGGAACGTATGATTGACGTGCGACCGGTTCAGACCCACGACGAGTACCGGGCCGTCGAGCAGCTCCAGCGCCTGACTTGGGGGCACGGCGATCTGGACGTCGTGCCCGATCACTTGCTGATCACCATCCAGAAAAACGACGGGCTGGTGCTGGGCGCATTCGACGTCTCGTCCTGCGACGGAGAAGAACAGCTCGTCGGCTTCGCGCTGGGCTTCCTCGGACGGACGCCCGATGGGCGGCTCAAGCACTGCTCCCACATGGTTGGCGTGGCCCCCGGCGAGCAGAACCGCAACGTCGGCTACCGTCTGAAGCTGGCCCAGCGGGAGCACGTGTTGGCCCGGGGGATCGATCTCATCACCTGGACCTTCGATCCGCTGGAGAGCCGCAACGCCCGCCTCAACTTCCACAAGCTGGGCGCCACGTGCAACACGTACCTGCGCGAAGTGTATGGCCAGATGCGCGACGTGCTCAACGTCGGCCTGCCCAGCGACCGCTTCCAGGTCGACTGGCACATCGCCAGCGCCCACGTCGCCGGACGACTGCGCGGCGATTGGGCGGCTCCCTCGCTGATGGCGTTGCACGCCGAGGGCGTGCCGATCGTGAACCGCGCTCTCCCCGGCGACCCGCCGCGCCCACCGCGGACGGTGCTCCCCCTCCAGGGGGAGCGGCTGCTGGTCCAGATTCCATCCCAGTTCCAGGTCCTCAAGTCGGCCGACTTTGGCCTGGCCTGCGCCTGGCGGGAGCATACGCGCGTGTTGTTCGAGGGTGCCTTCGGCGCCGGGTACACGGTCGTCGATCTGATCTTTGAAGAAGGGGAAGGTTATTACCTGCTGGAATATGAAGATCGAATCTGTTGAACTCCACTACGTCGATATGCCGCTCGTGCACCCCTTTGAGACCAGTTTCGGGCGCGAGGTGACCCGCCCCTGTGTGCTGGTCGCCGTCCATAGCGGCGGCCTCACCGGCTGGGGGGAGTGCGCCGTCGGCTCCGGTCCCTGGTTCTCCAGCGAGACGATCGAGACCGCCTGGCACGTGCTGCGCGACTTCCTGATCCCGGCCGTGCTGGGACAGGATATCACGTCCCCTGCCGACGTGGTCGCGCGCTTCCGGCGCGTGCGTGGCCATCCGATCGCCCGGGCCGGGCTGGAGAACGCGGTATGGGCCCTGATTGCCCAGGCCCAGGAAGTGCCCCTGACCCGTCTGCTGGGCGGCAAGAGGGACCGCGTGCCGGTCGGCGTCAGCGTCGGCATCGAGCCCACGCTCGACGCGCTGCTCGACCGGGTGGCCCAGCACGTGGACGGTGGGTACGGCCGCGTCAAGCTGAAGATCAAGCCCGGCTGGGACGTGGGCGTGGTCCGCGCGGTCCGCGAGCGCTGGCCGGACCTGCCGCTCCAGGTAGATGCCAACTGCGCCTACACCCTCGCCGATGCGCCGGTCCTGCGCGAGCTGGATCAATTCGAGCTGCTGCTGATTGAGCAGCCCTTCCACCACGAGGACCTGGTCGACCATGCCCGGCTCCAGCTCCAACTGCGGACGCCGCTGTGCCTGGACGAGTCAATCCGCTCGCCCGAGCACGCCCGCTGGGCGCTGGACGTCGAGGCCTGCCGGGTGATCAACATCAAGGTGGGGCGCGTGGGCGGGCTGACCGCCTCGCGGGCAATCCACGACCTGTGCGCCGAGCGGGACGTGCCGGTCTGGTGCGGCGGCATGCTGGAGACCAACGTCGGCCGCGCGACGAACGTGGCGCTCGCCACGCTGCCCAACTTCACGCTCCCCGGTGACATCTCCGCCTCGGCCCGCTACTACCGGGAGGACATCGCCGCACCTGACTTCGTGCTCAACGACGGCTCGACACTCTCGACGCCCACCGGCCCAGGGCTGGGCGTGAGCGTCATCCCCGAGCGGCTGGCCGCCGCCCGCCTTCGGCACCAGGCGTGGAGCATCTAGCCGGCGGCATCTTCTCAAGAACGGCAACCGGGCCGGTCGCTTGGGGGTTTGGGGAAGGTCGTTCCGTCTCGGGGAGATTGCTTCCCTCGCGCTCCTGTGTTACACTGGGAGCAGCTCGAGGTTGAAGTAAAAACCTTCCCTTTCCCCCCCCAAGAATCGAGCGAAAGGAGGATTGGCACTACGTGGCTGATACAAAGCGCATCCTGATTCTCACAGCCGACGCGGGTTTCGGGCATCGCAGCGCTGCCAACGCCGTCGCAGCCGCCCTGCGGGACACGTACGGGGACGCGTGCGCGGTCGAGATTGTCAACCCGCTGGAGAGCAAACGCGCCCCGGCCATCCTGCGCGACAGCCAATCGGACTACGACAAGATGGTGCGCCAGATGCCCGATCTGTACAAGTTCGGCTACAAGGCCAGCGACGCGCCGGTGCCGGCCACGGTCGTGGAGAGCGCACTGACGGTGATGCTTTTTGATACGATGTACTCCCTCGTCCGGCGTCGTCGCCCTGAAGCCATTGTGATCACCTATCCCATCTACCAGGCCCCGCTCGGCGCGGTCTACGTTGTGCGCGGGCGTTACGTCCCGCTCCTCACCGTCGTCACCGACCTGGCCACAGTCCACCGGGTGTGGTTCCACGATTCCGCTGACTTGTGCCTGGTGCCCACCACGAAAGTGCGCGACCTGGCGTTAAAGTACGGTCTCCCGGCGCAGAAGGTCCACGTGACCGGGATACCGGTCCGCCCAGAACTGGCGCGTGAGGACTGGGACCCGCCCGCGATACGTGCCAACATGGGATGGCGCTCCGACCTGAGGACGGTCCTGGCCGTCGGCAGTAAACGAGTCGGCCGTCTGCCCGAGGTGCTGCGGGCGCTGAATCACTCGGGGCTGCCACTGCAACTGGTGGTCGTGGCCGGCGGCGACGACGAACTGTACCACCAACTTCAGGAGACCGAATGGCACGTCCCGACGCATCTGTACAACTTCGTGACGGACCTGCCTTCCTTCATGCATGCCGCCGACTGTATCATTTGCAAAGCCGGCGGTCTGATCGTCTCCGAGGCGCTGGCCTGCGGCCTGCCGCTGCTGCTGATCGACGTTCTGCCGGGCCAGGAGACCGGCAACGCCACGTACGTGATCGAGGGTGGTGCGAGCGAGCGGGCGGCAGATGGGATCGCCGCGCTGGAGATCCTCCACCACTGGCTCGACCGGGACGGCGCGCTGCTGGCCGAGCGGGCCCGCAATGCCCGGCGCTTGGGATGCCCCCACGCAGCCTACGACGTGGCCGAGCGCGCCTGGGCGGCGGCCGAGCGCGGACCTTCCGCCAGGACGGGCATCTTGGGCCGATCCAACCTGATCGACCTGCTCACCCGCCATGGGGTCCTGGGGAAGGGGAAGGAGATCGAGGGGACGAGCGAAGGGCCGACAGATTGAAATGTGCGCTTGGCTTTGTGTGTGTTCTGTAGTACCATCAGGCTATATCACTGCTGCGAAAGGGAGGGTTCGTCCTCATGGAGTTCACGCGCTTCGTCGCTATACCCGTCGTCGACGGTCACATTCACTTTCCGCATCCGGACCTGGCGGATGACCTCATTGATGTGATGGACCGCATCGGGCTGGTCCGGGCCAATCTCGTCGGCGTTCCCGATCTGGAGATGGTCAACCAGAATCCCGCGCTGATCCATTTCAAGGCCCGCTACCCGCGACGCGCCACCATCTGCGGTGCGCTCGATTACACGCATGCCTGGGCCGATCCAGTTCGCGCGTCGCAGGCGCTCGCCGACCAGATCGCGACTCTGAAGGCAATCGGTTTCGACGGGCTGAAGCTGATCGAGGGCAAGCCTATGGTGCGCAAGTTGCTCGGCCTCCCGTTGGATGGTCCCGTGTACGCCGGGATGTGGGCCGCGCTCGAAGAGCAGGGCCTGCCGGTCGTCTTCCACGTCGCCGATCCCGAGGAATTCTGGGACGACGAAGGTTGCCCCGACTGGGCCCGCGCCCAGGGTTGGTTCTACGGCGACGGCACCTACCCGCTCAAAGAGGATCTGTATGCCGAGGTGGACCGCGTGCTCGAGCGCCATCCGAGCCTGCAGATCATCTTCGCCCATTTCTACTTCCTGTCGGCCGATCTAGAGCGGGCGGGCGCGTTCCTCGACGCCCATCCCGCAGTCTGCTTCGACCTGACGCCGGGCGTCGAGATGTACCTCAACTTCGCCCGGGATCTCGATGCCGCCCGCGATTTCTTCATCCGGTACGCGGACCGGCTGGTGTATGGCACCGACATCGGCGCCAGTGCGATCGACCATGACCCCGCCCAGGGGCTCGACCGGGCCGAATCGCTGGGACGGGCGTGGGTCGTGCGCCAGTTCTTGGAGACCGACGGGTCGTTCGGCGCGCCGGAGGGGGTGGGCCATTGGCTGGGGATGGATGCCGAAGGGTTCCACGGCATTGTGCTGCCGACGAACGTGCTCGAACAGATCTACCGCGCCAACTTTGAGCGCATGTTCGGAGCCGCGCCTGCGGTGCTGGACCGCGGTGCTGCGCTGGCGGAGTTGGAGCGCATGGCGAGCGTCATCGACGCGCGGGCGGGGGAGTCGGTCGACAGTCCTGCCCGCCAGGTCGCGCAGGAGCTGGCGGGAGAAAACTGTTCGTAGTGCGCACTTCAGTGCGTGGGCACGGCGCTGAAGCGCCTACTACGAACCGGCATTGCTGTGCGGAAGGCACGGGGCTGAAGCACTTGCTACGAACTGGTGCTGCTGCGCGAGAGGCACGGCGCTGAAGCGCCTACTACGAACTGGTATTGTTGTGCGAGAGGCACGGGGCTGAAGCACTTGCTACGAACTGGTACTGCTGCGCGAGAGGCACGGCGCTGAAGCGCCTATTACGAACCTGTGGGGTCACGAGGGGAGATGTATGGCACAAATGACACAGCCCGCACCTGTCCGGCTCAGTCTGGGGTACAAGGTGATCTGGGGCATCGCATCGTTGGGCACATCGCTCATCTCCGGCATCTACGCCGCGCTGCTGCCCATCTTCTACCAGGACTACCTGGGCCTGCAGGCCCGGTGGATCGGAATCGCCTCGGTGATATACGCCGTCTGGAACGCCGTCAACGACCCGCTGTTCGGCTACGTCACCGACAGCACGCGCTCCCGGCTGGGGCGACGCATCCCCTATATGCGCTACACCGCACCCTTCCTGGCGCTGACGTTCATCCTGGTCTGGTTCGCGCCGGCCCAGGCTGGGAAGCAGGCGCTCTTCTGGTGGATGCTGGTGACGATGCTGCTGTACGATACGTCCTACACCATCATTGGCCTGGTCTACTCCGCCCTACTGCCCGAGGTGAGTGAGTCGGACGCGGAGCGGAACGGTCTGCAGATATCGTCGTCCCTCTTCGGCCTGCTGGGTATGATCCTGGGCTTCGTCATTCCCGACCTATTCCGTCCCAAGGGCACGTCCCCTTCCCTGTTGCCGCTGCAGGTCTCAATGATCTTCGTGGGCCTGGTATGCGCGCTGCTGATCATCATCACGACGCTCAAAGTCAAGGAGCGGCCCGAGTTCCACCTGGTCGATAAGCCGCTCAAGCTGGGTGATGCGTTGAAATACACATTCACCAGCAAATCGTTCCTGATACTGGTGGCTCAGAACTTCATGTCGATCCTGATGCAATCGCTGATCCTGGGTGCGCTCTTCTACCTGGCCGACTATGTGCTGCAGATGAACGCCATGATCCCGCTGGCGTGCGTGTTCATCCCCCTGATCATCGGCGTGCCCGTGACCACGCTGCTCCGCCGCCGCTTCGGCGTCGTCGGGGCACAGCAATTTCTCCTGACGATCGCGGGGATCGCGCTGGTGCTCATCGCCGTCGTCCCCACGCCCTTGATCCTGGTCTGCCTGGCGGTGGCTGGGTTCGGCCTCTCCGGCCCACAGACGCTGACCAACGTCCTCTTCGCCCAGGTCGCTGACGAGGATGAGCTGCGCTCCGGCGTGCGGCGCGAGGGGGCCTTCTTCGGCGTCAACGCGCTGCTGACCAAGCCGGCCCAGTCGGTGGCGTTGGCGCTCTCACCTTTCATCTTGGAGGTCACGAGGTTTGTCACGCGCGAGGCCAATCAGGGGCAGATCTTCCTGGATCAACCCGCGGCCGCGCTCTTCGGTATCCGGTTGCTCGTCGGTCTGATCCCCGGCATCGCCATGCTGCTGGGCGCGATCATCCTGATCTGGTTCCCACTGCGGGGCGCGTACCTGGAGCAGATGCAGGAGCGGGTGCTGGCGCTGCACGCCCAGAAGCAGGCGCAATTGGAGGGGGCGGCACGTTGAAATGTGCAGGAGGGAGTCGATGACCGATCTACCGATCGACCAACAGATCACGTTTCTCTACACCCGCGACCTGGCGGCGACGGCCCGCTTCTACGAGGACGTGTTGGGCCTGCCGCTGGCGCTCGACCAGGGTCACTGTCGCATCTACCACGTCACCGACGGTGCATACCTGGGCTTCTGCCGGCGCACCACCGCGCCGGAGGAGCCAAACGGCCTCATCCTGACGCTCGTCACGCAGGAGGTGGACCGCTGGTACCGCTATCTGAGCGCCCAGGGGGTCGCTTTCGAGAAGCCGCCCACCGAGAACGCGGAGTACAATATCTATCACTGTTTCCTGCGCGATCCCAACGGCTACCTGATCGAGATCCAGCGCTTCCTCGACCCCGCGTGGCCCGGCAATCCGGCCGGCGGTGATTTGCCAGGGGAATGAGATCGCGATTGCCGCCCAGTCCGTGGCCTCCGGCGCACGCCCCGTTCCGCCCTGCGGCCCCGGCTCCTATGCCCTTGCACCCTTGTGCCTTTGCGCCATAGCGTCCTTGTGACCTTGCCAGACTATCCAACGGACTTCGAGACTACAATGACCCAAGATTCCCACATCAGTGCACCATCTTCCGACCAAGCGACGTCCCCCGTTGCCCCCCCGCGGCCTGACGCCACTGCCACCTCACTCACTGCACGCCTGCCCATCATCTTCATCGCCCGCACGACCATCAACACCGTGCTGCGCATCATCTACCCGTTCCTACCCAGCATCGCCCGCGGGTTGGGGATCTCGCTCGCCGCGGCCAGCCGCTTGATCACGCTCCGCATGGTCGGGGGGATGGCCGCGCCCGTGCTTGGCCTGCTGGCCGACCGGTACGGTCGGCGGCGGGTGATGGAGGCGGCGCTGATCCTGTTCGCGCTGGCCAGCGTGCTGATGGCCGGGGTGGGCACGTTGCCCGCCGCAGCCATCGCCTTCGTGTTGTACGGCTTCGCCAAGGCGCTGTACGACCCGGCCGTGCATGCCTACATCGGCGACCAGGTTCCCTACCACAAGCGCGGGCGAGCGGTCGGTGTCATTGAGCTCACCTGGTCCAGCGCATGGCTGATCGGCGTCCCCGCCACTGGGTTCCTGATCGAGCGGTTCGGCTGGCGGGCGCCGTGGGCGGTGCTGATCGCGTTCGGCCTGTTCGGCCTGGTGCTCACGCGCGCCGGCCTGCCCGCCGTCCCCCGGTCAGCCAGCGACGCGCACGGCGAAGCTTTCCTGGCCTCGCTGGTGGCCACCTGGCGGGATCTCCTGCGCCGCCGGTCCGTCCTGGCGCTTCTGGCGACCGGCTTCTTGCTCACGCTGGCGGTCGAGATTCCCTTTATTGTGTACGGCGCCTGGCTCGAGACCGCTTTTGGCCTCAGTCTCAGCACGCTGGGCCTGGCGTCGAC
>Ga0180438_10012090_pt1 | contig 10313 bp, 6 predicted proteins | sample SS_ome_12_FD_132455 | JGI IMG/M metagenome (GOLD analysis project Ga0180438, IMG submission 132455) | Hypersaline lake sediment archaeal communities from the Salton Sea, California, USA - SS_3_D_2 metaG | ecosystem: Environmental > Aquatic > Non-marine Saline and Alkaline > Hypersaline >... | reverse complement strand
TGGCGATGAGCACTTCCTCGGCCGCACCGCCGGTGAGCAGCTTCAACGAGCCCTCCAGCACTGCCAGCGACGTGGCTTGGGCCGAGGGTCCCTCGAGCATCAGGCCGATCTCCATCGGGAGCGGGGCGTCTTTAATGAGCATGCCGCCGGTCGCGTCGGCAAAGTCCCCGTCGACGTCCACGTGCTCACACTTGGCCTTCAGCGACGCAAGTTGCTTGCCTGTATCATCCCGCGCCGCGTCGACCTGGAGAAAACCGACTCGCGACGCCTCCGCTATCGGCTTGCCGTCCAGCATGAGGGTAGCGAAGAGCGGCTCCTCCTGAGGCTCGGGAGAATCCGTGGGGTCGTGCATCATGAAGAACGGCGTCTCATACGAGAGTCTCACGTCGATCGACAGCGGCTCCGTCACGTCGCCGAAGGCCGGTCCTTCGTCCGGCCCTTCGTCCAGCCCTTCTAGGCCGTGCCTCTTGAAGAGCTCTATTACGGCCGGACCCTGCTCCTCGTTCATCGTCATAAAGGCTCCCATCATCAGCAGCATCCCTGCCATTGCGTCGCGGCTTTCGGGCGTAAAGCAACCTACCATCTTCTCCCAGTCTTTCGCTTCTCCCGCCTCGCACATCGCCCGATATACCGCTTCGGGCGAATCACCACTCTCGGCCGGGCCTTCAGCCCGGCACCCGGCCAGCGCAATCGGCGCGGCCAGCACCAATGCGAGGAGCCTGAACTCCGTCAAAGTGAACCGTGGCATGACCATCGTCCTCCCTTGCGGTTTGCGTTGCCCCCTTCCCACACACCCGTCCCGCGCGAAACGGGTCTCGACTGGCCCTTTTTCCAACAGCCCCGCAGGTCTCCGCGATCAACGGCGGGGATTGTCTTTTTTGGCTTCGTTGCGAGAGTTTTAGTGCGCTTGAGCGAGAAGAGTCTCGTGTCGTCGAGCAGAGATTGAGGATGACGGTGATTCAAAAGTCACCAGCCTACCAGACATTCTCACGAAAAGAGCCGCAAATGCGACCCCCTATTCCATGTACCCGGGGCAGATCGACCGGCAATCGTGCCCCCGCGAAGCGCACCGGCGGCGGTTAGCTCTTGCGGCGCATGAGGTTGCGCCGACCGCGAAAGATCGTCGCCGGCCAGTTTTTCCCGGAAGGATTCCGATTTGTCAGGCGGCCTCCTGTTGGCGTCTTACGACAGCTTGAATTGCGGCGCGGCGTCAAACAGATGCGGCGAGAAACAAACTGCTTGTGGCACGTCGGGCCGGCCGCTTGGTGCCGACCGAGCGGCGCCGGCTCGGTCATTGAGCAAGCCGATCGGCAAGGGAAGACGAGCGGGGGTGACAGCTATACAATGGGCGCGAGGCAAATGGGGAAAGACGCCTCGGGGGACTCTCCATTGAATCGGTTCGTTTCACGCTCTTTCGGCTGTCCAAGCACTTTGGCAGCTCACACGAGCACCAGAATAAGGAAGATCGGATGATGTCCAGTGCAAGTCAGACGGTGGTCGGGACGGTGGGGTCTCTGTGGAGGTATCCGGTCAAGTCGATGATGGGTGAAGAATTGAACCTGGCCGAAGTGACCGAGGGCGGGTTGATTGGAGACCGCGCGTACGCGCTATTTGACCTGGCTGACGGAAAGGTCGTCAGCGCCAAGAATCCCCGCAAGTGGCCGCGACTGTTTGAGTTCCGGGCTGAGTTCGTCGCGCCGCCGGAAGTCGGACGAGACGTTCCTCCCGTTCGAATCACGCTTCCGGACGGCACGACGGTGACCAGCGGAGAGAGCGAACTTGCAGCCGTCCTGTCGGAAACACTCGGCCGAAATGTGGTCCTCGAATCGAAGGCGCTGCAGACCCCCACCCTGGAGGAGTATTGGCCGGACATTGAGGAACTCGATCATCGAGACACGGTTACCGACGAGGCAATGCCGGCCGGCACCTTCTTTGACCTCGCGAGCATTCACCTGCTCACAACGGCCACGATCGACCAGTTGCATGAGTCGTTCCCGGAAGGGCGATTCGAGATCAGGCGGTTCCGGCCGAACATCGTTGTCCTTCCCGCGGCCGGTCTGACGGGATTTGTCGAGAATGGCTGGGTCGGCCGAACACTTGCCATCGGAACGGACGTGCGCTTGAGCGTTACCCGTCCGTGCCCTCGCTGTGTCATGACAACGCTTCCCCAGGGGGATCTGCCGCACGATACGGGGATTCTGCGCACGGCGGCACAACAGAATGACGTGTGCGTCGGCGTCTATGCCTCGGTCCTGCAGGGCGGCGTGATTCGGTGCGGAGATCTGGTCGGGATTGCGGAGTGAAGTGCAGCTGTCCGGCGCCTGCGCCCGTCAGTCGTCCTCTCCGGCTTTCTTCTTCCCCTCTTTGCGAATCTCGACCCATTGGCCCATGTCGTCGAGGATTCGGATCGAGAGGAGGCCGGTCTCTTGCGCGTCCGCCCGCAACGTCTCACTCGACACTTTGCGGCCGGCCGGCATGTGAAGGTACTGACCGCCGACCAGCGCGAAGCCGCCGGGCCGAAGGACGCGGTGCAGTTCCCGCATTGCCTTCCGTCGCTCACTCCAAATCAACATCGGCCCCGCGCCGACCACGAGGTCGAACGACGCATCGCGAAACGGCAGTGCGTCGATCTTTCCCACTCGGCAGGTGATCCGCCCGTCTTGTTCCGCTGCGCGGATTCGCGATCGGGCCTGGTCGGCGACCTCTTCCTTCGGATAGAGCGCCGTGATTCTAAACTCGGTCATATCGAGAAAACCTTGCTGCATCTCTCGAACGCTCTCGCCGTCGCCGCCACAGATGAGCAAGCAATCGCCTTTGGTGACGCCGTGGTCGGCAAAGCAGCGGGCAACCAGCATTGCCGGGCCAAACACCGGCTTCCGTGCGGCCTCCGAGGCCATTGGGCCGATGATCTTCACCCATTGACCTCGCTCCTCGACGACTTTGGCACCTTCGACGCCCGACTCGCGAACGATCCGCCCAAGGTCCTGCAAAGACATCTTCTTCTCCGAAGGCGCGTAGAGGTAGCGTCCTCCGAGAAACGCGACGCCGCTCGGCTTGAGAACCCGGTCCACTTCGCGGAGGCACTCGGCGAGGTCCGGAATGAAAATCAGAACGCCTCGGCTGACGATGATATCGGCATAATCGTCGGGAAAGGGCAGGTTCTGTGCGTCTCCGGCCACGAATCGGATCCGATCTTCAAAGCCCGCTTCCCGGACGTGCTTTTCGAAGAACGGCTTCATCTCCAAATCGATATCCAGCCCGATAATCTCGAGATTGGATCGTTTGGCCAGCTCGACGTCCAGTCTCCCGGTCCCGCAGCCGATGTCGACGCAGATTCCTTCCCGGATGTTGCCGCATTCTCTGAGCATACGCATGGCGGTGGCCGGATACGTGTGCTTGAGCTTCGTCTCGACGATGTGATGATAGGATTCCGCGTCCGTTTCGTGCGCAGCAGTCCCGTCGCCCTCCGCCGGCTTGCCGCCGTACGCAATGCTGAAGACGGCGACTGCGGTAGACACCACGCGCGTCAGCGCTCGCATGCCCGGACTCCTTGTTGACGGATGGTCCATGACCCCTTTTCGTCGCCGTGCTCACTGGCCACGGTCGACCACCACGTCGGCGTACTCTACCTTGCCGGTCTTGTTGTCCTCGCCCGGCAGCGGCAGGCAGAAGACGATCGACCCGATCGGGAAGTGGATCGTGCCGTCGTTCGCTCCGTCCCAGTGCTCCAGCCGGCGCGTAAGCGGAATGCCAATCGCCTCCCACTCGCCCGTGCCGGCAATCCGGCATTTGTACTGGTGCGTCTGGCTCGTGCTGTCGATCACGCGGAACGTCAACTGCTGGGGGACGGGCGAGCGGGCGTGAATCCGCAGCTCACGCGCTCCTTCGTCGATGTTGACGGACGTGGTCGCCAGGACATAAGGCGTTGAGCGCGACTTGGATTTCGTGAAGTCGTACGTCAGAATCCCGATGGGCTTGTCGCCCTCCGCGGCGCCCAGCGTGAACGACCCCTCGCCCGTATTCTTGAGGAACTTCCACTCCGCGCCTTCCTCGAACAGTTTCAAGTCGACGGCCCCGGCGGGAAGCTCAACCGCTTGTTGCACCTGCGGCGCCGCCTGGCGCTGAACGATGGTCATCGGAGTCAGTGCGGTGCAGCGCCCCAAGCGGACTTCGGCAGGCACCACGACGTACTGCGGCGCGCCGCTGAGCGTCAACTGGATCGCAGCCGTGCTGACGTCGATCTTCTTTGACTTGCCGTCCAGATCAGCGCCGTCAAACGTCTCGATGATGTGAACGGCAACGTCATGGGTTTTGGCTTCGTCGGGGGCGCCGCCCGGCGGCGGCGCGGTCCACGCCGCCAGCTTCCTCTCCCCCGCCTTGTTCTCGAAGAGCAGCACGTAGTCGAGGTCAGAGTCCGACGCAATGCGGCGCACCACGTGGTACCCGTCCAACTGCTCGAACATCGCCCGGCAGGCGTGGTACGCCGGGCGCGAACGGCCGTCGTCGGCAATGCCGAAATCCTCACCATCCCATTCGTACCAGACGGTCAGCCGCACGCCTTCCAACTGATCGACCAGGAACTGCCGGACGAGGTGCCATGCTTGAAACTCGCGGGCCCGCTGGAGCGATCCGCCCGCCCAGCCCTCGTGGGTTTCCTTGACCGCGAAGCCGCGCTCCGTGTTCAGCATCGGCAGCTCCGCCGCACCGTACTTCTCGAGCAGCGCGCGTGTGCGGGCGTGGCCGATGGCGAATTCCTCCGGCGTCTTCACGCCGTAGGGGTGCACGGACCATCCGCGAATGCCGGTCTTGAGAATCCCCTTGTTGAAACAGCTCTCCGTCCACTCATAGCTGGGCCCCCAGTAATTGGAAACCGAGCCGGCCATCACGAAGCAGTCCGGGGCGGCGTTGAGCATCGCCGGCACGACCTCCTTGACCAGCGCCGTGTATTCCTCGGCAAATTCGTCGGAGTTGTGCTGGCCGTCCTTCCGCCAGAACGTGCGGACGTTCGGCTCGTTCCAGATTTCCCACAGCACGTCGTGGTCTTTGTAGCGCTCTGCCAGGGCCGCGGCGAACTTCGCAAAGCCCTGGCGGCCGGCTTCGGTCTGGATGCCGCCTTGCCCGTCGTCTTCATACAGCTCGTTGTTGCCGAACAGGCAGCCGACGACGGTCAGGCCCGCTTTGCCGGCGTGCTCCATCTGCGCGTCGTACTCGGCAAAGTCGTAAACGCTTTTTTCCGTCTCGATGCTACTCCAGTAGAATCCGCGGCGGACGACGCGAAAGCCCAACTGCCGGAGATGATCCAGATCCTCGACGGTGAAATTGTGTGTCTTCAGTTGGACTCCGCACGACTGCGGGATGCCCGGCTCCGGCAGTGGATCGGCGGCAGGCACGCACGAGGCGAGAGCGAAGGCAACCGCGAAGGCCAGCCCGGCCCCGGTCGTCAGGCAGCGGGAAGTGGTGTTGTCCATGGGTAAACACCTTCGTAAAACCATTGCACACGAGGTACCGCCGCCAACAGACAGCCAACGCCGCGCAGGTGCCAACCGTCCTGAAGACGACCGACGGGATATCGAATCAGCCCTTAAGCTAACCCCCGAACCCGGGGACGTCAAATATCGTCTCCGCGTGCCCGGACGGGCAGTTCGAAATAGAACACGCGGTTCTGGTCCTGGTCGCCGCCGGCGTCTTCTTTGGAAATCAGCAGCACGTCGCCCAGGATGGTTTGATCGAGGATCGAGCCGTCCGGCCCGGTGACGAGGAACTCCGCCGGATGGACGAAAATGATGTGGGTCTTGTTCTCGCGCGACCGCGACTGAACGATGGGGTCGTTCCTCTTCGGCCCGAACATGCCGCCGGAGGGGCAAATCAGGAAATCCGCGCCGTTTTCGAAAAAGCGGCCGACGATTTCCGGCTCGCGGCGGTCCGCGCAGATCATCACGCCGACGCGGCCGTAGGGGGTCTCGAAGACGGGAGATGAATCGCCCGGCGTGTTGCGGACCAGCTCGTGCTCGAGCTTCTGCTTGCGGTACTTGCCGACGAGCTGGCCCTCGGGGTCAATCAGCACGGCCGTGTTGTAGCGAAGCTCGCCGTCGGCCTCGAGCATGCCGGCCACGAGGTGGATCTTCAGCTCCCGCGCCAAAGCGGCCAGGCGGCGATAGTAATTGCCGTCCGGAATGGGCTCGCCGAGATCGCGGTACGTCTGAAGGGGAATCGACTTGTCGGCGATCGCGTATCCGTCCAAAAAACACTCCGTGGTGACGACCAGCCGCGCGCCGCCAGCGGCCGCCTCGCGGATCAAGGCTTCGGCCCGGCGGCAGTTGGCCTCCTTGTCGGTACGAATCCACTTGAGCACGATTCCCGCAACGCGGACCGTCTGCCCGTGCCGCTCGACTGCGCTGACCCACTCGGAGTCGGCAGCTTCGGGCAAGGCAATGCAATACAGGTGCGATTGCCCGCGAAGGAAGATCTGCCTGCCGACGATCGCGGGCGAGGCGTCGATGGGGTCGTCCAGCGCGTTGGTGGCAAGGATCTCCAGCTTGGGTCCGTGCTTGAGGACCAGGGCCGTGCCGTCGCGGCCGACCAGGTACACTCGGCCGGCCGCGCCGACCGGGGAAGCGTAGAAGCTGCTCACGCCCGGCAATCGCGTCTCCTCCATCAACACGTCGCCGTTTTGAGCATTCAGGCACGACAAGACGGCCGCGTTCGACTTCGTGAAGTAGAGCTGGTTGTCGTACAAGAGCGGCGAAGGGACGTAAGGTGTTCCTCTCCCGTGCTGCCAAGCAATTCGGCCGCTATCCGTGAGATCTCCCACGGAGTCGAGCGGAATGGCGCAGAGCGCGCTGCCCTGGAACCCGCTCATGCAGAACACGACGCCGTCCATGGCCACCGGCGAAGGAATCACGTTGACCGTCTGGCCTCCGCACTCCCAGACAATGCTGCCGGTGGCCAAATCATAGCTGGTGACGCGCCGCGTGGCATTGACGATGAGTTGCCGGAACCCCTTGTGATCGACGACCAGCGGAGTCGACCAACTGCTGATCTCGTCGCGATCGACTTGCCACTTCGTTTCACCGCTCTTGGCGTCGAGCAGGAAGAGGGAGGAATCGCCTTCGTGGTCCCAGTTGACCACGAGGCAATCGTCGCAGATCACGGGGGAAGTTCCCTCCCCCCATCCGAAGCGCGTCACCATGTCGCCCAGGTCGCGCTTCCATTGCAGGTTGCCTTCCATGTCGAAGCAATAGACGCCCCGCGATCCGAATGACACGTAGAGGAAGCGGCCATCGGTCGTCGGCGACGCGGAAGCATAGCCGTGGGTGGGATGGTGCCCTTCGTGGGGCACTTCTTCCGTGGCCGTTCGCTCCCAACGGATCCGGCCGGTCTCCCGGTCGAAGCAGGCCACGACGAAGCGGTAGTAGTTCGCCGGGCGCTCGGTCTTGTACCCACCGGGCGGCTCGGCCGCCGGCGCGGGCAAGGCATCCACCTTGCGCTCGGTCTCGACCGCCGCAGAGACGAAAACCTGGTCACCCCAGACGATAGGCGTGGAGCTGCCGTGGCCGGGAATCGCCGCCTTCCAGCGGATGTTGGTCTCTTGATCCCATTGCACGGGTGGATCGCCATGCGGCGCCACGCCGTCGGCCGCCGGTCCGCGCCACTGATGCCAGTGATATTGCCGGGCGGAGGCGAAATCATCGCCGCGAACGTCGATCGACGCCGGCCAGAGGCAGCTTGTCACGAGAACGTACATGCTCCCGTGGAGAATGGTCCGACAGTCCAATGTTTCATTCCTTGTTTTCCGGCCTTCCGTTGGTCGGCTTCGCTCATCGGCCGCGGAGACGTCGACGACGATGCCGCGGCGCCGGTCACTAGCGGGCCACGGTGGCCTCGAGCGGAAAGCCGGCCCGATACTTGCCCAATACGGTGACGACCAAGGTCCCGCGAATTCCAGAGACGCTCTCGATATCGAGCGCGACGGGAGCAGGCCTTTCCACGGTTGCCTCGGCGAAGGCTACATCGACGAGCGGCTTCTTGTCGGCGCCGTAGACGTACAGGCGCCAGTTCTCATCGTCGACCTGGCGCACTGCCAGGAGAAAACAGGCGATGGTCCGCTCGGTGCCTTGGTTGTCCGTGATCGCGACATTGCGCAGCTTCTGTGCCTCGACGCACCGGTCCTGAACAACCAGGCTGAAGCCCGGCGACATGAAGAGGTACCCCAGCGCGGCCCCGGGATCGGTATTCACGGCCGCGTCCTCTTTCTCCTCATCGAGCCCTTTCTGCGGGACCGCGAGAATGCCGTCGTCGCGGAGACGCAGACCGACGGCCTTGCTGACGTCGGCCGCGATCTTCACCTGCGGCCCCTCGATCTTCCCCGCCGCGGAGACAAGGATTTCCGCCGCGCGCTGAGCCCGCTGCGGCTCGAATTCCTTCAATTGCTCGGCCAAGGCAGGCACGGCGCCGAGGGCCAGAAAAGAAACCAACATGCTTGCGATCTTCCCTCTCATCGATGCGCTCCTCTGGTTGGAACATGCTACGCGGGCATTTGCTCCGATTTGCCCGCCAATAGAGTACTCCGCGCACCGTCCGGCGGCAAGGGGCTTCGGGCGCGTCCGGGTGCCTTCTTGAATTCGGCGGGCAGGTGCGTCACTGCCTGCAGGAAGGATCGCAGGCACGCCCCGGCCCTCGGCCACCCGCCGCTGGCGGGCGAGCGTCTCTTGCAGCTCGGAAGAGTCTTCCGTTGTGCTTTCTCGCTGACCGCTTACCGCAACAATTGCTCGATCTCCTCGACGCTCGGCACGCGGCCGACGATTTTCACTTCGCCGTCGATCACGAGGGCGGGAGTCATGAGCACTTCGTACTGGAGGATCTCGTCGATGTCGGTCACTTTGACCAGCTCGAACTCGATGCCGAGCCCTTGGGCCGCCGCCTCGGCGTTGGCCGCCAGGGTCTCGCAGCGTTTGCAGCCGGTGCCGAGGACTTCCAGGGTTTTCATGGCAAGCTCTGGATCATAGGGAAGAATCTGCAGCATGGGATGTCGCTGTCGGCTATCAGCTATCAGCTATCAGCTTTCAGCCGCTAGCAATCAGCTATCAGCAACTGGCTATCAGCATACTGCAAACTTGAAGCTGAAGGCTGATGGCTGACTGCTGAAGGCTGACTGCTGAAAGCTGTTTAGTCGTCGGCCGCTCGCTGCTCGGAGAGGACGGCGTGCTCGGTGCTCACCATCGCCCCACGGTCGTCGGTGATCGACAAATAATAGACCAGCGGGCGCTCAGCGGGCAAGTCGGCCGCCACGCGGCCTTCGGCAAACTCCGCGGCAACGCTCTGCCACTCGCGCTCCTGCCAGGGTCCGGAATCGGTCGTCCAGTGGAGCTCGCCGCGGACGATCGGCACATCGGCATCGAATGCGGCCGACGCTCGGCCGCCGGTAGTGTTCATCCTGGCGAGCGTGGGGAGCGGGTCGCCCCCGCCGAGCACGCTGTCGACAAACAGCCCGATTTCCGCCGGTGTCGAGCCCGCCGACTGGCTGTGCTTCATGCCGACTTCGATCCTCAAACAGATGGGGCCCGGCACGGCGCGGTAGCTTTTCTGGTAGCTGTCCAACGGGTAGGCGAAGTCGTTGGTGCCGTTGATGAAGAGAATTGGGCAGCGGACGTTGGGAAGATATTGCGACGGATCGAACCAGCGGACCCAGCGGTCGCGCTGCTCGGGCGACATCTGGGCGAAGATTTTCAGCCACGTGCTGTTGTGGTGCAGAAAGCCGCAGCCGTAGACGGGCACGGCGACCTTGAGCCGATCGTCCACGCCCGCCACGATGCAGGTGAGATAGCCGCCCCAACTGATGCCGGTGACGCCGATGCGGTCGGGATCGACCTCGTCGAGCGAGACTAAGAGCGAATGTCCCCGCACGACGGCGGCCACCGCGTGGTAGGTCCACATCTTGCCGACCTGTTCGTCCTCGAAGTTGGCGAATTTGTAGTCGTGGCTTTGGCCGGGCCCGCCGTCGGGAAGCCGCGGGCCGATCTTCTGGCCGGGCTCCGTGACGGGTCCGCAGCCGCCAAGGTCCATGGCCAGGGCGGCGTAGCCCCTTGCCGTCCAGAGCCGCACCCATTCTGCAAAGGCGGTTCCCCCGCCGCCGTGAACCAGAAGCATGGCCGCAAAGGGGCCGTCGCCGTCGGGCCGGCCGTAGTAGGCGAACACACGGGTGGGTTTGCCGTTGAGCGGCTCGCCCTGGTAGTAGACCTGCTGTGTGCCGTCGATCGTTTCGCCCCAGGTGGCCGGGGGAGCTTCGGCCAGCGCCGTCAAGTTCCACGGCCCGA
>Ga0180438_10012089_pt1 | contig 10313 bp, 9 predicted proteins | sample SS_ome_12_FD_132455 | JGI IMG/M metagenome (GOLD analysis project Ga0180438, IMG submission 132455) | Hypersaline lake sediment archaeal communities from the Salton Sea, California, USA - SS_3_D_2 metaG | ecosystem: Environmental > Aquatic > Non-marine Saline and Alkaline > Hypersaline >... | reverse complement strand
TCGCCAATGTCGCGGAGCACGGCCACGGCGCCGCCGGACGGTCCGCCGCCCGGCCCGCCCGACTCGTCTTCGCCCTCATCGCCGACCAGCGTGGTGGCCGTCACGCGGAAGTGGCGTGCCTGCCCCTCGGCGTCGGTGATCTCGATCTCGTCGGTGCGGCTGCCCGGCTTCTTGCGGCGAACCGTGCCGCTTACCAGCTCGACCAGCTTGCGGCACTGGACCACCTGGGCGAGCAGCCGGGCCTCGGGCTCCGAGGCATCTATGCCCAGCAGCTCCCGGGCGCTGCGATTGCTCAGCACCACCTCGTCGTAGCCGTCGACGACCAGGATCGGCTCGGAGAGCTCGGAGAATATCTTCATGATGCGTTCTGACTGGTCGATCGCCCGGCGATAGCGGATCTCCGAGGCCGTGCGGTCGTGGTCCAGCTCGCGAACCTGGCGATAGGCGGCCAAGAGCGTCTCGCGCACTACCTCGGCGACGACGGCCAGCGGATGGCCGGCGGGCAGCGGCGGGGCGTCGCCGGCCGTGGTGTCGGCCGCCACGTCGCGGGGATCGATGCGGCACACTTCCCGCAAGTACTTCTCCACGGCGACGCGGTCCCGGCGTGTCCGAGCGCAAATCAGTCCGATCGTGCCCGCGGTGATCACCGCGCTGCCGGAAGCCAGGGGGAGCCACACCGGCCACGCGGCCGGGCCGGAGAACGTGATCGCCAGCGCAGCCACGGCCACCGTCACTGACGCGATCAGTGACGTCACCGCCATCAGGTCGTGGATTCTTTGGCCGTTCACTGCCGGTCGCGCTGTGTTGTGCTCGTAGTGACCCGATTCATCGGGTCGGGCCTGCGTTGTGCTCGTAGTGACCCGATTCATCGGGTCGGGCCTGTGTTGTGCTCGTAGTGACCCGATTCATCGGGTCGGGGGCACGTGAGTTTGTCAAAGACCGCATCAGTGCGGTCACTACGAGCGGGGACAAACTCTCCGCCCTCGGGGGATGCGCCTGGCGGCGGATGCGCCGCCGGTGCGCCTAGGTGGAAAGCCCTAGGTCAGCGTGCGGCGTCGTACCGCGGATCGAGCGTGCGGGCCTGCCGAAAGTGGGCCTCGGCAGACTCCCGTTGCCCGAGTTTCGCCAACGTACACCCCATCAAAAGGTAGGTCAGAGCCTGGGACCTGTCCAACGAAAGTGCTTGCTGTAACAAGACTTGCGCCGACGGGTAATCGCCCAACCGGTAGTAGGCGATCCCTAGGATTTGAGGGAGTCTTGGCGAGTGGGCGTTAGACCCCTGCAAGGGGGAAAGAAGTTCCACGACCAGGTCCGGATGGTTGTGTCGCAACGACTCCACGGCCGCCGAGAGGGCCACGTTCGGGTCGTCGGGACTGAGCCGTACCGCCTCTTCGAAAAAGGCCAGCGCGGCCTCGGGCGAACCTTCGGCCAACGCGGCCGAGCCCCGACGTAGAAGATCGGCCGCCGGTCCGTTCGCGCCCGGCTCGGCACGATCCTCGCGATCCGCACCCTCCGCACGATTCGCACCAGAAATCGGCTCGGGCTTGCCCCCGGCGCTCGGACGGAGCGAAGACGCCAAGGCCGCCAACGGGTCTTCCGGCACGGCAGCGGACGCGGCGGTGTCCTCTTGCCCAGTCAGGTCGCTGACCGCGGCCAGCCCCGCTTCAACGGCCGGCCCCGCGTCAACGCGTGGCCTGGGCGGCGCCGCGGCTGCCGGGCGTGCGCCCTCTTCGATGCTCTCCAGCGCCGTGTGGTAGCTCACGGCGAAGAGTTCTTCCTCGGGGGCCCGCTCCATGGCACGCTCGTAGTAAACGAGCGCCTCGGTCGACTGGTCCATGGCGTCGAGCACGAGGCCCTTGGCGTGAAGGGCCTGGGGATCGTTGGGATGGGCCTTAAGCGCCGCGTCGAGATGCTCGATGGCCTCTCGGCGGCGGTCCTGCCGGAGACAGACCTCGGCGGCCAGCAGGTGGGCCGGCAGGTGATTCGGGTTTCGCTGAAGAAGCCGCGAGAGCGTGGCCTCACAGCCGTCGAAGTCCTCGCGGTGCCAATACCCCAGCGCGGCCTGGTATTCGGCGAAGTCGCGCCGGGCCTCGAACTCCTCGATCACCTTCTCGTTCCGCTCGTGCCGTTGCTCGGCCACGTCGGGCACGGGGGCGTCGGGGACCTTCGGGGCTTTCAGAACGGCGCACCCGGCCGCCCCCAGGGGCAGCAGAACCGAAAGTCCCAACAGCAGGACAAACGCCCGCGTCCGCTCGAAGAGAAACGTTCTTGTGCGGGGTGGGGTCAACGTCATTGCAGCCTCCTCGGCCGATTGACTTCGGTGCTCGTGCCGGGCCGGCCGCGGTCCAGGGGGTGGACCGGCGGCGGGGCCACGGCCTGTGCCCCGTGCCCGAGATCCTCCAACAGCCAGGGGGGCAGGGCCTCGCCGTCGAGCACGCCGGGCGCCGCGGCGGCCGCGCCGGCCGCGCTTCCCGCCGCCACCGCGCCGGAGAGCGTGTGGTCGCCGTGTTGCCGCCCCAGCCAGATGTCGCTCCGCAGATCGATCGCCGCCCGGTTGAGCGAATCGAAGTGGACGGCCATCTCGGCGAATCGCAGGGCCCGGGTCCGGTCGCCGTGGGCCCAGGCCACTTGGGCCAGGCGGTAGTAGCGGCGGGAGATCGCCCGCTTGCCCAGCGGGCTCATCTTCTCCTTGGCCACGGCGTGGCGGCGGTGGAACTCGCAGGCCACTTTGTCGCCCTCGCGGCAGGTGTCGGGCTCGTAGACGATGCGCGGGGTGATCAACACGATGATCTCGCGCCGCCCCAGCTCCTCGCTGGTGCTGCGGAACACCGGCCCGATCATCGGCAGGCTGCCCAAAAGCGGGATCTGCGACGAGGTCACCTTGCTCTCGTCGCGCATCAGCCCGCCGATCACCACGGTGCAGCCGTCGCGGACCATGATGTTCGAGGTGACCTGGGTGGTTTCCTTGTTGGGCAGGGTGAATCCCCCCTCGACGTCGACCGTCCCGGTGGAAAGCTCGGGATGGACCTCCATGCGGATCAGGCCGTCGGAGGAGATGAACGGGCGGAGCCTCAGCACGGTGCCGGTGCTGAGGAAATCGACGCTCTGGGTGGTGGAGGTTTCGCTCACCGTGGTGCTCACGTAGCCCAGCTCTTCGCCGATGTGGATCTCGGCCCGCTGCTTGTTCAGTGCCATCAGGCGCGGGGTGGCGATGACGTTCGTATCGCCGACGGTCTCCAGGGCGTTGATGAACGTGGCCACGTCGCCGTCGAAGAAGCCGAACTTCAGGCCGTTGCCGTCGAACTTGATGCTGCCCAGCACGCCGGCGGCCGCGGCGGGGTCGGGGATGGTGCCCCAGCCGATGACGCTGTTTTCGCCGAACGCGGCGAAGTTCACGCCCAGCGAGTTCTTGTCGTCCAAGAGCACGCTGAGGATCATGGCCTCGATGTGGACCTGCATGGGACGCACGTCGATTTCCGTGACCGTGCGGTCGATCTGCGCCAGCACCGATTCGTAGTCGCGAACCAGGACCACGTCGCCGCCGGCGTACGTGTCTCCCCCGGCCGTGGCGTCGTCGCTCTCGATGCCCACCTCCGAGGGCGTGGAAACGCTGGCCACGCCCGCCTCGGGCGTCAAGAGCGGCTCGACCAGGGTCTTCAGCTCCGCCGCCGAAACGTAGTTGGGACGGTAGATGCGCGTGCCGAGCCGGTCGAGCGACTGCTCCAGTTTGTCGAACTCCTCGGGCGTGCCGACGAAGATGAACTGGCCGTCGCGCCGGGCCACGTAGCCGGTCGACTTCAGTATGGCCTCCAGCGCGCTTTCCACGTCGACCCCGTTGAGCGTGGCCGAGACGTTCCCCTGAACGCTCTTGCTGGCCAGGATGTTCAGGTTCCCCTGGGCGCCGAGCAACTCGAGCACCTTGCGGATGTCCTCGTCGGGGGCGTGGATCGAGAGCCGGCCGTCGCCCTCGCCGACCACCCGCGCCTCGCTTTCGCTCTTCGGCGCGGCCGACGAGGCCGAAGCGTCGTTGGTCGGGGCCCCCGCGTCTTCACCAGCGCCGGCCGGCGGCGCCGCAGTGCGGCTGCCCGACGCCGAACGCTCCAATTCCCGGTCGAGCATCTGCGCCAGGCGCACGGCCAGCGTCTCCGATTCGGAGGGGGTGACCCGTTGCGCCAAGGCCGGGTAGGGCTCGACCCGGACCGGCGCCTGGCCGGGCAGTGCCGGGCCGGCTGCCGTGCCGGGACAGCCGGACAGGCCGGCATACACGTCTGTCGCCGGCGCGCCCGGCGCCGGCGGATCGTCGGGATGGACGCTCGCGGCCGGTGCCGGCCCCGGTTCCGAATCGGCAGGCCGCTTTGCGCTCGCCGTATCGGGCGACTCGGCGGCTCGATGAGCCGACTCCGAGGAAGACGCGCCGGGCGGTGCCCCGGCGTCGGACGGTTGCGACGGCTCCGTTCGGCCCGTCTCTGGTGTCTCCTCGCTCATCCTGCCGGCGGTCTTGTCGCCGGGCACGGAGGCCGGCGGCGCGAGCGACTGGGCGGCGGCCGGGCCGGGTGGCATCGAGGTCCCCACGTGGACTGCCAGCGCCACACCCGCGGCGATGAAGACGCCCAGCGCGGCCAAACGCAAGAGGGTTTTCATGAGTCTTCCGTGACGTCTGTTGGGTTTTGCGGCCTATTGACGACCGCCGCCGACTGGTCCGACCTGGCTCGTTCCGTTCGGTCGGGGGATCTCCAAGGAGTAGGACTTGCCGTTGCGCACGAGGACGACCCGCCACGCGTGGACCTCGGTGAGCTTGAACTCGACGGACTGCGAATCGCGCCGGACCACAACGATGTCGTTCGGCTTATATGCCTTGCCGTCGATCATGGCCAGCCCGCCGCGGGGGCCGACGATCGTGCTGCTGAGCGACAGCCCGAGCGCTTTCGGACTGACGTCAGGGACCACAGGCTTGGGCTCTTTCTCCGCCTTCTTTGGGTCCTCGTCCTTGGCGACCATGGGCAAGGGCGGGAAGAGCTGGCTCTTGGGGGTCACGAACGGGTCGCGGCTCGCCGGCGGGACTTGGGCCGGTTGGGTCTTCGGGTCCTCCCCTGTTAGACGAACGACCTCTTGCCAATCGAGCGCGGGCTGCTTGGCGTCCGGCTTCTGCGGATCTTTCGGGGTGGCGGCCCCGCCAGCAGCGGAGTCGGCCGCGGGAGCCCCGCTGTCTTTCGATGCTGCGGACGCCTTGGGCCCGTCGCCGCGAACCCAATCCAGCACCAGCGGCGCCCAGAACCAGACCGCCACCAGGGCCAGGAGCCCGAGGACCCCGGCCTTCTTGGGGTTACGCGTGGCCTCGCGGCGGAGCTGTCGGAGGAGTTTGCTCACGGCAGTGGTCTTCCCGAGCAGGGTGGCCGCGCAGACTCTGCGCGGCAGTCCAGCTCGTTCGGTTTATCGGTCAGTCGGTCTGCTCCACGTAATCCGAATTCCCGGAATTACCGGCAAAGACGACCAAACCTAGCTCGCACAATATATCTTCCCTATCTTCCATGCCTCGCTCCATGCGGAGTTCGGTGATCCAGACCTCGTAGGCGATGCCCTCCAGGCTGGCGAGGAAGGCGAAAACCTGCTCAAATCGGCCCCGGCACCCCATCTTCAGGGGGATCTTGACGATCCGCTCGCCGCGCACGATCGCCTCGGGATCGAACTGGGTCACCCGTACCTCTGCAGCTTCTGCCAGGGCATAGATCTCGCCGTAGAGCTGCGATAGCTCCGCGGTGGGTGGGCAGTTCGCCTCCCACTGGCTCACGAACCGGTCGGCCTTGCCCGTCTCTTGCTGGGCAACGTGAATCGCGGTGAGCAGGCCCGTGGACTGATCGAGCACCTGCCGGTGCTTTTCGACCTGGTCGGTGGCGCGGCTGATCGCTCGGCGTCCGGGCACGTAGAAGAGCACCAGGTAGCCGACCGCCAGCACTGCCAGCGGCAGGGTCACCAGCCAGCTTCCCCGTCGGGTCTTGGCGGTCATGGCTTCCCTCCTTCCGGCTCGGAGGTGGCTGCGTCATCCGGCTCGGATGTGGCGGGGTCATCCGGCGCGGTCTCCGACACAGTTGGGCCGCCCGGCTGACCGTAGCCCGGCCGGACCAAGAGCGTGGCCTCGAACCTGAGCGTGGGCTCGTCGGCCCCCTCGACGCTCTCGATCGCCTCCAGCTCGGTCTTGGCGATCAACGGGTGTTCGGCAAGCTCGCCGAGGTAGCGGTGCAGCGGCGCGCTTTGCCGGGTGATCCCGGCGAAGGTCACCACGGTCCGGGCGCCGTCCAACTCTTCGCGCAGCTCGGCGAGGTCCCGCGCGGCGGGCGCCAGACCGGCACGCTTCTTCTCCTCGTTCTCGGCTTCGGCGCGGGTTCGGCGCTCGCCGGACGGCTGCTGGGGCGCAGCCCGGCGGATCTGGATCTGCTGAAGCGTGATCTCGTCGGGCAGCGGCCCGGCGACCGCGGCCAGGAGTTGGGTCCTCGGCCAGGGGTGGCGCAGGTAGGCCAGCAGCTCGGCCTCCGAGCGGACCTCGGCCAGCCGGCCCTGGAGTTCGGACAGGCGCTGCTGCCGCTCAAGCGCCGTCTGGTATTGCGGTTCGACGGCCTCCAGGTCGGATTCGATGCGCTGGCGCTGCCGGTGCTGGGCGAAGCCGGCCCCCACCAACAGCGCGAAGAAGGCCAGCGCCACGACCGCCTGCCACGGCTGGCTCCGCCGGCGCAGGTGCTGCTGCCGGTACTGGGTTGGAAGGAAGTCGACGTCGTGCATGGTCTATTTCACCTCTTTGAGCGCCAGCCCCGCGGCCACGTCCCATTGGCCGATCCGCCCGGGGGGCAGGCTCTTTTCGTAGACCCGGAGCGGGTCGCCCAGCTCACAGGGCAGGTCGAGCCGGCCCTGGACCCATTGGATCAGCGAGGGGTTGGCCTCGCCGCCGCCGAAGACTACCTGCGAGGGCGGCTGGCCGCGGAACGTGACGCTGAAGTAACGCAGGCACAGCGACAGCTCGCGCAGCAGGTGGTCGAGCACGGGGCGGCTGGCCTCGGCGATGGAGCGGGTGACCTCGGGGTCGCGCTGATCGGCCCGGCGGTCGCCGTTGTGACGCCTCAGGGCCGCGGCGTCGGCCAGCGACATCCTCAGGTGCTTGGCCACGGCCTCGTCGAGCTGGCGCCCGCCCACGTCGAGGTACTTCACGAACATCGGGTCCGCGCCGCGCGCGATCAGCACCGTGGTGTTCGACGCCCCGACGTTGACAAACATCACCTGGCGCTGGTGGTCGTCGTCGCGCCGGAACTGCTTGGCATAGCAGCGCAGCAGGGCCGCGGGCTCGACGTCGACGGCCAGAGGAGTGAGCTGGGCCTGCTCGGCGATCCCCAGCAGGCGCTCAAGCGCCGGCCGGTGGCAGGCCAGTAGGATCACCTCGCGGCGCACCGAATCGCCCTGGCGCACGTCGGCGGTTTCGAGGAAGCGAATCTCGGCCTCGTCGCTGGCAAAGGGGAGCCGGCCGGCCGCCTCGTGGCGCACGACGTTCGCCAGATCGGCGCCGGCCGCCTGGGCCACGCGGAGGTTCTGCACAAAGAGGTTGCCCGCGCCCAGACAAAAGACCACGCCGCGGCCCTTGAAAGGGCGTCCCTCACGGGCCCGGCCCAGCGCCTCGACGATCTGTGCGTCGCGCTCGGCGGGGGCCTGGCCGTTTTGCGGCGGCAGGTCCCAGCGGGCCGCCGCAATCACGCGGCTCCGCGCAGCGTCGAACTGCAGCAGCTTCACTGAACGGCTGCCGATGTCCACGCCGATCAGGGTCCGCCGCCGCTTGAGCCACGCGCTTGCCATAAAGCCGTCCTGCCCGTCAAATCGAAGGAGCCGCCGCCCCGCCGATCCAGGCCGGCGGGCCGTAGGTCGAATAGCCGCCCACCTCGGCCATGCCGGTGACCGGGTAGACCAGGAGCCAAACGTATTTCGTCTCTTCGCCCGTGCCCGCCGCCAGCCAGATGATCGAATAGCTGCCCCGGGTCGTTTCTCCCAAGGGGCCGTATTCGATGTTGTCGGTGGGCAGCAGAAACGTATCCAGCGTGGCCGCCGCCTCGAAGCGCACGCCCCGCCCCACGCGCGGCAGATCGTCGAAATCCACGATGTGCTGCTCCGGGGGATCGCCGGGATTGCGAAACGGCGAGTCGGGCAGCGCGTCGAGCGAGTCGTCGCTCCCGCTGTGCGTCAACACGTAGCGGTTTTCCCCGCTGTCGAACGTGATCTGGTACGTGCTCTGGTTGGTGATCGCCAGGCTGCGGGCGTAGGCCAGATCGGTCTTGAGCACCTGGGCGGCCAAGCGGAGCTGCTCGTCGAGCGCCGGGTCCAAGCTGGGAAGCACTAGCCCGGCGAGGATCCCCATCATGGCGATCACGATCAGCAGCTCGATGAGCGTGAAGCCGGCGGTGGGGTGGCCTGGGCGCATGGCGGGTACCGGGTCACTTGTCCGGTTCGGCGGCGACGACCACCTTCAACCCGCCGGACCGGAGCAGGGAGTTCTGCTCTTTCAGGAGCTGCTTGATCTCCTGCAGCTCGCGGATCATCTCGAAGCGCTGCTCCACGGCGTTGGCGAACGGGGGCTTGCCCGCGTCGCTGCGAGGCGCAGCGTCGGTCGTCTCATAAAAGCTTAGCACGCCCCAAAATACGACGTTGGCGGCCAAGAGCAGGGCCCAACCGGTTCGGCTTTTCATCGTCGTGCCTCCGAGCAAGAGTTAGGGGTTCTCGGTCCACTCGAGCAGGTCCCAGCGCAGGCCGTCGTCGTCGGGATGCGCCAGGTAAATCCGATTGCCCGGGTAGTGCCAATGGTATCGGATCGGCCCGGGGTCCGGCTTGATCGTCACCCGCGGTTTCGGATCACGTCCCTGGTTGCCCATCCAGTTGGGGAAGTAGGGCTCGACTGGCCCCTCCAAGGCGTCGAGTTGATCTTCGAACTCCTCGTAGGCCTCTTTCCAGTTCACCTCATTCCACGGCTCGCGCTCTTTGATGGCGAGCTTGGCGGTAACCAATTGGCCCGTGATGCCGAACTCCGCGGTTTCCGGAGCCCTCTGCATTTCGAACGTGTCGAAGACAGCGACCAGCCCCGTAACGCTCCCTCGCCCGGTGCGCGTCACGCGGAAGTTCTTGCAGGTTACTGCCGGTAAACGCACGGGATCGTCGGTGTCGTACAGGCCGGGCATGTCGACCGCCAGGAGGCGGACGTTCCGGCCTTCGATCTTAACGTCATCCTTGCAGAAGAATGTGCCACGGATGGTCACGTTGTCGCGGATCGTCACGTTCCCGTCCCGGTAACGGATACCCAGCGGGTTCGTCAGCGGGTCCGGCTCGAGGGTGACGTTTTCGAGCGGGTCGCCGACCGGCGGGATCGCGTAGACGGCTCCGCCCGCATAGATCTGATAGGCAACGAGCGACTCGGGCTTCGCCCAGTCGGAAGCGGCCTCCTGCTTGGACCTGTGCACGGCGGGAACCGAGAGCTTGTACCTCAGCGCATACAGGTGGTCCCAGTCCTGCTTGTCGAAGGGAAGATGGACCGGGCCGTCGAACGGCCGGTAGTCGGGCTGCCCGGCCAGTCGCATGTCGTTCAAGTCGCCCAAGTAGCGAAACCAGGCCTCCGAATCGTCCGGATAGTGGTCGGCGATGACCAGCTTCTTCTGCAGGCGCACCGGTCCTTCCATGCGACAAGGAATGTCGATCTTCACGTCGTCTTCCTTGGTCTGAAACACGGTGTACTGCTGCATGGTCGGCCAGTCCGTCGGTTCGGCATCCAGCGCCCGGGCGACCAAGCGCAGCACGGCCCGAATCCGGTGCTCGCTCTTCCGCGCCGGATTCTGGGGGTCGGCCGCGTAGCCGGTCGCCAGCACGGTCACGCGATAGGGCAGGTCCTCGTAGTCGGGATCGGATTCGTCCAGCGAGGGGTCGCCGGTGGTGAAGCTCACCGCGTAGCCCTCCGTGTCGGTGAGGGTCCCGCCGAGCACGCTGTCCACGCCGGCCCAGCTCTCCTGGTGCATCTTTTTGATGGCCATGGCCATGCCGACCATCGCGGCGTGGCGCGCCGACCCGCGGCGCTGGGCGTTCTGGTGGATCATTAGCCCGGTGTACTGGCTCCGCACCGCCGCGTAGGACAGCGCCAGCGTGAAGGAGATCAGCAGCAGCACGACCAGCACGGCCACGCCGCGGCGGACGGCACACGGAGTGTGCCTGCTACTTAAACGGTGCTTCATCGCGCGAGCTCGTAGTAGAGGGCCGCCGAGCCCAGGGCCGGCACGGGGGTGGTCGAGGCCGAGTCGGCG
>Ga0180438_10012088_pt1 | contig 10313 bp, 8 predicted proteins | sample SS_ome_12_FD_132455 | JGI IMG/M metagenome (GOLD analysis project Ga0180438, IMG submission 132455) | Hypersaline lake sediment archaeal communities from the Salton Sea, California, USA - SS_3_D_2 metaG | ecosystem: Environmental > Aquatic > Non-marine Saline and Alkaline > Hypersaline >... | reverse complement strand
ATGCCGTTGTATGCCGCCGTATAGGCGATGAAGCGACCGTCCGGCGAGAACCGGGGCCAGGATTCTTCGCCCGGCGAATGGGTCACCTGGATGGCCGTTCCGCCGGCTTTGGGCATGATCCAGATATCCCCCCCGTATACGAAGGTGATCTGTGTGTCTGAAACATCCATGAAACGCATGAGCTTGGCGCTGATTTGGCCATGCGCGGCAGCGCACAAAAATAGAGAAATTAGTAGTAGAAATCCTGATTTTTTAATCATGCGATGGTCTCCTTGGATTGATTGATTGGGCTTTATCAACAATATTTATACGAAACGAGAACGAGGATAGTTTTCTATTGCGTTTTTCAGGTATTATGATTGTGAGGATATTTATCCCTTAATCCGTTATTTTCCCCTGCTGCCAGGGCCAGCCTCCTACAGTGATGTTGCGTCTACTGAAGCAGATCAATGCCAGAATAAAAAATACCGCCGCAATTCCAGCTAGAGCAAGGACATCTGATACTTGCGCCCCTTCTGTGAATATGGTTTCAGTGGTATTGTAATAATTGAAAAGAGAAAAATATTTTATTGGTTCCAATGATTTAACCATACCTGCAATATTCTCCCCAAAAAAGCTGGCAATAAAAAAGATTGTTAAAGCAGTTGCGGATAATCGACGATTCGGCAGAATTGTTCCAAGAAAGAGGCCTATCATAATAAATGCCAGCTCCAAAGGCAGACTGCTCATAAGAGCCGTAAAAAGACCAAATGGTGTTACATTTATTTGAGTATTGATTTTTATTGCTTCCAGAACAAATGCATTGCCGATACTCGCGATAATCATGATAGATAAGACAACCACAGAAAGAGCAACAGCCTTTGCCGTTAATATTTGCCAACGGCTTAAAGGCATGGCTACGATCAATTCGAGAGTTCCACTATCTTCCTCTCCAGCCAAGGTGGACGTGCTAGCTATAATACAATAGATACTCAATAGAATAGGGATATATACCAATACAATGGAGGCCATATAGCCCTCAAAAGACCCAAGCTGTATGCCTACCAGCGCGTAAACAGAGAGATCCTTTAAAAACTTGAATTGTTCGAAGAGCTCAGGAGGAAATATCAATATATATACGGCTCCATAAAGAATTAGGCCAAAACCCCAACCAAGGATTGCTGTGCAGCGTGATTTTATTTCGTGCATTAAGAGACTAAACATTGTGGCCCCCTCTCTTTTGAGGGCTGTAGAATGCGAGAAATATCTCATCCAGAGATACAGATTTAGTTTCAAGATCAATTATTCCATATGGAGCAGCTTTTTCCATCAGCCTATCCAAGTCTTGACTGACTTCAAATAAAACAAGATTTCCCTCACGGCTTATTTCCTTAACCCCTTCAATGGCAAAGGCGTCATGAGGAGGTTCTTTCCTGAAATTAATTTCAAGGCGTCTCAGCTGCTGGTTTATCAGAGTGTCTACTTTCTCTGTCTTGATGAGCTCTCCATTTTGGATAATGCCTACACGATCACACACCGTTTGCACTTCTTTCAAATTATGCGAGGAAATGAAAACCGTACGCCCTTCCTCCTTGACTTCCAGGACCAATTCCAAAACAGTGCGCTGGACAAGCGGATCTAAACCAATCGTAGGCTCATCCAGGATAATCAATTCTCTTTTTCCCATAAAAGCGGCGACAACACCTATTTTCTGTTTGTTTCCATGGGAATATTCCCTCATTTTTCTGGATGGATCGAGGTCGACACGCTCTAAAAGCTGCTCAAGATAGGATTCATCCCGCTTGTTTTTCTGAAGGGAACCGAGGAAATCAAGAAAATAGCTTGCTTTCATAGAGGGATACAGGCTGAGTTCTCCCGGCAAGTAGCTTATGCGCTCACGAATAGCTACGCCGTGTTTTCTGCTGTCAAGGCCAAATAGGGCTGCGCTGCCTTTTGTGGGATGGATAATATCCAGTATTGCTCTAAGTGTGGTTGTCTTGCCGGCACCGTTAGGCCCTAAGAAACCAAAAACCTCGCCCTTTTGAACAGATAAATTGAGGTCTTTAATGCCGCGATGTTCACCATAATACACAGACAAATCCCTGGTCCCGATGATGACTTCTGAACTCATTTCTTCTCTTTTTATCGGTGTGAGTCAGTCACAAACAACTTACTCTATTTTATGACCCGTTTCCATACTTTTTAGCCGGTCCTTCAGTCCCACAGGGGATTAAGTCCGGGCAACCTTTCGGATTCTCTAAGAGTCTAAATCCATGAAATGATATGAAATGAAGGGGGGCCAAACATGGAAACATGGCCTGCTAATTAACCCATGATTGGCTCAAGGGCTTCGTCTATCGCATCGGCTTGAATGCCGGGCTGTTCGCTTTTTCGATCAGCATCATAATGATCGTCTCGGTTCTCAGCATCGCCCGTTAAACCATCCTGGCGGCGGTCGCAAATCCGGCCGAGAGTCTCAAGCAGGAATAACGGCCTCTTGAAAATCCTTCAAGGCCTCGCGAAGATACGCGATCGCCTTCTGCCGGTACCTCCATGACTTAACGCTGCCCGGCAGCCTGCTGAGCCAGTGTGAATTCGGCCCGAGCCCGGTTCCCCTCCTCCGTGATAAGTCAATAGTCCGCGGAAGCAGTTTCTGTGCCAGGGTTTCGATGCACACACGAATCTCGTCTAAGGACGAAAACTCGAAGGTGAATCCGTCGCACTCGACCATGAATACGGGGTATCCCCGCCCGGCCACGGCCGGCTGCCTGGGAGGATCGAACTCCTCCGCGTCGTACCACGGCTTGCCGCCGACTTCGCGATGAACCCAGAACGTCATCGGGCACACCGGCCGCGTGTCTTGATACTCGATCCAATGCCGTTTCATGGCACTCCGTGAATCCGAAACCTATTTTTTGGCCTTCAGGCGCTTCAGCTCGTCCTCGCGTTCGAGGTAGCTCTTGCCCTCGACGATCCAATCCTCCGAAGGCTCCCCTTTCAGATAGTGCCCGAACCAGGCCAGAATACGGCGCTGATAGTCCCTCTGGTTGCTCTTCTTGCGGAGGCCGTGATCTTCACCGATGTAGCCGAGCAACACCACGTTCTTCTTGGCACGCCGGGCGATGTTGTACAGCTCTATGCTCTGGTACCAGGCAATGATGCCGTCGCTGTCTCCGGCCTCGAGCAGCAGCGGCGTCGTCATATTGTGCACGTTGTACACCGCGGAATTGTCGATGTAGGCCTGGAGGTCTTCATAGAGGGCCACTTCCATTCGCTCCTGGCCGGTCTCGATGTGATCGGTCTCCGCTATGCCCGTGCCCCAGTGATGATCGCCGTAGTAGCTGACAAGATTCGTGATGGGAGCGCCCGCCACGGCGGCGGCGAAAATCCCGTTGGTGTGCGTCGCGATAAAAGAGGTGTTGAAGCCGCCCATGGAATGCCCGACGATGCCGATGCGCCCGGGATCGACAACGCCCATCTCTATCACCTTCTTGACGCCGGCGGTGACACATTCGACCACCGACCATCCCGGCTGCCGGATCCTGAAGACGATGTCCGGCTCCAGCACCAGATAACCGTGGCTCGTGAAGACACTGATGTTGTAGTAGTTGCGGTCGGAAGGCACGACGTAGCGGTGGACGTTTTGGGAAAGCAGCTCATAATTGTAGACGATCATCGGATACCTCCGGCCCGGCTCGTACCCGGCGGGGTAAAACAGGGCTCCTTGCAGCCTCCGGCCCTTGTCCGTCCGGTACTCGATGAGCTCGCTGCGCCCCCAGGCATACTCGCTCTGGAACGGATTGGTCGCGGTCGCTTGCTCGGCATCCCGCAGGTCCGATGCGCCCACGAAGATATCGGGCGAATCGTCGTAGTCCTGCACGATGTAGCGGTACACATCGGCTTCCTCCGCCTTGGCAAGGGAGGAGACATTTTTATCCAGCCACAGAAGGCGGGTGACAGCGCCGCCAGGTTCGCGCCGCCCGTAGCCCGACTTCTTCGTCCAATCACCGTATAAGCTCAGATAAAGCGGAGCGCCGAGATCGAACCACGGTTCTTTTAGAGACCTCGAATCGGAAGGTCTTCTCCATCGGAAGGCACCGCTCGGATCATCGAGCCTGAGGAGGCGGTGCCGGATCTCCTCCTCCGCGCCGCTTGTGAGCCGCTGCACTCTCGAGCCGTCTGCCGCCACCTGCCACACGTCATACTTGTCATAGAGAAGCACGGATGCATCGGATTTCGTCCATCCGGCAACGCCGAAGGGCGGTTTCTGCAGGCGATCCGGATACACCTTCGAAGTGGAATCGGATTCCGTGTTGATGAAGGAAACAGGGGCGTCTGCGGTGACGTTCTTTAACGCCCGTGAGGACAGATCCACCGTCCAGTAGTGTCCCTCGTTCAGGAAGAGCAGGTATTTACCGCTGGGACCCGCTTCCACATAGCGGTCGTTGATGTTCTCCAGGAGTTTTGTTCTATCACCGGAGAAGACATCCAGAAGATAAAGGTCCGCACCTCGCCGGCCGATCGACCGCTCCATGGCGTATTTCGACCATTCGGCGACATAGGCGAGCTTCGAGTTGCGAATGGGAGTGACACTTTCGTTTATCGGATCTTTGCCGAGCTGCACGAACTTTCCGCTGTCGAGGTGCCAGGCGGAGAGCATGTTCCGCTGCCGGTCCTGCCGGGCGTGAACCTTCTGCCAGGGCATGACGTACACATCGGTCCAGTGCCAGATCTCGACGGTCGCCGGCTCTTCGTCCGCGGGGTCATCCTCTACTTTTCGCTCTTCCGCCCCCAGCATCTTATCCTCTTCGGCTTCGGGCTTTTCGCCTTCCTTGGCTTCGGTTTCTTTATCGGGGACGATCTTGTCAGCCCATGGGGCGATCCCGAAGAAAAGCACCTTACCATCGTCCGACCAGGTGAGCGGGCGGAACGAAACGGTCCTCAGGCCCTCCGGAAACGTAGGATCCGCAGTGGGATCATACATAAGCCGGCTCTCGCTTCGGCCGAGGCCGGTCCAGGCCAGAAGAAGATGGGTAGGTCCTTCCTTTTTCTCGTCTTCCTTCGTCTTGTACAAGGCCAGATCCGCGGCATCCTTTCGCCATGCAAGGCCTGTATAGACCGAAGCCGACGAATCGAGCACACGCAGGACGCTTGTTTCCGCATCGAAGAGCTGCAATCCATTTCCAGTCCTGTCTTCAGCACCGATCGTCATGGCCAGCAGGTGGCTGCTGTCTGTATCCTGCCAGGCATATTCAGACACATTGCCGAAGGTCGTATCTCTGCCTGTAGCCAGATTCCGGACCAGGAGGGTGGCTCCGGGCTTCTCTTCAGGCTCATCCGATCCGTCACCCCCACGCGCTTCGGAAGAAGCCGCAGAGTCCGTGGGGCGGTAGCGCTGCATGGCAAGAAAGAGCCCGTCCGGACTGAAGGCAAAACTCTCTATGCCATCCAGTCTCGTCGTCTCACAGGTTGACAGATTCATCAGTCCAAGCTTGTTTTCAGCCGGCTTCTTCTCCTTTCTCAATTTTTCCTGCTCCGCTTCGGATCGGCCGACGAGATAGGCGATCCAACGGGAGTTGGAGGCAAAGACCGGACGCATCCCAAACGCCGCGATCGTCTCGTCGCCGTCAGCCAAATTGAGGATGCGCAGCTCGTTGTCTCCATTTGAGCGGTTGATTCCGTAAACGAGCCAGCGCCCGTTCGAGGAGAGGCCTCCGTAGCTGCCGGCCGATATCAGGGACTCCCACCGGCCGTAATCCTCGAATGTCGCGGGCGGCTTGTTCTGGGCGTTCAGAGTGATTGTCAGGGCCGTCATGCCCACGAAGGCCGTCAACATTGTCAGCCGCAACACAGAAGACCCCAAATCTACTTTTTCCCTGTGGGTTGCCATCATTTTTCCCTCCTGATTGTGCAGGCTCATTATGTTTGTATCAGGATTATTGAATATCATCGTCTCAACATGGGAGTCAAGTTTGCTTCGCATCTGTCATCATGGGATTCAAGAATAGGGGGAGTCCAATCGAACAAGAAGGTGATAAAATATAAAGAGAAGGAGAATGAGGCATGAAAAAAACCACTGAGATCAAGCCTTTCGATAACTGCAAGGCTTTAGATGGCTATCACTGCCAGACCAATTCCCTGGCGAAAATGTATCATTTCTATCACCACCCCCTATCAGAGGATATGCTTTTCGGCCTCGGTGCGGGGATGGGCTTCGTCTATTGGAAAATGAAATTCGGAGACAGCGATTACGTCTTTTTAGGGGGGCGCGGAAACACCAAGGATTTCTTCACTGATATTGGCCGAAGGACCGGCGTTCACATAGATGTCCTTTCCACAACCAGCGTGAAAAAAGCAGAAGCCTCACTCTTGAAAAAGTTGGGGGAAAAAGAACCGGTCATGCTTTTCGGGGATATGGGCTTCCTGCCCTGGTTTGATCTGCCAGAGGACTATCACTTCGGCGCACACACCTTTGTGGTTTGCGGCTTTGACGGCCGGGATACGGTGCTGGCTTCTGATATGGACCAGAAAGCCAGCGGGCTCAAAAGGGGATTTTTTTATCCGGTGACTCTTGAGCAGCTCAAAAAAGCCAGGAATTCGCCTTACAAGCCTTTCCCGCCGAAAAACACCTACCTTGAATTTGATTTCACAGGCTTCCATCAGCCGACGACAGAAGACATTTATTCATCAATCCGCCAGGCGGTCGAACTCCTGCTGAATCCCCCCATCAAGAATATCGGTGTCAAGGGACTCAGGCATACGGCCAAAGAAATTCAAAAATGGCCTGACATCTTCGAAGACTTCGATCTCAGAATGAATCTGTTCAGCATCTACATTTTCTTTGAAATCGGCGGAACGGGTGGAGGGTGTTTTCGTTATATGTATTCCCGCTTCCTGAAAGAAGCGGCCCGGATAACCGGAAATAGCAGGCTTTTTGAGTCGGCAGAAAAAATGCAGCAGGCGGGCGGACTGTACACTGAAGTCGGCCTTTTGTTCAGAGAAGCGGAAAAGTTGAAAGATATAAAGGGAAGGATACAAAAGGCAAGCGATTTGTTTCTGGACATTGCAGAGTTGGAAGCGAGTGCGTATGCAGAGTTGTTAGAAAATATCCGTTAAAGAGAAATGGGGACTGTCCCCATCAGATGTCCCCATCAGACGGCAAGTCCTTGGTCAGGAAAATGGGATGGGAAGATAAAGCGAAATATGGTAAAAGTAATAATCAGAAGGAAAGAACATGAGCTCGCATAAACTGATCCACTGCCCGTTTTGCGGTCATGATTCAGTCAGGGATATCACCTCCGAACATCGCATCCGGATGGCCAAAGAAAATCCGCACGATAAGACCCAGGATTTCGATGTGATATTTTATCACTGCAACAAATGCGGTCGGGAGTTCGAGAGCACGGAAGTCCAAGCCACAAAGTCCAACTCCAAAAAAGAATAAGGCTCGCGTTAATTCGTCTTTATCTTTCGATTTCGCTGCTGTCAAGTGCGCGAGGATTTTCTCGAAAGTTCCTGTGGCTTCATATATAATAATGAAAAAATTAGGGGATATTCACATGGAAATCTCAGAGAAAGAAACATGCACAAAATGTAAGTCTGAAGATACATTGTGGCTTGGTGAAAAAACCATGCGAAAGCCCACCGATCCTCAACGCTCTTTTGCTCAAAAGAATAAATGGAGATGTAGAAAATGTGGATACACATTCTTTACAGAAATCATCAGATGATATTGATATCGGGGCTTGCCTGAGTCCCGGCTCTTTCCCGGCACTGATGAAGCCAGATAAAGCCGGCAATTTGATAAAAAACTAGGTTTCCTAGGGGAAGTCAAGCTTGGCTAGTTCAATCACGCTCAACCGGCACCAGTTCGATTTGGCTGAAATACATCAGGTAATGATCCAACTGCTCCTCCGGGTATAGCCTTACGGTGGTCAATCCCGGTTCGGGAATGGTCAGCCGTCCGGCTTTTTCGGTTTTGTATTCGTACCAGCCGTCAGTCGAGATTACCATTCCCTTAACCTGTTCATCCTCCGATTCAATTATATATGTGCCGTCTTCCCACCCGGGAATGGCGGCATAAGTCAGCAACACATCATATAATCCCGGAGTTTTGACATTGACGTGCCACTCGATTTTATCATCCGGGCCCTGCATCTTGGATATATGAAAACGCTCCTCCTCTCCCTTCCTGTTGAACCGTTTTACTGCCCCGCCATAAGTGGCAGCGGTCAGGTAGTCGAGCACCATCGGCTCGGATTCATCCTGTGAAATGATCAAAGGATCAACCTCCGGTTCGCCACGTATCTCGAGGGCCACCACCGAACTTATATCATCGGTCGGCTGAACAGGCAGGAATAGATCCAGCTTGTTTTCGCCACTTTTTTTTATCTCCAGGCTTTCTCCTTTATCCGCCAGCATATAAGCTTTTCTGACTTCATTATGAAGACCCTTCAGCTCCAGAACATCATCTTCAGGCCAGTCGAACACATGCAGGTAAAGCAGATTATCCTTGCGGGTGCAGTATCCCCAAGGCAATTCATAGGGAAATGGCGAAGGAGAGGTGCCGTGAATGCTTTCGCCGTACACATCCATCCACGCGCCCACCCTACGGAGGATTTCGACCGAAGGCTGAGGGATAACACCATCACCAGTGGGCCCCACGTTGAGCAGGTAATTGCCGCCCTTGCTGACGATAGCGGCCATCCTCCTGATTATCTCATCCGGCTGCTTCCAGTTGGTATCGTGCTTGCTGTATCCCCAGGTATCATTGAGCGTCTGGGGAGTTTCCCAGTACTCTTCGCTGCCGCCGAGCGGCATACCGTTATCCGTCATACTCTGGTAATCGCCGAGCAATTCCTTATCGTAATGCCCTACCCTGCCGTTTACCAGGCAGTCGGGCTGTAGACTGTGAACGATATCCGCAAATTCCTTTCCCTGTTCCTGAGTATACATACCGCGGTCGAACCATACTATTCCGAGAGGGCCGTAATTGGTCAGTAATTCTCTCAACTGCGGGACGGCTTTTTCGTCCAGATATTTCCTGAAAAGCTCAGGATGGTCCATTTCGTCCAGGTTTGTCTGGGATGAATTGAAATCCCAGGTGTTGCCATAGGCATAGGGATGTTCCCAGTCTTCGCGATGGGAATAATACACACAGAACCTAAGTCCCGCTTCAGCACACGCTTCCGCAAGCTCCTTAAGGGGATCCCTTCCGAAAGGCGTATGATCGACGATATTGTAATCACTCACCTCAGAATCATACATGGCAAAACCATCATGATGTTTCGATGTGATAATGATGTATTTCATCCCGGCATTTTTTGCCAGGGAAACCCATTCCTCAGCATCAAATTCAACCGGATTGAAGGTGGCGGCTATCTTCCTGTACTCTTCTACCGGAATTTCAAATCTCTGCATGATCCACTCGGCAATATCACCCTGCTCGATCCTCTTTCCCTTCCATTCCCCACCCAGCACAGAATAGGGACCCCAGTGAATGAACATGCCGAATTTGCCGTCTGTGAACCATTCCGGTAACGCTGTTCGATTCATGTCATCAGAGAGAGTCATCTTATCAGTTAACTCACTGGTGCATGATAACAGTAGAATCGATGTCACGAGAAATAAATAAAAATAAGAGAATTTCTTCATAAGCGTCTCATTCTTTTATGGAAATCGCATATCCAAGATAATTCTTTTCATTCAGGAGAGATAGCGACGACTCTCATCCACCATTACAAGATAATTATCGAGGGGTATATAATTGGCGACGGTGTTGCCGGTCCCAAGACAAAATCCACCGCCGGGCTGGCAGACCTCTACGGTATCCCGGACACGCTCACGGATTTCTGATTCCTCCGCCCTGCACAGAAAATCCACATCCATGCCGCCAAGAACCGCAATCCGATCTCCATACATACGCTTGGCATCGCAGATATCCTCGATGGTATCCTCCGTACCTCTGCGCATCATATTATAAAAGAACTTTTGCCATTCGGTTCAAACGGCTTGTTCAGTCCTGCGAAGCGCGACATATGATAGTACCTTTGCTTGACATTTCTAAACCGCGAATTGTCCGGAATATTGAGCCAAGCTTATTTAAATTTAATATTTATGACTCCGGGGACGATTTTACATTACTCTTTATACTCACGATCGTAAATCTTTTAAAGAAATTCTTTGTCATTTTAACCATTTATTAACAATTAGAGTTTGTCCCAAAGTGACGGGAAACATTAGTTCCATGCATAGGAAACTTTCAATCTAGAAAACCGTAATTGCTTATGGATTTCAAGATACTTTGTCCAAAGTTCATCCCAGAGAGCTGGCTT
>Ga0180438_10012087_pt1 | contig 10313 bp, 11 predicted proteins | sample SS_ome_12_FD_132455 | JGI IMG/M metagenome (GOLD analysis project Ga0180438, IMG submission 132455) | Hypersaline lake sediment archaeal communities from the Salton Sea, California, USA - SS_3_D_2 metaG | ecosystem: Environmental > Aquatic > Non-marine Saline and Alkaline > Hypersaline >... | reverse complement strand
GCCTTTGGTTCAATGTAAACCTTGCTCCTTGTGGTGCCACCATTGGCATCATGGAACTGCTGTACGTACCTGACCAACTCCGGCATCTCCTTCCAGACCTGTACACATGAACGTATCACCATCACCTCACCCACCTTCGCAAAGGCCATCAAACCACTAGGGTCATTCTGCTCGTTCTTAGTGTATGCCGGATCAATAACAAAATCCCATACCACGTCCATAGGCAACTCCGCAAGCTGTGTGCGCTGCTCCAACCACCTGCGCTTGATGATACCACCACCCTCAGGCGCAGGCATCTGCAACACCTGTCCGCTGTATGCGAACGAACCCAGCCTTGTCCGCCACTTGTCCATCGTCTCACGAGAGAACCTCTCAGGGAAGAACAGCCCATCCCTGTAGTGCTCCTTCAGGTGTTCGGGCCTTACGTTGGCACCCTTCTCGCCCGGGATCACGATGTGCCGCCAATGATGACCATCACCCTGACCGGCCAATAAGTGCCCGGTCAAGTCCTGCTCATGCAACCGCTGCATCACTACGATGAAGACATCCTTCCCAGGGCGGTTCAACCTCGTGCTTAACGTCTCATCAAAATACTTGTTCGCCCTGATGCGCTCCGCATCACTACGGGACTGCATCGGGTTGACAGGGTCATCAATGATAACCACGTTGGCACCCCTGCCCGTTACCGTCCCACCTGTGGCAGCAGCTACCCTACTGCCGCCCTTCGTGTTGCCGAAGTTGTCCTTCTGGTTCTGGTCCTGAGTCAAACGCCAACTGATCATGCGGCTGTACCAATGCGAGGTTATCAACCTGCGGGCAAACATGCTGTGTTCAGATGCCATATCGATGCTGTACGATGTATTGAGGAACTTCATCGATGGCTTGAATAACCATGCCCACCCCAACAGTGCAGTCGTTACCAGGTAGGTCTTCAATGACCTCGGTGGCAGGTTTATTATGTAGTCGTACTGCTTGGGCCTGTCACTGGCTACATCGGCAACGATCCGCTGCAACTCATCACACAGGAACCGGATGTGCCAGTTGTCCTGGAAAGGTTCGTCCTGATGCAGGATGGGGAACGCCTCTGATGCGAACAGATGAAAGCTGTTGATCAGGGTCTGCTTATACGCCTCAATGATCTCCTTGTCCGTTGCCATGCGCTTGTGCTACCTTTTCAATTAATTGTTGTCGCTCCTCTGCTGTGAGGTCCACGGATGCGCTGAGGTTGATAGCCTCCCTTCTTGATAGCTTAGGATTGGTGTACTCCAGCAGACTTGTCAGGATCCGCAGTGCCTGCCCCGGGTCATCCTCTGCCACCCTATCAAGCCAGTCCTTTGCCTTACGCATACCGTACTCGGTGAGGCGTGCCAGGTCTCTGCGGGCTGTGCCACTGATGAGGTTAGATGACCTCGTTGATATCTTGCCGCCTTTCTTGCCTACCTGCTTCGCATTTTCCTTTGTAAATGGCATTCCTATGGTTTTCGTTGGTTAAACCTGTGAAACAAATATAGCGAATTCAACCCCCATATTTGACCCCCACAACCTTAAATATTTGAATGTCAAAGGCAATTTAGTCCACATTGGACTCGAACTGTGGCGTAACTGCCTGATTTAGTGGGGTGAACGTGTGGGGCGTGTTGTTAATCCCCCACCCACTTGTAGACACCTTGTAGACACCTTGCAAACTCATAGTGTCTACACCTACAGCCCCCGCCACCATTGACTTTCAGCCACTTTGTACCCAGTACCCCCCTAAAAAAACTATCTTATATATTCTACACTATACTCTACTACATACATACTATCCTTTTTTCAAAGTATATAAAAGAAAGTATTTTAGTGTCTACTGTCTACAAACCTCCGCAAACCCTTGTTGCTCTAAGCGTAGATGTGTAGACACTACTAAAAAGTGAAGTGTCTACAGTGGGTACAAATTCTTAGAAATTCGGGTAGTCATTCTCACGTCTCACGTCCTCCTCATCTTTTTGTTTGAGCACATCCATCACTGTTTGACCGTCATGGGTCATCACGAAGTAGCCTTTAATCGGGTCTGCTCCGGAGCGTCTCTGTGATTTCTCGTACCCTGCTTTTCTCAGTGCTGCACCTGTTTTTTGCGGTGTTGCTGAAGTACCTTGCAGTCTCAGGTATTTAGCGATGTTTGTAGCTGATGCAAACAGTTCCTCGCTTTCATCACCTTGCACCAGGTATTGATTTACCCAATGATCGTGGTCATTCATATAGGTAAATTCTTTGTTTTGCGCCTCGAGTTTAACCCACTCCTCGGGGGTTGGTTCGTAGTTGGCTCCTTGTTTCCACAGCCATGCGGCTTCTGCCCATACTTTCTCCACATCGAAGCGTTCTCCGGTGTGCCAGTTGTTATAGTTGAAGTTTATGGCTTCCACCACCATTGTGATCCACCGGGTATTTTCGCCATCATCCAGCCATTCGACTTTATTGGTGCTACCCCAGAATGACCCGATACGTTTGAGCGTTTCATACAGTTGGGTATAGTACAGTCGGACTTGACCGTGTGACATACTGATGACTGACTTGATCCAGTTGGCTTCTTTTTTGGTGAAGGATTCCAGCTCTTCCAGGTTGATCATAAAGGCTTGGGATAGGGTGAGCATGGGTTCTTTTTCATCCACCTTCTCATTATACAGTTCTATTCCGAACGGGTTGAGGTTTCTGATCCACTCTGATTTGCCCGTGTACTGTTTGGTTTGTTGCAGCACGAACACGAAGCGGTTAGTGAGTTCGCCCCTGCCTTGTCCTACACATCGGACCAGGTGCTTCAGGAGCATGGACTCAAACAGCTCATCATCTGTGGTGGTGACGTACTTGCAAAACTCCTTATTTGAGCCTTTCACCTGCTCATAGGTGTAGTCTTGCAGCAGTTTGTCGAAGTATTGCACCACGGGGTTGAATTGGATGGCGTAACGCTCAATGAGTAGCATTCTGAGGTCATTGATATTGATATTCATACCATGCCCCCGGAGTTCGATATAAAGTTTATCCAGGCGGTCTCCCTCCCTGATTATTAACTGCCGGTTCAGTTCGTTGTAAAGGATGTCACCGTCCTTCAGGTTGTGGTCGAGGTACCTGGTCGCTGTTTGTACTGCGTTAGGCTCTTTAGGTTTCTTCTTTGGTTTAGCCTCCTCGGTCTTGTCCGTGGGCACCACCCCAAACTCAATAGACTTGCTGTTGAAGTCCTCCTCTGAGTAGTTTTCCTTCCATGTCCTGCGGCCCCAGTCTGCTATCTCATCCGTTGAGAGGTCACCATCGTGCCCGGTGTACTTCTGTTCTATCAGCTTGAAGGTTTCCTCCTCAGGGATGCCAAACTTGATGCAGTCTTTTATGAGCATGAACAGGAAGTTGTGGCGGTTCTTCTCCAGGTACTGCTCACCTCGGCTAACGATACCGTTACATAGTGACTCAAATACCCTTGCGTGGTCTCCTGTGGTTTCTTCTCGTTTTCCCGCACTTGCGGGGCTGCTTGGTGTAGGTTCGGCCTTGCGGTCAAACACTTCGGTAAGATCCCAGTCACGGATGAGGATGTCAGGGTCATACGACTCGAAACACAGGCGGCTGATGTCTTTATTGGACTTGTCCGTGTTCGGGCTGAAGTTCTTGACCTCATCCAACAGGGGCAGGTAGTATTGTTTGTACTCCTCATCAGTCTCAACTACCGGGATGCGGGCAGTAGCTTTGACACCATCACCACTGGGGCTGATCCATGCTGCATGAATGAACCCACAGCGGTTGAACAGCATCTTTTTGAGCATTTCGGGGTTACCTCCATTGACCTTATCAAAGTCGAGGATGGCAAGCCCTGAATGTTCTTTGATGTCTTCCTTTGCACGTCTTGAAACAAACGTACCCTGGAACAGTGCGCCTACCAACTTTGTTTGTTTGGCTTTTTGGTGTGCATCGTAGTCATAGGGGTCGGCCTTTGCAAGCTCACGTACTTCCATCACCCTATCCTTTGTCGCACCTCGTTTGATGCGGTCATAGGTTTCCTGCAGGCTCCTGTCTTTGGGCCTGTTGTCTTTGGCGTTTTTGGTGTAGCTTACTTTTATGTTTTTCATATTTGTGTTCTAAACCTGATCCACATCGAGCGCACCTGTTCAATGCTCAGGTGTGGCTCTTTGCCGTGTTTGGCATGGACCTGCATGATGAACCTGGTCGAGGTGAAGTCATCCACCTTGCTGTCTGTTACGGACCTCCATCCATACTCAACCCCTATCTCCCGGTTGAAACAGCCGAATTGGTGGAGGTCCTCGTTCCATTGAAGGTGCTTGCGTGGGAGGGCGGGTAGTTCTTTAGGATCCATAAGGCTCACTTACCTTTATGGAGTAGAAGGTGCTACCCTTCTTGGATGTCTTCTCCCAGAACGCTATGTCAAGGATCTCGCCCTTGATGTTGATCTTTCCTTTCATGTCAGGCTTCTTGTCGCCTTCTTGTTTGTCCTTGTTGTCGAAGAGTACTCCGAAGTTCTCTTCCGGTGTCCAGTCTTTGCTCATGACTGACCTCCATCTAATTTTTTCCAAAGGTCTTCGCAAGCATCATTAAACTCCTTGAATAGTGTTTTGTACTCATCAGTTTCTGAGACTGGCTTTTCAAGATCCTTTCCTGCATACATGTAACACCCGATGTAGTGTTCAAGACGATCCTCAGCTCTTTCCTTTCTGGATCTTTCAAAGTAAAATTTGTCGAATTGTTTTCTTTCCATTTGTTTAAGATTTAATTGTTAATAAAATTCTGGATGGTTATTCATTTGCCCACTTCATCAGACAGTCTGCATGGCAGGGTTCATCCAGCGGACACCAACAGGCAAGGTCATAGCCTCTCAGATGCTCCCTGACCGCCTTGCGGTATTCTTTATCATTGTGGTATTTCTGGTAGAACAGGCGCACCGCTTCAGCCCTGCCCACTTCCTTCCAGTTGGCTGCATCGTTGCCCCATGGGGTGGTGTTATCCACTTTCTTGGCGTTGCCATCCTGCCATTTGTGTTGGCGGGTTATTCTTACTCTTTTCATTTCTTGTTTATTAATTTCTTCAATTCGGTCTTGTCCGCTTTCTCCTGTTCCAGTACCTTGTTGTACTTGTCCAGGTCGATGCGAGACAGTATGGCCTCCTCGACCAACTCACTGAGTACATCAGGCGGCAGCGCATCCAGCTCCCAGGACTCATAGCCATACTGGGCGACATAATGAGGTGAGCGGGTGTCTGAAAGTTTAGCGGGGTTCGGTGGCGGGTTGTAGTGTCTGATCTGTGCCATGGTCAGGGCAACAGGCTCCACGGTCACAGGCGTGCCCATCTCATATAGTCGGTCTTCAATATCCCTTATCATATCGAGTCCGCTGGGGTCATGGTCACCGAAGTACAGGATCAGCGGGTCTTCTCCCATCCGTTCCGATGCCTCATACATGGCTGTGATGGATGAGTAACCACGGTTCACCATCAGGCGCACGTGGTACTTTTGGGTGATGGGCAACAGCACACCACTCAGGGAGTCCTTCTCAACCCACACCTCAATGTACCTGCGCTGCCCTTCCATCCGGTCAAGTCTGTAACTGTTGTAGATGTCATTCAGGGCATCCGCAAGGTCATCAGCATAATAGGGCAGTTGTGGTTTTCTCAGCCTGTCCTCGATGGCCTGCCAGTCGATCATGCCTGCCTTGCGTGCTTTGGTGGCGATCTCTGAAAGTTTCTTGTACTCCCGGTCTTTGTTCGGGATGATGTTGCGTGACACCAACTGGTAGTACAGCTGCCTCAGGGTGAGGCGTTGGCTGTACTCGGACAAGACCCCGTTGATGGTGTCAATGTACTTTGCGGTGGCTGGTTTGGGGTTGTAGCTACTACTGAATATGTTTGTGCCGAATAGACCGTCAAGGTTGCCGAACATTTTATCAAGAGGGGCAAACGCCTCGTCTATCTCTGCTTTCTTCTTCTCCCAGTCCTCATCGCTGATACCTGGAAACTTGCTGCGCCAATAATTATCTATATCTTTGTCCATGTCTGTGCCTTTCTGTTTCAACTTCACAGATATAAAGAGCGATCCGGTTAATGGGTCGCTTTTTTATTCTGCGGTTTCGAGTCTTAGAATGTCACTTTCACGGTAATAGACACGGCCCCCGATGTATTTCTTTTTCAGGATGCCTTCTTTGTGCCAGGTGTCCAGGGTTTGGACGGTGCGGCCCAGCCTTTCAGCTGTCTTCTTCTTTGGTATGTAATGCTCCTCGGCAGGTGGCTTGAGGTGTTCCTTGATCTCTTCACGGATCAACTCCCTCAGCTTCTCAGGTGATACTTGATGCAATAGGGTACTTTCCATTGTTTACAATTATTTGTTAATTGCAAACATAGACGGTAAGTAATTAGTAAACAGGGCGTAACGTTACGTAACAGTTACGTTTTCAATTTACGGTTGTAGATACTTTTGAGGCTGCCCCAGCTCTTCAGGTTGTAGTTGTCTGCGATCTCCTGGAAGCCTTTGTCCTGTCCTTCAGGATGCTTTCCCGGGTGTTCTATCTTGCCATCAATAATGAGCTGCGCCACCTTTGTAGGGCTGCCCTTTGCCTCAGGGTGTGCTGTCTTCCTACGGGCTTCCCACTCTTCTCTTGTGATGGCTTGCAGGGACTCGGCTGCCTTGCGCATCTGTTCCCTCCACTCTTCCAGCTGCCATGCAACGGGCGACTTCTTCTCCTTGCTCATCGGTTGAAGTATTCATAGGTGGCTAACTTCTCCGCTGCCTCATCATCGGTAACACGGATGTACTTCTTGAACTCTGCCTCTGTCTTGTGTCCTGACAGCTTCATGATGTCGCCGGTGGGGATGTTGTTGTAATAGGCATTCGAGCAGGCTGACCTGCGGGCGGTGTGGGTTGATACCTGCGCAGCCTTGTCAAACAGCTGCTCATCATTATGAAGGTCTGCGGCTGCCTCGACCACCTGCTTGATGTAGTCGTTGATCTTCTGCTCGGACATGACCGGTGGGGTGTAGTCGTATTTCTCCATGAGCTGTGTCAGCCTCATACTTGTATAAGGGATGAGTACGTGGGTGCCTGTCTTCTGCTGCTGGATGGCGAACACCTGCAAGCCTTTGGGCGTCTTGCGCAGCGTCTTGCGGTTGAACTTCCACCAATCCGACACACGCTGAAACGTCAGCACGCCCAACATGAACAGGTCCCGGGCTGTCTCATGTGGACCCTCAAGGTCCATGTCCCAGATCAGGTCCAGCTCTTTATCGGTCAGGTAGATGGTATCGACCAGCTCATCAACAGCCTTGAAGGACTTCTGCCTGAAGACAACATTTGAATGAATGCCATCATCGAGGGCGGCCTGCATGACGGTCTTGAGCTTCTTGACGAACTTGCCCGCAGTGTTGGTGGTGTGCTCCTTCAATAATGCAGCCAGGAACGCCCTGTAAAATGTCATATCCACCTGCTCAAAGGTCAGATGTGGGTAGTATGCTTTGAGCTTGTTACGGAACGCCCTGAGGTCACGGATGGTGCCCTTGCTGAATGGCTTGTCAGGGTTGCGCAGGGTCCGCCTCGCCCCTGTCTCGATCTCGCTGATGTAGACGGCCAGGTAGTTGTCGATGTAGTTCTTTTTGGGGGTAGCTTCTTTTGGTGCCCCTGTACGCTTCAGCCTGATGTCCAGCTCTGCCTTGAACAGTTCGGGGGTCAGTCCCTCATCCTTCAGGCGGATGTAGATGCCATCGGCTGCGGTCTTGACCTCTTTAAGTGTTTGGTTCTTCTGTTGGCTGAGTGTGCCTGTGACGTTCTCGCCATCCCATCGGTCAGGTGATACGCTTACACCCGTTGCATATTTGAGGGGCTTGTACTTGCCGCCGCTGTCTCGATACCCCCATGAGTAGTGCATGATGATCGAGGTCGTGCCTGTGGTATTAGGTCGCTTCAATACGAACCTTACTTTCTGTTTCATGGCGCAAAGATACAAAAGGGGGTTGAATTGGGGGTGAAATATTCTTACTATTTTTTACTATTTAATATAGTTTAATAGAAAGCGTATTTCCGAACACCCCGTCTACACTGTACTGTGGGCGCACGTTTCGGTAGGATGGGCAGAAAGTTGGTGTAGTCCTGGCTGGATCACCTTTTAGCCCTTAACTGCCTGAATGTTAGGGGCTTTATTTTTGGGGGTTAAAATGGGGGTCATTTCTTTGATACGTGGTAAACAGTGCCACCAACACTGAAGTAGCCATGGTCCACCAACTGCTTCACCAATGTCTGCGCCTGCAGGTGGTCGCTCAACTTCCCTGCCAGGTAGCCCTTGTTAGGCAACGTCCCCGCCGGGAGTTTGCCCTCTTCCACCATACTCTCCAGGACATACATGGCCTCCCTTTCAGTAAAGTGATGTTTGGGCAGCCATGCCAATGCCCTTTCATCAGCCTCAACAGCTTCGTATTTGATGGGCTCCATGTATAGGTCATGCGGAGGGGTGGGCTCAAGTCTGGGCGGGCTCAAATCGACACCATCATGAGACCCGTAGGCCTCCACGTGGTTCCGTTTCTTGATGACCCTGCCACTGTTCAGATCTTCGTAGAGGTCGTCTGTGCCGGGTATCTTCTTCAGCTTCATTACGGAGTAGCATCAATTTCCGCCAAGTCAGTTGACAGGACACCCTTAATGAACCCGCCCGTGTGCTGGTTCTGCAGCTTCAATGCGGCCCTACTGTGCAGGATGGCTGTCACCCTGTTGTAGATGGCATTGTCTGAGTGCTGCTCGTAGAACCCTACCCTCATCATCTCATCAATGAACACGGTAGCCCTGGTTCCATCCATCACAAGGTAGTTATCCTTGGTTACCTGCGTTGAGGTGAACACCGGGATATCAAACAACGGCCCTTCCCATCCGAACTTCATGGCAGTGTAGTCCTGTGGGTTCAGCACTACCAAATTTGGCTCGAAGTTGGCCAGCTGCGCCTGGTTGATGGCACAAAGGATCACATCCCTTGTCGTTGCACCCGTCACAGCAGCTGCGAAGTCACCGGCATCAAATGCAGTTGCAAGACTAAAGATCCCCGTCATGTTCGCTCCCAAACCATCACCATTCAACACCTGGTCACTCAATACAGTCCGCACATCCCTTGTCAGCTCATCCACCAGGTCACCCCTCAGCCATTCACTGTCCGTCAACTGCTCACGGGTCACCGTTATATCTGCGCTCACCATGATCATAGGCACTGAGTACTCCTTGTATTGCCTGGTCTCTGAAGTGCCGCCCTGTGCGTCCTGAAGCCTTGTACCGGCCACTCCTGTCCTGGCTTCCTGTTCTATCCAGTCGATGTATGCACCTGAGTTGACAGCCTGCACGTTCATCGATGCCAGCAGCAAGTTAGGTCGTGGTGGCCTGCCGATTCCTTGTGTCCTGAACACTTCAGGGTTGAACAGCCCTGTATCGCCATCGGTCATAGTGGCCGCATTGAATTCGTAGTTCATTCCGGTTCCATCCTTCGCTGCCATCTCGCTGATGGCGTCCAGGTGGTTGGTTTGCTGTCCCGTACGTACGGGATCGCCCTTGTGCCCTTCCAGCACTTCCCTGATCAGGGCTTCTGCCTCTGCGCTGTTGGTCTGCATCACCGGGGCGTACTCGTTTGTTTCGAGGTTGCCCATTTCATCCTGACGTACAGGATCGCTAAATTGTAGTTTCATATCTCAAGTATTTTTCTGATTACCTTCTCTGCAAGCTCCCTGGGCATCCTGCGGAACAACTCTGCATTCTTTAACAGTCCATCCCTGACTACCATAGGCCGCAGCCGCTCAGTCAGTATGGTATGGGTCGCCCTGCCTCGTTTGGACTTGCGCCCGGCTTCGCTTGCTGTTTCTTTGTTGAACATAACTATGCTAATTTACAAAAAATAACGTGATTGTGGTATGTAATCTGGAAATTACTTTAGATAAAGAAAATATTTTTTACAGGCTTCTGCATCCTCCCAATAGCCATCGTTAAACAGTCCACCATATCATCATGCTTTGCACTTGGAAACGTAACGCACTGATGTATGAACGCCTCATTCCACGGCCCCTCAACCAACCTCACTCTGCCTGATTCAATAAAGGGCGTGCAACTCTCTACCCTGGACTTCTTGTCCGTGGTCGGTGCCTTGTCCTCAATAACATTCAACGTACTGCCCCGAAATAACGTCTGCTTCAATGACAACCCCGAGGCCTTTGGTTCAATGTAAACCTTGCTCCTTGTGGTGCCACCATTGGCATCATGGAACTGCTGTACGTACCTGACCAACTCCGGCATCTCCTTCCAGACCTGTACACATGAACGTATCACCATC
>Ga0180438_10012086_pt1 | contig 10314 bp, 8 predicted proteins | sample SS_ome_12_FD_132455 | JGI IMG/M metagenome (GOLD analysis project Ga0180438, IMG submission 132455) | Hypersaline lake sediment archaeal communities from the Salton Sea, California, USA - SS_3_D_2 metaG | ecosystem: Environmental > Aquatic > Non-marine Saline and Alkaline > Hypersaline >... | reverse complement strand
CTTCTACGGCGTCAGGGATATGCCACCGGCTATGCCGGTAAATGGCATCTGGATGGCACCGGCAAGCCCCAATGGGCACCCGAAAGAAAATTCGGTTTTACGGATAACCGCTATATGTTCAATCGCGGCCATTGGAAACAGCTCGAAGATACGCCCCAGGGCCCGCGCGTGGCGGCACGCCATAGTAAAGGCGGTCCCAATTACAGCATCGAGGGGGCCGACGAAAAAAACTTCACCACCGATTTTCTCGCCGACAAAACCGTACAATTCATCCAGGCCCATAAAAACCAATCCTGGTGCTATATGGTCAGTATTCCCGATCCCCACGGTCCCAACACCGTCCGCCCACCTTATGATACGATGTTTAATCACCTAAAATTCGCAAAACCGCGCACCGCCAGTAAATCAGACCGGAACCTGCCAGGCTGGGCCCAAAAAGCCAAAAGAACCATCCCGAACCAGGCCCTTGCCAGGTACTTCGGCATGGTCAAATGTATTGACGACAACGTCGGCAAAATTCTGAACGCCTTACGCCGGAACAAACTTATCGAGAATACCATAGTGGTCTTTACCGCCGACCATGGCGACCTGTGCGGCGAACACGGCCGCGACAACAAAGGCGTGCCGTTTGAAGCGTCCGCCAAAATCCCCTTTATAATGTATTACCCCGACAAAGTATCCGCCGGTACGATTATTCATGAGGCGCTAAGCTGCGTCGATTTCCTGCCTACGGTCATGTCTCTGATGTCTTTTCCCACCGCCCACAGGGAACAAGGCCGCGATGCTTCGATGCTCTTTACGACCGGAAAAACTCCCCAAAACTGGCAGGATATCGCCTTTTTCCGCGGCACCGGAAATTCCACGCTAGCCGGTTGGGTCGCCGCCGTCACCAAACGCTACAAACTCGTCGTTTCCATTAAGGACGATCCCTGGCTCTTCGACCTTGAAAAAGATCCCGACGAACTGATCAACTTCTATCAGAATCCCGCCTACCGCGACGTAGTCCGTACCCTAGCCGGCCAATTACTCGACTACGGCAAAAAATTTCAGGACCCTCGCCTCGACAACCCCAAACTCCATGCCGATCTTCAGCAATTAATAAAAAACGTTTAACGGAAATAGGAAATGTCTAATAGCATCAAATCACCGACAACTTCTTCCCCTCGACCAACAAACTAACAATACGAGGAAACTGACGGAGGAAAAAATGTACCGAACATCTTTAATTCTCCACCTGTCCGATAAAAATTTCGTTACAATTCTCTTGTCGGCAAAGGAGATGTATTTTAATAAATTCGCTTAACGAAACGCCATTTTTGACTGTCCTCATATTAACCCATGTTCGATCTAGGTTATTCGGGTGGTAAAGCCCGAAAGGACCGGAAAATATTTAGAAACTCATTAGCATATTTCGGAAATTTTCCTTTTGGAAAACGGACAGTTACAATATATTTGTAGCCGTACTTCTCATACGCTACCTTGACATATTGATCTTTCCTCATTGAAAAGGCCTCTTCAATTCCCTCGACACCATCAATAGTAACTCTCCTAGCACGATATTGCGAATTACTTGTACCGATCGTCTCAGATTCATAAGGCGGCGGAATTACTCCGCAACGTATTTGTCTGCGACCACATTCGAATTCCACCCAACGGATTCGCTTCGAATCTCCAAACAGATAATTGGATACCAAATTATAATTCTCAGGGATCTCAACTTCAAAGGCCTTATCCTTAGGTTCGCGAAAGTTACCACCGCTACCCTCAGGGCTACTATATATACCTTTTTCTGGCAGATTATCGAGTACTGAGTTTACTTGCCTCTCTGAAGGGGCTCTATTTGCTAATTTCAAATAACCCCATCGAGTCACAGGGATTCCTACAAAGATCATTAGAGCGAAGAATAGTTTTCCGATTGGACCACCAAGTGGGCCATTAGACTTTTTATTCCCTTGGATTGCCATAATAACCTCACAAACTTATAACAATGATTATACAATCTGTATAAAACGGGAAACCCAGACTATTTCTGGTTGTATAATGAATTACCGCTTCTTCTGCAACGTCTCGCTGAAGCATGGTTTCATGGATGTGTCGTCGGTCTTCCTCGCCGGTCTTTGTATTCTTCCACGGTTTCTCCTTGGGGAACACCCATTTCCACAATTCAATACATAATAATATATTCCTCCAACTGGCTTCTAGATGTTCTTGACATTATGTTAATAATTTAACATGATCGTCAATCGAACGCCCAAGAAAAAAAATCCAATGTCCCTTTTTATTCCTCCTTACGTCCTTTTCTTACCTCTAAAAAATTCACTCTGCACCAAAATTTTGTCTGGCTGGTCTTAAAAACATTAAGTAAAGATTATTTAGGCGGCAAACCTCGATAGCTACGCAAGAAATTGACAAAAGTATATTGGTATTCTTGAAAATCTCCTATAGAACAAGCTATGGAAATTGTATGGTCCAATCCATACTTTTTATACTTTATAGACAATATTTTATGGCCACGAAACGTAGCATAAATTTCGGCGCCTTTCACTCCATCGATTATAATGAACCGACTACGGTGAATCTTGGCACCGGGTAATTTGTTTAAGAAATCTTCCAACACCTGTTCAAAATCATCTTCTATTCTGGTAAAGGTTTTGCGTGCGATAACCGTTATTGCATTTTTTGGCGACTTATAGAAGGTTATAAAGCTCGCTGGCACAACCTCACCTACATGGTCTGATCCTGCCATGATAGTAACCTTGCTTTTGTCACGCCTGACTCTTACACCAGAAAATTCTGCGGGTTGTTGAACCTCGAAATAGTCATTCATAGGATCTCTATAGTTTCCGCCACTACCACTACTTTCGCTATAGACGCCATCGGTGGGTAAGACGTCAACCTTTGATGGATCCAGCACCTTCTGCGAGATCCTTTGTTTGGTTTTTCTATGAGTTTTTGTTTTGCTGTGCTCTCCTGTACTTGGCAGAATAAACGCAAGTGCGGTAATTAATATGACTATATACCCTGTTATTATCCCTGCTATTGCTATCTTTCGGCTACGATTAATCCCTGTCTCTTTTATTCTGGATAAAGCTTTGTGCCCACAAATGACTGTCGGAATTGCGGCAAATAACGAGAAAGCAAAGCTCAATATCCCTAAGACCAGACTCCAAACAGCTAGTCTGTGAGCTTTTCTTTTCATAGTTTCAATTGAATCCGAGCCAGAAATCAAAGGTGTGTGGTTATGAATGTTTTTACTATGCGTGACTACTTTTGCTCCTTCTTCTAATGGTACCGTCGAGGAAAGAGCTTGTTTCTGCTGTGTCGCACGCATCATAAATGCTTCTTTAATACATTCTCCACCAAATTTAAAGCATCCCAAGGCTAGTGCGATGCAACCACCTATCATTGGTATTGAGAAGAAAAGGAGACCAAGAATAATCAGCCCCACTCCCAAAATACAAAGCCCAAGGCCAGCAAGAATAATCCCTATTAACTTTCCAGTAGCCTTAGATTGTTCTTCCCCCTTCGGGGACGATTTCTGTGTAGATTGAGAGGCTTCGCGTAGCAGTTCTTCCCTAATATGGTTTTCTGTCTGATCGTCAGATTTACCTTTAATAATCAGAATTTGGCCACAGAATGGACACTTGGCACTCTTACCAACATGTTCATCCTTTGCTCGAAACCGCTTACCGCATGTGCAGGATATAACAACAGGCATAGCTCAACTCGATTAAATTCAACTCGAAATTCGTCAAAATCAAAAATTAAAGAAGGAAAATTAAAGATGTCCGGTACATATTTTCGGTCTTCTGTAAAAGGTGGAGCAAAATCTCGGCGGCTCCGGATAAACCACCGAATTGGCAGCCAGTCCGATTTCGATGGCCTTGGCCAACGCGACAATATCTAATTCTGCTTTGGAAAATCGAGCCATGATTATCTAAATTCCTTATGAATAAGCATTTATATCAATTTTACCACTCCACTCTTCCATAAAGAACATTTGATATGCTACAGATTAAGCTAACTTTGCCACAAAGTCAAGCCGCTATTTGCCGGTTTAAGCCTTCAATGCCGCATGTACGATAAGTCAGTTTACCGCCGGTCTCGTCAATATTCAAAACCGGCTCGGTCGGTACATAGCCGCGCAAACAATATGCTGTAATACAATCTTTCAAAATCTTGTTTTTTATACATATTCACTCAACCAACTATTTGGCATGAAAGACAATCATTGCTGGTGTATTTTTGCCAAACATGTTGCCGGGCAATCCCAAATACAGGATAATATCGATATTATATATACTATTTAGCCACCTGTGAAAATCCCGATTTACCCAAAATTAAGTGCTGAATTTGCAGTGATTTAGGTAAATTTTGCGAAACAAACCCAATTGGAATCCCTTGCCCGACTAGTAAAACATCTTAATTAATGATTCTACTTTAGTGACAATCGCGTTCGGCTGTACTTGGGTGCAATTCGGTTCGTCTTTCCGCAAAGTCGTTTGGGTTTCATCCGCTGCGAAGAGAATGGTTTGCCAGCCCGCCTGGGCAGCGGCCCAAACATCGTTGAGCATATCATTGCCGATATAGACAATTTCCTCTGGCTTGATTCCCTGTTGTGCTAAAATTCTATTTGCTTTCTGAAACGCAGCCGGGTTCGGTTTGCTGTAGCCCAGTTCATACGAGAAAAACACCAGTGACTCGTCAAAGAAATCCTCCAGTTCAACGGTGTACCGCTGCAATTCTTCCCGCAGCAATCTCCGCAGTTGGATCGGAGTGTAGAACTGGGCATTGGAGATAATACCCTGTACCAGATGTGCGTGGGAAAGCTTGGTGAGACAATCCGCGATTCCCGGATATAAATAATTATGCTGGATACTCGCGTCGAAAAAATACGCCACGCGATATCCCGTATCCAGCAGCGGTTCCTGGTAACCGCTCATGTACCCGACTTGTCGGCAATCCTCTAGAATCCACTGCCAGATCTGTTCGATTACGACCTCCGGGTATGCAACTCCCGCCCCCCGGCTGCGTTCATGCGACTCGGCGATCAAATGTAAATACCGATCACGAAGGGCGATATTGGCGGAACGATCCGGATAAAGCTGTTTCAGCGAAGGAGCCAATCCAAATTCCTCAATAACCGCCCCAGAGGCCTGAGCCAGTTGATCTTCATATTCCAGCGTACGGTCCAAATCTCCTACGGATACCCCGCTAAGGGTTCCATAGACATCCCAGAGAACCGCTCGGACGCCGGAAAGATCGCCCCTTTGCGGTTTTATATCGGCTGGAACCGGTCGAGGGGCGTTTTTTTTGGACAAACGTTTGTCCACTTGTCGAAAATAGCTCCAGAGACTGACAGGATAATCGAAAAACCTCTGCAAAGTAGCCATGACCATAGTGTAGTGGATTGACTGATTTTTGTCAAACATGAGATGATTGACTTATGATTTTTGCCCGTTAAATGTAAATTACAGTACTGAAAACAAGGTTCAACGCGAAGAATTATGATTGTTTTAGTAGGTTAATACGTTTTTTTCTTTGCGTTTTATCGAGGGGAAATTATGATGAATAAACGGTTACAGGGATGAATTTTTCGCCTTAGGAAACAGGAGAACCCTATGAAGATGAAAACAAGCATGGCAGGATTGGTATTGGCAGGTATCGCAGTTACATTTTCACCCGTTCTGGGGCAAATGGCAGGCTCGCCGGAGAGGGAAACCGATTGGCAGGCTTTTTTTACCGCAGGCTTTTTTGATGGCGGAACCTTGTTGAATACCCGAGTGGATGGCGAAAGGGTCAAAGTCGATATGGATGAAGGCTGGCTGATCGGAGTCCGAGTCGGGGCCGACCAGGAATACATGGGAGTGGAAGCATCAATCGCTGGAGTACTCTCGGATATGGACCTCAAAGCTGATCCCGCGGCCGATCTGACCAAGGCCAATGACGCCTCGGTACTTCTGGGCGGCATCAACCTACTATGGTTTCCGGTCGGAAACGCCCTGGGCGACGGTCGGATCAGACCATTTGCCACCGTGGGTACGGGTATCGGAGTGTTTGATACCGATTTTTACAAGGTAGAAAATGAAGCGGCCTGGGATGTAAATGTCGGCGGCGGCATCAAATTCCTACTCGGCGATCAGGGCAATCCCGTTATCCGGCTGGATTATCGCTGGCACTTTTTCGCCAGTTCCAGCTCCGGTCTCAACAGCGACTTATATCACCAGGAATTAACTCTCGGCCTGGGATTTCGTTTTTAACCTCTGATAATAAATATTATAATAACTATTTAGCTATCAGCAGGAAAATCGTTTCATTACCGCCTCGTTTTAACAAGGAAAGGGATATATCTGGTGGCGAGGAGAAAGGTATCCATCATTGGCGCCGGCAATGTGGGCGCTACCTGTGCACACTGGCTGGGGCAAATGGAATTGGCCGACATTGTACTTCTTGATATTGTCGATAGCCTGGCAGCCGGCAAGGCGCTTGACCTGTCCGAGGCCTCGCCGGTCGGCAAATTCGACGTTCAAATCAAAGGAACCTGCGACTATGCCGATACGGCTGGAAGTGATATCGTAATTATTACCTCCGGTCTGCCGCGCAAACCCGGCATGAGTCGAGATGATTTACTACAGAAAAATGCCCGGATCGTCTCCGAAGTGACCCGTAATGCCGTCGCCCATAGTCCCGACGCCATTCTGATAATCGTCAGTAATCCGTTGGATGCTATGGTCTATGTCGCCGCCAAGGTTTCCGAACTGCCCAAAAATCGCGTTATGGGGATGGCCGGTATCCTGGATACGGCTCGGTATCGCAGTTTCATCGCCGAGGCTTTGCATGTCTCCGTCACGGATATACAGGCGATTCTGCTCGGCGGACACGGAGACGACATGGTGCCCTTGCCGCGCTATACCACGATTGGTGCCGTGCCGCTGACCGAACTCATGGATGAACCATTGATTGAAGCTGTCGTGGATCGGACTCGCAAAGGCGGAATTGAAATTGTCAATTTGCTCAAGACCGGTTCGGCTTACTACGCACCGGCGGCGGGAGCAGCGGAAATGGCCGAAGCGTTCCTGAAAGACAAACGAAGAATCCTGTGCTGCTGTGCCTTTTGTGATAAGGAATACGGCATCGGAGGCAGGTTTATCGGGGTACCGGTCATTCTCGGCGCGAACGGCGTGGAAAAAGTAATCGAGTTGGATTTGACCGATTCCGAGAAAAAACTCCTGGACGAATCCGTGGCCCACGTCGCGGAGCTAATCGCTAAAGTGGATCAGATGGATATTTGAGATACCAATGAAAATCGCTGTTGCACAGATCAATCCGACGGTTGGAGATATCAAGGCCAACAGTGTTAAAATCGTCGAATATATTCAGCAGGCTGAAAAACAATATGCCCACCTGGTGGTATTTCCCGAACTGTCCTTGACCGGTTATCCTCCCAAAGACCTGCTTCTAAAACCGCAGTTCATCGAGGATAACCTGGCCGCCTTAAATGATGTTGCCAAACACTGTACGGCTTGCGCCGCACTGGTCGGTTTTGCCTGCCGTCACGAAGGCCAAACCGGGCGTCAATTACACAATGCCGCCGCTCTGCTTACCGAGGGGAGAATATCCTCTACGTATTATAAACAGCTTTTACCCACCTATGACGTGTTCGACGAAAGTCGTTATTTTGAATCCGCCCGTTCGCATCAAGTAATCGAATATAAAGACCTGCGGATTGGAGTAACCATCTGCGAAGACATCTGGCAGAAACCCGACCGCGGCGGCCGCCCGCTCTATGAAATCAAACCCCTGGCCGATTTAGCCCAAGAAAAAGTGGATTTGGTTATCAATGTCTCCGCTTCGCCGTTTGTGCTCGGCAAACACGCCTTCCGCTGTGAACTCTTCGCTGAACAGTGCAAACGGTATCATAACCCTTTGATCTATGTCAATCAGGTCGGCGGCAACGATGAACTCGTCTTCGACGGTTGTAGCTGCGCCTTCGATAAGCAGGGACATCGGATCGGACAGGCGCATGATTTTCAAGAAGACCTGCTCATCATAGATCTCGATCAACCGGACGCAACTCGCCGGGAACCGGTCCGCAGGGAAGTCGCCTCCCTGGAAGTGGCTCTGGTGATGGGATTGGGTGATTATGTACGCAAATGTCGTTTTCAGTCCGTCGTCCTGGGACTTTCAGGAGGGATTGATTCGGCCGTAACGGCGGCCCTGGCGGTAAATGCCTTAGGTCCCGATGCCGTCTGGGGCGTTGCCATGCCCAGCCGCTATTCCAGTGAACACAGTCTCACCGACGCCCGACAGTTAGCGAAAAACCTCGGTATGCACTACTTGGAAATCCCCATCGAGCCGGCGCATCTGGCCATGGAGTCCATGATGGCTGAAGCGTTTGCCGGACGAGAATCCGACATCGCCGAAGAAAACATCCAGGCACGCGTTCGCGGTAATATCCTTATGGCCCTGAGTAACAAATTCGGACATCTGGTACTTTCCACCGGCAACAAAAGCGAATTATCCGTCGGGTATTGCACGATGTACGGCGATATGGTAGGGGGGCTGGCCGTCATCAGCGACGTTCCGAAAACCATGGTCTATGAACTCGCACGTTATATCAATCGTAAAAAAGAACGGATCCCGGAATCCTCGATTACCAAGCCGCCGTCGGCGGAACTGAAACCGGACCAAACCGATCAGGATTCCCTGCCGCCCTATGATATCCTGGACAGTATCCTCCAACGGTATGTGGAACAGGAACAGTCGGCAGCCCAAATCGTCGGGGCCGGATTCGATAAAGCCACAGTGGAAAAAGTCATTCGCCTGGTAGATCGCAACGAATATAAACGCAAACAGGCCGCCCCCGGCCTAAAAGTCACCAGCCGCGCCTTTGGCTCCGGACGACGCATGCCCCTCGCCCAGAATTATCAACCCTATAAATAAATGACAAACAGTCAAGAGGTTTCACCACGAAGCTCACGAAGGACACAAAGTTTAAAACCATAAATATCACGGATTTTATAGCCACAAAAAGGCACAAGAGACACAAAAAGAATTCAGCTTATGCAGAGACCGTTTACAGGGCAGGTAGAAACTTCTCATAGGTTGTCTTTTGACAGATGGGACAATCAGTGTTAGATTGGTGCAACGATACCACACGGGTTTACGAGTATGGACCACATATCGCACGATGATGACGATATCGCCCGCCTGTTCCGGGAGAACGACAACATAGGTTCCGATTCGTCACTGTGGCTTCGTCCGCTCCGTCAACTCTTTAAGTATGGAAAACCAGTAAGTAAGGTTGTTGCACTTATGGTCTCGCCGATAGAAACAATAAAATTGCCTTTCGGTATGCTGACGCAAACCGAGAAAAACCGGTTAATCTTCTGGCCCATATTGCCATCAGGCGCGAAGATGTGTTGTGCAGGTGAGACGATTGATGTTTTCGATCATATTACGCTGGAGTTTCCTAGCGAGAAAATACATATAACTGCTTACGACATCGACGGTCAACCAATTCATAACGCCCGCGCCTGGGGAACTCATCGCTTTCCAGATAGTGGCCTTGCACTCTGGTTTATCTTACTTGTTCGTGTTTCCATCCTTCGTCAACAAGATATGGCTGTCCAACAATGCGTCAAAATGCCAACAACCAACAAGGAACGAAGAACAAACGAATTTGTTCGTTACCCACAAAATATCAGTTTGTTGAATGTACCGTTACCCCCTTGCAAGGAAGAATACGACTATATTTACTTTGGTTTTTACCTTGCGCCGGATTCCATCAAGATGGATCAGCTTTCTTTTTCGAATCTTCCGTCAGGCTCTACGATGTATAACGAAATTGAAGGAGGGGACGATGGAAATGAATTTTTAATTAAGGTATCACATTTAACGTTTGGCCAACGCACTATTTACGTCGCAACCGCCTGTCCGCCCGGAAGACTGCGATCAGATGTTTCCGTCGGTTTTCCTCGAAGGATGAAATCGAAATCAACAAGCATAGGCTAAGAAAACACTCCAGCGGGCGTAGCCCGAATAAATGGTAGGGCGGGCCGTGCCCGCCATACTCCTGCTTTACAGGTTAATTCGCGCGGCGCAGTTTGGTCTTGGCGATGCTGACCAGAGACCGCAGCGCGGCATTGACCGATTGTTCGTCGGGAAAATACTTGGCAACATCCGGGGAGAGCAGGACTAAATTCGTTCCTTTCTTGAATCGCTTGGCATACTTGCCCCGTACACCCCCTTTGAGTTTGGCCAGATCGTATTCCGGCCGCAATTCGTCGAACCTCTTTTTGTTATTCGCCTTCT
>Ga0180438_10012085_pt1 | contig 10314 bp, 8 predicted proteins | sample SS_ome_12_FD_132455 | JGI IMG/M metagenome (GOLD analysis project Ga0180438, IMG submission 132455) | Hypersaline lake sediment archaeal communities from the Salton Sea, California, USA - SS_3_D_2 metaG | ecosystem: Environmental > Aquatic > Non-marine Saline and Alkaline > Hypersaline >... | reverse complement strand
CACGTTCGGGTCGGTCACCTCGGTGAGGTCCGTAATCCGATGTTTCACGGTGACCATGGCGAGTTCCGAATCGTCGAGCATCGGGGCGATGGCGGCGTCAATCGTCCTCGGATCGATCAGCGGCTCGTCGGCCTGTACGTTCACAATCAGTTGGGCGCTGGACGTTGCGGCGACTTCGGCCGCACGATCCGTGCCGGATACGTGGTCGGCGCGGGTCATGACGACGCGAATGCCAAACGGGGCGAGCGCCTCGACGACGCGTTTGTCATCGGCGGCAACGACTACTTCAGTTACACGGGTTGCAGCACATGTGCGCTCATAGGTGTGCAGGACCATGGGTTTTCCTGCGAGCGGGGCAATGACTTTTCCGGGGAACCGCGTCGAGGCGAATCGGGCGGGAATTACAGCCAACACTTCAGGAATGCCCTCGGGAACGGCTGCCGACATTGTATTCCAGTAACCTCAGACGCACCGCTGCTGTAACAAATTGTCGCAAAAAAGGTTAGGAAGTAACGAGAGGAGTCCCGCGTCCTAACGGGACCTTACTGTAGCACACCCGTCGGCCGTTTTCAACGTTCGGGTTTGAGAATTCTTTTCACGCGTTCTTTGGAAACGCGATAGGCCCGGCGGTTGAACGTTAGACAGTAGTGTCCGTCATCTTCAGTGACCTTCTCAGCAGGCTGGGTGAGCCCGCTGCGAAACTCGACCGTGTAGTACTTCTTGCCCGTTCGGGGCAGGGCCGAAGCGCTTCGCGCTTCTGATTTCTTGAGCACAATGTCGCCGATGCCGTATCGGGTGTATTCATCGCGGTAACGACGCACGCGGTTCACGTACTCGCGGGTTTCTTTATACGGGGGCACGCCACGATACTTCTTAACTATCTCCGGGCCGGCGTTATACCCGGCCAGCGCGCGATCGAGATCGTTCTTGAAATACGCGAGCAATCGCGACAGGTATTGTGCGCCGCCGGCGATGTTCTCGGCCGGATCGAAAATACGGTCGCCGTTTACGCCCATGTCTTCGGCAGTGGCCGGCATCAGTTGCATCAATCCCCGCGCGCCCGCACGCGATACGGCATAGGGGTCGAAATCGCTTTCGGCGCGCATTACGGCGACAATGAGCGCTTCGTTTACACCGTATTTACGCCCGCAACGCCGGACAAGGTAGCGCAGATTGGCCGGGGAGTAATCGTACGGCGACTTGAGAGATTGGAACCTGCCCGGTACGGTGATAGGCTCGAACTTAATCGATACCTCTTGGTAGTCGCCGTCGCTTCGATAGCGTTCGGGAGCGTTGGTGACGACTATCCGGCCGTGTTTGTCCAGGAAGTAGGCGCCTCGATTGTCAACGTTCTCCGCGGGCAGAGGCGGGCCGTTGTCGGGCGGATTCTCTTCGCTCCCCGTTTCTTGGGCCGCAACGTGCCACGGCCAAAGGGCTGCGAAGACCACGACCGAAACCACAACGAGCGCCGTCACGGTAAAGTGGCCATAGGCCTCCGAGGCCCTCATCCATAACATCCTGCATTTGCGGCCGTGCCGTGCGGGGTCGTGTATCGCCGATCGTTTCGCCATACCGGCAGGACTATACCGTGTGGATTGGCGCGGGGCAAGTCCTGCGGTCGCGGTGGAACGCGACCCCACCATGCCCGAGGTGAAACGCAGCGTCCCGCGCGAGGGTCGAGCTCCCGCTCGAACGTCGTTACCGGGATTCTGGGCGGCCCATACGGCACCGACGCGATTTCTTCCCAAGCAGTCTCGATTGCCGCAATAGCGATTGCCATCATTCTCCTTTGGGCACGAGCTTACCGCTTTGCCATATGTATCTTCCGGACTGGCCAAAATATCCGCCTTCTGCCCCGTTTTCTATATCATCCTTCGAGAATACTCCAAGCGCGTCCAAGTCCGGGTTGATCCGCACGCTAGTGATCTGATAGGTGCTCACGCTGGTCTCCCTGTAGCCAGGCCAGCTAACTGTGAATCCACTGGTTCCCCCCATGGGAAACCATACCCCGTCGATCTCTTCGAACGAGACGTCTTGCACGAAGTGCTCCTCGTACAAGTTCCCTTCTCGCCGCTTTGTTACATCTGGGTAAACGACATCGCCGGTCTTGGTGTAATACTCCGCCTGCGCGATGTTATAGCCGTGTTCTGGATCTAACCAGATGGTGCCCCGCCCATATTTCGAGGCAAAATCAAGTCCGTAACAATCGACACCGTTCAAGTTCTTCGGAGCCGGCTGAACAGTCAGACTGTCTGCGTTATCCAGGAGAACATCCATTCTGAGCGCGTCTACGTTGACGAAGCCTCGAAAGCAGTGACCTTCACTAAGTCCCGCCAGACTCTCGTAGGGCGTCAATCGGCCTTGCCTGATTGGCTGTGTGTCGATAGAGAACTCTCCATGTGCCGCTCTGGTGGAATCCGGCCTCTTGTGGTAGTTCCACTGTTCCTTACCATCGAACGTGGTTCTGTACCGCATCGGATTCTCCTCTGCGTAGAATCGGTCGCCTTTATTGCCCCACCGCTTGCTGCGAATTGCCACCCGGTGACCGTCCGTTGCCAGCTCGCCCGCACTCCGACGCACACCTTCGGCGCGTACCGAACCCGGCCCCAAAAGCCCCGGACCAAAGTCGGCTTCATACCGCGTGGAGTTCGTGAATTTCAAGACAAAGCACTGCTGGTCGGTGAGTGCCTGTTTGTACTTCTGGACCAACGTACGGGCAGTTATTTCAGCGGGAACCGGTGTAGCATTGCTGGCGTAGTATGCCGCGCCGCCAGCGACGGCCGCGACGGCGATGCTGCCGACAACTACGAGTCTTATGCCGAGGCCGGCGGTGCAAGACGCCAGTTTAGCGACAGGCGCCGCGGCCTCGGGGATAAGAGCGGCTGCGGCCTGCTCAGCCCCAGCGGCTACGCCCGTAGCCGCTTCCTGGGGCGCGCCAAGGTTCGTGCACCACGAGAGGAGTTTTGCGAACGGACGGAGGCACCATGCGGCTGCCTCGGCCGAGGATCCGGCGGCCTGTTGCGTGGCAGGCGCCCACGCCGGTATCCGCGGCAGCGCGCACAACACGCCGAGTCCAAACGCCTTGCCGGGCCGCGTCTTCGCAAGCGACTGCTCGACAAACGCCGCCATCTCGGACTTGAGCATCTGCCGGCCCCGGTGAAGCCGTTGCCGGAGGGCGTTGGAGGAAATGCCCAACGTCTGGGCGGCGCGATCGGCCGACTGCCCTTCCCGGTAGAATAGAATCAAGGGAACCCGGTACGTCTCGGGGATTTGCTCGATCGATCGCCAGAGCACCGCTTGTTCTTCTTCAGTGATGGCTAGTTCGCGCGGACCCGGTCTGACCGCCGCCAGGCTAGCCGACGTATCCAGCGGTTCCGCCTTGGCCATGACGTCCCGCCGCCGATTGGCCAGGTAGCGTTTGGCGAGGTTCCGGGCAATGGAGCACAGCCACGGCCGGAACTTGCTCGAGTCTTTCAGATCGCCCAGGTGGGTCCATGCCGCCACAAACGTGTCCTGGGCCAGGTCTTCGCTGAGCGCGAGGTCGCCCGTGCTGCTGTACATGATCGCGCACACCAACGACTTATACCGCTCGACAATGTCCGCAAACGCCTGCCGGTCGCCCGCAGCCGACGCGTCGAGCAGCGTCTTATCTGTAGTCGTTATGCCATCCATTGTACAGACCCTCCAGAAACCATCTCTACATATTAGAGACGAAAAAGAGGGAACGTGTTACAAAGAAATTGCCCAGATGTCGCCCAGCGAGCACTCATCGACCCTGCGGCAGGGTCGAGCTCCCGCTCGACCGTCTTCGGTCGCACCCTTTTTGCGGCCGCGACGGAGCGCGACCCTACCACTCGGTCGCGGTGGAACGCGACCCTACCGGCCGTAACCGCCCGCGAGGCGGCGCGCCGGCGCCGTATTGCGTTCGTGGTTCGAGTGCGCCTAGAATACCAGCGGAATATCTGCGGCGGCGAGTGCCGCATAAGGACACAAAGGCCCTATGGCGCAATGAGTAGCGCATTCAACATGCGGCGCCGGCGGCGCAAACCGGCGATCAACATTACATCGCTTATTGACGTAATGTTCTTGTTGCTCATCTTTTTTATGGTATCGTCCACGTTCCGCCACCAACTCGGCATAGACGTCCAACTTCCGGACGCCGACACCGCGGCCATGCAGGAGATGCGGTCCCACGAGATAGTCGTCACGGAACGTGGCGAATATTATTTCGGCCAGCGGAAGGTCGACGAGGAGGAGCTGCGCGAGGCAATCGTTCGTGCGCTCGAACCCGAGCCGACGGCCTCGCTGGTCCTGCGCGCAGACGAGCGCGCCGACTTCGGCAAGGTCATCCGCGCCATTGACATCGCCCGCGACGTCGGCGGCACCCAACTCATCATCCCCACCGAGTACCAACGGGATCGCAAGGAGTGACGGGCGGCTTCCAACACGCGCTTCTGTAAGCGGCCAATGATCTCGAGGGCGGATACTCGCCCGGAACCACTATCTCTCGACGAGTACGACGAACCGTTCCGGCGCCATTTTTGTCGTGAAAGGCAGTTTCACTTCCCGGCGGGGCTCGAAAGGTTGATAGACGTACACGCAGCCGGAGGCGTTCGCGTCGAACCCCCCGAAAACCGTTTCGAGCGGCTCGTCACCGAGATTCGCCAACACGCACGCGCACTGGCCGGTTTCAGAATTGCGGAAGAGCCCCAGGCGCGCGTACTCGCTCCCGGCGAATGGTCCTTCGATAAGCACGCTGGGCGGGTCCAGCAGTTCGCCCAAGAAAAGCGTATCCTTAAGTTCTTGGCGGATGCGCTGGACCTCTTTGATATAGGCGGCGAGCGGGGCAAAGAGCGGGTCGGCCATCGAGGCGGTGTAGTTGCCGGGGCCGACAAGCAATCCCCAACCACGATAGACGGCTTCGTTGACGACGTTGTAGGCGAAGGGTTGGTTCACGGCGCGTGCCGGCAACCATTGGGGAAATGTGAACTTCATCAAGGAAGGACGGTCGATGGGCGCCCACCAGGTGACGTCCGTATAGGATAGTATCCGATCCCAGGCACTCTCCGCCGACAAAGAGAACTCCGGGTTCACCTCCCGGCAGGTGTCGAGCATCGTTTCGACGCAACGCAACGTGCCTTCCCAATCCGCGCGGTCCGGGCCGCCCTCCGCTAGCGGATTGAAGTCCAGCCCGAATGGATGGCACTTGTCGATATGCACGCCGTCGGCGCCGATCTCGGCCAATCTGCGCATTTGGCGGACAAAGATGTCGCGCACCTGCGGCACGCCGGCGCCCATGCGCTCGAGCGTCGGGTGCGTGAGTCCGAGCCGGGCGCCGAGCGTGCCCATGCCCCAGCCGGTCGCCGCCGTGCGATCTCCCCACGGGTTCAAGACGGCATACCGGTGGAGTTCGTTTTTGTACCAATCGATTGCTGTGTCCGCGGGATGGATGTTCACGAACAAGAACACCTTGACGTCCATTTCGTGACAGGCCCGGATCCCGGTTTCGAGTTCCTCCCACGTGCCGAGCCGCGGGTCGGGCTCGTATTGGGGGTAGCCGCCATCATGACCCCCGACGTTCCATCCGCTGATGAGCACATGCCGCACGCCGTGGTTGCGGGCGTCGCGCGCCCAACGGGGGATCTCAGAGAACGTTACAGTGACGTTTCCCTCGGGGAGCATAAACATTGTGTCTTGAAACGCGGTCATATCGCGCCGCATCCAGCTTTTGCGCGGATCGACGAGGGGGAACCGCGACGTGAACCACTCGCGATACACCGCTGCGGCCTGGCGCCAATCGCCGTCGTGAAACTGCACGACAATGGTCGAGCCGTCGAAGCGTCCGCCGGGCGGCGTGTACGGGAAATGAAACCAATTGGCGATGACGCCGACCGGCGTGGCGGCATCCACCTCGCCGGGTCGCGGCCAATCGTCGTTGACGCGTCCCCTGCCAGAACCCGGGTACAGCGCGAGCCGCACGCCTTTGAATCGGGCAAGCGTATCATGACTGGCGAAATAGAGGCCGCGGCCGAGGCGCCGGTTGAAAAGATCGCACCACGGCATGGACAATGGCGTTGGATATGTGAACAGCCACTCCGGCAACGGCGTGCCCAACTCGTTTGTGGCGCCGAACCGCCGGAAGACGTTTCTCTCGTCGCCAAGATCGTTCGCAACCATCAGGCACGTGTCGCGCCGGACGCGCTCGTCTCCCAGACCTAGCAGGCCGCCGAGAATGGGATACCATGCTTCGGCGAGTTCGAGATCCGTCCGGTTCTCGACCTCGAGGCGGAACGTAACCGCAGGCGCGCTGAGTACGATAGTCATGGTCACGCTCACATCGTAGTCGCCCCGCGCGTTCGTGAGCGGGCCATCCCAACGAAGCGTCAGATGGGCCTCATCTTCCTCGACATGGGTCAACCGCTGCTCCTTGCCCTCCACATAGTTTCCGTGCAGGTCGGGCAACGGAAGCAACAGCCGGAAATTGTCCGCAAGCCGCGGTTCGGCGATCAACTCGATGCCGCCGGCCTTGTCAAATAACGACGTGACGGCGCCGTTGACCGGATCGAAGTCAATGCCGCAGAAGTCATTTTCAAGTCGTATTGCCATCATCTCACCTTTCTTTAGAGAACAGGCCGTTGAGAATCGCCGTATCTCCGCCCAGGCACGCGACGCGATCGACTTCGTCACGTTTGCCTTTGGACAACCGTCGAGCGATTTGTGCGCGGGAGTATACACGAGTCGTGTGGCTCAGCAAACTAATTCCCGCGATACCGCTGCAACGCCGGGGTCTCGGGGGCCGTGGCGGAGACGGATCCGTCTGGCCTTTGGGGAGGACTTAATTCGCAGGAAAAGGGGCCGCGCCCACTATTGACAGGCAGGCACGACCCCTTCAGCGAAAGTTGTCACGCAGTTGGACTTTTACTGGGGCGCGCCGTATTTCTTGAGTATTTCGAGGAGGTCTTCCCGATTCATTTCTTTGGCCTTCTGTTCGATCGTAACGCCGGCCTTGTTCTTGATGGCCGGGTTTGCGCCCCTCTTGAGTAGCATCTCCGCCATTCCCGCTTGGCGCTCCTTCATCGCTTTCATGAGTTCCTCTTGCGCCTCGGTCAACTCAGCCGGCGCCTCCTCGGCAGGCGGTTCCTCGGCCAGCGCTTCTTCGGCCGGCGCCTCCTCGGCCGGTGCTTCTTCGGCCGGTGCTTCCTCGGCTGGCGCCTCTTCAGCGGGGGCCTCGGCTGGCGGCGCGGGCGGGGCTGCTCTCACGGGCGTCTCGATGGCTTTGAGAAGAGGCGTTGCCCCCGCGGCGTCTTGGATGTTTACGTTGGCACCTCGCTCGAGCAGCAATCCCGCCAAGTCTTGCCGCCCGGCCATCATTCTCTTGAGCATGTCCTGGTCTACTTGCATTCTCTCTTTCATCATTTCTTGCTGTTCGGGGGTCCTGCCCGCGCGCGGAGGCGGCACGCGCGGCGCCGGCATCTCGACGGCCTTGTGCAAGGGCGTCGCCCCGGCCTCATCCTTGGCGTCCAAGTCGGCGCCTTTTTCCAGAAGCAGCGTTGTTAACTCTTTTTGGTTCGCCAGCATCTTGTCCATCGCTTCTTGCCGCGCCTTCATCAGTTCCTCAGGGGGCCTCCGCTCCGCGGGCGGCCGCATCGGCCGCGGCGGCAGGTCCGCCGCAGGCGGCTCCGCGGGCGGCCCCATCGGCCGCGGCGGCCTCGCCGCCGGCAATTCAACGGCCTTGTGCAACGCGGTGGCCCCTTTCTTGTCGCGCGCGTTAATCAGCATTGGGTTTTTTGACAACAGTTCCTGCACTTTCGCAATATCCTTTTGTTCCACAGCCTTCATGAATTCCTCGAGCGATTCAGGTTCGGTGGTTTTGGCCTCAGATCCTGAGGCAGCCTGAGCGGCGGCGAGACCCGCAACGACAAGAGTCGCCACCACCGCCATTCCCAAAAATAGCCGCTGTTTCATGACTCTTCTCCTTCTCGGTTCCGGTTGGTTGCCTCCCAGCGCACCCAGTACCCCATGGCCCTCTTTAAAATAAGAATACTGCAATATTTGAATAAAGTAAACTGCTTGAAGTTTCAGTAATCCTTGCGTTGGTCAGCAAGCGGGGAGAACGGTGATATGCCTGTATACCCCTTTGCTTAGATGGTTTTCGCACTCATGCATTAACCCGAGCTGATGATAGGCACCTTCGGATTACGGGTTGAAGACGGGCTTCAGAAGTGGGAGACCGTTTCCGATGCGGAAGCGGGGTCGCGTTCACTTACACGTTGGGAGAACCGCGAAGCATGCTTTCGAGATCCTCGAGCCGGCGGCGGACGGAGTCGCTATACTCGGCGTTTGGGAACTTGCTGAGGTAATTCTGGAGGACGCGCCGGGCCTCTTGGGGCTGCTCGAGGTCGCGATAGTAGACCTCGAACAGGCGGTTGGCGATTCGCAGACTGTGTTGCGGTGAGTCCAGATACCTGAGGGCGCGCTCGAACCATGGTGTAGCCTCGGCTGGGCGGCCGAGTTTCATGAGGTTGTCGCCCGCGCGGATGGCGGCGGTCGGGGTCTTCGGGAAAACCCGCGCGATGACCATGTATTCGCGGGCGGCACCCTCGTAATCGCCTTGGCGCTCGAGGGCTTCGGCAGGGCCGTAATACGGCTCGTTGGCCAATCGCTGGTCATCGGGCATGACCATGTCGACGAGCAGTTGGGACGCCATCGAGACGATCATGTGGCCGTAGAGGGCGGCGCCGGAGACCACAAGCCCGAGAATGGCGAACAGGAAGGGCACTTCGTTGGTTTCCATCCAGGCGCTCATGAACTGCACTTCAAAGACGCAGAAGATGATTACGGCGACGACCGTAATGCCTTCGAGCGCGAACGGAAGATCTTCGTGGTAGCGATAGCGGAGGCGCAACGTGTAGACGCCCCAGCCGATGTAGGGAATGAACAACAACCCCGAAAACACTATCGCCGCAATAGCCATAGGCATATACCGATACTGCCGACCAGGGCAATCGTCTGAGCCACGCGATAATCTACCTGCTCGCGTGGTGAATTGTCCAGTGGCAGGGCCGCCGCGGGAAAGGAGTTTTTTGACGGGATTGACAAGATAGGATAGGATTCCGATTCGGGTCGAGAATTGCTCTCGGCGTCATGTGAATCCCGTTAATCCTGTCAAGAAACGAGATCGGAGTAAGAACAATGAGGCAGGGATGATGACATGGTCTTGGACCTGAGGGTAACTTGTGTTCGGCCCGCCGATTGGCCGCGGCGGAGTTCGGTGAAAGAATGGTAAATCAATGTCAGCCGTGTTTGCCAAAGAGAATTTCCTGAAGGAAATCAACAACGGGCTTGCGAAGATTGAGATCTCGATCCGGAATCTGGGATTTCAGGGTCTTTTCGATCAAAACGTGCTTTGTGAGGGCTTCTTTGCGGGCTTGCTCAATACCGCTTTTGGATGGAACCTTGAGCTTTTGCCGAGACAGCAGATAGCGGTTGACCTAATTGATCGATGCCAACACCTGCTTTTCCAGGTTACGGCAAGTCGTGAGCGCAGGAAGATTCAAAGCACCATTGACAAGTTTTCGCGTGAATTCGATCAACCGTCATCGTACCACCTGCGTTTCCTCATCATAGGCCAGAGGGCAAAATACAGAAAACCTTTCAAAGTTCCCTCACCAATCCGATTCGAAGAGCAAAATGATATTTGGGATGTGCCGCGCCTCCTCGAGCGTTTCCGCCGTCTCGACACGGATACGCTTCAACGCATCGCTGGATATGTGAAACGTGAAATTTGCAGTTCCGCTACTCAGGACAACCATGTGCTGAGTGAAAGGCGACGGATATACGATGCATTCGTAGCTTTATTCGAAGAGCTCTCTACTGCAGGAGCGAGTGCTGACAAAGAGGCCATCATATCCCAGTTCAAATCAGATACGGCCCAGCTTCCTTTCCTCGGGATGCGAGGTGTGGCAGAGCTTCGGGATAAAGCCGTTTCGAAAGTTCGTATTCTGCGGCGGCTTGAAAACAGACTGAACAACAGAGAATCTCAAATCCCAAATGATAAGTTCCAACAGTGGACTGCAGAAGAAGCCAATCTGCTCAATTGGTTTGACGAGCAGGGAAAAGGGCTTGTGAATCTATTCCTTCCATATTTGTCAATATGATGATTGGGTAGGCGACCGATGCTACGGGCAACGCGTTTCTGGGCCGCCGGTTAGGCCATAGTGCTGTTCGCATCGTGGGCAGACGCGTGCAGCCGAGCGGATTTGCCGAGCGCAACTGCTGTTCCATGGCAGTGTTCCGCCGCCCCCGCCGGGGGCT
>Ga0180438_10012084_pt1 | contig 10315 bp, 6 predicted proteins | sample SS_ome_12_FD_132455 | JGI IMG/M metagenome (GOLD analysis project Ga0180438, IMG submission 132455) | Hypersaline lake sediment archaeal communities from the Salton Sea, California, USA - SS_3_D_2 metaG | ecosystem: Environmental > Aquatic > Non-marine Saline and Alkaline > Hypersaline >... | reverse complement strand
GCTGGCGGACGAGCTGGGAGTCGAGCCGGAGAACATCCAGCACTATGGGCTCAGTGCGGTCTCCGACTCGCAAAACGCGGTCGGAACCAAGACCTCGATTGCCTACCAGGGTGATATACAGCTGTGCCAGCTCTGCGCCCAGCTCAAGGACTCGACGCAGGTTTTGAGCGACCCGAACGGCATTCGCATGAGCGCTCTTACAGGCGTTATTGCCGCCCAGTTAGGACCTCTTACCGGTCCGCCGACCCCCGAGCAGATGGACAACATTGCCACAGCGCTTGCAGCGGCCGCCGAAGACACGCAGTACGCATCGGCACGTGAGTTCGTTGAGGCGGTGGTTACTTACGTAACCATTCTCACCGACCAACTCGGGTACGAGCCGGCTGAGGCGGTAGCTCTGTTCATGGAAAAGCACGGCGCGCCGATAACGCAGGATGAAAGCGTGGATCTCTACATCGGTGTGCTTCTGTCGGACATTGCGGTGCAACTCGGAGGCACCGGCGGCTAATAGACCGGCAAAGCAGGTTTGACGTTTATAAAAAAGGCTGTCCTGTAGAAGGGACAGCCTTTTGTTTTTAAGTACGGTCGGGCGGCTGGTGTGCTTTTGTTAGTTGACGGCCTTGGCGACGGGCTCATAGGCGACTTTTCGGAGTTCGCGAATCTGCTCGATGCGAGCTTCAAGTTTTGCCGCTTCGGCGGTGTTTCCCACTCGCTGTTGAAGCTGGACCATCGTCTCTAATACTTCCGCCACGCAGGGGTGGTTGTCATCAAAGAGGTTCTCAAGTGTGGTTAAAGCTTTGGTACAGAGATTCTCGGCCTCGGCGTACTTTTCCTGTTTAATGTAGAGCCTTGCCATATTGTTCAGCACCATGGCGGTATTGTCGCTGTCGGGGCCGAACCGCTTTGCCGTAATCTTCAAGGCGCTCTGGCAGGCCTGCTCTGCTTTGGAGTATCTACCTGATGCAGTATATAGCTCGGCGAGTGCATTGAGCAGCTCGCCCGCCAGCGGGTTTGTCGAGTCCTGCTTGCTGCCGAGCGAAGCCAGAGATATCTTTAGCAGTTGCTCGGCCTTGTCGTATTGTCCATCGGCCTGGCAAATCCGCGCCATAACCAATCTTGCGGGCGCGAGGAAATGATGGTTTTTGCCGTAGACCTTTTCCTGCAAGGCCAACGTACGGTCGATGAGCGGGCGGGCCTCGGCGTACTTTTTCTGCAAGACGTACAGCTTTGCAAGCCGGCCGAGCACCCGTGCCGTGTACAGATGTTCCGGGCCGTAGCTGTTGTTTATGAGCTCCAGCGCCTGCTGATAACAGGATTCTGCGGCCGCGAGGTTGCCCTGCTTAACGAGGACTCCGGCCATATCAACCCGGAACGGCGCCAGGGCGGCCTCATTCGGCAGGTGACTCTTTAGCATAATGCTCATTGCCTGGTCGAGCGCATCGGCGGCCTGGGAATACTTTCCCTGCCCCTGATAAATGTCACTGAGTATCCGCAGCGCGTATGCTATATACGGATGCCATTCATAATATATCTTTTTCTGGAGTTCGAGACCCTGCTTGCACATCGCCTCGGCGTCGTCAAGGTCGCCCTGATTTGTGTAAAGATAAGCGAGGTCGAGCATACAAGAGCAGAGTTCCGAATCGGAGTCCGGTTTTTTTCTTGCGAGTCTGAGACCCTGTTCTGCAAGAGGCCGGGCCTTGTCATAGTCGCCGCACGCCATATACAATCTGGCCATCATCCGCAGCGTCTTTGATGATCGCTTTTGGCGGATGTGCTTTGGCGCGGCGCCGGCCGAGTCACCGGCGAACAGGATTAAGACAAGTACTGCAACGAGAATTAAGACTCCGGTCGTTCGCTTCCTTGGGAAGGCTGATATTTTTGCCGCCATCATGATATTCCTCACTCCTAAATTTGCCGCAATAACGGTAGTACTAAGCCGGCTACCGCGGGGGACTTCAGGACATCACCCTATTGCTGCCTTGTTAAATCACCCGATATAAAATCGTAAGATTGGGGTCTGGGCTTTAGCAGGACTCACCTCTGTGGCCTATACATTCCAGGGCCTTCGAATTTAGGCTGTTATGAGGGAATATATGGGCCTTCAACGGACCAGTAACACACGGCATAAGCTTATCGGTCGCAATCCGTCCCGCCTGCTGCGCAGTAAACAGTCCGCAACGGCCGGCAGCATCCCGGTCGAAAACGCCCCTTACGCCTATCCCTGCAAAGGTTCATCAAGAGATGTGTTCCAATCGGATAAGACTAATGCGTCAAATTGCTGGAAAACTTGAATCTATGACAGGGTGGGTGCGGTCAGGCTCTGTGCAAAAGGAGGCATTGGAAGAAAGATGGGCCTAAAACCGCATGTTTCTGTGTAAATTCTTGACCCTTCAGGGAGATTAGGGTAAAAAGTATTGAAAGCGCACGGAGAAAATTATGGTTTGTAGGAGCGTAAAAGGGAAGTCCCTATGTAGATCGCGTTTTGTTGTAGGCTGTGAGTCGGTGCCCAAGAACTCTGACGCCATACGACCAATGGAACTTTTCTTTGGACCTACTATATTCGGTCGTCCAGAGGGCTTTTTCTATATCAGTAGATAAGTAAGAAAGCTGTAGGGGGAGTTAGTCATTAAGCAAAAGAGATTTTCAGTTAAGACCGTTGCAGTTTCGACAGCAGTTGCTGCTCTGGTAATATTTTCATTTGCTCTCTGGCTGCGATACAGACGAACACTTCCGCCTTATGAAGTCATTGATGTAACCGAATCGTCTGGTCGTTTCTTTGTACCCACATATATCAATGATAAGGGACAGATTGTAGGCGTAGACGATAAAAGGCAAGGCTTTTTCTGGGGAAAGGATAAAGGACTTATTAATCTTGGTGATTTCGGTGGTGGGCAGAGTTATGCAGTTGCTATCAATAATAGCAGCCAGGTTGTCGGTACGTCAAAACATGCCGGTGGAAAATGGCACGCCTTTTTTTGGGAACAGCAGAGCGGTCTTATTGATCTGGGGATTCAGAACAGCCATTGCGTTGCGATAAACGACAATGGTCAAGTCATAGGTAATTCTGTAAACGCCAATGGAGATAATGAAGCGTTCTACTGGGATAAAATTAACGGGATGGTCAGGATTGGTACTCTCGGCGGCAAACGCAGTGAGGTAGTGGCTATCAATAGTAAAGGCCAAGTTACAGGCAAATCTGATGATGCTGATGACAGGCGGCAGGCTTTTGTCTGGGATCTGGAAAACGGTATAATGAACATTAATACCGTGGGAGCTAAATGCAGTTATGCACAATCTATTAATGATAAAGGACAAGTTGTCGGTCAACTATACATCAAGAAAGGTGGACGTCCTGCATTTATCTGGGACAAAGATAACGGAATGGTTAATTTGGGCACTCTGGGAAGATATCGCGGCGAGGCGAGGATTATCAACAACGAGGGGTTGCTTGCTGGTGTTTTCCATGATGGAAAAAATCAAATGGCTCTAATGGCACGAGCCGAAGCTAATAGTATAGGTAAAATAGCTGAAATAGAAGCAGATTTCGGTTGTGGATTTCACGTAAATCAGAAAAATGAAGTTATTCTAATGATAAAGAGAGAGGAGGGTTTGGTTCCCTTCATACGTCCTGAGTCACCAGAGATAACTGGCGGAGGCAGAATTCATAAAGATGATGTCCTGTCTTCTTTCAAACGTTCGTTGTTGTCCACAAGAACATCCTGGGACCATTTCTTATGGTCCGAAGAAGGGGGACTAATCGACCTTGATGAATTGGTTCGGTCAAAGACCGGGTGGGTAAAGGTTTCCAAGGTGACAGGTATCAACAATAAAGGGCAGATAATAGGAGTTGCTGAAACTCGCAATAGGCAAAGTAAAGCATTCATTCTAACGCCGAAAGACTAGGGGCGGTTAGATCTGAGGCAAAGACACTACCATTGTGAAAGATGATTTCGAACGTAAGAGTCACACACATCGTTTCAATCAAGAACGAGTACCTGGCAAGGTTCTGCTGTGCAAAACCTTGGGACCTATCCCTTCCGGGCTACCAGCATAAACACTGTAAGCTAACCATCGAAAAGCTCTCAAGAATCAATCCAGGCGGCAAACGTCTCCAGATGAAAAGGGCCACTCGCGGGCGAGGTAACAGTATATGGACATCGAGCCTTGAAAGGATCTCCGCTAATCGCTGACCTAACACGTGTGCGATAACGATTCGCATGGCGGGATCATGATCTGAATTCATTTCCTATTACCACATCTGATGAGTTTCGCGAGTACCAGCTTTGGGATTGCTTCGTCACTTCGCCCCTGACGGGCAAGCTCCTGGCAATGACGCAGGCGCCGTTTGGTTGTCATTGCCTGCCGCCGAAGGACGGCGCGGGCATCCATAGCTCCATCGTTTATGAAATGATGTACTATGGAATTGCTGCGGGGATGTGCGGCGCAACAGTCGGCACAAACGGCCTGTGATTTCAGCGTGTTTTTTGTTCGAGGAAGGCTTCGAGAATCTGCGCGGCGGCAACAGCGTCGAGGTGCTTCTTCTTCTTTTTTCTCGTAAGCTCCGCCGCGGTCAGCTTGTCGTCGGCGGCGTAGCTGCTCAGCCGCTCATCCTGAAGATAGACAGGAATAACGAGCACCTTTTCAAGCTGCTCGGCGAACTGGAACGCAAGTTTCGCCTGCGCGCCCGCGCTATCATCCATGTTCAAAGGCAGCCCGAGCACTATCGCCCCGACACCTTCCTTTGTGACAATGTCGGCAATCTTGGCTGTCAGGTCGTGATGACCCTCGATTACGCTCAGAGGTGAGACGATAGTCTCGTCAGGGTCGCAGATTGCCAGACCCGTTCGTTTGGCACCGTAGTCTATAGCCAAATACCTCATCCGCGTTTACCTCCCTCATTTTATGCTTACCGTTGTGTCAAAGAAAGATTTCCCTTCCGTGCTCCCTTATCAGTTCGAGCAGCTCCTTTAGCCTGGGTGTCTGGTCGATATGGCATACAAGCGTTACGTCGGGACTGTGAGCCACAACCATATTCTCCAGACCGATAGCGGCAATCAAGTGGCCTTGTTCTTCCGTAACCACAATGCTGTTTCTGCAATCGAGAAGCTCGCTGGTGCCGGCGACCACTATATTATTATCCCTGTCGGCACTTATGATGTCGGCAAGTGCGGCAAAGGAGCCCATGTCGAGCCAGCGGCACTGGAGCTTTATGGCGTGGACCTTGTCGGCCTTTTCCATTACGGCGTAATCTATGCTTATCTTAGGCAGTTTAACGAACCATTCCTGGAGCATCTGCTGCTGGCTGGGGCTGTCCCAGCCTCGCTGGATTTTTAGAAGCGGCTCAGTCGCGGCGGGCAGGAACTTCGCTAAATTCGCCAGAACAGTCTTTGCCTTCCAGACAAACATTCCGGAGTTCCACAGGTAACTTCCGCTTTCAAGATAGTCGTGAGCCGTCTGCGCGTCGGGTTTTTCTCTGAAGGCCTCAACTTTTTGAATCTCGTTGGTGCATCCGGAACATGTCATAGTGCCACCGCACTTTATGTAGCCGAGCTGGGTGCTGGGATAGGTGGGGTGGATTCCGAAAATTATCATATTTTCCGGGTTATCGTTTATGTAAGTCAGCGCGTCCCTGAGCGCCTGCTGAAGCACCTCGGGCGGCTCTATTATCTGGTCGGCGGTCACCACGGCCATGCTTGCGGCGGGGTCGTACTTGGTGAGCACAGTGGCGGCCAGCCCGATGGCGCCCGCTGTGTCCCTTACAGCCGGCTCGGCAATAACATTATCGAAGGGAAGCTCCGGCAGATTTTCACGTATCAGGTCGGCATAGCCGGCATTGGTCAAAACAATTATGTTCCTTCTGTCGAAAATCGGCAGCAGCCTTTCAAAACAACGACGCAGAAGCGTTTGGCCGTCAATAAGCTTCAATACCTGCTTGGGACGTTTTTCCCGGCTGAGGGGCCAGAGCCTCTTGCCCGTGCCGCCGGCCATTATCACCGCATAATCCATCGCGAAAATCCTTTCACCAAGTCAACATTATCCTGAAGAGCTCAGACGAGATAGTCTGAATCAATCTCGGTCAGAGGCTGAATCTGTTTGGACAGGTTTTCATATCCGGCCCTGGCCATAAGTGCAAAGGTTGCCTCCTTGCCCAACTCGACCGCCGGCTGGTCGTAGGGGTTAATCCCAAACAAAGCACCGGCAAGAGAAGTGGTCACCTCAAATAAGTAAATGAACTGTCCGACGGTATAAGCGTTCACCCGGTCGAATATAACGGTCAGGCACGGCCGACGGCTCTGCAAAAGAGCAAACTCGGTCGCCTTTTTTTCGCTGTTGAGCAGCCTGCTCAAATCAGCGCCTGCGAGGAAGGCAAGCTCCGGGGCGCTATCGGGGGCGGGGCCTATCCTGAGATCCGTTTCGAAATTATTGACTTGCAAAAAAGTAAACAACTTGTCGTTGGGCCCCTCACGATACAACTGCACCTGGCTGTGCTGGTCGGTTGTGCCCAAAGCCTTTACGGGGGTGGGCCCGATGTTGACCTGATTGCCGGTCAAATCATTTGCCTTTCCAAGACTCTCGGCGCACAGTTGTCTGTACCAGTCCGCCAAATCCCTGAGGGCATAGCTATACGGCATCATCACGGAGATTGTCTTGCCGCGATTATAAAACTCGTGGTGTACGGCGGCGTTTATGGCCGCCGGATTGTGGTAAAAATCTTCACTGCTGACTCGCGTGTCCATATCCCGTGCACCGGCCAGGAGTGAATCGATGTCGATGCCGCACATAGCGGCGCTGAACAGGCCGACGGCGCTTAGTACACTGAACCTTCCGCCCACACCTTCGGGCACATCGAGAGACCGCAGGCCGTCATCTGCAGCGATATTTCGAAGCGTTCCCTTCTCGGGGTCGGTCGTGGCGACCATACGTTTCCTGTAGCCGTCCGTGCCGAGCTTTTCCAAGAGCAGTTTTCTTACAAACATAAACTGTGCGGCGGTCTCGGCGGTCCGGCCGGATTTGCTGATTACATTAAAGACCGTCTTGTCCAGCCTATCCTCAAGCCAATCGAAAAATGAAGCAAGCTGGGGCGGGTCAACATTGTCGAAAACAAAAAGCCGGGGGCCTCTCCGCTGCTTCCCGTCGAGATTGTACATATAGGGATTGAGGGCTGTCTGCAACGCGATGTTGCCAAGGGCCGAGCCCCCGATGCCTAAGACAACGAGATTCTCGCAGCCGTCTTTGAGCTCACCGGCGAGGGTTCTGACCTTCGGGGCTGTGCTCTGGTTGTGGGGCAGGTCCCGATAGGGAGTCCTGCCTGCTGTGCGCTGCTCGTTCAACTGCTTAATCAACGGTGAGGTCTTCTGCTCAATCGCTCTTAGCTGAGGGGAACTGATGCCATGCTCATCCCCTATAATTTCAGCAGTGACGTTCTTATAGTAGAGCTTAATTTGTGATTCGCCCACGGTGATTTCCTGCTTTTATCAGTCTGCTGTCTGCATTTTACGCATGGGATGGCATCATATAAGGCCGGAAGGAACCTGCTTCATACCTATCACTTCACGCCAATATCTCAACTCAAATCGCCTCGTTCACTAAATCAATATCCGCAAATCTGCAGAAGTACCCAAGCTCTCTGGTAATATCTCCATAGCATGTCACTCGATGCAGTCCATGCGACCAGTTCTGCCACAGCTTTCTTGCGTCACCGTCGACCTTGACGGTAATCTTTGTTCGGCAGCCCCGGTCGTCTTTGAGGGAAACCGGCGTGGCAATTATTTCGCCGGTGAAATGCAGCAGCAGGTCGGTCCCAATCAGCTCCGCCTGGGTGACTGTCTGTCCGATGCGCATCTGCACCTGCGGGACCGCCCCCTCGCGGCGTTCCATAATTGTGCGCAGCTTGTACGGCGCGGCCGGGCCGTCCGGGCCGTCCATTTTGGTTGTGCCCAGACAGTGCGCCAGAATGGCGGCATTGTTTGATTCGTCTATCGTAGGGTCGCTTTGGAAGCCGGGTCTTCCCACCAGTCCCTGGAACATTATATGGGTCATCGCATCCTGCAGCTTCGATTCACAAATTCCGCCAAGACCCATATTATTGAGCCTTGTAAAACCGATGCACGGAAAGGCGTAGGACCGACAGAGCGGCTCGAACATGCTTCCGTAACAATCAACCGTCATGACCGTCGCTGCTTCGTCATCCAGCAGCCTTTCAAAGGCAAGCGCCATTCTGCAGGATTTCAATATGTCCCGGCGGGAGGGCTCGACGACCTTGACCGCTCCTCTGATCCATCGCTCTGCCTCGGCTTGCGCCGTGCCGTCGTCAACAGCATTGTAAGCAGCCAGCACGTGTTTTAGTTCGATTCGCTTAATCTCTGTGCCGAACTTGTCTCTTATTTTGTCAGCGTATTGCTGACGTGCGTCGGACCACGCTGCCCTGACATCGAGAATCTTTGCCTCTCTGAGGTGATGGATGGCCCGAAAAGGCCTGACGGCGACTGCCAGTTGCTGATAGTCGCTGGTGAGGACGCATTCCATCTTCGCTCCGACCGGCTGCTTCTGCAGCTCGCCGAAATGGGTCCACTGGTGTCCGGAATATGGAACGGCGAAGACAACCGTAGGCTTTCGGGCCTTGAGAATTTCGTTTAGAACACCTCCTGTTCCCATAGTCAGGTGAATCACGAGTATGCCGTCAACGTCTGCGAGTCTGCCGGCCACTTTCTCGACGTCAGCCGGTGAAGAAACCAGCGTGTCCACAACGAAATCCACGTCGGACAACTCACCTTTCAGTTTTGCAAACTCGGCTTTATAGAACCGCATCTCTTTGTCCAAATCGAGGTTCGGTTTGGGCCAATAGGGGTTTTGGCGCTTTCCCATATAAAGGCGGGCGACCTTCACCCTTGTCCCTCGACAACCCGGACTGACGAGCTTCGGTCCTTGCGCCTGTCTGGAGACAGCCGGCCCCTGGCAGCCAACGCCGACAACGCACAAGGCGCCGCTCGCCACGGTCAGCTCCAGGAAATCCCTTCGACTTATTTCTTTTTTCATCCCAATCCCCTTTCCACCAATAAACTGCCAAAAATCACTTTCAAATAATAGCGCCTCAAAAGGCCACTTGCTCAAAAACTAAATCTCTGAAAGATCGGCGTATTTTACCAGCAAAGACTTGGTCTGTCCCGTGTTAAATTTTACGACAACTACGCTGTTTTCTCCCATGTCGATGAATTCCTCGACCTTGCCCGGACCGAAGCATTCGTGCCGGACCTTCTGGCCGGTGACAAACTTCGGCGGATGGGCGCCGGTGCGGGCGTTGTCATCATCGTCCGGGCTGTACCAGGCTTGTTGCTCAGTATCCAACCGGGCGGGCTCAATGCCAAGCTCTTCGAGAAACTGCGAATGTATCGTCCGCAGCATCTGTCCTCTTACCGTTCGGTACCGTGCCCAGCTCAAATTGAGGCCCGTCCTTGCACGTGTTATGCCCACAAAGAGCAGCCTTCGCTCTTCCTCCATCTGGTCCCGGTCATCGTAACTCCTCTCGTGCGGCAGCAGGCCGTCCTCCAGCCCGATGATAAAGACATTATCAAATTCGAGTCCCTTTGCCGCGTGCAGCGTCATAAGAGCGACCCGTTCGGCGCTGGTATCATAGGAATCAACGTCACTGAAGAGTGCCACCTGCTGGAGGTAATCGAGCAGCGAGGGCTCTTCGGCCTCTGCGTCATACTGGGCGGCGGCATTCATCAGCTCCTCGACGTTCTCCAGCGCCGCCTGGTCCCTGAGGCCTCCCAGTTCCAGTGACTTTTCCAGCCCGGACTCGACGAAGACCCGTTCGATAACCGGTGCGACTTTTTCGCCGACGTGCGCCTTGAACTGCTCAATCATTTTGACAAAAACCGTCAGCTTGGCCTGCCCTGCTTTGGGAAGGGCGTCGATATTTCCGGCGCGCGTGCAGGCCTCGTAAAGCGTAATTCCATTTGCAGCCGCGTACGCCCGGGCGCGGTCGATTGTTGTTTTTCCTATGCCCCGCGCCGGAGTGTTGATTATGCGCATCAGCGCAAGCTCGTCTCTCGGATTTACAAGCACCTTCAAATACGCAAGCACGTCGCGGATTTCTTTGCGGTTATAGAACTCCACACCCCGAACCACCTGATAAGGTATCTTGCTGCGAATAAAGGCTTCTTCGACCGCCCTGCTCATAGCATTTACGCGATAAAAGACCGCTGCTTCGCGCAGCGATTGGCCAGCATCAGCGAGCTCTTTTATGCGGTGGGCCACGCCGTGGGCCTCTTCGGCCTCGTCCTCAAAGACGGTGACGTCAACGTCTTTGCCG
>Ga0180438_10012083_pt1 | contig 10315 bp, 13 predicted proteins | sample SS_ome_12_FD_132455 | JGI IMG/M metagenome (GOLD analysis project Ga0180438, IMG submission 132455) | Hypersaline lake sediment archaeal communities from the Salton Sea, California, USA - SS_3_D_2 metaG | ecosystem: Environmental > Aquatic > Non-marine Saline and Alkaline > Hypersaline >... | reverse complement strand
TAGAGGCGGTCGCGGTGCAGGCCGATGAGCTTATCGACAGGGCGAAGCAGAACATAGAGGGGTTGAGCGGATAATGAAACGTTTGAGGATAGTGCTGGTATTGCTCTCCATCGTGATGCTGATAACGTGCATATACTCCAGCACGCGCCCCTTCCCCTTCCACGGGCCCACGGCGAGGATAGTGCCCTCCGGCATGGACAACGACGGCTTCGTGCCCTACGGCTGGACCTCGATATACCATCCGTTCGGGTGCGAGCGCTGCGGCTCAAGCAGCTACATGAATCGCGAAACGCTGGGCAGGTCGATGGTGCTGATATCGTACTGCTCTATGCCCGACGAGCTTAGGGGGCTGACGAGCGAAGATGCGGCTATCGAGATAGAGGACCGAGATTACGCAGAGCCTACGGAGGAGACCGGGACCATGACCATAGACGGTGAGACGGCCTACTACAACAAGCGAGACAACAACGTCTCGGAGGTGATGTCGGTGCAGGGCATCAACGGCAACGTTTACTATTACATCCTGTGTCTCTGGAACACCAGCGGGAACCAGGAGAGCGAGGTCATGTCCCTGCTAGACGGCCTGAACTTCTAATCCCCTCTTCCTTGCACTCACCCCCCACACCCGTTACAATACCCCGCAGGAGGAGCGCATGCAGCAGCAGTCTTACCAGAGCCTTCAGTGGAGCGAGTCCGTCATCATAGCAGCCGCGTCCCGCATCTTCGCCGCCTACATCGCCAAGGGCAGGGTCACCGACAGCAACGAGGAGGAGATGATCCTCAAGGCCATACAGACCGCCATCAGGATGGCCGACAAGACAGACGCCATGGTCAAGAGCGACGACGAGGGCAAGAGGTAGAAAACCCCGGTCACAGCCCGTCGCGCATTCCGCACTCCATGCACTGCGCTGGTAGCGACCATTCGGGTCGCTTTTTCACAGTTACCCCCATCCCCACCAGCATGCGCGCCAGCAGGCACAGCGGCAGGCCCACCACGTTCAGGTAGCAGCCTTCCACGCCCGCCGCGGGGGAGAACGCGGGGTGCTGGATGCCGTAGGCCCCCGCCTTGTCCATGCAGTCCCCGCTCTGGATGTACTCATCCATCTCCCCGTCGGAGTACTCCCGCATGGTGACCGCCGTGCTGGCGTGCCCCGTACGTTCGACGTCCCCCGACACGAGGGCGATGCCGGTCACCACCACATGTTCATCACCCCGCAGGGAACACAGCATGTCTCTTGCCTCCTGGGCATCTTTAGGCTTGTTCAGGACGCGACCCTGATGGACAACCACCGTGTCCGCGCCGACGACGGGGATGCCGTCGCCGCGACTGTTGGCGATGGCCCTCGCCTTCTCCAGCGCCAGCCGCTCCGCGACCGCCGCCGGCGCCTCGTCACCCATGCCCGAGCAGGTCATAGCGTGATTATACCACGATAGATTGTGTCATTCTTCCCTTGACATAGTAAGAACATATGTTCTATGATGTTGGCTCTGAATCATCGAACAGGAGGTGACGCATGACCGAGGAGCAGGCACAGGCCGCGACCGACGAAGCGGCCGGGGAGCCGACGAGCGAGGCCGACGCGCTCAGGGCGCAGCTTGCCGGCGCCGCGCACAGGTACCGCGAGCTGCTGCTGGCGGGGACGCCCGAGGTGCCCGCGGAGCTGGTGACCGGGGCCACCATCGAGGAGGTGGACGCATCGTTCGCCGCGGCGCGGGGGGTGGTGCAGCAGGTGCGCAGGCGCATCGAGGAGCAGGCCGGCGCCGAGCACGTGCCGGCGGGTGCCCCGCCCCGCGCCGCGCCCGACCTCAGCGGGCTGTCGCCGGCGGAGAAGATAGCGTTCGCACTCTCTCGACCGGGGGCGTAGCGCGCGGGAAAAAGCGACAGCAGAACATAAAATCAGATATCGGCATCCCAAAATTACATAACGCTTAGACAAGAACGTAAAAGGAGGACAAAGGAATGGCACTAACACTGGCGGAGGCATCCAAGCTATCCAACGACGTGCTGCTGCAGGGGGTCATCGAGACCATGGTGCAGGAGAGCCCGGTGCTGCAGGCCATGCCGTTCATCGAGATCGTAGGCAACGGGCTGACGTATAATCGAGAAAATGAGGCCGCCGGCGCCGCGTTCTACGACGTGGGCGACACCTGGGCCGAGTCCACCCCCACCTTCACCCAGCAGACCGCCACCCTCAGGATACTGGGCGGCGACGCCGACGTGGACAACTTCCTCAAGGCCACCCGCAGCAACGTGCAGGATCTGGAGGCGGCCATCGTGCAGCTCAAGGCGCGGGCGGTGCAGCGCAAGTTCGAGGACACCTTCATCAACGGCGACTCGGCGGCGGACGCCAACGCCTTCGACGGCATCGACAAGCTGTGCGCGTCGGGGCAGACGGTGTCCATGGGCGACAACGGCGACACCCTCACGCTGGAGAAGCTGGACGAGCTCATCGACTGCGTCAAGGGGGGCAAGCCCCACATCATGCTGCTCAGCCGCCGCTCGCGGCGCAAGCTCAACGCCCTCAGCCGCGCCTCGGGGGGCGTGCTGGTCTCCGACCGCAACGCCTTCGGGCAGATGGTGGAGTACTACGACGGCATACCGCTGGGGGTCTGCGACTGGATCGCCGACGATAAGGAGGTGGGCACCTCCGGCGACTGCTCGACCATCTACGCCATGCAGCTCGGCGAGGGGGCGCTGGCGGGGCTGACCGGCCCCGGCGGGGTGCAGGTGGAGCAGGTGGGCAGTTTGGAGACGCGGGACGCATCGCGCACCCGGGTCAAGTGGTACGTCTCGGTGGCCCTGTTCAACAGCGTCAAGCTGGCCCGGCTCATCGGGGTGAGGGACTAGGGGGGAGAGCGATGAACCTGAGCCAGATGCGGGCGCGGCTGCGCACCGACCTCCACGACGAGGACAGCGCCAGCTACCGCTGGACCGACGGCGAGCTGGACCGGCACATCGGGCGGGCGGTGCGCGAGCTGTCGCTGGCGGTGCCGCTGGAGAATAAAACGACCCTTTACACCAGCGACGGCAGCCGCGACCTGTCGATAGCGGGCCTCGGCGACGTGGTGGCCGTCGAGGCGGTGGAGTACCCCGCGGGTAGCTACCCGCCGGCGTACGCCCGGTTCAGCCTGTGGGGCGACACCCTGAGCCTGCTCACCGACGCCGCGCCCGCCGAGGGGGAGGAGGTCAACGTGTACTACGGCGCGCTCCACACCCTCGACGGGGACGGCTCCACCCTGCCCCCGGCGCTGGAGGAGCTGGTGGCCGCCGGTGCCGCCGGCTACGCCGCGGTGGAGTGGGCCAGCTTCGCCACCAACCGCACCAACCTCGGCGGGGAGCACGTCTGGCGGGACTACCTCACCTGGGGGCAGGACCGCCTGTCGGCCTTCATGAAAGGTTTGTCTCGATGCAGCCGGAAGAATGCGGTGCGCTCGCGGCGGCTGTACCGGCCTGTCGAGCCGATGCGGAGCCGTACGGCGGACTGGGGGCCGTGATGCGCAGCCTCTCCGGCACGCTGCTGGAGGCACAGCGCAGCGCCTCGGGCAGCCCGTACGTCAGGGTGGAGGTCGTCGAGCGCGTGGGGGGCGTGGCCCGCCTCATGTGGGAGCGCATCTACCAGGGCGGTGAGGGCGACTGCTTCCACGCCGCCGCCACTGCCGACATGAGCGGCACCGGGTACATCTACCGCATGATGGTCGACCCCGACACCGGCGAATGCAAATACCAGCGTGTGGAGGCCAGCGAGGACGGCGAGTTCGACACGTGGTATTCCTACAGCCCCTCCGTCGATGCCTACGCCGTCGCCTGCTGCGGCTGCGATGATTTCCAGTACGGCTTCCGCATGTTCCGCATCGACCCCAGCGGCCGCATCTACCGAGCCAGATACGGCGGCGCCTGGCAGTCTATGGGTGATGTTGGCGGCGATTCCACCTTCCGCCTCGCCGCCGCCTTCAAGGCCGGAACGGGCGTCAATGCCAACGTAGTGCTCTACTCCGACGGGGCAGACGTTTATCTCGCTGCTTGCGACATCGGCGGCTCCGGCTGGGGCGCGTTCAACAAGTGGACGAATGCCTCTCTCAACTCCATAACCGGCATCGCCGTGTGCTACGCCGGCGACTACAACGTGGTGCTGGCCGGCGTCGATGCCGACGGCAGGGCGGGGGTCTGGCAATGCGTCTACGGCGACGGCTACTCGGCCGCCGTCGGAACGTGGTCAGCCCTCAAACCCATCACCACGGCCTCTCCCGGCAGCGACCTGTCGTTCCACTTCCCGTCGCTCGACTACCCTGACGTCTTCCGCTGCTTCTACGTCGAGGCCTACGCCGGGGACGAGGCGTACAGCCGGCCCTACTGGTCTCACAGCCTGCCCGCCGCCGACTTCATATCGAATCTGTGGCGCGAGCCGGTGCCGTTCAATCTCGACAGCGACTACGGCGTCGCGCTGGGCTATCACGGCTCCTGCGCCTGGCTCAGCAGGCCCGGCGGCGTGTTGCGCGCCCCGCTGGTCCCCGCCTCGGTGGAGCTGACCGCCGACGTGGTAGAGGTGAAGGCATCGACCGGACCGTTCGGCGGCGGTATTGAGATCGCCCTGCGCAACGACGACGGGCGCTACAACGGCATCGGGGAGCAAGGTAATTACGAAGCGATCAAAGAGGGCAGCGAGATACTGCTCTCCTTCGGCTACCGCACCTCAGCCGGTGAGGAGACCGGCGGGCTGGAGCCGGCATCGTGGATCACGGGCTGGGAGTACGTCACCCGCGGCGGGTCGTCCCGTCTCGAGCTGCGCGCCGCCGACGGCTGGTCCCTGCTGGAACGATGGATTGCACGCAACCAGAAGACGTGGGAGGCAGGCACGTCCAACGTATTCCAGATACTCGCCTGGATATTCGCCCGGGCGGGGCTTGAATTGTCCTCATTCTCTTCCTCTTCTGCTATGGTCGACAACTATCCCGCCTTCACCATCAACCCCGGCATGAACGGCAAGCAGGCTGTCATGCGACTGCTGGCTCGACTGCCCGATGTGATATTATTCGTCGGCGACTGCGGCTACATCAAGAACCCCGCTCCCGAGGAGACCAGCGCCTACAGCTACGGTGCCGACCACTCAATCATCGAGGGCAGATACTCGACCGATACTCCCGCCGCCAACCGGGTGCAGGTTTACGGCGACGGCGTGGTCACCGAGGACTGGGACTGGGGGCGCATCGCGCTGGTGCACGACCGGCTGGCACAGGTAGGCGACGTGAACCTGGACAGCGCGGCGCTGGCCCACCAGCGGGGGCAGGCCGTGCTGAGGGAAGCCCAGCGGAGCGCGTCCGGGGGGCACATCGTGGTGCCGATGAACTGCGGGCAGGACCTGTTCGACGTCATCGCCATCGATTGCCCCCGGGCGGGGCTGGACGGTGCCCGGCGGCGGGTCGCGGAGACGATGCGATTGTGGGTGCCGAGAGAATCGCGATACACCCTGACCATAGGATTGGAGGCAGTTTAGATGAACGGGACGGACGAGCTGCGGATGAGGGCACAGGTGGCCATCGCCGCCTTCGTGCTGCTGGTGATGGTGGTGTTCATCGTGGCCGGGGTTGAATACCCCCAAGCGTTCGCCGTCTTCACCTGGACTATAAACGGGGAGCTGTTCCTGGAGGGCGGCGCCAGGTGGGGACGAAAAGCGATAAGGCGGATGAGGCAGGGCGATGATTAAGAAGGGCGAGATCAGGGCCTTCAACACCGCCGACCATACCGCCACCGTGCGCATCGCCGGCAGTCTGTCGGTGTGGCTGGAGGATGTGAAGGTGGCGCGCAACATCCCGGCGAGTGAAATGTCGACTGGAAGGTCGTGCGCCGTCCTGTTCTTCGACGGGGCCAACCACCGCGATGCGGCGGTGATTGCGGTCTATACCTGAATTTCGAGTTAAAAAGCTTGCATTTCACACTCTTCTGTGGTATAATAATTTAATGTCGGGAACTGCTGTGTTTTCAAGGTGCGCCCAAAGCTGATTTTCTAGCGGGGCGCTTTTTGTTTTAAGGGGAGGAGCCGGTCATTGATAGAGAATAAAGAGGAAGAGCGGAAGAAGGCCAACGGCAACGGGGAATACACCGCCGCCGATATCGAGGTGCTGGGGGGGATGGAGGCGGTGCGCCGCCGCCCCGGCATGTACATCGGCTCCACCGGGCAGCGCGGGCTGCACCACCTGATCCAGGAGATCGCGTACAACAGCATCGATGAGGCGCTGGCCGGCTGGTGCGACCGCGTGGAGATCATCATCCATGAGGACAACCGGGTCACGGTGATCGACAACGGCCGCGGCATCCCGGTGGAGAACCACTCGGTTACCGGCAGCTCGGCGCTGGAGGCGGTGATGACCACCCTGCACGCCGGCGGCAAGTTCGGCGGGCGCGGGTACAAGGTATCCGGCGGCCTCCACGGCGTGGGCGCCTCGGTGGTCAACGCCCTCTCCTCCGAGCTTACGGTGGAGGTGCGGCGCGACGGCAGGCTCTACCGCCAGCAGTACTGCCGCGGCATCGCCCAGTGCAAGGTCACCGACGTGGAAGAGGCCGAGGGCACCGGCACCACCACCACCTTCCTCGCCGACGAGCAGATATTCGGCAGCATCGACTACGATTTTGGCTTCCTGGCGCAGCGCTTCCGCGAGATGTGCTACCTCACCAAGGGGGTGGAGGTACACTTCGAGGACCGCCGCCAGGACAGGGAGGTCACCTTCTATTTCGAGGGCGGCATCGCCAGCTTCGCCCGCTTCCTCAACAAGGGACGGCCGTCGCTCCACGACCCGATCTACATCTCCAAGCAGGTGAACGGCACCGAGGTGGAGGTGGCCATACAGTACAACGAGGGCTTCGCCGAGACCACCCTCGGCTTCGCCAACTGCATCAACACCGAGGACGGCGGCACCCACCTCACCGGCTTCAAGGCCGCCATGACCCGCGTGCTCAACGACCAGGCGCGGAATCTCAAGCTGCTCAAGGATGACGACGCCAACCTGGTGGGAGACGACACCCGGGACGGACTGGTGGCCATCATCAGCGTCAAGATACCCGAGCCCCAGTTCGAGGGGCAGACCAAGGCCAAGCTGGGCAACCCGGAGGTCAAGGGGCACGTGGAGACCGCGGTGGCAGACGGCCTGGCGATGTACCTGGATGAGCACCCCGCCGATTCCAAGCGCATCGTGGAGAAGTGCCTCACCTCGGCGCGGGCGCGAGAGGCGGCGCGCAAGGCGCGGGACCTGGTGCTGCGCAAGAACTCCATGGACATGGGCAACCTTCCCGGCAAGCTGGCCGACTGCTCGGACAAGAACCCCGAGGAGTGCGAGCTTTACCTGGTGGAGGGCGAATCCGCCGGCGGCTCGGCCAAGCAGGGCCGCGACCGCCGCTTCCAGGCGATACTGCCGCTGAAGGGCAAGATACTCAACGTTGAGAAGGCGTCCCCGGACAAGATGCTGAACCACGAGGAGATACGCACCATCATCACCGCGCTGGGCATCGGCATCGACGACCAGATTGACCTGTCCAAGCTGCGCTACCACCGCATCATCATCATGACCGATGCCGACGTGGACGGCGCCCACATCCGCACCCTGCTGCTGACCTTCTTCTTCCGCCACATGGCGGACCTGATACACGGCGGCCACCTGTACATCGCCCAGCCGCCGCTGTACCGCGTCAGCGACGGCAAGGAGCGCCACTGGGTCTATTCGGAGGGGGAGAAGGATATGCTGGTGCGCCGCGCCAAGAAGAAGGCCACCGTCCAGCGCTACAAGGGACTGGGCGAGATGAGCGCCGAGCAGCTGTGGGAGACCACCATGAACCCCGAGTCGCGCACCCTGCTGCAGGTGAACGTTGACGATGCGGTGAACGCGGACAAGATATTCGAGACGCTGATGGGTGACGAGGTGCCGCCGCGCAAGGCCTTCATCCAGGCGCACGCCAAGAGCGTCAAGAACCTGGATATCTAGGGCTCGCGATCACTCTATCACGTAGGTAAAAGTGGAGACCAGCTCGCCCTTGCGGTTGTACAGCGCGGCGGTGTCGGGATGGGTGTTGTTCCACACCGGCTCCCGGGAATAGAAGCTGAACCCTCCGTAGCCCAGGTGCACCTCGTTGGTGTAGACACGAACGAGCTCGCCCCTGCTCAGCACGTGGAATGGGAAGCGGAAGATGGGCTCGCCGTCGGTGATATCCTGCAGCACCCAGCCCTCGATGTTCAGGTCCTCATCCCCGTAATTCTTGATCGACACGTACTCGTTGGACTCCTCGAAGCCCCGGCCCTTGTAGTAGATGCGGTGTATCTGTATGTCGGAGCCCGCCGGCAGGGCGGTAGCGGTGGGCGTGGGGGTGGGGGTGGCCGTCGCCTTGGGCGCCGGCGTGGGCTTGGGGCCGGGCGAAGGGCTGGGGCCCGTCCCATCGTTACAGGCGAAGCCGGACATCAGCAGGATGCCCGCCAGCAACACCAGTGCGACCTTCATGTACTTCATTTGCCCGTCAGTCCTGCCGGTCATCTACACTCAATTATAACACGAACGTGAACCCCGATGCCGACGGCGGCAGCCCCTGCCGCGCTCAATCTACGGTGTAGCTCTTGGTAAAGACCCGCTCCCCCTGCGCGTTGTACAGTGCGGCGGTGTCCGGCACGGTGTTGTTCCATACCGGCTCCGGCCAGTTGAAGCTGTGACCGCCCCAATCCACGTGGTACTGGTTGGTGTACACCCGCGTCGTCATGCCCGGGTTCAGGACGTAGAACGGGAATATATACCACGGTTCGCCGTCGGTGAGGTCTATCAGCTTCCAGCGCTCCAGATTCAGCGGCTGGTCCCCGTAGTTCTTTATCGACACGTACTCGTCGGCCTCGGTGAACTTAATCCTGCCCTCCCAGTTGATGAAGTGGATGCGCACCGGGGGCAGCGGCGTCGGCTCCGGCGTCGCCGACAGTGTGGCGGTCGGCGAGGGCGTGGGCTTGGTGGGGACCGTCGGCTTGGCCGTCGGCTTCGCCCCGTTCCCATCCCCGCAGGAGCAGCCGCACGCCAGCACGGCGCCCAGCAGCAGTACCGCGGCCATCCTCGGCAGGTTCACTTTCATACCATATCACCATCACTTGTCTGGCATCAAGGCCACACTTGCTGGAAGCCGGCGGCATAACTCATATTGCACCCCTCGCCCCAGCAAGTAGAGTACACATTGCCCCACTGATTCGCCACCCATACATAGTGCGATTCGGCTTGGCAGCTGCAGCCGCCGCCGTCGCAGTTGTCGTTGTCCTCCCCATCGAAGGCGGCGGTGCCCGCAGGCACGCCCGGCAGGAAGCCGCCGTCCACCAGCGCGCAGATGTCCACGATCTTGTACGGGTAGCTGCCGATGATGACGTAACCCTCGGTGAACGGCACCTCCAGTTCGTGCGCCCCGCGGTAGTCCATCACCGCCCGCTCTATGCGCGCCCGGGTGCTATCGTACCAACCCTCCGGCGAGGCCGGAGTGGGTGTCACCGTGGGCTCGACCGTCACCGTGGGCGTGGGCGTGGGCTCCGCCGGCCCGCCGCCGCCGCCGCCGCCGCAGGCGAGTGTGGACAGCAGCGCGAACCCGATAACCAACGACATTGCCACTCTTGCGACTCTCATTCAGCACCTGCTTAAAATGTATTGAACTATTATATCACGGATACACGCCCTGAAAACCACTCTCATCGTTAGCCCAGCAATCATCGCCTATACATGTAGAATAAACCACGCCAATCTCGTCCATTGCCCAGATGTAGTGATATTCTCGATGACAGAGAGTGGGAGATTTCGGGTACTTATCGCAATTGTCATTGTCGGCTCCATTTATGGAAATAGCCGATTCTGGTACTAACTTATATGATTGCATGTCTCCACTATAAGTACCACCATACAAATAGCAGAAGTCAACAATATATCTTTCTTCACCATCTACAGTTACAGTTCCATTGACAGCAGGTATCGGTTCATCGGGGTAACGTCCTCTCCATATGCCTATCGTATTTTGCAGGGTATTATCATCGTCCCAATAAGCACTCTCTTCTTTTGTATCTGTAGGTTTGGGCGTAGGCGTGGGCTCTGCGCCCCTGTCCCCTTCACAGGCACATGCCAACAACACAATCCCTGAAAGCAGTATCAAGGCCAATCCTCTTACTTTCAACGCTGCCCCCTAATCGAGCCTGAGCTCCCCCTGCACGTCTGCATGCAGTATAGCAGTGAAATCGTAACCGCGGCGGCGCAGCTCGTCGCTGCCGCCCTGGTGCCGGTCCACCAGCGCCACCACCTTCACCACTTTGCACCCGGCGCCCTC
>Ga0180438_10012082_pt1 | contig 10316 bp, 6 predicted proteins | sample SS_ome_12_FD_132455 | JGI IMG/M metagenome (GOLD analysis project Ga0180438, IMG submission 132455) | Hypersaline lake sediment archaeal communities from the Salton Sea, California, USA - SS_3_D_2 metaG | ecosystem: Environmental > Aquatic > Non-marine Saline and Alkaline > Hypersaline >... | reverse complement strand
TAACCATTCGGACAATTTCCTTTGGATCTTTCCGGTACCACATGGGCATCATTGAGATCAGAGTATGCTCTATATAGGCCCCCATCTGAGCCAGTTCCTTTTGCTCCGAAACGGATCCATTCACAATATACTCAGGATGATTGATCAAGACCCTTTCCACACCAACTTCCCGGGCCTCCTTCACTAGTGGAACGATTTCTTGAACAGAAAGATGCCCGGTGGCAAGGATGATGTCATGTTCAGCAATGAGTGCACAGATGTCTTTCACTTGCGGTAGGAGATTATCTTTCTCGTCTAGGATTGAGATACCCTCCTCTCTCAATCCAAGTCTTCGAAACCTCTTGAAGTTGGGACCCTCGGGTTCACCTAATTGATCCAGATGGTTTTTTGCTGATAGAGTTGGCATCCATAGTGGTAGTCACAATAAACAATGGCCTTTCATTCTCACTGGTAGGATTGTACTCGATAACTACAAAACGGATTGAGGAAAGTCAATGGCGGTGATCTGGCCAATGATCCCGTAGCCGCCAGGTTGGGGCACATAAGCCGCAATCGTGCAAGCGTGAGACACCGTGATGTGATCGGCTCCCCCACCCGACGCGGCGTGAATCGGCAGCGAGGTTCTAGATCCCTGGGGTTATCTTCATAATGCAGAAAGGAGGTGAGAGAAATAGACAAGACCCAACTCAAAGGCGGAGTAAATGGAAGAGCCCGTGACATGCAGCCCCCCTGTCCAGGGACAAGGCAATATGTCTGAGCTCCTCCACCCATATTGTATCACAAGAGAGTATGAGAAGCAAGGTAGTAGTCAAAATCGCCCGGGGGCAGGTGCCTTCCGAGCGTATAAAAGCAAGGAGATAAGACAATGGCTACAAAGACGACTACTGTTGCCCTGAAAATCGGAGAACTGGCGGCTACTGTTTCCAGCCCTGACACAACAGATGGAATGAACTACCTTACTAATTTGCTTATTGGGATCAGTTCAGGCAACGAGGGACGATTGAGTTCAGCACCGGTGGGGAGCGGCTGTGGGTTGAAACGACCCGCTGAGCGGGAAAATGTTCACGCCTGAAGTATTGGCCTTCAGCGAAGCAACTCTTTAGCCTCTTTCAAATCTGCCGTGTCGAACCCCTCGGTGAACCAGTTATAAATCTCCACCAACATTTGCCGAGCTTTTTCTCGCTTGCCCTGCTTTTGCCATAGACGGCACAAACTCATTGTTGCCCTCAATTCTAGGAATTTGGCCTGTTGAGCGCGAGCAATTTTGATGGCCTCCAGGAAACAATCTTCCGGCGATTCAGGCCAAGCTTTCCGCCTTTCAGCTTTTGCCTTGAGAAGCAACTCCCCTTTAAGCCGGTAAATATCTGCCTCCCAGAGGCGCTCTCCACCCTGGTTTGCAAAAACCAGAGCCTCAGCCAAAAGGGCCAACCCTTCCTCAACCTGTCCTGTTTTCCCATATACCTCAGCCAGGGTGGCCAGAAAGAGCGAGCGACTCAATTTGGCCCCGGTGGCCTCGTAATCAGCCAGCCCCTGCTGCATCTGGGTCAATCCTGCTTCGATGTGCCCCTGCTCGACCAGCGCCCGACCGCGATAGATAGCCCCGACTGCCAACCACACTGGCAACCTATGCTCCGTTGCCAGGCGAATGCATGCCTCGGCCAATGATTGGGTCATCTGTACATCCTGCCCCAGGTGATGGAAGGTCATGGTAGCGACTCCCAGATAGTGACCCGAGGTCAAGGGATGATCCAGGTCTTGAGCTAAGGTCAGCGCCTCCCGGTTACGCTGTAAGGCTTGATCTGGATAACCAAGTGACCACAGCGCCCAACATAACCACGACAAATTGGGCACACCGATATCCTGCCCATAGTAAAAAGCCAGGTCATGGTGCTGCTGTGGATCATAGATGACCATCATCTGCTCCAAATGCGTTCGAGCCAGGGCAAATTTGCCTAAAAACAGGAAGTTGACGCCCATCATGAAATGGGCCAGCATGACTAGTGTCGGATCGTCTGTCTGCTCGGCCAAGCTGAGAGCCTGTCTCGCCATCTGGTTAGCTTTGTACTGTTCCCCTTGCTGCCCACAAAAATTCAGCTTAGAGAACAGCGCCCGAAATTGCAGGGTCGCTTCCCCCAGTTGCTGACTCAGCTCCTCCATTCGAGAGTAGGCGTAACTTACCCTTGGAGCCCCATAGCCTTCGACCGCCATCAGCGGCATAGACAAGGCAGTCTGTAAGGCTAACTCTTGCCGGGCGTGTTCGGGAGAGTCAGGCAGCTTCTCCAGCAGCGCCAACCCTCGGGTTAAGTGAGCGATGGCTTCCTCATTGGCCGACATTCGCACAGCCCGTTCCCCGGCCTGGCGCAAATAATCAACCGCCTTCTCAGGATTCTTCGCCTCCTCAAAGTGCCGCGCCAACTGTACGGCAATTTCCCCGTTTTGCTCGCCGTAGAGTGTTTCCAGGGCCGTTCCTACGGCCTGGTGCAGATAGATGCGTTCCGCCGAGTCCAGGCTATTGTACAGATAGTTTTGGAACAGGATATGCCGGAAGCGGTATAGAGACAACTGCTGTCCCTCAAGTTTGCGGATGCCCTGGGCATTCACCAGGCGATGGGCCCGCTCCAATTTGTCGCTCAACCGGCGCACCATCTCCGGCTCGCTGGTGAACCGCGCCCGGGCTATGACCTCGGCGGTAAATGTTTCACCCTCCACACAGGCCACGGCCAGCGTTTCCCGTAACTCGTCCGATAGCCGCTCGATCCGTTCGGTGATAACTGCCTCCACGCGCGCTGGGAGCGTGTCCCAATCTAACGTTGGTCCCTCAATCCACCGGTCTTGTTGATCCTGAACCAGATCCCCCCGGTCCTGCATACTCCGCAGTAATTCGATGGTAAAGAGGGGATGCCCCCCGGTTTGCCGGTAGAGTTTCTGCCGGAAGGTATCGCCCAGGCGATTGGGCATACTATCCAGAAAAGCGTCTACAAAGCGGCGGCCCTCGGCCTGACTCAAGTCCACTTCAATGGCCCCAAACAGCCGCTTGAACTCGTTGACAACCGGGGCGAAGGGATGTCGTTCTCTGTAGCCCGAGCTTGCCTCGGTCTGACGCGAAGCGGGTTGAGAGGTCAAGGGGCGTCCCATCGCTACGTCAGCCGGACGGTAGGCCCCCACTATCAATATCCGGCTATCCTCGATGCGCCGGCCCAGGTGAAATGATAGGCTGACCGAACCGGGATCGGCCCACTGCAAATCGTCCAAGAGTAATAGAAGGGGCTTTTGGCTGGCCAGCGTTCGCAACACTCGGGTGTACTGTTCAAAAAGATCGCTCTGCTGCCGGTTAGCAGAGCCGGGTCTGGTTTCCTTCCAGGCTATAAGCTCTTCCAATTGGGGCAACCCGTCTGCGCTCCCAGCCCATTGGGCGAAAGCCTCAGCTCGTTGGGCCAGGGCTGCTCCAGCCACAAAGGTGTCAACCAGGTCCGGGCCAACTTTAAGCACGGCCCGCATCGAGGCGGGCAGAAAATCCCACAAACGGCCGGCGTGGTCTTGAGTGATAGTCCCAATGGCCCATCTGGCTTCGAGGTCGCCGGTCAACAGACCCAGAACCTCGCGAAAGGGCAGGTAAGGGTCGCCCAGGCCGGTATGGGCATTGCCGTTTCCCCCAACCACGATCAAGTCGGGTTGGGTCGCCTGAGCGCGCCGGGCAAATTCTTGCATGAGCATTGTTTTGCCCAGGCCGGTGTTCCCGGTGACAAAAACCACCCGGCCCTGTCCGGCCAGCGCCAGGTCGAGAAATTCGTCCAGTTGCGCCAATTCGCGTTCACGAGCGACGAAAGTCGCCGGGGGGCTGGAGGGCTGAGGGGCGGCGACGAGGAAAGAGGGCAGGGGAGCAAGGGGGCGGGGGGGCAGCAGCGAAAATCTCTTTCCATCTCGGATTTGCTCGTACAAGCGCGTCGTTTCTGCGGCCGGCTTCATACCCAACTCGTCATTCAGCAACCGGCGGCAGGTTTCATACTGAACCAGGGCCGCCCCTCGCTGACCGCTAAAGGCCAGGAGCCGCATCAATCGCCGGTGAGCCTTTTCCTGCCAGGGTTCTAGTTCTGCATACCGCCAGGCATACTGGAGGGCCTCTTCAAAATCATTACGCCGCTGATAGTAGTCAGCCAGGTGATGAAGGGTCTCCACTGTCAAACGATGGAGCCATTCTCGATTGAGCAGAGACCATTCCTCAAAAGCGGGGCTATCGGGCAAGGAGAAACCCTTCAGAAACTCACCTCGATATAAAGCCGCCGCCCGTTGTAGTTTTTCTGAACATAAATCACAGGTATCTAGCCGGTGACGGTTGTGGGCTTTGCAATCGGCCACCAGCGTGGTAAAGGTGGTGACATCTAAGTGGTAATCACTTGAGGGGTTAAACTGAAGCGTTTGCGGCGTAATATTCAAGAAGGCAGGTTGCGCCTGGCGGTCGCCAATTACCCGCCGCAGGGAAAAGAGAGTCTGGCTCAGATTTTGGCGAGCGTTGCGCTCGGGGCGGTCGGGCCACAGCAATCCGGCCAGCGTTTCCCGGCGATGGGGGTGATCCGCTTCGACCGCCAGGTAAGCTAACAGCGCCCGCACCTTGTCGTATTCAAAAGCAGTTAGCGGCTGCGCGTCCAGCGCAGCTTCAAAACCTCCCAACAAAGTTAGTGATAGATGCGCCATAAGCCGCCCTCCTAAATACCCTACTTCCCCAATTTACAGGGTACATGCGAACCGACAGCACATCGTAGGCGGTTTTGATGCCCATTTTAGCTGACAGCAACCGACAGCACATAGTAGGCACTTCGACAGTTAAGTCGGTTTACCTGCAACCCGCCTGACCGATACTTAATCGGACTTTAAGGGGGTCTGATAGAGGATGTGCCTACGATGTGGTGACGGTTCCTGTAAGTAAACGCCCTACGATGTGCTGGCGGTTCAGATGCTTACGATGTGCTGACGGTTCCCAGGTACATCCTTACGATGCTGGGACAATGGCAGTTGGATGTAAGAGCGGTGCGAGAGCGTATGTATCGCGCCCGTACGCCACGCGAGCGCGAGAGGTAGAACGTGCCTGCCCAGGATGCCTCCAGGCGAGCCTGCCGCTTTTTCGGCAGAGAATCAATGCTGCTGAGCAAGGGCCACTGAAGATGCTGGTCGTTCTTGCGAAACATATCGGTTCTCGGCGATGTGTGGCATTATTATACCACACTTGCATGAGGCGCGAAAGTTCCCCCCTATTTTGTAAGATGAATGTCACAAAACCCGGTCGCTCCTAATAATTTCTTGAGATTTTCCTGAGACTTGCCTGTTATCCTGAGACTATGAACTTGGAGGCACCTCTGTGGGGCAGACTTTATTGTCTGCCTAAAGCAGGCTTTCCAGCCTAATCCACCAAGTTATTCTCAGAGGCAACGATAACAACAATGCAACCAGATTATCTGTCATATCTATTACGCCTGTGGCGAGTGGATGGAGATAACGCCGCTCAGCCCACTGCAAACCAGGCGGTGTGGCGAGCGTCTCTTGAAAATCCGCACACCGGCGAGCGGAAAGGCTTTACCAGCATGGACGATTTGTTTGACTTTTTGCGGGAGCAAGCCGGTGCGACTTCACATTGTGACACTTTCGATGTGAGCTGGGACGACCTTCGGTGACAAACACCACTCGGCCCTGACCGGCCAGTGTCAGATCAAGAAAGCAGATAGAACCGATCAAAAAAGGGAGGTGCATGATGAAACATAGATCAATTCTTATCAATCTATTAGCCGTGATGCTCTTGTTGCTGCTGGCGGTCGGCGGCAGCCAGGCCCAGGATCCCGAAGGCGACATCGGCGCCCAGGCGGCCGTGGGCACGGCCTTCACTTACCAGGGTCGTTTGAACGACACCGGCGGCCCGGTCAATGGCACCTGCGACTTTCGCTTTGGGCTGTACAGCGCGGCCAGTGGCGGCACGCCGTTGGGCACCGACACCGCCAACGACGTGGAGGTCCGTGATGGCTATTTCAGCGTTGTCCTGAACGACAGGGGCGAGTTTGGGGCCAGCGCCTTCAACGGGGAGGCCCGCTGGTTGGGGATCAGTGTCAACTGTGGCAGTAGGAATTATACTGACCTCTCCCCTCGCCAACTGCTGACCTCAACCCCCTATGCCCTGTTCAGCCTGAACAGCAACCTTTTGGACGGATACGACTCTGCCGATTTTCTAAGGGCTAGCGGTGGAACGCTTAACGGTAATCTCAACGTTACCGGCAGGATTGGAGTTGGGACTACCAATCCGCAGGAGCGGCTAGATGTGGCTGGAAATGTGCGGATAAGCACAGGTGTAGGCGTCCATGATTGGGCTATAGGGGCGTACGGCGACTCTGGGGCGGGCACAGGTTGGTTCTTTATCAAAGATCTGAATGATCTGACTCAGCCAAATAGGCTGGTGATCGACCAGACCACAGGCGATGTTGGTATCGGCCGTAACCTGGGTATCGGCACAGAGAGTCCTGATCGAAACCTCACCGTCTATCACAGCGGGTCGGCCTTTCAAAACGTAAAAGACGGCACGCGTGAAATCTTGATGGGCGTAGACCCCAATGGGGGCATCATCTCTGTAATGACAAACCACGATCTGATTTTCAGAGCCGGACAAAATGACGAGAAGATGAGGGTAAGAGCTAATGGCAACGTAGGCATCAACACCACAAACCCTCAGGCAAAGCTCCATGTAGCTGGCCAGTCTCAGTTTGACGGAGTATCTGAGTTCAACCTGGGAACCGGCAGTGTGTCAGTATCAACTCCAGGGGGCTGGCCCGGTATTATTGCTTCCACCGGCTCCCCCCCAAATGACAAACGCAAAGAGATAGTCTTCAAAGACGATAAGCTTCAACTCTTGGTGAGCACTTCCTCTGCGCCATCACCAATTGACAACGGGATCACCATCAGAGAAAGCGGTAACGTAGGTATCGGGACGACCAATCCGTCGGCGACACTTGATGTCAGTGGTACCACGCGAACCAAGGTCCTCGAGATCACCGGCGGCAGTGATCTGGCCGAGCCGTTCGAGATTGTGGGCGCTGAGAATATCAAACCAGGCCTGGTGGTGGCCATTGACCCGGTGCACCCGGGGCAACTGCGCCTGGCCGACAAGGCTTACGACCACATGGTAGCCGGCTGCGTTAGTGGGGCCAATGGGATTAAGCCGGGGCTTGTGATGCAGCAGGTAGGAAGTGCGGCGGCAGGTACGTTCCCGGTAGCGTTATCGGGCCGAGTCTATTGTTGGGCCGATGCCGCCTATGGGCCAATTCAGCCAGGTGACTTACTAACCACGTCTGATACGCCCGGCCACGTTATGAAAGTAGCCAATCATGAGCAGGCACACGGGGCCATTTTGGGCAAGGCGATGAGTTCACTCGAAAAAGGGCGAGGCTTGATTCTTGTCCTGGTAACCCTGCAATAGGAAGGAGGGAGCCGAAATGAAACAAATCACCCCTAGCATTTCAAAAGCCGGTTGGTTTTTGGGATTACTCCTGCTCTTAACCATGCTCCTTACTCCTTCCCCTCTTCAGGCCAATGGGTTTGGAGAACAGGAAGTTCGGGCTGCGGTAGAAACCTGGGTACGCTATGTAACAGCCGATGCGCGGCCTGACGCCGTTGTTGAGTGGATGGAACCTTATCAGGTTAACGGAGAAACGGTAGCATACATTGCTCACCTCAAGGATGGCGGGTTCTGCATTACCGGGGCCGACGCACTGCTTCTACCGGTCTATTTCTATAGTCCACGCGGGACCTATGACGCCGAAAATCCTGGCCTGCAATACATTCTTTGGGAGATCGGCGCAAGACTGGAACACATCCGCCAGGATTTAGCCGCCAAAGGCCCAACTGTGCAGCAGTATCAAGATGAACTGTCGGAGCGGGCTGCATATTGGCAAGACCTTATCGCCGGTCGCGTTCCGGCTAGAATGGAAAGTCAGGCCGCCAGTGCAGAACCGGTGATGGTGCAACTCGACCTGACCAGTCAATGGCACCAAGGTTCCCCATATAACGACCAAACCCCGACCTTGCCCGGTGGTTCGGGCAACCATACGCGGGTTGGCTGCGTGGCCACAGCTATGGCCCAGATAATGTACTACTGGAAATGGCCTCAAACGGGCGTAGGCAATGTCAGTGTAACTTACAAATGGTGGTCGAGAACAAACTGGGATTCGGAGCCACTGGACATTGATCCCAACATCCCTGCCCGTTTTGCCGGACGGCTTCGGTGGATCCGCGTCGTCGGGGGGAACGAACTGCAGATGAATGGCGATTGGGACCACAGTGTTCTTACCAGCGCCCAAAATATTACTAATACTCGCACCTATTCAGAGGCCCTCCACAACCTGTGGAATAGATTTCCCCCACCATCATCCACGAATCATTCTGCCAATCTTGGATTTGCCACTTATAACTGGGACATCTTACAAGACACCCACGGCTCCTCACCAGGTCTCGGTGACGTCGAGGTAGCCGAGCTGAGTTATCATGCCGGTCTTGCAGCTAAAATGAACTACGGAATCTGGGCATCTGGGGCCGAGCGCAAAAATATGGTTAAGGCCCTGGAGACGAATTTCCGTTTTGATCAGGATGCCACCCTTGGGACCAGGGATATCAACATTATGACCGAGGAGATCCAGTGGTTTCGGCCCATAGCCTTCGCAGGGCGGGATAGCCCTACCACCGGCCATGTCTGGGTTATATCCGGTTATAACAAAGGAACCGATCCCTGGCAATTTTGGATGAATTTGGGCTGGGGTGGAATCAATAATAGTAATGGTTGGTTCTCCTATGACGGTGTCCCGGAAAATTTCAACGATGATCAGCAGCACGTCACCCGTATTGCGCCACTCAATGTAGTCCGGTTTGTTGGCGCCTCAGATTCTGGAGACGGCACTCCCGACAACCCTTACCGGCATATTGAGGAAGCCATCACCAAGGCGCCCGGTGGAGCCACCCTGATATTCAAAGCAGGCTCCGATAACACTTTTTCTGCCAGTACACTCACTATCAATCGGCCCTTCACCCTCAAAGGTACAGATATAACCATCCGTAAGGAGTAAACGTAAGATGAAACAAATACGCAAGGTTTCCAGCCTGCGCCAGGCAGGCAAAGTTATCCTGGCTCTAACGATGTTCCTTCTGCTGACCTCCGTTGTCCTGGCTCAATCTGGCGGCGGGTATGACCTCTCGTGGTGGACGGTGGACGGTGGGGGCGGTACCAGTGAAGGCGGCGGATACACGCTCTCTGGTATCGCCGGACAACCGGACATCGGACCGTCTATGAGTGGCGGCGATTACACTCTGGCCGGCGGCTTTTGGGGCGTGGGTGGTGTGGCGGCGAGTCCCGGGGGTGGTCCTATCTACCTGCCCATGATCCTCAAGCATCATGCCCCCGGACCTGACCTGGTGGTGGATAGCCTCGTCGCCACCAGCAATGCCGTGACAGTCACCATCAAGAACCAGGGCAACGTCCCCGTCGCCGATGACTTCTGGGTAGATGTCTACTTCAATCCCACTGAGACGCCAGGGGTCAACAAGCCCTGGGACACCATCGCCAGCCACGGGGCGGTGTGGGGCGTGACTGCGTCCATCCCGGCGGGCGGCAGCCTGACCCTGACCACCGGCGGCGACCACTATTTCCCGGAGTACAGCAGTACCCCTCCGTTGCCGGTTGGGGCCGATGTCTACGCCCTGGTGGACTCGATCAATCACAGCACCACCTACGGTAACGTGCTGGAAAGCAACGAGGACAACAATCTCTTCGGGCCGGTCACGTCAACGGCTGGTGTGGCAGGAGAAACCGTGCCGGTCGGCCGTCAAGGCCAGCCCTCCTCAATGAAGGGGTTGCCGCCAAGATAGTAGTTTCGACTTTCACCCTGATGCGGAGGAGGCATAGCAATGGATCAAGAAAAATATCAAACCACCTTCTTGCTCGCCTTCCTAATAGTCCTGATCGGCGCCCTGCTACTGGCTTGGCCGTCGCCGGTGACGCATGCCGGGCCGGGTCTCCCGTCTCGAAAGACGCCAACTCCAACTCGACCGCCTGGCGGTAACAACGATGGTAAGCCTGCTGGCGCTCATATTATCTTGCAGGTCCAATCGGCCCCGGTCGAGGTGTGGACGGTTGTCCAATGGCAAGATAGCGCCGGTAGCTGGCACGATATCGAGGGATGGTCGGGGGCACTCGATGAGAGCGATCAAAAAGCGTGGTGGGTGGCGCCCAAAGACTTTGGCACAGGGCCGTTCCGCTGGCTGGTCTATCAGGGTCAAGGAGGCAAGCTGCT
>Ga0180438_10012080_pt1 | contig 10316 bp, 8 predicted proteins | sample SS_ome_12_FD_132455 | JGI IMG/M metagenome (GOLD analysis project Ga0180438, IMG submission 132455) | Hypersaline lake sediment archaeal communities from the Salton Sea, California, USA - SS_3_D_2 metaG | ecosystem: Environmental > Aquatic > Non-marine Saline and Alkaline > Hypersaline >... | reverse complement strand
GCGCCGTCTCTTGCACCCCGATGCTCATGTTGCTCAGATCGACGCGCAAGATGCGATCCGCCCAGCCATGCATGCTCCCAAAGTGTCCGACCTTTTCTACAATCGGTTTCATCAGGATCTCCCTCAGTCTGCCGTCCGGCATCGGGACGGGTTCTGGCACCGGCAGACTGGTGTCCCGACGCATCGCGGCAAGCCATGCCAACTCTAGTTCAATCGCATCGTTGGTCTGATGGCCACACTCCAATCTGCCCTCGTGGAACTATTATACACCCAGAACCCTCCACCTCGCATCGGCTAGATGGCCAATTTTCAGATTGGACAGGTGACCAATCTGGGTTTGGCTCCGACGATCGTGCGCTGTGCCAGTGTCAAATTGAGTTTTCTGCCGGTGTGTGGTATGATAGCGGTCCATACCCACGTATAGCACCGTCCCGACCCTTTTCTCAGTCGTAGTTCATCGAGGACGTGTAGGAGGCGATCGACATGGATAGACAGGTCTGGTTGCAGAATCTAACCTGGGAAGAAGTACAGCAGAAAACGATAGACAGTAAGCACACGATTATCTTGCCCGTTGGCAGCACCGAACAGCATGGGACTCATCTTCCTACCGGCACAGACACCATGGTCGCCATCGCCCTGGCCGAATCAGCCGCTCAAAAGGCAAAGGTGTTGGTCGCTCCCCCCCTGTGGTTCGGCTGGAGCCCCCATCATATGATCCTTCCCGGGACGATCACCATACGACCGGAGGTGTTGGTAGAAGTCGTCTACGATGTCGTGACATCCCTGAGCCAGCACGGGTTTGAGCGGTTCATTCTCTTGAACGGCCATCGAATCGTGAACGTCTCGTGGCTACAAATCGCCGCCGAGAGAGCAAGGCGGGAGTTGGGAGTAAAGGTGGTCATATTCGATCCGGCGTACATGTCGCGGGAATTTGCGCACGACCTGGGATGGGGTGAGGTAGGACATGCCGAAGAGATAGAGAGCTCGCACATGTGGCACTGTTACCCCGATTTGGTCAAGATGGATCGGGCCAGGGATCATCCACACGCGCATCACTCACTCTACCACGTGGATCCAAGGTACGGTGGAGACACGCTGTGTTACGTTCCGAGTAGCCCAGGGGAACAGGCGGCGTTGGTTCGAGAGTCCGGCGGAACGTCCGGCGAGCCGAGCAAAGCCAGCCGGGAAGGCGGCAAAAAGTATCACGAACACTTGGTGGGGAGGCTGGTGTCGGCTATCGAGATGATCCAGGCACAGGAATGACGTGGCAGAAGGCAAGGGTGTCGTTCACTCCCCTGCCTGGCCCGCACAGCGAAATCCCGCGGCAAGCATGCGAGCCTCTGGTGAGACGCAGTAGCGGCAGGCGGCGCGGACGCATTTGTGATCGTCGGGCCAACTGCCACCGCGCAGCACCTTGCATTCTCCTGCCGACTGGCTGGTGGGATTTGTCTACGCCGCGGAGGAGTAGATGTCGTACCAATCGGCCACCCATTCCCACAGGTTGCCCGCCATATCCAGCGCCCCGCACCAGCTTGCGCCGTCAGAGTATGAACCAACCTGACTGGTATCGCCAACATTTTCGGCATAGTTCAGCAGCGTCGCGTCTGGCAAGTCATTTCCCCACGGGTAGATAAAGCTATCCGGCCCCCGCGCCGCGTACTCCCACTCGGCCTCCGTCGGCAGCCGCCCCCCCGCCCATTCGCAATAGGCCGCCGCTCCGTGCCAGTCCACACACAGTACCGGATGATTTGCCTTCTTGTCCTCCCCATAGTTCGGCGATCCCCAGTCGCACTTTGTCGGTGCCTGGCACGCCCCTGCCTCCACGCAGCGACGATATTGGGCGTTGGTCACCTCCGTCCGATCGATCCACAAGGCATCGAGGGTGACAGAATGCTGAGGGAACTCGTCGCCTTCGGCGTTCGGGTCGCTCTCACTGCTGCCCATCTGGAAAGTGCCGGCTGGCACGTGGACCATCACCATCCCATCGGCAGGGCGGGTCCAGGTGACGCCTGGCGGCAGGGTCGGTTCCTTGGAGAGTTCTTCCGTCGGCGCTTGTGTAGGCATCTCTGCCGGCGGCTCGGTCGGTGCTGTGGCAAGGGCTGCAGCAGACACCGCCGTGGGCTGCCCGGCCGGCGCCCCGGAGACGGCAGCGGGCACCTCCGTTGGCTGCTGGGTGGGTGCCCCGGTCGGCAAAGGTCTGGCTCGAAACACCCCTAACGCCAGGGGGATGCCGAGGCCCAGAAGCAGCACCAGGATCGCTCCCCCCACCACCGCCCGCCGGGCCCCGGCCGGCACCGGCCTGCGCTTGGGTCGCCGCAACTGCTCGCGTGCCTGGGCCATCAGCTGTGCCACGTCCCGGTAGTCGGGAACCAGTGTGCAGATCTGCCCGCCCAGGGCCAGCACCCCGGCCCAATCTTCTTCCGTGACGGCGGCCTGCAACCGCTCGTACAGTTGCGCCAGTTCCACCTCCCGCTCGCGGGCTCGCCTCTCGGCCAGGGCTGTGCGGCGTAGTTCGGCGGCAAAGGCCCCCGCCTGCTGGAAACGCGCCCCCCGCTCCTTCGCCAACGCCTGGAGCAGAATGGGTTCCAGCCCGGCTGGCAGGTCAGCGTTCAACACAGTGGGTGCGGGCGGCGGTTCGTGGATATGTTTGTACAGCACTGCCGTGGGCGATCTGCCCGCAAACGGCGGCCGCCCCACCAGCATCTCGTAGGCCACCACTCCCAGCGCGTAAACGTCAGCGCGCCAGTCGATCCCCGCCGCTTCCTCCAGTTCTGCCTGTTCTGGCGCCATGTACTCTGGCGTGCCCAGCACCACCATCGTCGTCGTCAGCCGCGTCCCCTCCGCCGCCCGCACGATCCCAAAGTCCAGGAGCGTCGCCTGCCCCACGTCGTCCACCATGATGTTGCCCGGTTTGACATCCCGGTGCACCAACCCCTGCCCATGGATCGCGTCCAGCGCCCCCGCAACCTGCTCGACGATAGAGACTGCTTCCTCCAACGGCAGTGGCCCTTCAGCAAGCCGTTTGTCCAGCGTGCGGCCGGGGAGGAACGTCATCGCCAGGTAGTACTGCTCGCCCTCCTCGCCCACCTCGTGGATGGTGACGATGTGGGGATGGTTCAGGCCGGCGGCCACCCGCGCCTCCTGGTGGAAGCGCTGAATGAACTTGGGGTCGGGGGTGAGCTGCGGGTATAGTACCTTGAGGGCGACGACTCTGTCCAACTCGGTATCGCGCGCCCTGTAGACGGCGGCAAAGCCGCCGCGGCCGATCTCTTTGAGGATTTCGTATTTGCCGATGCGCTTGGGTTCCTTCATCGTCCCGCCTCCTGTGCGCTAGCGCCTGTCTCCGGTACGTTCCTGGCAGACGTGGGGCATGTGGATTGGGATGGCCATGCGAATCGTTGCGGTGGGTGATGGGGTTGACGACAAAAACTCGCCCCGGCGTTCTTGTCTGGACGGACCTGGTGTGTCATGCTGGGGATGCCGGGGCACTTGTCCTGTACTTGTCCTGAGTGAGCAAGTACAGGACAAGTGCCCTGGCCGTTGCCCGGGGGGCTACCGACCCCGCAGGGCTTTTATGTTGGCTTGATTATAGCACAGGCGTCTGGTTTGGGCAAAGAGCGGCCGCGCGCTGATCCTCTGCCTCTCACTGCGGCAGCCAAACAGACAGAGCGCCGAAGCGAAACTCTCGCCCGGCGACCAAGCCGTCGCGCGGCTGCCCCGGAACCTTGCCGGTGACGGCCGCCTCCACACATCCGGCCAACTCGCTCAACCAGTTTGGATCTGCTATGACGTCGTTGTGCCCAGGACAGACGATTCTCACGTGCGGCAAGGCAGCCAGACGTTTTACGCTTTGGGCCAAGGCCACGGGGTCACTCCCTTCAAAACAGGCGTACACTGGACCCACATAGGCAGTGTCCCCGGTGAAGAGAATCCCGCTGGCTTCATCCAGGTAGGCCACGTGTCCGGGCGAGTGGCCCGGGACGTGCAGGACTCTGAGCCTACAGCCACCCAGGTCGATCCTGTCGCCATCGTGCAAACTGCGGGTCGCAGGCCTGGGGATGACGCGATAGGTCGTTGGGTCAAAAGCAGAGGGCAAGACGGCACGGGCCCCAGGTGACTGCATGGCTTGCCGAAAGAGACTTACGTCTGGCTCTTGCGCCAGCAGCTCCATCTCACTGTCATGGATTGCGCTCTCGACAAAGAGCACGTTCCCGCCGACGTGGTCCCAGTGGTAGTGGGTATTGAGGACCGTGCAAGGCAGAGGCGTGATCTTTTGAGTTTCAGCCCGCACATCTCCGATACCCAGGCCACTGTCGATCAATGCCGCACGTGCCCGGCCGACGACCAGGTACATATTGACGTTTGTTATGCCATAGCGCGGCTCAAGAGCGGCAAAGGGCTCCCAGATTCGATAGACGTTGTCAGCGATGCGTGTCGTGGCGTACCAGGTCATGACGGTGCTTCCTCCTTATCGTTTCCCTGTCGAGCGACCAATGCCATGCTGACCAAGATCGAGAGCCCACCCACCCACTGGACAGGCGAGAGCCGCTCACCGAGGAAGAGACTTGCCCATAGCACCGCCAGGATGGCTTCAACAGGGGCCAGCAAGGCTGTTTGACCGCTCCCTATGCGCTGGATACCGGCAAACATCGCCAGACGCGCGACGACGGTAGAAACAAGCCCTGTGATCAAGACGACCACCCAGCCTGTCACGGAAAAGGATTGCCATCCCGTGCGCGTCAACAGAGCAAAGAGGCCCAGCATGGCCGTCATCAGAGTGATGACATAGATGGCTGCCGTCTGGGGAGGGTAATCGCTGAGGCGCCATTGAGTCAGGACCAGGTTCAAAGCCCAACTGAATGCCGCGCCAATGGCCAGCAGAACGCCACGGGGGTTGACCTGGCCGCCGGGACCAATGAGCAGGTAGATACCCAGCATGCCCAGAACCAACCGAATCGCGCTCAGCCGGGTGAACCTCTCCCCACGAAGGGTGAGCAATGCCAGCGCCACCACGGGGTATAGAGAAAAGATGACGTGCGTCACCGAGGCGCTGGCGTGGGTCAGAGCGGTATAGTAGCACAGCAACGCCCCGGCGTTGGCGGCGGCTACGCTCCCACAACCGAGCAAGCCGCGGCGGTCAATGCGCAGCTTGTCAGGCCAGAACAGGGAGAACACGGCCCACAGAATGGCCGTGGCGACCAGCATGCGCACCGTCAGCAGCCGAATCGGATCGATGGCGGCTGCCAGCGCCACTTTTGTCAGCGCCGGCGCAATGCTGAGACAGATCACGCCCAGCAATACCAGGAGTATGCCACTCGCACGGCGTCGGGTGCTCAGCACTCTGCTCATGATGTGGCCATAAAGCTCGCTCAGAAGCTGAAATCGGCGCTGCCGGTCGCTCAGGCGCTCAGCCATCGCGCATCAAAATGGGCATATACACTCGCCAGGTCGCCCCATCTTGCCAGGCGTACTTGAGATCCTGTCCGCTAACGTCGTAGTAACTGATACGAGGTCTGCCCAAAATATCCAACGCCAGCGAGGTGTGCTGGCCCACGTTTCCATCGCTGTCTACCGTCTCGCTCTGCCAGCTTGTCCCATCATACCAGAAGTGTTTCAGGTCATTGTTGGGATAACCATCGTAGTAGCTGATGTGGGGCCGACCTGCCCCGTCCAGCGCCAGCGAAGCGTGCCCGCTACTCGAACCCATGCTGTCCTCCAATGTCTCGATCCGCCAGGCTGTTCCATCGTGCCAGGCATACTTTGGGGTGACCCGGAAAGTATAGCGGGTGTCGGAGCAGGAATAACTGATGTGGGGCCGGCCCGTCTCATCCAGCGCCAGCGAGGTCTCTGTGACCATGTCAACACCCCAAGATCCACAGACATCCACTGTCTCGAGCTGCCAGCCCGTACCGTCGCGCCAGGCGTGCTTGAGGTTGTGATTAAGAACGTCGGCGTAGCTGATGTGAGCCCGGCCTGACGCATCCAGCGCCAGCGAGGCACACCGGCCTCCCACGCCGTCTACTGTCTCGATGTCCCAGCCTGTGCCGTCATACCAGGCATACTGGAGGTCATAGTTGGTGACATCAGAGTAGGTGATGTGGGGCTGGCCTGACGACCCATCTAATGCCAGCTGGGCTGTGCCCCACATTTCCTTCTCGCTGTCCACCGTCTCGATCTGCCAGTCAGCCCATCGTACCGGGCGTACTTGAGAGCATGATTGGCAGGCGGGTCGTCGTCGTCAAAGTAGACGATGTGAGGGCGACCTGCGCCGTCCAGCCTCAGCGAGGCACTCCTTCCCACGTCTCCGTCGCTGTCCACCGTCTCGATCTGCCAGCCTGCCCCATTGTGCCAGGCGTACTTGAGGGCGCCGTGAGTATCGTCGTGGTAGCCGATGTGGGGTCGGCCTAACCCGTCTAAGGCCAGCGAAGTGTAGCGACCACCCTCCCCCTCGCTGCCCACCACTTCAATGTGCCAGCCGCCAGGAACGAGGAGCGCCCCGACCGAACGGTCTGCCAACGCCCTCTCGAACCAGAGGGAGACATCGCCATCGGTTGGGCCTTCGGGCACCAGTGCAATCGGCGCTGCCGTCCCCAACGCCGGTACAAGTGACAACAGTCCGGCGACCGCCATCATGACGACGACTAGACTCCCAGCCAATGTGCGCATACTGCTACCTCTAAAAACACCATCGCCTCCTCGGGCTACTTGACAAACGGCTCCTTTATCTGCTTGACCGGCCCCTCGTCTTTGAAGAACGCGTCCAGATCGGGGTTGCCATCGCACAGACGTTTGCGAGCCCTGGTCAGCATCTGTTTCTGATGCCCAACCATGCCGACTCCTGGCGGCGGCCTCTTGTACAGGTATTCCGGGAATTCCCAGTCGCAGTACTCGGTGGCGGCGTGGTCCAGGACCAGCCGCTTCCACGCGGGTGCCTCCCTGGCGATCGAACGGACCCGGTCTTGAATCGACTTTGAGGAGTCTCCCCGCCCAGTGCAGTTCTCTTTTGTCTTGCTCTCCAGGCGCTTCCAGTCCGGCGCGACCATCACGCTCTCCGGGGCGGGATTGAGGACAACGATCTCTACCTGGCCGAATAGACTGCTTATGTGTGGAGTAGATAGCAGAGTGGGCAAGATGGGCGCATAGATCTCTGCCTTGGCGATCGGGCCGTCGAGTCCATTCAGAACCAGCAATTGCCAATCGCCGCGCATCTTGTAGAGCAATACCTTTGCCCTGGGAAACCACTCGATGGGCAGGTCAGGACAGCCCATCTGATGAGGCTCGTCACCCAACGTGGCCAGAACTAGCTGCAGTTCGTGGCGCAGCCTGGGGTGGGCATAAAAGATGTCGTTCGTATCTCTCGGGCCGTCGGAGCGCAGACGGTACGGATCGATCTTGACGGTGTCGTCCCGGAACAAGGCATCGAGCGGGCTCTTGCCCACGCCTCCCGGGCCGACAACTACCACGGTTCTGTCTATCACACTGTTCCCCTCTTGATGGCAGATCGCGCCACGGAGCCAGCCATCCAGGCCAAAAAGAAATAACCGGCCATCGCCGGGGACGGTCCCGGGTTGGGGGCCGGCTGCCAGTCTCTAGCGATTTATCCCTCCTCGACCTTGCAGAAAAAGGTGGAGTCAACTGGCCATATTCTATCACAATATGGGTGAAGGAGGAACAAGATGCTACCGATTATGTCCCAAGGTGGAATCAAGAAAGACCAGCAGTTTGGATCTGCTGGCCCTCAAGTTTATTCCATGTGTAAGGAGCTGGCAGTCATTCATCTGAAACTTCTTCCGAGTACTCCTTCGGAGATAAACCGCCATAAGCAACCGAAATAAGGAGAACAAGGCAGCCATAGACAAGTAGGCCCAAAACCAGGTATCCAAAAAGCGCATCAGCACCAATAATGGCCCCAGATGGCGTGGTGACATATAGAAGACCTACCAACCAAACGATAGCCAGCGCTAGGAGAAAAAGACCAACACCTGCGGTGGAGCGCGCTGCAATATCTTCCAAAAGCTTGTGCCTCGAGCCCTTGGAATACTGATACAGACCTCGCCTAGCGAATGCACCAGCGCAGACCATACAGCCCACGCCAGTTGTTCGAATTGCCGTCACGGAGAGTTACGCATCACCAGCGGCAGGTAGATTTTTCCAGTGCCGAAGGAATGGTAGTCATAGGCCACTGTGGTGTAGACATTCTCCGCTTCGACCACCACCAAAGTTGCTTTGCGTCGGTCGGTGAGCAGCAGGTTGGTCAAGGTGTACGGCCCATTTCGTTGTGAGGCATAGATGTCGTCGCCATCGAAGCGCAGCGTCAGGGTGCCTGCTCCTGTGATGATGTCTTGGATGGTGAGGCTGTGTGCTACAAAGCTGCTGGTTGCATCCACCAGATCCGCCGACAGGCCAACCGTGCCGCTGACGACTGCATTGATGCCTACCGTCACAGACAGTGCTTCGTAGAAGGACGAGCCCGGTGAGCGAAGTAGCGGTGTGTCGCTGTAGGTGCCGGTCAGAGCAACGCTACTGGGTGCAATCTGGAAGAGCAGATTCATACCCCGCTCAAACGGAGGGGTGCCGGTGGCAACCAGGCGCACTTCGGCATAACCTGGCGAATCCGGCACAGTGTATGTAGCCTGGTATTGCCCTGCTCCCTGCGACGATAGGCTTATGGTGTCTGATGTCGCATCGGCATACAGGATCGTGGCCGTTACCACTGCGCTGGCCGGTGAGCCCGTCAGTAAGGCGGTGATCGTCGCTGTAGCGCTGGGTGCGTACCAGTAGCGATCCGTTGTGGCTGTCAGGGCCAGATCGCTTTCGAAAGCAGCGAAGGTGGTGTAGGCAGCGCCCTCGGCCGGGACGCTGGTTGCCTGCAGGACTAACTGCCACGCACCGGCAGCAGCGTCAGTGAGGTGATAGGTGGCTATAGTTTCGTCCGTATCGTAGGTGACGACTTCTGGATGGCTGGCCGCGTAAGCCGGGTCGATTGTTTGGTCATTTGGATCTACCAGGGTGACTGACAGCGTGCCGGTCTGCCACTGCGCTGCGAACAGTGTGGGGCCGTCCTCCAGCCAGATGGTGCGCGTGACGGTCTGGCCGGATAACAGAGTGCCATACTCAAAGGGAGTGCGTTCTTCCATCGCAGGTGTCTCTTCTGGTGCAACCTGCTGTGCGCTGATGCTGCCACAGGCTTCTTTCGTCTCTTCCACCAGCACGGGTGCCAGGCAATCCGTATAGCTCAAACTCGTACCGCCGTCCCGGACGAAATAGGAGCGAGGGCCAGAGCCAGAGCCATGAACCTCATCTGTTTCTCGGCGGTCCATGATACCTGAATGGCCGACACCACTGCTGGTCGAGACGATGGCATCATCGTGTCCGGGAACGAGCGCACCAGTCGTCATGCCGAAAAGGTTTCTCGAGGAATTCGGGGCATTGCCGCTGATCAGGTGGTAAACCACGTCAGGATGCTTCTTGTAATCCTGATTGAAAAGAACCATCCCAAGTACCGAAAAATCACACGCGGCGGGTTGCTTTTCTGCACAATATTCAACTAGAGGCACGCCATTGGCAAAGAACACCAGCAAATCATCAGGCACACCCAGGTGAGGACTGCCAAAGGTGAACAGAGCGTTCACATCGCCATCGTAGTCCGGCCCTTCGATGTAAGCGCGGCAGACCAACCCGCCCATGCTATGGGCGATGAGAATTACCGTGGGCTGTTTTGTGGCAGCTTTGGCTAAGGCAATGGCATTTCTTAGGCGGGGTACGTTTTCGACTAGATGCGGCGTGTAGCACGGTGAGGTTTCGAGATAGGCAAAGACCGTGTAGTAACCAGCTGCCCGAAAATCATCGTCCACCTCTTGAAAAGTGTTGTTCGGGTCATAATCATCACAGTTCCAGGGCACTCCTAGCCCTTGAAAACCGTGCACAAAGACAATGGGAGGCCTGCTATTCCCCACCTTGGCTACAAGGGCGTCATAGTAGCCACCGTTGTAGGTCAGGTCCGGCCCGACCGTGACCGGGAAGGTGGCTTCTCTGGAGTAAGTGTAGCCCGTGACATAGGCACTGCCCGCCCCGTCCACGGCGATGTCTTGGGCCACGTCGTAGTCGGAGCCGCCGATGTAGACGCAGTAGACCAGGCCTGTGCCAGCTGCGTTCACCTTGGCCACAAAGGCGTCATAGTAGCCGTTGAAGGTCAGGTCCAGCCCACCAGCGACGGGAAAGGTCGCCTCGTTAGAGGAGGTGTAGCCCACGACGTAGGCGTTGCCCGCCCCGTCCACGGCGATGCCAAAGCCACTGTCCCCGTCGGAGCCGCCGAT
>Ga0180438_10012079_pt1 | contig 10317 bp, 9 predicted proteins | sample SS_ome_12_FD_132455 | JGI IMG/M metagenome (GOLD analysis project Ga0180438, IMG submission 132455) | Hypersaline lake sediment archaeal communities from the Salton Sea, California, USA - SS_3_D_2 metaG | ecosystem: Environmental > Aquatic > Non-marine Saline and Alkaline > Hypersaline >... | reverse complement strand
CTTTCAACGATAGAGTTCCAGGGACGAAAATCCCCGGAACTTTTTTTATTAATTTGAAGGGATGGAAAAACGATGCGCACTTGTCTCTGTAATGTTTTGGGTTAGACAATATGCTAAATTGTCTAACGTCATATCGCCAATATTCAGGATTGTCTCTTCCTAATAGATTCCTGAGAAATCTCCAGTAAGAATAACAACCGTTTCTGCATCTATCGATTACCGGGCATTACCCCAGGGGTTACCCCAAAAGGAAACCAAAAAATTTAATTGAACACGAATTGTAGCGCAGGTATCCCTACCTGCATCGGAACTTGCTGTTAAGGATATCCCATAGAGACTAAAGCCCGCATTACAGATTTTGCGACAACCACAGGTTGTTCCCAAATATTCGTTTTTGAATTTTTATAAATCAACTAATCAACGAGAAAAAGATGTCCCCACCACTGGTTAATGATTTTTATTGTAGGCTGCAGTACACTGGCAACGCCAGTGGTTGACCAACTTTCATCGATAAGCGTTGGACCTGCGACTGGAACACAAACGCCAATCACAAAGGATGCTGGTAAAAATAACATGGGTGAGTTTGAAAATGGGGGTACTGCAGCAGCAGATCAAGGTCCTGAAAACACTCAAACAACCGGAAGGAATCGCAAACCAGCTGAGAAAGACACCAACTCAGCGGCGGGACAGGATTTTGTCAATAATCGGGTGGATAAGGATGACAAGTACTTTATTTCATTTCCGCTGCTGCTGTATGATGGTTTGGCGTCGGTCTATGAGCCGCAGTAAGTGACCGCGAACGAATCTACCCTGGTGAGTATGCGTTAGTGATGGTTTTCTCGGTTAACGGAGAATCTAAGGCTTATCTGGTTTCCGTACTGCGGTTCCGCGAGATTGTAAACGATGAGCTGGGAAGGAGTCCTATCCTGGCTTTCTGCTAATACCTTTCCGTTCCTACTGCTTTTGCCATAGAAAGCTGCTTATGAATTGATCAAGGAAATAGTGCTTCCTTTCTATGGTTATGGCGATCTGGTGGGTTATGTTCTTACATCATACACAAGCACTTTTTCCCATTTTGAGGCGTGCGCTTCGAGAAATTTTGCATGAACAGCGCCTTCCTGGTACTGGTCGTGCGCGGCTTTATTCGGGAAGACCAGTACCAATCCGTATGAGTAGCTGTTATCTACTACATCGCGATCCGTGTCTGCTGGCGTCCCAAAATAGCCTGAAGCAACGGCAGGGTCATTTGTCAACGTTTGTAGGCCGGCTTCAAAATTGAGCATGGATTGCTGGTTGGTGTCATTTCTTAACCAGAAATATACGTTATGGACATGCATAATCATCTCCTTTCAGTGGAATATCCGCGTTAACCATCAAAATAAATCGTAATTTCAGCCATTTTTTGCCACCCTGCTTTTATTGAGCGAATTCATATTTTATCATGCAACCGCTTCACATCCCCAGCGATATCGATCGCAGCGCCAGCAGGTCTGAGATTTGGTTTTATTGTTATCTTGGAATACCTTAAGGAAGGAGGCTTCAAAATAACTGCCAATGGGAACGATTTATAGTATTATATAAATGCCTGAAAAAACAGGCTGTGAACAGTCCTTGATTCGACATTTCGGAAGGTGAAAAAACGCATTCTTCTCTCCGACAAATTTGAATGAAACTCAAACCCTTATTTTAGACGTATTTGTTGAAGCAAACGGAAATTAAGGCTGCCGAGAAATTCTGGACTGGTGAAATAAAACTATTGCTCATTGAATAAAAAGTTCATCAGTAGGGTCAGGCGCTTGATGAAATTTTCAGTCAATAAATCCAAGCGTTTTTTTATTCAGAGGAGGTTGAAAAAATGAGCAGGAAGATCTCCCAATTCTTTAGCAAACGAAATGCACTTACTCTCCCACATGGCGAAAAACAAAATATTACCTATAGAAAACTTTCCCAACACTTTAGCAAGGACCAGGATTTGCGCCTGGAAATGGTCGAAGGTACATACCAAAAACCCATGCCGTCTGTCGAGCGGATAACCCCGGATGAGTTGGCGGCTGTTTTCGCGCTGTTGAGCTGTACTTTCACGATGGGGGAGGTCCTTCAAATCGCGGAGCGATTCTCCTGCGATGGATGGGCAGAGCAGTTTGGTGAGGAATTTTTCGTCGCGCTGGAAACTTGCTGCCGGGATATGAAGCGCATTGGTTTTACGAAAGTTTCTAGGGATTTAACCAAAATCGGGGAAGTAACAGCCCGCATGCATTCTAATTCTGGCTGGGCGGATAGATTTAAAAACCAGATCGAAACCGGTCTGTCTCAACAAATCCGGGACCAGCCGTTTATGAAACAGCCGGGTTGGTAAGGCCGATCCTGAACCTTCAACAGGCATTTGGTTATTGACTGGGCGACAATTTCTAGCTTTTATGTTTCCCTTTGCTTGTTTGGCAATCAGGTAAGATGCGGAATTAATACGGGTCAGCGTGGTTGGGGCAGGTCCGACCAACCGATCAATTTTGACTGCGTGAGCGCTTTCTTTGTAGGTTGAAATCTACCCATTCGGATTTACTGCCGAAAGGCTGTTCCAAAAGGTTTTTTTACTCTGTCGGCACATCTCGATCAGGTAAACGAAGTGAAGTGTTTCTCTCGATGAAAATCAGATGCTTCACTCTGCTGCCATAGGCATGCTGTGCATCAGCATGACAATTAATACTGTTTAGACAGCACCATTCGAGTTGGAGGTATCCTGCTATGAAGGCAATGGTTATATACGATTCGGAATTTGGCAACACGGAACTGGTGGCAAAATCAATTGGCACTGCGCTCGGAACGCTGGGGGCGGTTCAGGTAAAGCGAGTGGGTGAAGTAAAAATAGAAGATCTTAATGGTTTTGACCTGATTATTGTCGGCTCCCCCACGCAGCGTTTCAGACCGACCCCAGTGACGAAGGATTTTTTAAAGCGAATACCATCGAATGGTTTACAGGGGATTCGTGCAGCAGCATTCGATACCCGTTTGACTGACAAAGAATTCGAAACAACCCGCATCGGATCCTTTTTTGTGAGGATATTTGGATATGCAGCCCAACCTATTGCTGATGAACTCACGAAAAAAGGGACAGAACTGGTGGCTGCTCCGGAGGGATTCTATGTGCAGGGTGTAGAAGGTCCGCTGGTGGAAGGTGAACTCGAACGAGCGGCTGATTGGGCGGAACAGATTACCCACATGGCGTAATCTTATCTCAAGTACCGAATGGGTCCGGTACGCGTCTGGCGATCACATCATCCATTATGTTTTCCAGCACTTCTTTGGTCATAGCGCCGGAGAACATATAACGAACGACACCCTCCCGATCGATAAACCAGCTGGTCGGCAGTCCGACGGGAGTATAAAGACCATTGGTAAGACTCCCGTCCTCATTCAAAATCAAGGGGAAGTCGATGCCAAACTCATCCCGGAAAGCTGATACAGCTTCGGGGTTCTCCTGAAGATTCAAACCTACAAAAACAACTTCACCCGGATCAAATTCGTTGGATAACTGGACGAGGTGCGGCATTTCCAACCGGCAGGGTCCGCACCAGGAGGCGAATACGTTGAGCAGAACCGTTTTACCGCGCAGGTCGCTGAGACGGATGTTTTGGCCTTGAAGGGTGGACCCAGTGAAATCTGGAGCCAGTTGGCCAACTCTGGTTCCCACAGGCAGGTCTGAGTCCGACCCGCCCGGGGTCACAGCTTCCGCCTGAGCGCCTGTACGTTGGTCGAGGATTACGTCAGCAGCCATGATGCCAGCCACAAGGATAATGATGATTGGTTTCCATAAACTTTTCAAATTTATTTACCTCCTTCTACAGGGTTAATCCAGCCCCGAAGTTTTCGGTGATCCAATTGCTGATCTGGATCAGGTTGCCGGTGAATACCAGCAGCCCCATGGCAACCAGCAGCGCGCCGCTGCCAGCGGTAAGCTGGGGGATATATTTTTTAATTGATGTGATCGTTTTACGCCCGGCAGCCCGGTTCAAGCCCAATGCCATCAGGAAAAAAGGCAGTCCTAAACCGAGCGCATAAGCTAAGAGAAGTCCCATGCCGGTGTAAACTGTGTCCGTCTGGCTGGCGATTACCAGGATAGAAGCCAGCACGGGTTCGATACAGGGCGTCCAACCCAAGCCGAAAGCGGCGCCCATCAAAGCCGAACCCGCCGGTCCGGCTGCTTTACTGGGGGCATTCGCCGAATCCAGGCGCGCTTCCCGCAGCAGCCAGGGTATTTGTATGGCACCCAGAATGTGCAGGCCGAACAGGACGATGACCGTGCCCGCGATGCGGCTAACCAGCGCTTGATTATCCAGCAGGAAACCGCCCACCAGAGCAGCCGAAGCGCCGAGAATTGTTAACACGACCGCAAGTCCGACGACGAAGGATAGCGCATAAGCCTGCAGTCTGCGGCGCTGCGGGCTGTCCTGTTCACCGGTCAGTTCATCGAACGTCATCCCGGTCAATTGCGCCAGGTAAGCGGGGATGAGCGGGAATACGCAGGGGGATAAAAACGATAGCACTCCGGCTAGGAAAGCGCCGAAGCATCCGATTGTTCCGAAATCCATACAGCCTCCATTTAAGGGGAAAGTTTGATTTATCAGGCGCTGTGCTGCCGGGGATTATGCAAGAGCGGCAGGTACGCCTGTACTAATTTGACGCGGGTAATTCAGGGATTCTTACCATTTGGATCCTGGTGATATGCTAGTTTGGAGACAAATCCAGATAAAGATCTGCCACTTCTACAGTAAAGCATTTGTGATTAGATTTTTTCACTAACTCGTTCGATATCACTTTATAGTTTGTTAAAAGTGTTCAAACCCCAATCATATGTTTTGTAACTCAAGCGCAGGCTGCGCCGGTTTTTTTCGATCTATTGGCGGCAGCCTGGTCCTGATTTCTACGAGCCGGTATGGCGCTGGGATATCGCCTGATTCAATAAGTTATATAAGCGCCGCGCGCAGCCTCGTCCATGGGGGTGGATTTACAATCACCGGCGGAACCCCGGTTGTCGCATGGCCGCCGCTGTACCCGGCTCTGCTGGCGCTTTTTGGGTGGGTATTTAATTTAGATCCCATGAAGACAGCAAACGTCCTCAATGCCTTTTTATATGGCTTCATTATCTATGCGGGCGGGGTGTTATCCCTCAGATACCTTTCCTCCACGCCGGTCCTGGCGATCCTTGGGGTGGTTTTGATCCTGGCTTCAATACCACTGTTCAACACGGCAGTGATGGTGTGGTCGGAACCCCTCTTTATACTGCTGGTGCTGTTGAGCATCATCAGTTCGCAATATTACCTCAGGAAGCGGGATACAATTTCACTGTTAGCCCTTGCGATCCTGGTTTCACTGGCGTGTTTGACACGTTATATCGGTCTTATGCTGGTCCTGTGGGGGATTGCTTTGATTTCATTTCATGCTGGGGCAAACAAAAGAAAGAAATTAGTGCACGCACTGTCATTTTCATTGGTCACAATCGCCCCTCTAGCAGCCTGGTTAAGCAGGAACTACGCGCTATCGGGCACACTTTTCGGCTTGCGTGCGCCTGTAGTCAATACGCTGGATAAGAACCTGAGTTTTGTGTTCAACCGGTTTCTGGTCTGGTATATCCCCGATAAGATCGCCGATCACCGGGCGTGGTTAATCCTGATTGGGCTGTGTGCTGGCCTCCTGGCAGGTGTGAGCCTGATAAATGGCGTGAGTAAGAAAAAGCTTCGCCATCTTCTTCTGGATCCAATGCTCTCTTTTACCCTCATTTACCTGACGGTGCTGGTGGTCCTGGCAACAGTTACTGCCACTGACGGGATTGGAGACAGGTTGTTATCCCCAATGTACGTCCCGCTTACTCTGCTACTGCTGACCTCATGTTACACCATCATGAAAAGGATAACAGAACGGAGGCGGGGAAGCTATTGGCATTTTTATGGGAATGTCTTGTTTACAGCCTTCATTTTGATCTGGCTGTTGTACCCTTTAGACCACAATGTCCTGGTAGAAGCCAAACAGGTTTCAAACGGTGTGGGATACAGCAGCCAGTTGTGGAGAAACAGCGAATTGATGGGGTACCTGATAAAAAACCAGGAAGCGGTCCAGCAGTACGCAGTTTACAGCAACCATCCTGATGCGATTGACATCCTGGCTGGCCTGGCGTCGGAGATGAGTCCCATCAAAACCAGGTTCAACTCGCCTGAAATGGTTAATGTTGCTACAAACCTTGTGGGCACCTGGCCGCCTGAAGACAATGCCCGGCTTATCTGGTTTGACAGGCATGAACATGCTTTCTTATATTCTCTTGAGGAGATAAAACAGATTGCAGACCTGGAATTGATCACTGCCTTTACGGACGGGGTGATTTATAAGGTTGAGCGGAAATGACCGGGAATATTCTGGTCTCAGTGACCAAGTATATTCACGTTAATTTTTCTTAAATAGATCTCAAGGACTGACCCTTTTGTGAGCCAGTCCCTGACAATACAGTTCTAGTAAATGACAGTAGCTATCAAAACTAATTCATGAAACTTATCGGAAAATGATTGGCAGTGGGGTAATGTTCGTCACCAATTCAAAATTTGCGGATACGCTCATATCCGAATCCATGGTCACCTGACAGGCATCCTTCCCGCTGCAATCCCCTTCCCATTCCGTAAAAGTTGAACCCGGTTCTGCCTGTGCGGTCAGCGTGACTTTTGTGTCAAAATCGAAAATATGGGTGCATTCTGTTCCGCAGTCGATTCCGGCTGGTTCGCTGGTCACCTTCCCTTCACCTTCCCCATACAGCAAAACCGTTAAGATTGGCTTTTTTGTAAATGTAGCAGTCACATTCCTGTCGTCATCCATGGATAACAGGCAAGAATCATTCCCGCTGCAGTCTCCACCCCATTCCAAGAAAATAGAATCGGCATCCGCTTGAGCGACAAGAGAAACGGAACTGTTCTTCGTAAAATAAAAACTGCAGTAGCTGCCGCAGTCAATACCGGCGGGCAGGCTGGTAACCGTTCCCGAACCAGTCCCCATTTTACTGACCACAACCTCACGTCGGGCGTACGCCTCATATGCGCCCATATCAACATCGGCGTATGTATCTTCGTCTCCATCTTTAATGCGCGCGGTACCGTCGAGGTCCGCTGCAACACCCGTCACCAGGTTATTATCCCCAGCATCGATAGCGGGGGAATCAACCTGCAGGCGCAGGTTGCCTTCAGTGGTAGGTGCGTTGTTCGGGTTCACCGGCAAAATGAAGAGCGGGTCTTCGTCGATATTGCCGCCGTCATCGATAAAACTTGAAATGGTAATCCAATTGGAACCGCTGCCACCGGACCCTTCCAACAGGCTGTGAGTCATGGTTACGTAGCCGCCTATATTCTCTATAGATGATGTAATGGTCCCGGTACCGGTACGGTCCTTGTTATCCCACAGGATACTGTTGCGGATATCGATACTGCAGGTGCCGCCGGAGCGTCCATCGTTGTACATCGCCCCTCCGCCATTGTTAGCCCTGTTGCCGGAGAAAGTGCCATTACGAAGTATTGGGATACTAATACCGGATTCTCCACCGTTGTACATGGCTCCTCCAAAGGAGGCGTAGTTCCCGGAAAAGAGCACGTTGGTCAGCGATGGGCTGCTGGTGCCCTTGTAACCGAAGTTGAGCATCCCTCCGGCACTTTGACCGCCCCTATTCCCAATAAAAATGACATCGCTCAGTACGGGACTGCTGACACCGTGATAACCCCGGTTGTACATGCCGCCGCCGTAATTGGCATAATTTCTGGTAAAAGTCACCCTGGTCAGGCTGGGGCTGCTTGAACCTTCATCCCCATCGTTATACATCCCGCCGCCTCTTGAAGCTCTATTCCCCGAGAAAACGATATTGATCAAGCTCGGTTGGCACGCGCTGCCGCTCCCGGAACCGTCGCAGTAAAATCCCCCACCCCAATTGAATGAACTGGATGAATTGTCGGGAGTATACGCATAACCGGCGGTTATTGTGAAACCATCCAGCACCGCTGTACCGGTTACCCGTCGAGCGCTGACCACGTGGAAGGCGTTGGTGCCTGTAATATTGCCAGTATCAAGCACAACGCCGTCTGTGCTGGTGTCGTTACCATCAATGTCCCCGCTGAGCACGGTCGGGTTATTCAGCCAATCCCTTTGTGAGCGCGTTGTTTCCGTCCCCGCGAACCCGCCGTACAGTGCTACTCCATCGGTCATGAGAAATGTGGCGGTAACCGAATTGTCGATCTGACCAACACCGACATCCGGGTAGTAGACTCCTTCCGCTACCCATATTTCAGATGTGTCTGCTGCAACTGCCAGCGCATCCTGCACGTTGGTGTAGGCCTCTGTCCAAGAAGAACCGTCAAACCCATTTCCGTCAGGTGAAACGCGGTATATCGTTGTGACTGAGGGAGCATTCGTCGTGGTGCCAGTAAGAACTGCTTTCCCGCTGGCGCGTGCCATGGAGGTCAGCAAAACTGCCAGACCCATTCCAAACATTAAAACTATTATTAAAGCTGCTGAATAACGAATGGAAATTTTTCCCAACATAACAACCCCTCCTTACAGGTGGTCCCCAGTCCCTTTCTAGGAAACATGCGTACTGGATGTGCTGGTGTGAGTATTCTTGAATATTATACAACAATCAGGCAATAAAAATGACATCTGAAGTGAAAAATAACAACCTGCCTGGTTCAGGTTAACCGGCAGGTTGGATCTTTTATGCTTGAAATTTAAAAATTAACTTGCGGTATTGAAGGGATTGGTCTTTCGACCGTCACGGATGTCATTCAGCACGGCCTCGAGCACTGTTTTGGTCATAGCGCAGGAGAAAACGCAGCGCACAACACCGTCCTGGTCAATGGGCCAGCTGGTGGATAAACGGATGGGGGTGTAAAGTTAATCGGTGACCTTCAATCCAGCGGCGCCGTTCACCTTTGGGCAAGAACGGCAACGCGCTTCCTGTTTTTATCCATGGTTGCCGGATTGAACTGGTCAAACGCTATTTTGATTCCTGCGGCAGCATCTCTGCCCGAAAAGATGGGCAAGTTAATCCTGGAGGCGTTCAAGACTTGGTTTGTATTCATGCCTGTTACCCGAACGATAATTGATTGGCGCCCTTTGATAAAGCGGTTATTTAATCCCGTCATATCTTGTATAAAAACAGGGCGGTATGAGGATTTCTTACCAGAACGCACTGGTTATATGACTTAATCTTGTCTGGTAGATATTTTCTTCTTATAATGGAAGCACTCAAATTTCGACTGGTCTCCTTTTTCATCGAGATTTTCATCACCGGGAGCAGTAAATTCAATTCAGCAGCGAGAGTATAAGGATAGGAGAGGGTTGAAATGGATGGAAAACAAATCGGAACGGTAACGCATTTCTACAACCGCATTTGCGTTGCGGTGATCGACCTGACAGATGATATCCGGGTCGGGGACAGTGTCCATTTTCTGGGGCGCTACACAGATTTCCGGCAGCAGGTCATTTCGATCCAGATCGAACACGAACAGGTAGAAGGTGCTGGAAAGGGTCAGGAAATCGCTCTGAAAGTAGATAAACGTGTGCGCAAAGGGGATAAGGTTTTCAAATTGATCGAGGAATGACAGCGTACTTCTTTGTTGAGAAGGATTGGAGTTGTTTGAAGCATTTGAAACGAAAACCTAAACTCGTTCCATAGATGAGATCATGGGAACAATGAAGGTGAAGGTAGATATTGCCAGGCATTCTATCCAATAAACCCGTGTAAATAGTATAAAATCTAAAGATACCCCATCCTGAATTGAAGGATGGGTTATATTCATGACAGTGATAAATGTAGAACAAGATGCCATCTTGTTCTACTTTGTAATCAGGCAGAAGTAGTGTAGACAGCAGAACAAGATTCCTCCAAGAAACGCTGCGCAGCCATCTTGTTATACTTGGTGACATTGAACCGATTAGTGGAGAGGTTCAGGCACCGCTCTAACGCTTGCGTATCGCAATCAGCGATATCTGTCTCTCATATCCACCACGCTTGTTGTGCAGAATAAGCCTGGAGTGAATCATGTTTGGTTTATTAACAAAAACAAATTTTGCCACGGAAATTATTGGGTATAATGGACAGGATTAGGAGGAATTGCCAGTGAATGAATTGTACAAGGATATAATCCGTAAAGGGCGCGCCGGACAGGTGGAGACGGAAGAGGACTGCCAGCACCTCGCGCTGATCCAGGATGTTACCCCATCCACGACCGAAGGCTGTGAAGATTGTCTGAAGATCGGCGATAAGTGGGTACATTTGCGAATGTGCTTGATTTGCGG
>Ga0180438_10012077_pt1 | contig 10318 bp, 13 predicted proteins | sample SS_ome_12_FD_132455 | JGI IMG/M metagenome (GOLD analysis project Ga0180438, IMG submission 132455) | Hypersaline lake sediment archaeal communities from the Salton Sea, California, USA - SS_3_D_2 metaG | ecosystem: Environmental > Aquatic > Non-marine Saline and Alkaline > Hypersaline >... | reverse complement strand
GTGTTCCATCTGCCACGTCACGGACGACTGGACGACGGTGGATACCGACCACACCGACTTTGTCGACTGCCAGTCCTGCCACGCCGCCGACGCACCGGCAGACCACTATGACGCCCAGTGTTCCATCTGCCACGTCACGGACGACTGGACGACGGTGGATACCGACCACACCGACTTTGTCGACTGCCAGTCCTGCCACGCCGCCGACGCACCGGCAGGCCACTATGACGTGCAGTGTTCCACGTGCCACATCACGGACGACTGGATCACAGTAGACCCTGATCACACCGACCTTGTGGACTGCCAGTCCTGCCACACCGCCGACGCACCGGCAGGCCACTATGCCGGTCAATGCTCGAATTGTCACAATACCGGTAATTGGACTGACGTCACGTTTGACCACACTGGCTACACTGATTGTGAATCGTGCCATGCACGGCCCAATGACGCCAATCATAACGGCCAAGCCCAATGCTCCAACTGTCACACAACCACGGGGTGGTACGATTGATTCGCCGGTGCTGGAACACAAATGGAAGGAGAAATAAGCATGCACAAGAAACTCGGCGTGAGCGCCATTCTCACTTTGTTAGCCACCTTGCTTCTGACGGGCACAGCCTCGGCTGCCCGGTACAGTGGGTTGTTCCTCCTCACCACACACGAATCTGGCATTGACCTGGCAAGTTTGGCACCAGTGGGTCTGATCATCTTTGGCATCGCTTCATTGGGCGTCGGCGTAGTTGGCTACGCCATATCACAACGCAGATCCGCCGAGCATTGAGTCGCCGCTGATAGGAGAGGTCCCTTCTGGTGTAACCTCTCATCGCGTATGGCTGGCGGGTGGCCGGCCCTAGCCCGCCAGCCAACCATTCAAGGGCGAACGAGGGATTTCAATTGAGCTGTTGTATTGGCTCAATTGGAAGGGGGAGCCAATGAGCGCAATTCGAAGAAATGGGAGTTCTTTGACAACGCTAATGCGCTGGACAGCGCGCACATTGGGGTTGCTGGTGAGCGGGCTTTTCGGGCTTTTTGTCATTTTTGAGGGTTCGGAAATCTGTTCCGCCCTCTCCTGGACCAGGCCCCAAGGGATGCCACTGTTCGTAGTCCTGACCCTGGCGGCCGGGGGTGTTCTGGTCGCCTGGCGTAAGGAAATGCTCGGCGGTGCGATGGCCGTCATGGGTGCCATTGCCATAAACACCCTGGTTTACCTTGGGGCCGGACGCGAGAGGCTTTCGACGGCCCTGATGATCAGCTTGCCCCTTTTTGTCGCTGGGATTCTGTTCGTGGTCTGCTGCTGGAGAACCAGACCAACGACAGCTGCCGTCTGACTTGCCGACACCAGAGTATGAAGAGATCGTGGGACAACGGGCCCACGATCGCTAACTCGAAACGGATTGGCCAGGTAGGAGATCCGCCTGGATTCTCTTCTGCTATGTGCCCCCCTCCCCTAGCCAAGGAGGGGGGCCACATTTTGCAATCCTCCAAAGTGCCTCGCCAGTGGATATGTGGTATAATTACCGGCATGTTCCACACGTACCGTTACTGCCCGCAGTACACCCACCCGCTGGAAGATCGACCGCTGTACGGGCGCGTGCCCGGGTCTGCCCAGCGTGTGGCTTTATCCACTTTCGCGATCCAGAAGTAGGAGCAGCCGTCCTTATCGAACACGGCGGTGAGCTCCTGCTCCTCAGCCCGGTATGATGCCTTTGACCCTAACACTTGAGCAACCCGGCGGTTGTGGTTGAACACGACAAAAGCCCTCGCAAGGCCGCTGCCCGCGAAACTGAGCAGGAAACTGGCCTGCGGGCGGAGGTGGGGGGCGTCGCGCGTCTTGTCCTGGTCTGTGCTAACGTCTCCAACGCGTCAATGTCTGTAAATAGCCTGTCAGCATTACGTGTCTACAAACGTTCTATCGAAGTAGTGTAGCCGAGGTTTCCATACCTCGCGGGGTCGGCGCGCTATGGAAAGCGCGGCTACTGATTTTGCCGTCTGCTGCAAACCCTTGAAGTAGTCATGTTCCCCCGAAATATTGAGATGATACGTGTCTACAAACGTTCTATCGAAGTTTATGCGTCTAGAGGAGGACAGAAAATATGGTACAAGAGAAAGCCATGCCTTCGGAAGAAACACTCGACCCTGAAGACTGGGAATCCATGCGGGCGCTCGGCCACCGGATGGTTGACGATATGCTGGATGACATGAAAACTATCCGAGAGCGCCCAGTCTGGCAGCCCACCCCTGACCAGGTCAAGGCTCATTTCAAAAGACCGGTGCCGCTTGATCCTCAACCGCTGGAGGAGATTTACGAGGAATTTCTGGAGAACGTGCTGCCCTACCGGCGCGGAAACATCCATCCGCGTTTCTGGGCCTGGGTCGTGGGCACGGGGACTCCGTTAGGGGTGTTGGCCGAACTATTGGCCGCTTCGGTGAACTCTGCCAACTCTCGCGTCGAGAAGCAGGTGATCGATTGGTTCAAAGAAGTGCTGGGCTTCCCCGCTTCGGCGAGTGGGCTCCTGACCAGCGGTTGCTCGGCGGCAAATTTGATCGGACTGGCAGTCGCCCGCAATACAAAGGCTGGATTTGACGTGCGCCGGGAAGGGATCCAGGCCACGCCGCACAAGATGGTGCTCTATGCATCACAGGAAATTCACATGTCGATCCAGAAGGCTGTGGAGTTGCTGGGACTGGGCAGCGATGCGCTCCGCCTCGTGCCGGTCAATGACGATTTCCAGGTTGACCTCGAGGCACTGAAGGCGACTATCGCACAAGATCGCCAAGACGGTCATCTGCCATTCTGTGTCGTTGGCGCGGCGGGGACGACCAATACCGGAGCCATTGACGACCTGAGCGCGCTGGCCGACGTCTGCCTGCAGGAAAATCTGTGGTTTCATGTTGACGGCGCGTTCGGCGCATGGGCTGCGCTGACTCCCGGTGCAAGAAATCAGGTGGCCGGGATGGAGCGGGCCGACTCGCTGGCCTTTGACTTGCACAAGTGGATGTACATGCCAAAGGAAATCGGGTGCGTGCTGGTGCGACGTGAGGAAGAGCATCGCAAGGCTTTTTCCTTGACGCCTGCTTACCTCGCTCGCGGAGAAGGTGGGCGCGGCATGACCGGGGGTGGGCTCCGCAATTATGGCTTCCAGCTTTCACGTGGGTTCCGGGCACTCAAAGCCTGGATGTCGCTCAAGGAACATGGCATTCGCAAGTACGGGCGGTTGATCCAGCAGAACATAGACCAAGCCCGCTACCTGGCGGAGCTGATCGATGCTGCGCCGGAATTGGAACTGGCGGCTCCGGTTACACTGAACGTCGTTTGCTTCCGTTACCTCAGACCTGGTCTGGGTGACGCTGCGCTGAATGCGCTCAATAAAGAAATCCTTGTCGAGCTGCAGGAACAGGGCATCGTCGTGCCGTCTGGAACGACGATCAGGGGCAAGTACGTTCTGCGGGTAGGACACACCAATCACCGCAGCCGCCGGGAGGATTTTGACATTCTGGTGTGCGAGGTGATACGGATCGGGAAAGCTCTTTCCCTGTCGTGAAAAAGCGGACATAAGGTAAACTCTGGAGGTATGGCTGTATGGCTCAGAAGGCATTTCAGGATTATTATCCTGATCACCTAAGTCACTGTTATGGTTGCGGCCGGCTGAATGAGCACGGTCTGCAGATCAAGAGTTATTGGGATGGCGACGAGACCGTTTGCACGTTCCATCCGAAATCTTTTCACATTGCTATTCCGGGCTACGTTTATGGTGGTCTCATCGCCTCCATTATCGACTGTCACTGCACCGGCACAGCCGCGGCGGCTGCCTATCGTGCTGAGGGGCGGGAGATGGATACGGAACCGCCTTTGCGCTTTTTGACTGGCTCATTGCATGTCGAATATGTGCGGCCAACCCCGCTAGGTGTGCCGGTGGAAGTGCGGGCCTATGTGAAGGAGATCAAAGGTCGCAAGGTCGTGGTCGTTGCCAAGCTGACCGCGATGGGAGAGGTATGTGCTCGGGGGGAAGTTGTGGCCATTCAGGCACCGGAGCATTTGATACCTGAATAGGGCATGAGGTTATTTCTTGGTCAAGTTGGCGGGCATCGCTTCCTCGGTCAACCGGCTTTGTGCTACATGCCTTGGGGGCAGCGAGATGGCACTGGCAGCGCGCCGACAGCCTTGGGAGAGGGTTGATGGCAGTCGTCACCTGGGAGGGGACGCCGAGGCGGTCGGCGCGGTCTGTGGCGCATTGTCGTCACGAGGGTGCTCTACCACTCATCCTCACCTTCGACAAAGGTTTCAAGGTCATCGTCCAGGTCGAAGGCGTTCTCGTCAAGCATCTCGCCGGTCATCGCACCACTGTAGATGTACCATTCCTCTAGCGCCGCTTCGGCTGTTTCCTGGATCTCCGGATCGACGCTGTATAGGCTCAGTTCGTCCAACCGGTCAAAGGCCCCTTCCCAGCCGCTCTGGCCCAGCGCCCAGATGGCTTCTAGCTGGGTGTCACGGTCTTCGGAATAGGTCAGTCGCCACAGGTCTTTGCCCGCGTCGGTTATGGCCGACTCGCCAGCAGCCCGAATCGCTTCGCGTTGGAGTTCGAGGTCGGGGTTGTACAATTCTTTGAGGATAACCTCCGTCCAGCGCACGTTGGCGCTGCGTCCCATGCCAAAGATAGCGCTGAGCTTCATTTTGGGGTCCGGATGGGCGTACGCCTCCTCGATGGTGGCAAAGACCTCCTCGTCGTTGAGAAAACTGAGGGCTTCTACTGCAAACCGCCGTTCGTCAAGCGTTCTGTTCTCGTCCCGGTAAACAGTGAGCAGAAACGCTTTGACTTTCAGAAAATCCTCTTTGGGCAACTCGTCGAGGCGCACGATCTCGTCCATGAGGCCAAAATCAAAGTCATAATCGCCCATTTCGCCCTCATAGATGTAGCGACCAAGGGTGATGATGGCCCGGCAGCGGACCTGATCGTCAGGGTCGTTCTCGGCGGCAGCGAACAGTGGCGGGATAAACTCTGAATTGGGATAATCCCACAGGCCCTCTATGGCAAGCATTCGTATCTCGGGTTCCGGATCGTCCAGATGATCTTGCAGCACAGGAGAGTAATCTGTCGTATAGTCTGGGATCTCGACGATCCGTTTTAACAGCGCAATCCGTTCTTGCTTAGGCGGTCTGGTCGTGTTCGTCATGCTCTCCCCCTTAATCGCAGCCTGAGCAACAAGGCAATCCTTTGGAAAACCGCGTGGCTTCTCCATAGATTGTACCACGTTTTTTGCCGTTTGACCAGACCCAATTTTATCAAAATGACAAGGATCAGATCTGCTGACCGGTTGCTGGATCTGGCCACCCTATGGGAGCAAGCTGAGGCTTATCGAGGTGTTGCCGTGCGAAACATTTGGCGGGCGTTGTTGCGGCTGGGGTTTCGGCTGTTATATCGAGAAATGGCCTGGAGTTACGATCTGGTGAGCCGGGTCGTGTCGCTGGGTCACTGGCGCGACTGGCAGCGGTCGGCGATGCGCTATACGCGCGGTCCCCGGGTGCTCGACCTGGCCTGTGGCACGGGGAATTTGCTGCTCGACTGGCATGCGGCCGGTGTGACGCCGGTGGGGGTTGACCTCTCGCCGCACATGGCGCGCATCGCAGCGCGAAAGCTGCGCACGCGAGGACTGCCGCTGACGCTGGCGCGGGGACGGGCACAGGCGCTCCCCTTTGCCGACGAGACATTCGACGGCGTCGTGTCCACCTTTCCTGCCGAGTTCATCCTGCACCGGGCGACGGTGGAAGAAGTCGTCCGCGTGCTCCGCCCCGGCGGGCGTTTCGTCGTCGTGGTCAACGCCCGCCTGACCGGACGCGACGCATGGAGTCGCTTATTGGAGTGGGTCTATGACATCACAGGGCAACGCCCACCCTTGCCGCCGGTCGATGAACTCGCACTTCCGGCGGGTCTCTCGCTGCGCTGGGATGAGGTCCCCGGCCATGGGTGGGCCGCAATGGTGCTGGTAGGGGAAAAGCAAGAGAGCCCACGCTGAGCTGGCCAGGTTCTCATCGTTGCACACCCATCATAACGGCTTGTCACCCGGCTATGGATTGTCTGTGTCTCCAAATTCCTTGACCTGCCTGTGATGGGTCTTCTCGTCGTCTATTTCCGCTTGAAGGGTACGAGCAATCGTCACTTTGTAACGTTTGAAGCGCACGTCTCTGTCTTTGTCAAACTCTTCGGCGGGGATAGTCTTGACGACATCTATGAGTTGCTGATGTGAGTCCTCTACTGACGACAAAAGGTCCTCGAAATTGTCCCTTTTGTGTTGTGCAACCAGGCGGTCGTTAAAGGTCTTCCAGCCACGATCGTGGTGAGCATAGAAAGCGGGCAGCTTTCCGGCGAGGATGGCTTGGATCGCTTCGATGTTGGCCAAGTCCCATCCGACGAGATGTGCCAGCAGGTCTTTTACCGACCAAATGCCAAGGAAGACTTGATCTTGTTGTGCCGGAGACAGGGAAGACGCTGCTTCGAGGATGCTGTGACGCACCTGGATGAAATCGGAGATGAGTCTGTCCTTCTTTGCCTCGGCTTTGATACTCATCGAACATCTCCTTGACTCGGTGGGCCACCTATGAGACCGGGTTTGCATCCGGCGATCAGTCGCCAGCGGTGAACTCGGATGTGATCCGAATACCGCGTCTGGCGAGCTCATGCGCAAAGGTCTCGTACGGGATGTCGTTGATGGGCGACAGCACACCGCGTGCTGTGATCCTGCCCGTTCCAATCATCAAGGCGCCTATGCTGGCGGTGTAGCCTACCGTGCGGCTCATGGCCGTGAAGCCGGTTTCTAGATCGCGCCGGTCGATCACCTGATACAGGATGCGTTTCTTTTCTCCGCTCTGCCTGCCTGTTACGTCGATCCTTACGACGACCACATCCCGCTCGTCCGCACCATACTGGATCTGTGGCTCGATGAGGGCGGCGAGAAAGCGCTTCCGATCCACCGCTGTGCCATCTACCATCACCGGTCCATCGTCGAGGAAGTGAAGGTCGGCCAGCGTTTTCCAGAGTGCGCAGTGGCCCGGCCATCTCAAAACGTAGCGGCCCATGTTTCGCAGCTGGGACCTGTCAAGCCCCAACAGGTCGGCGTACTTGAGCGCGTCGCCGTTTGGGAAGGCCTCCAACCTGCCCAGTCCCTCTATTCGGATCTCGTGGATCTGTTCAGGGCTGAACATCTCGGTTTCTTTTATCTCGACGATTTTCCCGTCCCGGATCACGCGTCCAGCCCGATGATAAGATCTCAGCACCCCCTCAAACGTCCAGGTCACCTTGTACTTTAGGGGATTATCCGCTGCCTCGAGCTCGGGAAAGCCAGCGCCGTAGGTAATGATCTCCTCGACCTGATCCAGCGCGCGCGTGGCCTCCCCCAGCAGTACGAGATCAATGCCCGGGTCCATGCCGAATTCGGGGAGGATGGTAATGCCCCTTGCCCTGGCCTCCCCCGCCAGGTCTCTTATCTCTGGCGTGGCATAGGATGCGTTGACCAGATGGACGCCATGCTTCACGGCAGCAGCAGCAACGCCGTTGTGAAAATGCACGGGCATCAGATCGATCGCCACGTCCGGCCGTTGTGCCATCAAGCGATTGATGCTCTCGCTGTTGGCGCCGTCCACGTGTTCGCACCGCACCCTGCCGCCGTACTCCCGGCTGGCCACGTAGGCCTCGAGTGCGTCGAAATCTCGGTCTGCAGCGACGATTTCTGTCACCTCCCTGCTGTTCGCCAGGTCGTACAGCGCGGCTTTTCCTTGCATGCCCACACCCAGAAGCAGTATCTTCATCGAGAACCCTCCTTCGATTGTGGTTGGATGACGTACAGACTGTCCTGACCTCCCATGGGTCAATGCACCTCGATCTCTACCAGCCACTTGACCCATTTGTTTCCGTCCAGCGCCGGAAACACCACGCGTACCGGGAAGCCGTGCAAGATGGGCAGTGGTTCACCCTCCCACTCATACGCCAGGAAACTGTCTCCGGATCGTATCACTTCCAGGGATACCACAGTGGCGTAGCCATCCTCACTGACCAGCCGGATTTCGGTTGCTCCGGTCTGCAGGCCAGCCAGGTCCAGCACACGTTGCAGCGGCGCTCCAGCCCAGGTTGCCTCGTCTTCAAAGAAGCCAGGGCAGACCAGCGTACAGCGGGTCTCGGTTCTTGGCAGGCAGCGCAGATCGTCGTAGGTGAGGCTGAGTGGATTGTCGACCTTGCCCGTCACCTTCAGGCGATAGCTGTCCAGGTCTATCTCTTGCGCCCTCCCCGTCATATGCAGCCCGGTGGGTGGGTCTAACGCCGTGTACCCTGGCACCTCGGCAGGTGGCGTCGGCACAACGACTGCCGGCAATACGCAAGGTGTAGGACTTTTTTCCTTTGCGGGAGATGCGCCAGTCGGGGCCTGTGCCCTCGGCTCCGGAGTGGCGGTGGCCTTGGGTGTCGGCGTGTCGATGGGGTCGAGGGGTGCTGTCGCCGTTGGTTCCACGGCCAAGGTTGCCGAAGGTTCAGTTCTCGCCGCAGGGCCAGGCGTCGCCGAGGGAAGCGGCGTGGCACAGGCTGCGGTGGCTGCCAGGATGAGCAGCGTGGCCAGGATGGTTCTCAGTGTCGTTTTCAAAGCCAACAATCTCACTTTACTCCACTCTCACAGGTCAAACAGCCTGTGTCTGCTAAACTGCAGGTAGCGGTCAGCCAGGAGAGCCAGCGGCTTCTCGGCCAAAAAAGTTCTCTGGCAGCGTCGCCAGCACATCGTCCAACCCTTCCATCCTGGCCGTCTCGTGCTCGGCTGCCAGCCAGTAGAAGGCTCGCCCGTACGCCTCATGGTCCTCCAGGCTGCTACACAGCCGGCTCTTGACCCGCGGTCGGATCTGGCCGCTCAGGGGATAGCGATATTGGGCGTCGATATACTCGGGAAACATGCCAGTCAAAAAGAGACAGGCGTCGGCAATGCGCTACTATGATACCACAGATTAGGACGGAATTCAAAATCAGCTTTTGACCACCCGGTAACGACGGCGGACCGATTCCTCAGCCCGCCTCTAGCTTGAATACGACTTGGACAGCCAGAGAGGGCCTCCTCTCCGAGTTGACCGCTCGGGGTCTTTGACATATAATTGCCAGAGTCAGGAAACTGCTGTTGGGCTGGCGATGCAAGCCGTGATGGCAGTCAGATCGACCTGGTGTATCAGCGAGTGGAAGATCATCATGGATATAAGAACAAAAGAAGAATTGTTGGCGATCATGAGAAATCATCAAAAAGAGATCCGGGACTTTGGGGTCAGGCGCTATGGTTTCTTTGGCTCGTTTGTGCGCGAGCAACATACGGAGCAGAGCGATATTGACATACTCGTCGAGTTCGAGCCTGGTCAAAAGACTTTTGACAACTTTGTGCAACTTGCCTTCTTTCTCGAAGACCTATTGGGAAGGAAAGTGGACTTGGTGACTGCAGAATCGTTGAGCCCATACATCGGTCCACACATCTTGAAAGAAGTAGAGTATGTCCCGATCAGTGCGTGAGTACTTGCAGCACATCCTCGATGAGACCGAGTACCTGATGGAAAGCTCTCACGGCATCAGCAAGGAGCGGTTTCTTGAAGACCCTACACTCCAGAGGGCTTTCGTGCGGAGTATTGAGATCATCGGGGAGGCGGCGAAGCAGATACCGGACTCGCTTCGGCGGCAATATCCTGAGATAGAATGGCGCGCAATAGCTGGGATGCGAGATCGGTTGATACATGCATACTTTGGCGTGGACTATGAAATCGTGTGGGACGTGGTCGTCAACAAGGTACCGGTTCTTGCCAAGCAAGCCAAGAAGATGATCGAGCAGGAAGCGCACTGATACTCATAGGGAAACCGGGTTTCTTTTTTCGCTTGTGAGCGTTGAGGTGCCAGGCATCTAGCTTTGGGAAGGCTGCCTGGGCCTGACGCTGCCCTCAGGGTCTCTGGCACTTTTTGCTGCTGGCGTCGTTCTACCGTAAAGGCTTCCTGCTCGAGGTCGCGCTGTGCCCGCCGCCGGAGCAGGATGAAGAACGGCCAGGGCGAAACCTGAAGGCTGTGGCAGAACTCAATGTCCAGTTTCGTGCGAGAGACTGCTTAACCTTCAGGAATGGCCGGGGGTGCGGGGGCAGCCAGGGATAAAAAAGGGGGCGATGGGTGACGAACCCATCGCCCTCTCTGTGGGTTATTCTTAGGGTCTGAAAAGAAACAAGTTTCCCCATTGGTGTCATTGCGAGGAGCGTTTTTTGGCGACGAAGCAATCTCCTTGCTGAACAAAGGTGGGGATTGCTTCGCAAAAAGCGCTCGCAATG
>Ga0180438_10012076_pt1 | contig 10318 bp, 9 predicted proteins | sample SS_ome_12_FD_132455 | JGI IMG/M metagenome (GOLD analysis project Ga0180438, IMG submission 132455) | Hypersaline lake sediment archaeal communities from the Salton Sea, California, USA - SS_3_D_2 metaG | ecosystem: Environmental > Aquatic > Non-marine Saline and Alkaline > Hypersaline >... | reverse complement strand
TGCAGATGCAGCAGATCGGCAGAGATTAATGAAGGGTATATTTCAATCATTTTGGGCTCCCAGATGAGTTTTGAAAAAATCTATGGCACCTTCTTTTGTGAGCGTGCCATCGGCGATTTGTATTGCAAGATTATATAATAGGTCCTTAAAGGGAAAGGAATATAAGGGTATCTCTATCCATATTTATTTGGCGAGTTTTTTAAATACATCTTCATATTTGTCCATGATTTTATCTGCAACCTCATCTAAAAGGGCCTTTCTTTCTTTAGGGGAAAGTTTCTTTTTTGATGAGCGACTAACTGGACGCATGACTAAGGATCCGTCTTCTATGCTGAGCTCAAGGAGGGTGTCCTCTTCAATATTCAATAGCTTTAATATTGGCTTATCTATCACAAGAGCAAGGCTGTTGCCATGTTTGGTGAGTTTTTTGTTCATTTTACGTCCTTATAATGTATATACAAAATGATAACTGAATTGGTTTGGCCATGTCAATAAAAACAAAAATCACTCTTTTTTTTATATTGATATATCCGCTCCTGGTCGGCCTATGTGGCCTTGTTTTTATCATAAGATTTGTTAGGATGAATAATGAATATATGTTCATTCTATTAAATGAGAGGTCTCATGTTCAAATATCTTCTTTCTTTCTTGATGAGCGGTCTTTTTTTATTTCAATCTGCATATGCCGGTGATTTATTGCCATATATTGATTTTGCTGATCAGGAGCTATATCAAGAGCTGATAGATATGCTTGCCGAAACTTCACAGCAAGAGATTGCGCAACAACAGCAAGAGCTCAAGGCATTGCAAGCGCAAGTGAATGCATGCACATCAATTGAAGCAGCACAAGGTGGCCAACTAATGGAGCTGCACCATGGCTATTGTTGGCGTCTATTGTTCACCGATGCTGCGGTGCAGGCATGTGCCAAAGAGCATGGTGCTGTCTTATTATCGCAAGGTGAGCAGGCGATCACACATGCATGTGAGCAAGCGTTTGCACACGCTGAAAAAGAGGGGCAAGAGCAGCTTTCTGTTGCGATGTGGGATGCGATTTGTCGCATCGTTACTCATTACGCAGTGGATAACACCTATATTACTGATGCACCGTCTGAAGAGCTCGCTTCATGTGCACAGTGGTTTATTCTAAGTGCTGCAACTATAACCCTGGGGTTTGAACAGAGTGTATGTCCATGTTTGAGCTGTGCATTTCCATGCTTGCTTTCAGTATCTTATCTTTCTCGTCCAGCAATGATTGAAGGGCTTGAGCGTGCAACGCAGTGGCTTGAAGCGCGTGGAGAGTATACACTTGCCTATCAGCAGATGTTTGCTACACTCAAAGCAGCGTTAAAAGCCTAAATAATAGTTATTTTTCAGGAGTTGTATGCAGAACACATCACCGATTATTACTTCAGTGCACATGGTTATTCTTATGCAGCCAGACCTGCAAAAGGCGGTTGATTTTTATCAGCGTCTTGGCGGGCACTTAGTATTTCAGCTGAAAGATAAATGGGCTGAATTTCGCATAGGGTCAGTTAAGTTAGGTCTTTGTCCTACGAGCCAGTCAATGGAAGGGCATCGCACGGGGATTGTGCTTGGGGTGGAAGATGTGCATAAAGCCTATAACGAACTTAAAGATACAGTACACTTCTTTGGTGAGCCAAAAGAAGCAGTGCATGGCATCATGGTAAGTTTTGCAGATCCTGCAGGCAATATTCTGGATATGTATCAACCAACGCCAGAAAAAGTGGCCGAAATGGTCAAAAAGACCGCAGCAACAGCTGACCAAGAACTCGCAGAGGGCGGTGCTAAAAGCAAAGGCTGTGCGAAGAGCACGGACTGTTGCCAAGCTTAGGGCATCTGGTCTTTTTGGCTGGAATGCGTATACTATAAGGAGTATGGCTCGTGGCAACGAGCCTGTTCATGCAGACTGTCTGTTGTGTCATTGCAGGTAGAAAAATCTTAGTGTATATCTATAAGAAAAGCTGCGTTGATTTATTATAGATAGTATCTTATAATAAGTTCTGTAAAGGGCCTTTGGCTCTATAAAAAAATAACAAGAAAGTTTAGTATCATACAGGAGTAGCTACTATGTTTGAGAACTTAAAACCCCTAGGGGATCGTCTGTTGGTCAAACGTATTGATCAAGAAGAAAAGACTGCTGGCGGTATCATTATCCCAGATGCGGCAAAAGAGAAAGCGCAAACTGGTTCTGTCTTGGCGGTGGGTCCTGGACGTAAAGATGCGCAAGGGCAGTTTGTTCCTTGTGAAGTGAAAGTTGGGGACGTTGTCTACTTTGGTAAATATGCTGGCACCGATGCGGGTAATGATCATTTGATTATTCGTGAAGAAGAAGTGCTTGGCATCGTGGAAAAAGCATAAACCTCATTAGGGAGATTCATTGTATGGCTTCAAAGAAAATTTTATTTGGTGGTGACGCACGCGAACGTATCAGAAAAGGGGTGGATCAGTTAGCTGATGCCGTAAAAGTAACCCTTGGGCCAAAAGGGCGCAACGTTGTTTATGAGCGTTCATTTGGTGCGCCATGCATCACTAAAGATGGTGTGACCGTTGCAAAACAAGTTGAGCTCAAAGAGCCGCTTGAAAATATGGGCGCACAAATGGTGCGTGAAGTAGCAAGCAAAACTGCTGACTTGGCTGGTGATGGCACGACGACGGCAACGGTATTGGCACAAGCTATTTTCCGTGAAGGAAATAAGTATGTGACGGCGGGTGCAAATCCAATGGAATTAAAACGCGGTATTGATAAAGCGGTGGCAGAAGTTGTTAAAACGATTGAAGCACAAGCAAAATCAGTCAGCGACAAAAAAGAGATCGAACAGATTGCAACTATTTCTGCAAACTCAGATGCTACTATCGGTCGCCAAATTGCTGAAGCAATGGAGCGTGTTGGGCAAGATGGCGTGATTACCGTTGAAGAAGCAAAAGGTATGAGCGACGAGCTTGATGTGGTTGAAGGTATGCAGTTTGATCGTGGCTATCTTTCACCATATTTCATCACTAATGCTGAAAAGATGGAAGCGGTGATGGATAATGCGCTGGTACTTATCTTTGATAAAAAAATTAGCAACATGAAGAGCCTTTTGCCAATCTTAGAGCAAGCGGCAAAATCAGGTCGTGGCCTTGTGATCATTGCTGAAGATGTTGAAGGTGAAGCACTTGCAACGTTGGTAGTGAATCGTATTCGTGGCACCATTAATGTTGCTGCAGTGAAAGCGCCTGGTTTTGGTGATCGTCGCAAAGCAATGCTTGAAGATATCGCTGTGTTGACTGGTGGTGAATTAATCAGTGAAGACAAAGGCTTGAAGCTTGAAAATGTGACGATGCATAGCCTTGGCTCTGCAAAGCGCATTGTGATCACAAAAGATGACACAACGATCATCGAAGGTGCTGGTAGCAAAGAAAATATTGATGGCCGCGTAGCACAACTTCGTATGCAGATTGCAAACACCACGTCTGATTACGACAAAGAAAAACTGCACGAGCGCTTGGCAAAACTAGCCGGCGGTGTGGCAGTGATCAAAGTTGGTGCGGCAACTGAAACAGAAATGAAAGAAAAGAAAGATCGCATTGAAGATGCATTGAGCGCAACACGTGCAGCAGTACAAGAAGGTATCGTTGCTGGTGGTGGTGTGGCATTGCTTCGTGCACAACATGCAGTTGATGCATTGGTGCTCGAAGGTGATGAAGCACTTGGCGTGCAAATTATTAGCAAGGCAATTGAAGAGCCATTGCGTATTATTTCTTCCAATGCTGGCTTTGATGCTTCTGTAGTGGTAAACAAAGTGCGTGAGGCAACGGGCAACCAAGGCTTTAACGCAAAAGATGGCACCTATGTTGATATGGTCAAAGAGGGTATTATTGACCCTGCTAAAGTGACCCGTTCAGCAATTCAAAATGCGGCATCTATTTCTGGTTTATTGCTCACAACTGAAGCGTCGATTCATGAAATACCAGAAGAGAAAAAAGAAGCTGCGGCTCCTGCGCCAGGTGGTATGGGTGGCATGGGCGGTATGCCAGGTATGTATTAATAGCGACATATAGCACACACGTTATTTTAAAAAGGCTCGGTTCTTACCGGGCCTTTTTTTGTGCGAGTTCATTTGTGAGCCGCTCTTCCGTTTCTTTTAATCGTTTAAAGAGGCGTGCAAGAGAGGCGGGCCCCAGCGGGCTGTTATCAATCTGTTCAATGCAGGCAGTAATGTGATGCATGCCAGAGGGAATAGAGAGTGCACGCAAAAGGTCGGGTAATTCGGGATGTCCAAGGGGATTTTCTGCATAGATGGAATAGAGTTGCGCAGTCACGCGTTTCAGATGTTGCACCGCTCGGGGCGTCTCAGATGCTTGTGTAGTCTGCAGTTGAGATCGATACGGTTCATACTTGGTCAGATCTAAAAGAAGCTGTGCCGCTTTCACAAAGAGCTCTGTTGGTGCGATCTGGTCCTGTGTTTTATACCGATCAAGCTTTTCAATAAGGCCGGTGATCTGTTGCCATGTTGCATCAAGTTGTTGTTGTTGATCGCGCCTGCTTTCCATTTTTATAACAGCTGCTTGCATAGCAACGTCACCAGCATCGCGTATATAGGTAAGAAGAAGATCTAGTTCTTGTTCAGTAAAATCTTGCTGCTTTTGGTAACGTGTATAGAGTCGTTGCACATATCTTTCAAAAAGAGGAGTATAGTGTTTATCCTTTTTTTTAGTTGTCTCTTGCAGTAGTAATAGAAGCTTGCCTGTCCATAACAGATCATGCTTTTCTTTTTGCACATCGGTGTAGTCTGTTTCAAGGAGATCGGTAATCATCATTTTTGTTTCATTCATATAGGTGTCGTGACGATGACGCACCCAAGGTCTATAGGCTGCATGCAAATGTGCGCTGAGATTGTAGAGTTTTTCATCGCGATTAGGCCAGATGGCTGCTTTTATTTGTTCAGCGCATAAAGCTGCTTTGAGTTGGATGTATCGTTGTTCTGGATCTTTCAGGTTGATAGTATGATCACTTGAAGAGGCCGCTTGTGTTTGCGGCGTCGGTTCATCTGCTTGTGCAAAGATGTGCCATAAAGGGACGAGATACTGTGCGCCAATTTCTGCCCTTTGCTCTTTTATTTGTTTTTTTTCTTTTTTCTTTCTAGGTAACGGTTGAGAAAAAAAAGGTGCAATGGTTTTTTGCAATGTATCAATTAGGGTAATGGGGCATGATAAACGTTCTTGCCATGCATGTGTGATCATTTGCCATTCATCATGATGGTCATCTACGATGTTGTGTTCTTCAATGCACGCAATTAATTGTTGTGCGCAGTGTTGTATATTAATGCGATCAAGGATGTCGTTGTAGGCGTGCGTATGCAGGTGCTCAAGATCACATAGTATATCGCTAAAAAGCTGGATATATTCAGCTTTGAGTGGTGCTGAATGTTGCACAGTAGCTGTTTTAAATTGTTTTTTTCCGGTAGCCAAAAGCTGTTCTGCATTGCAAATGAAATTAGCAACCATGAATGGCTTGCGCTGTAGATGGGCGGCAGTTTCAAAGGTGGGATCATTTGAAGGTGCTTCTTGCTGTTTTTGCACAAGACGATACAAAGCACCAATATATAATCGTATGCGCTGTTTGTTGAGTGGCTCATCTGTTGTTTGATGTAGATAGCATAAGGCATGCATGCTATCGATGCATTCAGTTATATAGGTGGTGCGGCCATGCTCAGTCAGCTGCTGTTCTCCTGTAAGCGCCTCCTTGCATAATAAGTGGGTGTCATAAGATGCTCTCAGGATATCTCGTGTGTTGGGCATCTCTTTTTTGGTCTGCCAAAACATCAGGAGCTCTCGCCAAGGGGTGATGATAAACATATGTTTGTTGAGCATATCCACATTGAGTTCAGTTAGATGGGCAAGCGTTTGTTGTGCTTGTTGGCAGGTGCTGAGTGTAGGCATTGGTGCACCATCTGCTTTTTGATAGGCATGGCGAAAAAAGGCAAGTGCGTTAAAATAGAGGCTATGCACAATGTCTGATGAAACAGATAAGGGTCCTTGCTTTTTTTGGTGCTGTTGTAAACAAGTATTAACGTGCAATCTAAGCGGTGAGGGTGTGCGTTTTTCTATGCCTTTTTGTTTGCTCTTGTCTACTATAAACGGGCGTAGTTGATCAGCCTTTTGAAGGCAGCTTTTACCTGCTGCAATCAATGTACTTACCTGTTGATCTGCAGCGCATAAAAGAAGGGGTGTGCAGACTGTCCAGAGCAATTGTTTCATGCCGCATCCTTATTGCGATTGCCTCAAACGTTCCTTTTGCACTTGAGCGCTCATTTCCTTTTGTACGTTCAGCATGAGATCTTCTAATGTTGTATCCCATGCAAAAGATTCATCATGCTGTTTTATATGTGCTTCAAGTTGTTTGAGCCGTGTGACCACCTGTATTTTTTCATCTGTTGGGCAGGCTAATAGAAGGTGGCAGGCTGAATCAACAAAATGTGTGTATGCGATATGTTTTTTGTGATGAAGGTGTTTTGTATAGAGCGTTTTTATTTTTTTTCTTTTTATTTTCGTGTTACTTGAAGATGCTGCCGCTGGCATCGTTAACGATCTAGTATTTCTCAACAGATCAATACTCACATCTTTAAACGCATCAAAGAGTAATGCGATGTCTTGGTCATATGAGGGGATTTCATGCATGTGCTGTGCATATGCTAAAGCAGCTTTTTGATTAGGTGTGATAACCAGTGTTTGAATACCATGCGATTTGCTCAGTTGTCTCACCCATCCATGAACAGTAATCATATCTTTTTGTAATTGCTCTTGTTGATGAGTTGGAGCATCCTTTAAAAGTGTTTGCTCCAATGTGAGCAAGAACAGTAACTCCTCAATTAATGCAATTTCATGTTGATGGTCTTTGGGTATTTTTTTTTGTTTTGATGAGTGTAGTCGTTGTAGGATGCGTGGGCTAGAGCGGGGTGATGAAGAGCTGTTTTTTTGCGGGCTTGTATTTTCCATTTGTAGATGAAAAGTGTGCATCAGGTTTTGTGCATCTTCAAATGAACATGATGGGCTTTCTTTTGCTGTGGGATGAGCAAGATGAGCAGCTCGTTCAAGGAGTGCCTTCTCTTTTTGATCAAATAAGGCAATACAGTCTGCAGAGAGTGTTAGAGCTTGTTGTTGCATGTGCTTCAGGCTGTGATTACATGGGAGCAATGACTCTTTGTGCTTTTTTTTTACCGATTGTCTGATCTGCACTAATTCAGGTTCTTCTTTCTGATAATTTCTCTTTCGCACCTGTGCCAGTCGTTTTTTTAACGCATCATCTTCATGTATTTCTTTTATTTTGTGCAGATGCCGTTCAATGCTGCCGGTAGAGGCAGCTGTTCTCATTTTGCGTGCAGCTATTAGCTCCGCTGTGGTCTCTTTGGCCAGCGGACTTGGTGTGCGGGTGTTTGCTGCTCTTGGGCTGGTGGAATGAGGGCGTATCGGCAGGCTTTCTTCTGGTATTGCTTTAAAGAGCACCTGGGGCTTGCGTACGTCGCGCGTTTCCTGCCATATTTTGCTCCGCCGTGCCGTTAATTCAGGCGACCCATTGGTGAGTGATGAAGGTTCTGGTGAGTGATTACCATCGCCTGGTGCAAAGGTGTCAAGTCGCTTCATCCATGCAGAGGTTTCATTTATTGCTTTTAAAATTTCTGCGCGTTGTTCTTCGTCTTTTTTGTGCAAAGAGCTAAGGTGCTGCAGGCAGAAATAACATTTTTTAAGCAGCTCTTCTTTTGGAGCCGTTTGTTCATTTTCTTCAAGATAGGCAAAAATATCATGCACAACAACGAGTTCGTTTTGGGTGAAGCTTGTCTGTTTGATAAGCGTGGTTTCTGGGCGTTGCGAACAGTAGGTAGAGCTTGCTGTCAAAAACAGTATGATGCTCATCTTTTGCATAAAATACTCCCGCTATAGAGGTAATGAGAAATTTTAGCCTAGAAAAAAGTGGGTGCAAAAACAAGGGGTTGAAAAAGAGTGTAATGAGAGGTTAGAGAATGCGATCATGAATGAGCATTTTTTGCGCTACTTGTTCAAAGAGCGGTACGGCCACTTGTGAAGCATAGAGTCGTGGATGATCGGCTTCACGCACATAAGTGACAATGATACGTTTATATGCATCTTTTTGAATAATGCCGGCACAGGTGTAGCTATTTTTGCTATCAATATACACACCATTTTCAAGCAGATTTGCAGTGCCCGTTTTGCACATGACATCATAGCCTTGCATGCGAGCGCGGCGAGCGGTTCCTTTTTGTGTGGTGCGTTTGAGTATTTCTTTTATATCATGTATGGCTTGTTCGCTATAGAGTGGTGCGCTTTGGTGCGGCGTCTGCTGCATGCATATGGTTGGTGAGGTGCAGATGCCATTGTTGGCGATGATGCCGAATGCCTGTGCTAATTGCAAGAGCGTTGCACTGATTTCATAGCCATACGAAAGAGAAATGATTGATTGTTTTGACCACGTTGCAGGAGGATTCACAAAACCGGGTAATTCGCCAGAGAGCTCTATGCCTGTTTGTGTGCCAAACCCAACGCGCCGCAGATGGTCGTAAAGAAGTGGTCCCAAACGTTGTGCCACGATTGCCGTGCCAATATTATTTGATTTTTCTATCACTTCAGAAAAGCTCAGTATATCGTGAGCACGCCAGGTATTGACGCGACGTCCATCAAGATAGGCAGTGCGTAGATTTTTGCAATCAATTGGTTCATCAATGCTGACCAGTTCTTCTTCCAGTGCGGCTAATGCGGTGAATACTTTCATCACTGAGCCGAGTTCATATTGCTCTGCAATACAATAATTCTTTATATGGGTAAGGTCGTTGGTATGCCGATTGTTTGGATCAAACGTTGGATAGTTTGCCATGACAATAATTTCACCATTTGTGGGATCCATCACCAGAACTGATCCTTGTTTTGCATTAAATTGTTGCACCGTTGCTTGCAGTTGCTCATAGGCAAGAAATTGTATGTCGGCATCAATGGTCAGACGCACCGGTTCAGGCAGTGTGATGTCTGTTTGTGGGGTTTCAAAATAAAAATAGCCTGAGCGAGCATCTTTCATGACCTTCACTTTTGTTTCTTGGGCAGAAAGGCGATCATTATATTTCTGTTCAATGCCCATAATTCCCTTGTTATCAATATTGGTAATGCCAACAATGGGCGCTAAATGTGCATGTGGATAATAACGATGAGGTTCTTTTAATAAGCACATATCCTCAAGCGCTGCTTGTTCAATGAGTGCTTGTTGCTCGTCAGAGAGATTGCGTTGCACATACATAAAATGTTTGGAGCTATAACGGGGCAAGCGTTCGGCAGCTTGTGGAAAATGATCAGCAAGAAAACGGCAAAGGGTGTCTGGATCTTGCATTTTTGAAGGGCACACAAATGCAGCAATTGCCGTTTTGTTGAGCGCGAGTATATGCTTGCCGGTACGGTCGGTAATCAGTGCGCGATCAGGCTTGTGCGTAATAATGGTATGATATTGCCGTTGGCCAAGTTCTTTAAAATAATGAGTATGTCGCACCTGAAGCAAAAAAAGATTAATAATAATGGCAATGTAGGCGCAGCAAAATATAAAAAAGATACTCGAAACACGAATGCTTTGCTGATTATGCATGAGCATCAAGCTTTTTAATTTGTTTCAAATCCAATGGCTGCATTTTCAGATGCCGTTGTGCATACGCTTTGACCGTGTTGTGATGCTTAAGGTTGCAGATTTCATGCTTGAGTTGGTCGCACTTTTTTGTCATTTTTGCTAGTTTTTGCTCAAGCTTTTGTTTGCGATACATCTGCTCGGTTACCCGATTGTGTTTATCAATTTGCAAAAGAATGAATGCAATGTTTGCCAATAGCACAGTGACAATAAATGGTCTTTTTTTCATCCGCCTCGCCCTCTTTTTTATTGAGTCTAGTCAATATAAGAGGTGGAGAAAAAGGGTTTTAGGGTTTTCCTTTTATATTTCATTTTTTTAAAGGGACGAGTTGTCTGGTCTTGCTATATTTCTTTTTCTTTTCTTCAATTCAATTAAGTTTTACCAAAGGAAGGGTCTTGTCACCCCTCCTTTGGAATCCACGGACACAAACGTTTCGTTTGATCGTTACGTCGCGTCTATAACCGGCCTCACATTTGCTTATGAATAATTGCATACTCAGGGACGAAGTAAGTGCTATGGCGCTACCTATCCATCCGCCCCGACTTGTAAGGGCAAATGTGGCCTGTCCGCTGCTCCGTCTTACTATCGTGCGACGATCAGCTTCCATATCCGCTAAAGGCAGATACCTTTTATTTTTT
>Ga0180438_10012075_pt1 | contig 10319 bp, 19 predicted proteins | sample SS_ome_12_FD_132455 | JGI IMG/M metagenome (GOLD analysis project Ga0180438, IMG submission 132455) | Hypersaline lake sediment archaeal communities from the Salton Sea, California, USA - SS_3_D_2 metaG | ecosystem: Environmental > Aquatic > Non-marine Saline and Alkaline > Hypersaline >... | reverse complement strand
CTTGCAGCAGTAGATAATACCATTTACATCAATCTTTATTCTTTATCTTTATATAATTTACCATAAATTATATATACTACTGTATTCTAATTCATATTAAAATGACAGATCGACTATTGGAAACATCTGTGAGTTCTGGACATAAACATTTCTGGTCTTGGAAGAAAAGGTTTACTACGAAAAACTCCGGACACAAACACAAGATAAATAAGAATAAAAGAATAGCAATGCCGACGAGAAAAGGTTCTCATAAACATCGGTTATTGAAACAAAGGCAATATGGGAAGTAACGAAATAGAAATTGAAGATGTCGACAACATGATGTCTTCGAACCAGACCAATTCTTTCAAAGCTTTAGTCATGGAACAGTATAAAAGATGCTGCACAGAAGGAAGTAAAGAGATGACTGTCGGTGGTATGGTTACCCGTATGATAAACGGACAAAAAATCGAGATGATGATGCCAAACCAAATTCAAATATATATTAACACCGTCGAGCATCTTAGAATACTTCTGGATCCAAAGATTCAATTTCATGGTAAATATGGAAAGCTTGTTAATACCATTAACAAAAAAACAATTGCACTTAATAGAAGATTAAAGAAAGAAAAGGAAGGAATAAGAGATAAATATAATAAATTATCAGACAAAAGAGAACAAGGTGGTAGTTCTGAAAAACAAATGTACTATCAGGACTATATAGACAAGCTAGAATCATACAAAAATAAGCATGAATTCAGAAAGTATATGTTATATAAAGATTTGTTATCAATATTATCAATGTTACTCGATAAATTAAACTATTTTGAAGAAGAATCATTTTCAGCATGATAGATTATACAGAAAACACAGGAAAAGGTATAAAAAAAGAAAAACCAAAAGTATTTCTTAATTGGGCAGACAAAAGAATAAGTAGAAATCAAAATCTTATTATGATATTCAACGGGGGGACTGGATCAGGTAAATCTTGGGCAAGTCTACGCTGTGCTTGTGACTTATCAGAACATTTTAAAACCCCATTCTCAATATCGGGTAATGTTGACTTCTCTTTTGAGAGCTTACTTAAGAAAATGTATCTTCCCGAGAACAATAAGCCCGGCACAGTCTTTATACAAGAAGAAGTCGGTAGTGCAGGCAGTGGAGCAAGCTCTAGAGAGTGGCAGAGTAAGGCTAATAAGTTTTTTAACAGCTTCTTACAGACGAGTAGGCATAAGCGACAAATTTTAATAATGAATTGTCCGTCTTTCGGATACTTAGAAGCAGGAAGCCGACAACTTGTGCATTTTCAATTAGAATCTATGGGGATTAACCCGATAACAAAGCAAAGTGCATTTAAACCTTTTGCCATCCAATGCAATCGAAGGACCGGAAAGCTTTACTATAAATATTTGAGGTATAAGCATGAAGGGGGCAGAAAGCGAGTGAACATAATGAGGTTCGGTCTTCCACCGGATGATATTATAAGAGATTACGAGAATGAGAAAACAAAATTTACTGATAAGCTCAATAAGTCTATTATGGAACCTGAGAAGAAAAAAGTCCCATTAGTAAATAAGGAATACAGAAAAGAAATAGCAGATATGTATAAAGATAAAGGGTTAACTCAAAAAGAGATATCAAAAAGACTAGGAATTTCAGAAATGGCAATTAGTCATTATTATAATAGAGATAAAACTACAAATAATGCCCAAATCGCCTAGAAAAACCTATTATTGAACTAAAATAAACTAAACAATCATCCTATTCAACTTAACTTTTAAACTTTGGTGGTGATTCCCACCACACAATGTATATAGATGTATATAGTAGGTATATACATTTGTAGTAGGTATATACCTCATGGAGGACATAATATGGAGATACAATTCGATGTTAACGCAATAGTGGACCAGGTAATCTATGTATTCTGGTTAATAACCAAGACACCAATAGAGATATGGGTTGGATTACCCTGGTATGTGAGAACAATAGTAATGAGCATACTTGGAATAATAGCAGGACTATTTCTATGGGTTACATGGAAGGGAAGAGATGAATGGAGAAGGAGAATAGATTAAGAACCATTCATCAATACGTCTGTAAAGTTAAAGCTGGTCGGGTAAGACATTCCGTTAAGAACCTGAGGCATACAATTCTCTATAATAAAATTGTTAGCCTGAATAGAATAATAGTTAGCAGCTAATACCCATGCCATTGTAGCTGCAAAAAGAATGGTCATTATCCACAGCCAATTCTCTTGAAAGTAACTCGCCACTGTTACCGTCTTTATTTCTTTCTTAAAAGCTTCTACCTTATTGGGATTTAATATCGGCTCATTGTTTTTGATTCTATTGACTGTGGTAATGACCGTCTTAATGTCAGACTTAATCATATTGATAAAAGCTTTTATTGGATTCATTCTTCTTTGTCCAAAATTTTCTTTACTTCTTTTGCTATGTCCGGAATGATTTCTTTTAGACTTTCTCTGATGAAGTCTTCATTATTTTTCTTCATCATATTTTCATTCCACATCTTCTGGTTTTCTTTTAATCTTTCCTCGAATTCTTTCTTCAAAATCTTAGAATACATATTTCTCATCTTCTCTGAGAAATTACCTTTCCCCATGTCAATAATAATTTTCTCGACTTTATCTCTTAGTGCCATTTTAATCACTTCTTAGCTTTTACTTTTTTCTTTCTTCCCCAAAGTCCCTTCTTTTCTTCTGGTGGTTTTGGTGGTTCAGATGTTACCTTACGATCACCTTCGTAATCTTTTACGTCTTCTAATTCTTCTGCTGCATCTTCATCTTCAAATTCGGAATCAAGTTCGTCTTCATTATCATCAAGTTCATCATCGTCTTCTTCTTCGACTACCAAGTTATCAATCTTGTCAAGAACTTCTTCCTTTGCTTCTTCGATTCTGTTTATTAAAATTTTACCTAACTTTTTCAAATCTTCATTCATTGTGTTTTCACCTTTGTTTAATATTTTTTGAACATTACTTATCATATTTTTTTCCAAAATCTTAAATTTTATCTTCTGTAGTATAACCATTATAAATAATACCCAAAGAACCACCACATTAATTCCTATAATTACTATCCATGTTATGTCCATTTTTATTTATTCTCGAAAAAAAAGTTCATATATATTAAGATATTTTGCTTGTTCCCATGATTTTATTTTTTGATAGATTGCCCAGTATAATCTTAATGCCAGTGCTGTTAAAAGAACAGCCCATATATATTGTTTACCAATATACAGAACTATTGAGAAATATGTCGAAGCTAGTGTGGCCATGATTAGCATACCCATTATTATCATTTTGAAAGCTACCGGAGAAAATAATAAGAACTCTGGAACTTTTAATTTCCACCAATCGGCTCGCTTTCTTTCTAGGTCGTGATCGCCTGTCCAATCTTTAATTTGAGGAAAGAATACTCGTTTGTATTTATTCAAGAAATCCATTTTCTAAACAATTTTAGAATTAGCAAGTATTTAAATGTTTCCAAAAAAAAGAAAAAAAATAAAATATGTTCCTTAGGTTTGCAAAGTTTTGACTATGTCAATTATTACTTTAGTGACGATCACCAAAGCTATAATCGTGGCAAATGTTCCAAAGATAACAATAGCTGCAATCCATGCATCGATAGTTGCGTTTCTTGTTGCCGTTGTTCCATTAACACCAGCACCGGGAATAGTTGCTGTACTAACCTTAAACTGATTGAGTACAATTATTCCAAGTACAGACAAGACAGCTACACCAACGAAAGCTAGAGCTGCTAGGCCCATGTTCCGAAGTGATTCCATTTGTCCCATAGTCAGTCACCTATGCCTGCAAGGTCTTTACAATGTCAATTATAACCTTAGTTACAATTACTAATGCAATTATTGTAGCGAACGTTCCAAAGATGACGACAGCAGCGATCCAAGCATCAATAGTTGTATTGATTCCTGTTTCAGGGTTTGCCTTTTGAATCTCTTTGAACTGGTTCAGTACAATTATACCAAGCACAGACAAAATAGCTACACCAACGAACGCCAGGGCTGCTAAGCCCATATTCCGAAGTGATTCTGTTTGTCCCATAGTCAGTCACCTATGTTTGAAGGGTCTTGACGATGTCAATTATTACCTTAGTAACAATTACCAGAGCTATGATTGTTGCGAATGTCCCAAAGATGACGATTGCTGCGATCCATTGATCGATTGTAGTGTTCGCATCGGAGCTTCCTGCGACTGATTGCTTAAATTGACTTAGTACGATTATACCCAAAACGGATAGAATAGCTACACCAACGAAAGCTAGAGCTGCAAGGCCCATGTTACGAAGTGATTCTGTTTGTCCCATTTTCTAATTTGTCTCCATGCTTAAAGTCCATGCGACTTATAATAGACACATTCATGTCGGGACTATATAAACTTCTGGGTGCAAATGCCCAATGTACCCATAAATATTGACATATTTAACAGATATTACGAAAGAAATTAATAAAGGTTATAGAATGAAAAAGAAATATAATTTCGCATTAGGCTGATTATACGAAACATTAATCCTTAATAAAATACAGTATAGACCCACTTACAACTAGTAAAATCGGAAACATCCACATTTGCCAGTCGTTGATAAGGCAAGCTGTAGCTCCTCTAAAACTCATACAGTAGGCCCGATTTAGAAAAGCTACAACTGTTAGCCCGGCTGCTGTGTAAAACGTATTAGTAAGCGGTTGATCTTCAAATTCTTGCGCTACTCTGTAAACAATTATCCCAAGAATTGCTATTATTATGAACCAAAACCAACCGCCATACATTATTTGGTCTGCTGTTATAAAAAACTCGCCCGGATTTGTAATATTGACTATGTCTGTGATGTTTTTTAAACTTACAACCGATGAATTACTTATTCCGAATGACATTATAAATCACTCCTTGTTATTACTGATAAAATTACAAATCCTATATAACATACTACCATTGCTCCTATAAATACACTAAATATACCTGGAATTGAATAAAAGTTTGTTATTATTCCAATTATTGCTATTGGAAATTCAATAATACCGCCTATAGTCTGCAAAAGACCGACACCGACAGTTGCTAAAGCTCCAAGCATATCTAAGGGATTATCAGGACTAACTATTGATAAAAAACCATCGGTAATAGCATTAACTCCCTGTATTAAGTTGAGATTATTAAGCTTTTGAAATATATTTTCTCCATCTTGTAGTCCGGTTTCAGTTAAGTTATAAGCATCTTTTATTCCCAGAAAAGTGGAAAGACAAATACTTATTAAAAAACCTGCTATTATAAAAGTTGCTGCCTTATGTTTCATTGTCATTTTTTACTCACCCTCCCGATCCATGCAACCACAATCAATAATAATAATATTCCCGATATTGTTGCCCAACCGAAAGCTGTCAACCCTAAAAAGAACGCTACAAATAATCCGATTCCAATACCAAGCAACATTCCAGCCCCTTTCCCAGAAAAAACTAACATCATAGAAATAACTAGTAAAATTACACTAAAAAGACCAGTCAATCCAAAAGTCGTAGAGACTTCTTGATCTTGTATAAATTCAACAGGTGCAGTATCACACGAAACACTTAATCCACTTTGATATATTTTCCCATCAACTAAATAACTAAAACTATTTGCCGGGATTGTTCTTTCTATTGATCCTGTTGTTGAACAGTTAGTCCAAAATTCTGTATATGTTCCAAGTGCAAATCTTGAAGCTGTTAAACATCCGGTGATCGTGCTTGCATCGTTTGGGTTTGATCCCCAAGACATTAAAACCGTATTTACACCTGTCTTTGTTAGGTTGCATCGAATATTATTAAGTCCGGCTTCGGGAGAAAAATCAACCGGATCTATTTCTACTAATATTCTTCTTGTTTCTGAGGGTTCAGTTCTACATTTACCATAACTATTAAAATCTTGAAACAAAACACCATTTACAACAACGTCATAAGAATAGGGAGTATTAATAAGCTCGACGTTATCAGAAGCTCTGCCGTTTGTTATCGGCGTTGAAGAAACTTGTGTTCTGCTTCCATCACCTGAACATTGAAAAATTAATAATGTTCCATCAATAGGCTGTAAACTAGTTGTTGATACACTATAAATTATAGTCGATGAATCTGTAAGATTTATAAGAAAGAATGAGAAATTATTTACTGGATTATTGCTTGCTTTTATTGCATTACTTAAATCATAATTATTAATTCGCGTTCCATAACCTGTTTTTGATAATGTTATTTGACCTGTAACATTATAATTTAAATTTCTTTGTGTTGAATCCATGTTGGTACAGAAAGAATCAGAATAAGTATTGGTTGATGTTGCGTTTATCTTATGAACAAATCCTCCTGTAAAAGTTAAATCATAACCAATATTTACGTCGATAGGAGCATTTGTAAGTTCGTCATAGTATGTTAAGTTCAAAATTGGATTTGTAAAAGTAGAACAATTATCAATACCGAATTCATATGAAATATTTTCTATAGAAACGGTTGACAATATTGAAGTTGACGATCTAAAACTTACAGGAATGGTACAATTTGATTCAATAAGTGTACAATTTGAACAAGAACAACCATCCCTTAATATGCTATTAAATAATTGTGCATCTGTTGAAATATTAGACGATAAAAAATTTTCATTTCTATTATAAGCTATAGACTGATTAGCTTCTAATGTGAGGTTTGAAATTCTTATGTTGTAAAACTTACCGTCATAACTATTATACAACTCTTCTATCTCTGAACCGTTTAATGTTCTATTCCAGATTGATATTTCATCTATTGACCCTCTAAAACGTCGACCATAAGCATTGTTTACATTTCTTCCAAAATAATACATATTTATATCCGCATAAAAACTAGGAATTGTTCCAAGCGTTGAATTATCAAAACTTCCGTTAATATAGAGAGAAAGATTTACATTGTAAGCTCCTCCAAAATATTCATAAGTTATGCATTTATATTTCCATTCGTCGCTGTTTTCTGTATTTTTGGAAAATAGTCTTAATACTGTTCCATCTCCGACGACTGTTTCTATTTTACCGCTAGATAACATTGTTGATTGCAAGACTTTTGAACCACTTACATATCCCCAAAAATTATTATCTGTAGCAAAAGTATCAGGTTTTTTATACCATTCACACATCGTAAAATTATTGTCTGGATGAAAATTAAGTTTAGAAACATTTACGAAGGCGTTTGAAGATAATGAAACTGAATCATTATATGAATATAAACTTTTCCCTTCTTTCCCTATGAGTAAAGGTGATCCAGTAGCACGACGACTTCCGTTTTGTGTTCCGCTTTCATCCAAGACCAGAAATCCAGTAATTTCATCAAGTGGATAATACCTATGTAATCTATCGTCGTATATAGGGTCATTATCTATACTGCTATTTATTGAAAATGATATATTATTAAATAATGCATACATTGGTAAGGATAAGTTCTTAAAAATATTTACATTAGCAATAAGATTCAAATCAAAAGGATCATCTTCATTATCAAAGTTTGTTATCTGCCCGATAACACCAAAGACGGTGCTAACCAAAATTAAAAATATAATAAAGTTAGTAATTTTCTTAATCATTGGAACTGCCCCTTCTCACGTTTTGCATACAAGGCTATCGAACCAAGTATTATCATTATCAAACACAACCAATGAAGATTAGTAAGTAAAAGTATCGTCGCTGGAAAGAACCCAAGCACCGCAGTAAACACGGATTGACTAACATACGTAACGAAAATAAAATTAAAAAAGTATGCGATGAAGCACCAAAATATTCCCATGATTATAGTGACTATAAAAAATGCCCTGTTAGCTGCAAGTTTAAAATTCGTAAGCACAACTCCAATAATAAATAATATAGCGAGGATAACTATTGTATAATCGAAAGCACGAAGACCACTAAGGAACCCGTCACCAGCTTCAACAGCTTTCCCTACATAAAGCCCCGTCGTAGCAACTTGCGTTATAAAACTTGTAAGAATCAGGTAAGCAATAATATTAACAATCCCAAAAAGAAATAATACGAGAATAACAGCTATATAATTTGAACCTTGCGCCTTTTTATTATTCATTAAATTCATCTTGAAATAATTTCTCCTTATTAATTTTTTTTGCTATCACTTGGGTTATTTTAGTTATCGACGGGTTTTTTCCATGATTTGTTATACATTTAGCTTTTATCCAGTTAATAAGTTCCCTGAACTCTTTGGATGGTCTTATCTTTATCTCTTCTGTCATATCAATTTCTTTTTTGCCATTTTGCCCAGTTATCTTCGGCAAACTGTGTTTTATCGCCTATCGGAATAAATTTCGTTGTCTGCCAAAATAATGACAGTATTCCAAAAAATCCTCCAAGCGTTAAACAAATAATCGTATTAGTCCATAATAAATTAGTAATATCTCCGCCTGTTTCGTTGTACCAGACGACCCAAAGCATGATTAATATTTCAAGCAACGCTAAACCGTAAGTGATAAACTTTACTGCTCCTTGTGGTTGCTTAGCTCCGATAAAAATAAACATCCCAGCCATGAATACAAACATAATAACTATTGCTAACATATTATCCTCCCTTTGCAGCGTAACCATCCCGTCCTCTATGCTGCTGTTGTAAATATATGTTCCCGTCGGTGTAGATATATTCCAGATAAATTGACAAAAAGGAACAGATTCCTCCCAGGTTAAGTCTTGGATGAAAGTAGAGTTTGAAGTCCCATTCGTTAAATAAATAGAAACAGTCGAATCGCATCCACTGTCCGGCAAGAAAGAACTTACAACGGTACAAGGGATCTTTTTTGGGTTTTGGTCTAAACGGGAACATTCCTCGATTGCTGATACTAAAGGAAGCATCATTATAATAATCGCCAATAAGAATAGCTTCAATTGCTATCACCTTTCATTAAAAATATCAATTTATATGTTCTTTGGTGTATTGGTTTTAATAATTTTCGATTTATTGAAGTATTTTTCCTTCCAATTCTTACAACGCTGACTACAATATTTATTTTTTCTATTATGTAATTCTCCACAAACGTAGCAATGTTTCATTTTATAACTTCAATCTCATCCTTATCTTTCTTCTTAAATTTGTTAACGATCCACGAAAAACTTTCAGACAAAAAATCTTTTGCCTCTTGCGGAATTTGTTTCCATATAATCCACAGAACATAAAACCCTAGAGATATTACGATCAAGGTTTGGATTATCGACATTACGATTGGCGGTATCATTTTTTCATAGCCACCCATGTATATATCGCAAAACAGAACAACATAACAAACCAGTTATCTAAATATCGGCTAGGCATAAACCCGCTCATAATTCCATACGTTATCCAAGCAAGTCCAAACACAACTTTTAATATTTCATCTAATGTTTTCATTTTACACCATTCCCCGGATTTCATCCAGCTTTTTTTCTGTTATGTTTAAATCGTACTTACATCTTGTCAGTTCATTAGAAATATTCTCAACGTACTGCGAAGAATTCGTAATATAGCACTCGCTTAGTCTGTCATTCATATAATCCAACCGTACCGTACAAAGATTAAGTTTTGTTGTGCAACCTTCCGCATAAATTGTTTTCCCTTGCGGTTTACATTCTGGTTGATTGCAAACACAATCCGGAATTTCCGCACAATTCAAATCAGGACACGGAATAACTTCTGCGCAGCTATTATTGATGATTCTTTCGGTTGTTTGGTTCTGATAAATTACTTCTTTGGTGCTGCAACCGATCAGAAAAAGCAATGATACTACCACTACTACCCATATAAAACATAAAAAAAAAGCTTTTTTTGTTTCAAACATTGTTATTCTGTTCATTTTTTCCTCCTTTATAAATGGAACCTCTATTTCTTTGATGTATTCTTACTCGAAGGGCGGGGTATTTGGGCATCAAAATAAATTCTAATCTGCTCCATCTTCCCTTCTCTCCATTTCTTCACAATATTTACATCTATACCATTGAACAAAGGTTCCACAGCCAATTTTCTTAGGCCCACCATACTTAATCCATTTATGGAACCCTAATTTACATCTTATTTTCATTTTCGTATTATGTTTCTTTTGCGCAATCTTTAAGGGGTTTTATATTGTCAGAATGCGCAGTTTTTTTCGTAATATCTGTTAAAAAACCTCCCTTGCGCCATCAATAGCTTTCTTCGGGTTTGCGTGAAGATAAACTCCAGTCGTGTCTAATCTACTATGTCCCATCAACATCTGGATCTCATGCAGCGGTCTGCCCATTGCTGCCAGATGTGATCCGAAACCATGTCGTAATGTATGAAAGTGTATATCCTTGCCTAGTACTT
>Ga0180438_10012074_pt1 | contig 10320 bp, 11 predicted proteins | sample SS_ome_12_FD_132455 | JGI IMG/M metagenome (GOLD analysis project Ga0180438, IMG submission 132455) | Hypersaline lake sediment archaeal communities from the Salton Sea, California, USA - SS_3_D_2 metaG | ecosystem: Environmental > Aquatic > Non-marine Saline and Alkaline > Hypersaline >... | reverse complement strand
CCAACTGCCCTTCCTGCCCGGCGCCAGGGAATACGCAGACCAGTGGCTTTTCCCCGGAGGCACCTGTAACAACGAGCGGACCTTTCAGGCGCACGTCACCTTCCGGGACATCGAGGACGAGATACAGCAGTTGCTCTACACGCCCGAGACCAGCGGAGGCCTGCTCATCGCCCTGCCGCCGGCCGAGGCAGATCGCCTCGTGGCGCTCTACCAGGCGGCAGGCCAGGCGGTGTGGCGTGTGGGCCAAGTGGTCGAGGGCGAGGGGATCGAGGTGGTAGGCTAGGGAGAAGGGAGAAACCCAAAAGAGCGCGGCCGGGATACGCCGCGCTCTTTTGGGTTTGAAGTTACTCGAGCTCGGAGGGCAGGGTTTCTTCCTCGGGCTCCGAGCTGGCCTCATCCTCTGTTTCCAAGGACGGCTCGGCCTCGGTCGCGTCCTGGGCCTCCGGTGCCGGCTGTGCCGTGACCTCGGCTTCCTCCTCGATCTCGGGCAGCGGTTCTGCCTCGACCTCATCCTCCAGGTCCACGTCCGGCATCGGCTCGGGCTCGGTTTCCACCACCATCTCCGGGAGCGGGGACGGGGTGGGGGTAGCTATCCTCGGCGGCTCTGCCACCGTCTGGGGCTGCAGGGCTGCTGTCGCCTTGGCCGCCGTCTGTACCGCACCGCAGTAAGGGCAGATGTTCCAGCGCAGGTGGAGCAACCGCCCGCAGGTGGGGCAGGCCTTTTTCAGGCGGGTGTGGCAGGTGGGGCAGATCATAAAGACCTCTTCGATGCGCCGGTTGCAGCCCGGACAGGCCAGCCGTTCCTCGATGCTTTGCAGCAGGGCCTCCTCTTCCAGCGATCGCTCGTACACCTCGGTCAGGGTCTCGCGGGGGCGCAGGATCATGTAGAGGATCCATCCCGGAAGTGGGAAGAATGGCAGGAAAAGCAGGACCAGCAGCGTGGCCAGGATCTGGGCAAAGACGTCGCGGGTGCGGGCGCGGATGTCGCGGAAGGTCCAGATGACCACGGCGATCCAGACGGCGGTTATGGTTGCGCCCAACAAGGCCGCGAACATAATGACAAAGGGCTGGAGTGCGTTTAGAATGCTCTCAAAGTCCATCCTGTTGGTAGACTCCTTGTGCGGATCTCGTCTGCTCGCGGCAGGGCTTTAGGCCCCGCCGGAGCATGAATTGTAGACGCCTCGCGTCAAACCGAGGGGCATTATACCATCTTGGACGTTTTAAATCAAACTGCGCAGCTTCGCTGCCGTCTATCACCCCCACCAACTTGACGCGCCTATCGGACCATACGATCACTTTCTCGCACAGTGCCCGAATGATGTCCTGACGCTCCTGCAGTATCGACTCCTGCTGCTCTTTGGGTAGCGCCGCCAATTCCTCGGGCGTCTGGTCTATCTGTGGCAACCTGGCTTGGAGTGATGTCAGCAGTTCTGTTGCGTACTCCAGGCCGTTCTGTACCTTGGCCGCATTATCCCTCAATTCCTTGAGGCGGTCAAGTTCTCCTTGCCAGTACCGTCTGGCGTCCTCGGTCTCGTCCATCCGAGCGTCGAACTCTCGTTCTGTCATCTTCCCTCGCGCCGCCTGTCTCTGATAGAAAGCTCGCTCCTCGTCTACCTCGGTCAGTCTGCGCCGGGCGTGGGCCACATCGCCATCAACCCCATCGCCTTGCCTCTGCAGCTCCTCCTGGCGGGCAAGCACCTGCAGCCGGATGTGGTCGGGGCGCTTGATACCGTTGTCCACGATGTAGCGCCATACGTCCCAGTCCAGTGGGCGCCCGTTGAATAAGTAGGGCCTTGGATGGTCATTATCACGGGCGAACAGCTTGGCTGCAGCGCAAATGTACTGATGCCGTGGTGGGTCCACTGGATAGCGCTTTTTGGTCCCGTCTTCCAGCTCAGCGTAGGCATAGTGCACGCCCTGCGCCAGTATCTTGCCCCCACACTCCCCACATTCCACGATGCCTTGCAGCAAGTATACCCATTTCGCGTTGCGTTTGGAGGTCGTCTTGTTGCGCTTCATGCGTGCCTGGACCCGCTTGTACTGGTCTGACTCGATGATCTGCGGTATCTCTATCGTGTACTCTACGCCGTCGGCAAAGTGATAAGTCAGCCTCCCAGTGTAGCTCTCCGACCGCAGGACGTTGTAGATGACCGGCATCGACCACTCACGCTTTTGCCGGTTTGATGTGTGCTTCCCCTTCTGTACCGCTCCGCTGGCAATCAGCCTGTCGCGTATGTCCTTGACGCCCATGCCGGCATCGTACAGGTCAAAGATCTGTTGGACGACTTGCGCTTCTTCCTCGACCAGTACGATCTGACACCCGCGCCTGCCCCGCTCGCTTTTCGTTGTATACCCGAGCCGGTCATAGGTCGCCGGCCACCGCCCAGCCTGGAGTGTCGCGACTTTTCCCATCCTGACACGCTCCACCCGTCGCTTGTTTTCCTCGCGCCAAATGGTCGCCTTGATTGACAGGGTGAATCGGTCAATAGTCGCGCCCGTAGCATCAAAGACCTGTATCTTGCCTTTGCCATTGCTCTGAGCATCGCCTATGTCTAGCGCATCCTCCAGAACCACAGCTACTCGAGGATGCCGCACGAGGCGATCATCGCGCCAACAGACCAGTCCACCAAGAGCACCCATCTTGAGCAAGTCCAGCAATTCCACGAATGCGGGCCTGTCGGCTCTCTCACCCGATGGGTTGACTATCTTTCCCTTCCTAGGGTTTTGTGTCGCCTTGTAGTCCTTACAGTCAACGAACTCGCCAGCCACGCTCCAGCCGCGCCTTTCACAGAGGGCGCGCATTTCGGCAAGCTGCTGGTCGATGCTGGCCTTCTCGCCTTGTGCTTGCTCTTCGCTGGATACTCTGGCATAAAGCCCAACCTCCATGACACAAGCTCCTTCTTGTCCCTTCCACTCGCTTGTGATACAATGCGAGTTGGGCCGGGTTGGTACCCTGCCAGGTTCTTCAACCCGGCCCGCCGGTGGGCAGACGTGCAACCGTCTGCCCGCTTCCTCTAGCCCCCGCTTTCAGCGACGGGCTTGCCGCTGCGCTGAGTGCCGAGCCAGTCTGCACAAACGACCGCCAGACCTTGGCGCTCGAGTAATGCCAGCACCAGCTCACCAAGACGTGTCTCAAACAGCAACCACCGAAGAAACACTATCCTCACCCCCTTTCGTGTGAAGTCTCCAAGATTTCGACAGAGCCATTGTTCCGGCTGATGCGTCCAGCCTCCTCCAACTCCGCCAGATAGTTGTAGACGGTCTGGCGCGACACGCCTATGGCTTGGCTCACCTCTGTCACGCCAGCACCAGGATTGCCAGTATAGAAGGCCACGAGCGCCGTGATCCGGGCATCGCGCTTGGCCCTGCGAGCAGCACGGAGAGTGTCAAGTCTCGTGTCAAACTTGCCAGTGTTTGGCGTTTGACGTTTGACACTACGTGCCCTTCGTCTTTCCCTGGCTTCTGTCTTTTGCGTTCTGACTTCGGCCTCCCGTTGCTCCTGTCTGGAGATCAGCGCCAGGTTGACTGCACCGACGACGGCGAGGGCCGGGAAAATGGCCGGCGCGTAGGATGCAAGCGGAGGCCACACCTCCAGGAACACGACCAGCCCCAGAGTTGCGATGACGTAGACCCCGCCGAGAGCCACCGCGAGTGTGACAGGTGCCGAGGGATCCGACTTGCGCTTGTGGGTGTTCCAATCATAGGCCCACAATGCGGTGTGGACGGTCGCCAATCCCAGCGTTTCGATGATGGCAGCCACGACCACGGCCACGAGCAATGGTAGTTTCAGATGTACCATGGCCGACCGTGCTACAAAGTAAGCACTTGGGAATGGAGCCAACCACGGCGCAGCCTTGGCCACGATCTTGATCGTGTTCTTTTCGACGTTGTTCATTCTCTCCCTCCTGCAATACAAAACGGCCACCCGATCCCCTGACGATCGATCGGGTGGCCGTCTGATTGACGACAATGCCTGGCATGTGCTACAATAGCACTAGCCTGGCTCGCTGCCTCTCTTGGGCGTCAGCGGGTTGGGTTAGGGTCGTGTTGGTGTTCCCGCACCAGCACGGCCCGTCTTTATGCTGGGAATCTAATCCCCTTGTTCAGGTTCTTCGGGCGAATTCTCCTCAACCCAAGCCATCAGACAATGGCGAATGTACTGACTGACTGGGATGTCGACCCGCTTCGATTTCTCCCGGGCGGCTTCCAGCAGTTCTCTCGGTAGCCTTATGGATAGTCTAGCGTCTTTCCCATCAGTCATTTGACATCACTTTGTGAATCCATTGTCTATACGTCATTATACACTGACTTGTTTTGGTTGTCAAGTCCCCGAATTGACTCATTAAGAATGTTACCCAAATGGATTCGTTGACTCACGAATAAATGTTACCATGACAGATTCGTTGACTCATGAGAAAATGTTACCCAAAAGGAGCCCTCTCATGAGCCAAACGGACGGCACGTACCTCAAGCAGCTCCAAGCTCGCTACCGCAGGGCAAGCAAGAAGGAGAAGACGATCATCCTGGATGAATACGTCAAGACCACCGGCTATCATCGAAAACATGCAACCGCCGTGCTCAATGGACGGCGGGAACGAGTCAAGGGACCGATACGCCGACCAAGACGGGCCTTGTACGGTGTCGAGGAGGTCAATGTCCTGGCGACCCTGGCCGATCTATTCGACAATATCTGCTCCAAGCGACTGCGGGCGGCGCTGGATGTGGAATTGCCACGACTGTACGAGGCTGGTGTGCTGTCCATCAGCGCCACGTGCTACGAGAAACTCCTCCGGATCAGTCCGGCCACCATGGATCGTCTGCGAGCCAGGTACCGCCAGCATCGTGGACGGCAACGGGGGTTCACCAAGCCCGGAACCTTGTTGAAGGACCGCATCCCAATTCGCACCTGGGCTGACTGGACCGAAGATCGCCCCGGTTTCTGTGAAATCGACTTGGTTGATCATAGCGGCGGTCAAATCGCCCGTGGACAGGAGCACACCTGGACGCTTTGCTTCACGGACGTCAAAACGGGCTGGACGGAGTGTGTCGCCGTTCGAAACAAAGCCCAGATTCATGTGTTCGCCGCCATTCAGTGCGCCCGCCAACGACTCCCGTTCCCTCTGCTCGGCATCGACTCCGACAGTGGGGCCGAGTTCATCAACGATCAGCTCTATCGCTACTGCGTCGAAGAGAAGATCACCTTCACCCGCGGTCGGGCCGGACGAAAGAACGACAGTGCCTACGTCGAGCAGAAAAACTGGTCGGTAGTGCGTCGCGCTGTGGGCTACGGCCGCTATGATAGCCCCGAGCAACTGGAGCTCCTGAACACCCTGTACGCACGCCTCCATTTCTACATCAACTTCTTCCTGCCGGTGATGAAGCTCGAAGAGAAGGTCCGCACCGGTAGCAAAGTCAAGCGGGTCTACGACGACCCACTAACACCGTATGCCCGTGTGGTAGCCAGTGACTACATTTCGGACGAAGACAAAGCAGAACTCCGAGAAGCGTACGGCTACCTGAACCTGATCGACCTTCGACAGCGCATTGACGACCTGCAAGTGCAACTCCTGCACTCCCTCTCCTCTGCACGATGAGGTCTCCATGCTCCGGCTTCCACTGTGTCTTCGGTAACATTCTTTCGTGAGTCAACGATTGCCGTTCGGTAACATTTACCTATGAGGCAACGAATCGATTTCGGTAACATTTACTCGTGAGGCAACACGGTCCCAATATGGCATGTTCAGCCGTCAGCCGTGCCGATGCGCTATGTTGTTGGTAAGGTCCTCAGGGCTGCCTCTGAAGGCAGAAGTGCCTGGATCATAGACCAGCTAGCTTGCCCCATGCTTTCAGAAACAGCAAGACGTCAACGTCGCCGCTATCCAGTGCCTGGTGCGGGTCAATCTGACCGGCCAGAAGTGCCCGTCTGAGGGCACTCACCCGCTTGTCGCTCTCCTGGCAGCTTCGATAGGTCAGGTCGTAGCACTGGCGACAGCCGAAGTAGAGACCGCTGGGAGGGATGTACAGCTTTCGCACGCGTCGCAGGCAAGGCCGGCTGCCTACCATCAGCGGACAGGTGAGCCACCAACGATACCCACCGAAGTGAGGGCGGGTCACCTGAAGGGGAATCCGGTAGTCAGAGTCGATCTTCTCGCCGTTCCATCGCCTGGTGGTGGTATAGAACACCCGCAACCAGGGGCGATCCCGGTCCAATGTGTTCAGCTCGTAGCTGATGTTGGAGGTTTTCTCCCCGGTCGCTACATTGCGCCACGTCAGTCCACCTATCTGGTGCCGATCCCAGTCTATGAGTCCGTCACGCTTCAGCGCGGCTACATCGAGCTCCAGACATTCCTCGACCGTTGCTTTCTTGTCCCACCGGTAAAAGTTCCCGCTTCCGGGTCCACCCATCACTCACCATCCAGAAGGTTCAGCATTCGTCAATAGATTTAGGAAGAATACCCATATGTCCAGTCCTCATTCGCACGGCCATCTATTGCAGACGAGCATGCATGTTTCTCAATTCCTTTAGGAAAAAAACCTTGCCACATGGCCAAACGCGCACCTCATCAAGAATGCCAGGGATGTCGCTTTATATCCTTGACAGTCTTGGTGCTCTTGGCAAGGAAGCCAAGAACACCATGAGCATCAAGTTTGCCAAGAATATCAAGAATGCCCTGCATATGCCCCTTGCTCTTTCGCGGGTAGCGCCCAATACCACCGGTCATCTTTCCGCCTGGCCACGATGCCGAGCTTGTCCTTGGCTCGATTCATCGTGCTCCAGGATATCCCCGCACCCTGGGCTTCCCTCTCGAGGTCCGTCGACGCCATCGGCCCGTCGTCCAGCAATGCCTGCAGAAGGTTAGCCGCCCGGTCGATCTGGGTCTCCTGACGGGGCGGTTCTGGCGCATCACCGAACATGAGTCCGGTGTCATCAATCCGAAAACCGATCGGCTCAGGAAACCTGGCCAGGTTGTTCTTGATCACGGACAAGCGCCGGTCGTCGGGGTTATTCGGGTCTGGCGTGTCTATAGCCCATACCACACGCGCAGTCTGTGTGATTGCCGACGATCCTCGCAACCGATCAAGACTTACCTTGTCGGCCAGATCCAGGATGCCACGCTTTCGCAGGTGATGTGTGAGAATCACCGGCTTGGTTGTGTCCCTCGCTAGCTCTGCCAGCCAGATCGTGATCGCCGCCGTCTCGCTGCTGTTTTCGTCCCGACCGTGGGCACCGCGTAGACTGTCCACGACCACAAGCCGTACGTCTGAACGGTGAGCGATTGCCTTGATCGCAGTTCGGTGCTCCTCGTTGTCCAGACGAATCCCTTCCAGTGGATTGGCGAGCGGATGTAGAATGTCACTGGTTGGCAGCCCCCATACTTTGGCCCGCTCCAGATTGACGGCTTGGGACGCCTCCGCTTCGCACCACACCACCTTGCCCACCATACCGGCGTACTCTTCCCCGTCTGGCCAGGGGTCTCCACGTAGAAAGGTTGCCGCGATCCTGAGCAGGAGGCTGCTCTTACCCTTGCCTTCTTCGGCGGCCAGGATCAACAGAAAGGCAAGTGGCAGCCAGCCTCGCCAGGCCCAGCGAATGGGTCCAAGTAGCCTGTCCAAGTCATCCCATGTTGAGCTTTGCACGTCGGTCAGCCACTCCGCCGCTGTGGGTGCTGCACTGGCCAGGGTGATCAACTCGCGCGGGTCACCGCCATTGTCCAGCCAGGTTGAAGTGTCGCCCTTCTCGGGCAACCCTGGCAGTTCAAGCACCTGCATCGATGCGGCCATGTTGGCAAGGCTGTTGATCACCTGCTTGGCGTGCATCCGGCCAGGTTCATCGTTGTCGGGGATGATGATCACGCGACGCTCACGAAAGGCATTGCTGTAATGCTCCTCGTGAGCAGTCCAGTTGCCCGCGCCATGCGGCGAGCAAGTCGCAACAATGTCCAGGCTGGTCAGACGATCAGCATCCTTTTCGCCTTCAACGACGAACACAGGCAGGTCAGGATTTGCAGCCAGCAGTTCAGGCAACCGATAGAGCACGCGGTTGACACCGCGCAAGTTCCACACCCAGCCGCCCTTTCCATTCGGGCGTCGCTGAACGAACCTTTTCTCTGTGCCATTCTCTCTACGGATCACCTGAAACAACAGCGTGCCATGAGCGTCGCGGTAGTCATAGGCCGCCGCGAGTTCCCAGCCTTCAGCTTTGTCCTTCGCCAAGTCCCTGGCAATGCGACCCACATCGATGCCCAGGTGTTCGGCCAGATCCTTCCACCGGGTTAGCTGTCCCTTGTGCTTCCCCTGGCAGCCGCCGATCTGCCCACTGTTGGCATCGAAGTAGAAGTCCTTGCCGTCCTGACCGTGGGGAAATGGGCATTCGTAGACATGCGGCCGCTGACCGCGCTTCTTCAGATGTGTTTTGATTTCCGCCAGTGTCCGGCGCTCGAGTTCTGCCTGTTCGTCTGTCCTGGGCCATACGGCTTCTGCCATGACTCACCGACCGTCCTTGGCCCGGTAGAGCGCCTTCTTCAAGTGGCGAAGCGCCCGGCTGAACTCGCCCGCGTTGACTGTGGCCCAGCCGCCGGCCCATGCCTCGAGGTCTTTGGCGGGGGGTCTCGGAGCCAGTAGGAACTCAATGCGGTCAGGGTCATCCGCATCTGTCGACAGAAGCTGGGCACCTTTGGCAACCAGGAATGCGTAAAGGTAAAGGTCACTCGAGCGGAACCACTTGCTTTCCTCAATCCTCTTCATCTTGCATCCTCTGAGTGGTGTGATATACTAAGAGGGCACCGCCTCATCAGGGGTGGTCGCCTCCGCCGCCGGCCGGGTCAGGTCGCCAAACTCGCCCCGGTCGGCGGTTGTTTCGTTGGATCTGTTTTCAAGGATGATGCGGTAGGCTCTGTCAAGCCGGCGTCTGACCTCTGCGTCATCCCATTCCGGCGAGCGTTCTGCTGTGATGATGAACTCAGTCATGCTTGGCACCCTGCTTGTGCTGACTGTCGACTTGTCGACGATCTTCGTCTGAACCGCGTGCAGCCTCGATGATTCCATAAAGCTCACTCGCAGCATCCCTGATCAACCTGCGCACAATGAACGTCCGCGGGACCCGTTCAGCCATCGCTAGGTGCTCCAGCATTCGGCGCTCGGCTGGGCTCATCTGAACTGTGATCCTTTCTGTGAGGGTTCGCATCTCGCCTCCCTAAAAGTAGAACTGGGCCTGTGTGTCTTCACACAAGCCCAGTATACCCTGAGACAAACTGATTGGTGTCGGAAGATTAGATCGTGGCTTAGATTCCTACAGATCTACAAGGCGATGCCCAGCAGCCGTGCAGTGTTGCTGATAATCTCCCGGACACGCTCGTAGGTAAGAGCTTCGTCGTCTTCGTGTTCCCGCTCCCAGGCATTCCAGATTTCCAGGTCACCCAGCCCTAGGCATATACGCTGGTAGAGTAACCCAATGTCACGCTCCAGGTTGTCAGGGCCGCGATCGCGTTCGGGAAGACCCATCCGATCGCGCAATGGTTTCACCTCGGCCTCGAATTGCTTCTTGGCCTCTCTGAGAATGCCGCTCTTCACATCGCCCCATTTCGTGCCTGGCGAAATCTCGACCTGAAGGGTGATGGTGATGATCTCATCACCCATCCACCACGTTTCCACCGGTCGTGTGCCGGGGAGACTGACCAGATGGTGAATAAGCATTGGTCCCCACTCTGAACGCAGTCCGAATTCCTGAGTGAGTGCTTCGATCTCTTTGCAGTACCGCACAGCCTCGTCGTTTTCATTCATGTGCGGTCGCGTCTCCCAGCAACCTGTCTGATCCCACCAGCCGATGGGACAACCACTGCCGTAGCGCATTATCTCCCTCAAGTGATGCCACTTGAACTGTGGAAACTCGGCTCTGACTCTCCCGACCGCCTCTTCAAAGTCTGGGTTCTGCTCGAGGAGCCTGCACAGCAGCTCTCGGGCCTCGCTCTGCCAGTACTGCTCACGGGGCATGTCGCGCGTTACCTGCCTGTGAGTGTCTGTTGCTGCTCGGATGATCATGACCCTCTCCCCAAACGCAGAGATTGCCTGGCCAGGCGCCAGGAAGGGACGAGTACTCTCAAACATGCTCGCCGACACGCCCAGTCCGACCTGGTCGCCGCCACGGGTGCCATCAGTATCGCCTGGTGTTATTGCTACACCTCCGATTATAGCAGGGGCGTTCGGTTCTGACAAGCACCGTCTGCCGATGCCCGTCTCTCAGTGCCAACTCTTCCGTTAGGCTTTGACGGGCAGACTGATCGGCGGATATCCATCCCAGTTGCTCCCCGCCCGTTCCTCACT
>Ga0180438_10012073_pt1 | contig 10321 bp, 8 predicted proteins | sample SS_ome_12_FD_132455 | JGI IMG/M metagenome (GOLD analysis project Ga0180438, IMG submission 132455) | Hypersaline lake sediment archaeal communities from the Salton Sea, California, USA - SS_3_D_2 metaG | ecosystem: Environmental > Aquatic > Non-marine Saline and Alkaline > Hypersaline >... | reverse complement strand
GATACTCATGCATGTGAGTCTCGTGGCCACCATGGCGATCATTGACCCTTCGTTGACAGGGGGAGGACTCCTGACCCTTATTCTCGTACGGGCTGCTGTGCTGTGGGTCATCGTTGTTGCGGTAACCTTGGCCCAACGGCGGGCAGCTTGAAAGATGTGGGGGGAGGGTCCCTGACCGTTATCGCGCCTTCGCTGCGCTCCGTGCCATAACAAGCGGATGAAGCCGTTAGCTGCCTTCATTTATATCAGAGATGAGATTAGCTTTATTGGAGAGAAACGCTGAATATCTGTTGTCAATCCTGTTAATAGAGCTGGCGATATTCCTTTTTCGTGAAGTATGGGTATCGGTCCAAGTTCTGGAGAGTATATATAAACATCTGCTGGAAGGCGCTGTATTTACAGAAGGCCCTCCCATTCTGGGTGTGGAACAATATCTTCTCTTCTGCTTGTGCTCTGGTGGTTGGTTCCTGTTGGTATTTGCCTTTCTTTTGTCACGAAGATGCTATCCTCTATGGATCGTGCAGTTTTCATTTTTTCTTACGCCTATGTGGGTCGTCTTTTATGCTTTTTTAAACGAGCGCGCTGACTATGAATTTACCCCCTTACGGCACTTTCTAGTGCACCAGTTTCTGCCTTCATGGAATCTTTTTTGGGTCATCCTCTCCATTGCGGTAGCAGTATTTGGTGTCAGGCACTGCCGATTAATGAGAAACGCGGCAACCTAACAAAATGAAATCATTGAGTCTTGCCGGGTCGGCGTGCGGCTCACGCCTTCGTTAAGCGGCTCGTAGCAAAGGTGTGCCAGCCTCAGCCGAAGAGCTTGCCAAAGCAGGTTTTGCCGTTTGACTGGCCGTGTGATATACAGGAGTAATTCAATACTATGGGAATTTTCTTTTTGCTCCCCCCGGATGACAATCCGGGGGATGGGCTGGATTGTCATCCAGCCTCTGCGATGCGTTCATAACGTTCGATAGCGACGAGGCCCTCAATGGCTTTGCGACAAAGGTTCTGCAATCCAAATGGCCAGGATTGAAACTGCATCGCAAAGCACAGATTGAAGTGGCAATGGGCTTCAAGGGCAGTGAAGACGAGGCAAAGGCTGTACTAGAGGACTTGCTGCAACAGGCAGTAGACACAGTCAGTTTAAAGCGAGACCAATACGACATAGAGGTTTTCTTGGTCCAAAGTCAGATACCGCCAGCGAAAGTCTGGTGCATGGCGGCTATCAGGCGCTAATCCCGTAAGAAAAATTCACAGTGGAAAACACCCGGCTGGCGCACATCCGCCTCTAGCCCCGACCTTTTGTTTCGTCCCGAAGGTGGTGTCTGAGCCAGGGCTTTGTCTTGAGGGGTGGTTTTGCAGTCCACAGCGCCGCATAACCAGCGGTTGCAGCCGACCGCGTTATCGCGCCGCAAATCGGCGGTTCCTCGCGCTTTGTGAGTAGTCGGTGAGCGAAGGTGACTTCCACGCACCCGCGCGGCGGCTGAACCCTGGCCGTTAGCCGGGCCGACGCAACGAGAACTGGTAATTCACTTGCGTTAGCACGCATTCCGTGTTATTATGTTAGCGTGATACAATCATTCAAGAACACAGGCACTGAAGATATCTTCAACGGCAAGAATACCAAGGCTGGTCGTAGGACTTGCCCGCAATCATTGTGGCGGATCGCGGCCCGCAAGCTCGACCTGCTTGATTCCGCTGTCTCACTTGATGAACTGCGAGTACCTCCAGGGAATCGGTTGGAAGCGCTTGCTGGGGATCGCAAGGGACAGCACAGCATTCGCATCAACGACCAGTATCGCATCTGCTTTGTGTGGGCTGATACGGGACCAGATGAGGTCGAGATAACGGACTATCACTGAGACAGAATACCACAAACAGAAAGAGGACACTATGGTTCGAATACCAACACACCGGGCTCCAACACATCCGGGCGAGATGCTGCTGGAGGAATTTCTCAATCCAATGGCACTTACACAGCGGGAGTTGGCGCAAGCAATTCGCGTCCCATATCAAAGAGTCAACGAGTTAGTTAACGGACGCAGGGGGGTGACACCAAGCACAGCTCTGCGCTTGGCAAAGTACTTTGGGGTTTCGGCAGATTTTTGGATGAATCTGCAGATGCGTTGGGACTTGTATCACGCGCAGCGGAAGGAGTCCAAGTATCTGGAGAAAATCCAACCTCACACCGTCTCCGTTAGTTCCGTTGGATAAGACAAGGCCCGGCTAACACGGGTTGCAGCCGAACAGCCTGCCGAACCAGGCTTTGCCGTTTGACTGGCTGTGTGATATACAGGAGTAATTCAATACTATAGGGATTTTCTTTTTGCTCCCCCCGGATGACAATCCGGGGGATGGGCTGGATTGTCATCCAGCCCGGGCATAAATGGATAACTTAAAGGAGGAAATCGAATGAAAGTTGACACCCCTAGACTGGAACGCCTGCGCGAAAGGATGAAAGGGGCTGGCCTCGAGACGCTGGTCTGCCGGCTGCCAGAGAATGTCGTCTATATGACGGATTACTGGCCCCACCACGGGTTCTCGGTTGCTGTTCTACCCAAGGACGGTAAGCCGCTCCTCTTCCTGCCCGAGATCGAGGAAGAGTACGCTGACCCAGACTGGGCGGAGGTAACTCCCTTCGGCTGGGGCCTGCTCAAAGACGGCGACCTGTACGAGAACTATCGGCGGCTGCTGGGTCAGGCCCATGCCAGGCTGGGCTTGAAGGGAGCCAGCGTCGGTGTGGAAAAGAGCTTTGAAGTGGTGGGCCCCACCTATCGGGCGGCCGAGCCGGTCATCCCGGCCGCACCCTGGTCGGGGCTGCTCGACGACGTGTTCGCCGACGCGAATCAGGTAGACGCGACCGACCTGCTGCAGACCACGCGAGCCGTCAAGACCGATTACGAGTTGGAAAAGCTGCGCATCGCTAACGAAATCGCCGAGATGGGAATGAACGAATTTCTGGCCAAACTGGAACCTGGCATGACCGAAGCCCAGGTCGGCGCACTGGTAGAATACAAGATTCGAGCCGACGGTCCCGGCCATAGGGGGGCACGCCTGGTGCGGCCCTCGGCCGAGGTGGGCGCTGGCCCCATCGGCAGCACCAAAGGGACGTTGCTCGTTCCATCCACCACGCGCGTGGTCAATGAGGGAGACATCGTCATGGTGGAATTGGCGACTGCCGTGGATGGCTACTGGTCGGATCTGACCTACGTCTCGGTCGCCGGCAAGCCCAATGACCGGCAGCGCGAGGTGTACAACAAAGTGCTGGAGGCCCAGCAGGCGGCCGCACAGCAGATGCGGGCCGGGGCATCCTTCTCCGACCCAGACAGTGCCGCCCGCCAGGTGCTGGATGAGGCAGGACTGGGCGAATACTTTGTTCACATCACAGGCCACGGCATCGGTTTGCGCTACCACGAGTTCATTCCCTTCCTCATGCCGGGCGCGGCGGGCACCCTGGAAGCGGGGATGGTCAGCACCGTGGAGCCGGGTGTCTACATCTCAGATTTTGGTGGTATTCGCATTGAAGACAGCGTGGCCGTTGGCGCGGACGGGCCGCTCTTTCTGTCTACACCCCGCAAACCCTGGTAGCCATCTCAATCGTATGTGTCATTGCGAGGAGTCCTTCGATCCTTCGACGGGGCTCAGGACAGGCCCTTCGACGGGGCTCAGGACAGGCTCCGCTCAGGATGAACTCCGACGAAGCAATCCCTTCCGTATGAGATTGCTTCGCTTCGCTCGCAATGACAAATCTAAGGTGGTCTTGGGGCCATTCTGAACATCCACCTGAACGGTTACACTAGCTCAACCCAGGGCTAATCATCAGGCCAGTAGGAGTCCGGAGTCCCCAACTTGTTGGGGGGATGCCCTGGACAAGTCCAGGATTCCCAAAAGAAAATTCCTATAGTATTGAGTTAAGGAGGCTGAACTATGAGACTCGAAAACAAAGTGGCTATCGTCACCGGTGCAGGCAAGGGCATCGGCTGGGGAATTGCCAAGGTCTTTTCCAACGAAGGAGCCAAGGTCGTTGTCGTTGACTGGGACAAGGAGGCAGGTGAAAAGACGGCGGAGGAGATCCGCCAATCGGGCGGCGACGCCCTCTTTGTCAACTGCGACGTATCGAACGAAGAGCAGGTCAAGGCTATGGTGCAGGCAACCATAGACAAATACGGTCGGATTGACGTGCTGGTCAACAACGCTGGCGTTGGCATCTACCTGCCGGTGCTGGAGGCGACCAGCGAGGATTGGGACCATTGCCTGGCTGTTAACCTCAAGGGGGTCTTTCTCTGCTCCAAGTATGCCATCCCGCACATGCAGGCAGCGGGCAAAGGAGCCATCGTCAACATCTCTTCGGTGCACTCGCACGCTACAGTCAACGGTGTCGCGCCTTACGCCGCTTCGAAGGGCGGCATCACCGCCTTGACGCGCAACATAGCCATTGACTACGGCCCCGCCATTCGGGTGAATGCCATCGCCCCTGGCTGGGTGCTGACGCCTCTCATCCAGAGCATCTTTGACAGCTACGACGACCCTGCCGAGCAGCAACGTCTGGTCGAACAACGGCAGGTGATGAAGCGCATCGGCCGGCCGGAGGATATTGGCCATGCGGCTGCCTTCCTGGCCAGCGATGAAGCCTCGTTCATCACCGGCACCCAACTCTTTGTGGACGGCGGCCTGACAGCTCAGCTCGAAAGCTGGTAGGCAGATTTTGACCGGACTGTGAAAAGGAGGTGATGCTCGATTTGTAAAAGACGATCCTAACTGGCCTGAATGGTCAGGTCAGCAAATCTACTAGCGTGAACGATTAAAAGGAGGAAGATTTAGATGAAATATCTACTTTCCCTGTTGATTGTGCTTTCTCTGCTCTTGGTTGCTGCCCAGTGCGGCCCAGCCCCCACAGAGGCGCCCAAGGAGGAGGCCCCGGCAGAGGGAGCGGCGGCGACAGCCTATGAGGCTCCAGAACCGGCTTTCAACCCCGTGCCCCTGGAGGCCGGTGCCCAAGCCTCCTGTCAGAATCTGGCCTACAAGAAAGGCGATCCCGTCCGTATCGCTTACATGCCACCGGCCACCGAGTTTAACTACTACATAGCCATCGGTGAGGGGGTCGAGACCACGGCCGCTGAACTTGGAGTCGAAACCTTTATGCTGGCTCCGCAGAGTGGCGCCGATATTGATGGCCAGATGGGGATGATCCAGGACGTGCTCACGCAGGAAGTAGATGGCATCATCCTGTCTACCCACGACGAGTTCGCCGCCGCGCCTTTGGTGAAACAGGCGGTTGACAAAGGTATCGCAGTGGTCATTGTCAACTCGGACATCCCGAATTTCCCAACTGCGGTACACGGCGTGGTCGGCTACAGCCAGCGGAGGGGTACCTACAAGGCCGGCATGTACGCAGTCGGAATGTTCCAGGGCAAGGCCAAGGTCGGCGTTCTGGAAGGGCTGCCTGGCTATCACTCCACCGAGCGCATTGGCGGCTATCTCGATGCCCTCGCCGCTTTCCCTGAGATGGAAGTCGTAGCCACCCTGCCGACCGCCTGGAACGTGGAAACCGGCAACACGGCCATGATGGACATGCTCCAGGCGCACCCGGAGATCGAGGTCGTGGTCACCGCTAACGACTATATCTCTATCGGCGCGGCCAGAGCGGCTGAGGCTCTTGGCCGCACCGATGTAGCCAACTTTGGCAACGACGGCGACACCACCGGGCTGGAAGACATCGCTGCCGGACGATGGACGGCAACGGTCAACACCACTCCCTTCGTCATGGGCAAAGTCGTGCTACAGGTCACGATGGATTGCCTCAACGGTGTTTACCCTGGTGGCTGGACAGAGACACCTACTGTGATCGTGGACCAGACGAACGTTCTGGAGTACCTCTGCCACCCCGAGAACCTGTACCCAGCACCGTCGCAAGAGTACGCGTGCCCATAACAGTAATGAGATTCAGGTAATATCAATGGACAGCCCCGGCCACAGTCGTTTGGCTGTGGCCGGGGCCAACCTGGGCCAGATGAAAACGGTGAGATTATGAACGAACAACGACCTCCCCTCTGGGAGGTGCGTGGCATATACAAAGCGTTTCCCGGCGTTCAGGCGCTGGACGATGTCTCCTTGGCTCTGGTTTCCAGCCAGGTTCACGCCTTGGTGGGCGAGAACGGGAGTGGCAAATCTACCCTGGCCAAGTGTCTGGCCGGCGCTCACCAGCCAGACGCAGGCCAGATGCTGTTGAACGGTGGGCCCATCACCCTGAATCATCCCATCGAAGCCAGGGAAAACGGCGTGGCAACGATCTACCAGGAATTCTCGCTCGTTCCCACGCTCACTGTTGCCGAGAACATTTTCCTGGGACGTCCACCGCGAAAGCCCAGGGCTCGCATCATTGACTGGGATACCATGCAGCGGCAAACCGTCGAAACGTTGGAGCAACTGGACATCTACATTGATCCCGGTGTGGCGGTGAGAGACCTGTCGGTGGCCGAGCAGCAACTGGTCGAGATCGCCAAAGCCATCTCCCTGGAATCCAGCCTGCTCATCATGGACGAGCCAACCGCCGCGTTGGGCCTGTCCGAAACACAACGGTTGCTGGAACTCATCAGGCGACTGGCAGTCCAGGGCAAGGCCATCCTCTACATTTCCCACCGGCTGGACGAGGTCTTTGAAGTAGCCGACGTGGTTACAGTTCTCAAGGATGGCCGCCTGGTGGCAACCCGCCCCGTCTCAGAACTCGGGATGAACGACGTGATACGCATGATGGTCGGCGTGGATATTGAACAGCACTACCCCAAGGTCCCTAACACCCAGCCAGTTCCCTGCCTGGAGGTTGAAAACCTGGCGACGGAAAATGGTGTTAACGGCGTCAGCTTTACCATCAATGTCGGCGAGGTCTTTGCGTTGGGGGGGATGGTCGGCTCTGGCCGGACAGAAATCGCGCGGGCGCTCTTTGGCCTCAACCAGCGTACGAGTGGGACGGTCCGTCTGTACGGCCGGCCTGTCAACTTTTCATCTCCGGCTGAAGCGATTGCGGCTGGTGTGGGCCTGGTACCGGAGAACAGGAAAGCGGATGGCCTGTTCTTTAATTTCCAGGGCCCCCCGAACATCACCATCTCGCGGCTGGCCGAATTGCTCACCGGGTTCTTTTTGAATTTGGGACGCGAACAACGCTATGGCCGCGACTATGTCGAGAAGCTCAACATCACTCCAACGGCGTTGGAGAGATCAGTACAATTCCTCTCCGGCGGCAACCAACAAAAAGTGGTCATCGCCCGCTGGCTCTTCTCCCAGGCGAGGTTGCTGATTCTTGACGAACCGACGCAGGGCCTCGACATCGGGGCCAAGTTCGAGGTGTATAAAGTCATCAATGAGCTGACCGCACAGGGTATCAGCATTCTGTTCATCAGCTCCGATTATCCTGAATTGCTGGCGATGAGTGACCGGGTGGCTGTGGTGCGCGATGGACGCATCCTGCATATTGCAGAAGCCCACCGGCTGAGCGAATATCAGCTCATGGTGATCGCATCGGGGGCAGATCCGGGCGATCTCGCGCGGGAGAGCCTCGATCTGCGCAGGCGGGCACTTCCCCATCTTCGTGCCCTGCGCGACCGTCTGAAACTGACGACGCACCTGGCCGTCTTGGACGAGCAGGAGATGCAGGTTTTTTACCTGGACAAACTGGAGGGTGAGCAGATGGTCGAGATGACGTCCAGAACGGGTGCGACCGCGCCCTTGACTTGTACCGGGCTGGGAAAAGTCCTGTTGGCGTTTGAGCCGTCCGAACGAGTCGAGGCCTGGGTGAAGGAGCACGGACTTGTCCGTTACACAGATGCGACGATCACCGACCCAGATGCCTTCATAGCCGAACTGGCCAGTATCCGCCAGTTGGGATTCAGCCTGGACCGTGAGGAACACGAAAAGGGCGTCCGCTGCATCGCAGCGCCGATCTACGACGCCAGCGGCAACGTGATTGCCGCTATTAGCGTCTCTGGGCCATCCGACCGGATGCCGACCGACCTGGCTCAAAGCCCGATGCGCAAAGAGGTCGTGGACACAGCGATAGCTATTTCGCACGCTTTGGGCTATCGCAGATAAATCAGGGGAACCCTATCGCCAGGAGGTAAGGATCAACAATATGGAAAATATCAGCAAGTTCTTGCGTTCAGCCATGGTGGGACCATTGGCCGCTTTGCTTCTCGCCGCCCTTGCTGTCAGTTTGAGTACGGATCGTTTCTTGCAGACTCAGAACCTTATGAATGTTTCGTTGCAGGTCAGCAGCGTCGCCATTATGGCCATTGGATCGACGATGGTTATCCTGACAGGAGGGATTGACCTCTCCCCCGGATCCGCTGTGGCTTTCATCACCTGCATGCTCGCCATCCTGGTGAAACTCAACGGCTTACCGGTTGTAGTGGGAATTCTGCTCGTCCTGTTGCTGGGAGCTGTCCTGGGGTTCGTCAACGGTATCTTGAGCACGTATGGACGGATCCCCTCCTTCGTTGTCACTCTGGCTACCATGAGTGCTTATCGTGGCTTGGCTTTTCTTGTTACCGAAGGCACCCCGATTTTCTATGTGTCACCGTATCTTGAGCCTGTATTTTACGGGAGATTCCTCGGTGTGCCCCTGCCATTCTATTACGTTCTGATCTTTTACCTGATCGCCGTGGTATTTCTACGCTACACGGTCAGCGGTCGAGCGATCTACGCTATTGGGGGGAATGAGTCGGCGGCGCGTCTATCAGGCATCCAGGTTCACCGGGTGCGGCTCTTGGCATTTATCCTGGCCGGTCTGATGGCTGGCGTGGCGGGGGTGCTGATGGCCGCCCGCCTGAACTCTGGATCGCCTAATTATGGAGTGGGCATGGAGCTTCAGGCCATCGCGGCGGTCGTCATTGGTGGCGCCAGTCTGACAGGAGGCTATGGAAACATTATCTCCACTCTGTTTGGAGCCTTAACCGTCGCCGTGGTGCAGAACGGCCTGAACCTGAATGCCGTGCCAACGGCCTGGCAGAACATCACTTTGGGTGCCATCATTGCCATGGCTGTCCTTGTGGATATGTGGCGGGTGGAAATTGGGCGTGGGATCAGACGGGCCTTTGGCCTGCTGCGAGGTTCACGCCCAAGTGAATCGCAAGAAACAACAACGTCACTTTAGTGCTAAACCAGACAGTATTACACTTACCAGAAAGGAGGCTAATTCAGAGATGTACATGCATGGGAGAAAAGAGGGCTGCCGTCTCTCGCTGGACTATACCTATAAAGGTATGCGTATCGCCTATCTGGAAAACGAGGTCTTGAGTGTAGGTGTCTTGCTTGACAAAGGTGCAGACGTGTTTGAATTCACCTACAAACCCCGTGACCTCGACTTTATGTGGCAATCACCTATCCCTATGCAACGTCCCTTCGTCGCTACCAGCGCCTTGCCCGAAGGAGCCTTCCACGACTACTATTACGGCGGCTGGCAGGAGGTACTTCCATCGGCGGGGTGGGCCTCGGAACCTTACATGGGGACCTATCAGGGCCTGCACGGCGAAGCCTCGCTCCTGCCCTTTGAGGCCGGGGTGGCTGAAGATACCCCGGATCACGTTGCTTTACGCACGCGGGTACGCCTTTACCGCTCCCCGCTGACACTCGAGCGCACCATGTCGCTGAAGCGAAACATGGCCGCCCTGTTCATTCAGGAACGCCTCGTCAATGAATCGGGGGGTGAATTCGCCATTATGTGGGGGCATCATCCCGCCTTTGGAGAGCCATTCCTCGATGACAGTTGTGTGGTTCAGACACCGGCCAAGAAAGTCGAAGTGCTGGCATACCATCGCAACGGCCTGTGGGAACCCGGGGGGGACTATGATTTCCCGATGGTGAAGAATCGGCGCACCGACGAACTGCAGGACATTACCCGCGTTCTGCCCAGGGCAACCCGCTCCGTGGATGTGGTCTTTTTCAAAGAGTTGGACGAAGGTTGGTATGGCCTCACCAATCAGAATCTGGAGGTGGGCATTGGCCTGGCCTGGGACAAGGACCTGTTCAAGTACCTCTGGATGTGGCAGGTCTACGGCGGTCACGACGATTACCCGTGGTACGGCCGCACTTACAACTGTGCCCTCGAACCATTCACCAGTTATCCGCCCGCTGGCGTGAAGAACGCCGTTGACAACGGCACGGCACTGATCATGCAACCGGGTGAGGTGATCGAAACAGAGTTGGTGGCTGTAGCCTACGAAGGGGGAGGTGTCAAGCGCATCACCTGCGACGGCGTGGTTGAACAGTAAGGACCGTGGAAGGAGTAAAAGAAGAGAGGTCAGTGCTGATAGAAAAGCAATAGGGCCAG
>Ga0180438_10012070_pt1 | contig 10327 bp, 15 predicted proteins | sample SS_ome_12_FD_132455 | JGI IMG/M metagenome (GOLD analysis project Ga0180438, IMG submission 132455) | Hypersaline lake sediment archaeal communities from the Salton Sea, California, USA - SS_3_D_2 metaG | ecosystem: Environmental > Aquatic > Non-marine Saline and Alkaline > Hypersaline >... | reverse complement strand
TCTCAGACGGAAGACAGCTTTAAAAACCCTTCGTAGATTAATAAAGTCCACGGCGCTAGTCTCGTCTGAGGCGAGCCGGTGGTTCTTATGAAAAAAGCTAACATAAAGGATATTAGCAAGAGAAAGGGCAATAGTTTCCTTCTCTCATTAGTGGAAACACTAAACAAGGAGAAGAAGCCCATATGGAAAAGTGTAGCATACGAACTGTCAAGACCCAGAAGAAAGAAGGTCGAGGTCAATGTCAGCAAGATAGACGTATATACTAAAGAGGGCGCCTCAGTAGTTATCCCCGGAAAGGTTCTGGGAGCAGGGAAGCTTTCAAAGAAGGTTCTTGTGGCGGCATTCTCATTCAGCGACAGTGCAAAAGCAGCGATTGAATCAGCAGGAGGAAAGGCGATGTCCATAGAGGCGTTGCTTAAATCAAACCCGACCGGTAGGGAGGTCATGATCATCAAATAGGTGTTATTTATGATAGTTATAGACGGAACGGATTATATTTTCGGAAGGCTTGCAAGCAAAATAGCCAAAAAAGCACTCGAAGGAGAGGAGATCCATCTCATAAATGCCGAGAAGATTGTTATAAAGGGAGACCCGCAGGTACTTTCACACAAATACCTTGAAAGGAGAAGGTACAAGAACAAGGCAAACCCTGAAAACTCTCCGAAATGGCCGAAAGTGCCGCATATGCTTGTAAAAAGAATGATAAGGGGCATGCTCCCCTGGAGAACGGCAAGAGGAAAAGAGGCATACAGGAGAATACTGGTTTATACGGAGAATCCGAAGAAGCTTACTGCAACGGACTTCGAATCAGAGAAGTATGACGGTATTGCAAGGCACATGACCATTAGCGGGTTGTGCAAGAAATTAGGTTATCAAGGGTGATTCTCATGGCAGGAAAAAGAAAAACCAAGAAAAAAGCAAAAAAGAAATCCGATGCGGTAATCGCAAGGGGAAAGAGGAAAACAAGCATTGCAAGGGCGACAATAAAATCAGGAAGCGGGAAAGTCCGAGTCAACAGCAAGCTTGTAGACAGCTTTAACAATCCCTACGTCAGGGGAATAATAATCGAGCCTTTGGGATATGTTGGTCCCGAAGCAAACAATATTGATGTTTCAGTGAACGTTTCAGGAGGGGGAACAATGGGCCAGGCACAGGCGGTAAGAACGGCGATTGCAAAAGCACTTGTCGAATACTTCCCGAAGCTTGACCTCAAGAAGAAGTTCCTTGAAATCGACCGTTCGCTGGTAATCGAGGACCCGAGAAGGGTTGAATCGAAGAAGTACAGGGGACCGAAGGCAAGAGCCAGGTTCCAGAAATCGTACAGGTGATATGATGGAATTTCCGGTAAGATGTTTCACATGTGGTTCTGTAATAGGCCATCTATACCAGGACTACAAGAAACTTGCTGCTGAAAAAACGGCAGAAGTGGCCATGGATGAACTCGGAGTGCACAGATACTGCTGCAGGAGAATGTTTGTGTCACACGTGGATATAGTAGATACCATCATAAGGTATCCCAGGGCTTAGGTGATCATAGGGGGCCGTAAGGTAACCTGGTTATCCTGCGAGCTTGGGGTGTTCGTAATCTGAGTTCAAATCTCGGCGGCCCCATTATTTAAAGAGGTAATATATATGGTTGAAAAAACGACTGGACTGCCTGTTAAACAGGATTTGTTTCTTGAAGCCGGTGTTCACATCGGCACTAGGATTAAGACTAATGACATGAAAAGATATATTTTCAAAAAGAGGGATGACGGCCTTTACATACTTGACCTGAGAAAGACCGCTGAAAAACTGATGGCGGCAGCAAAGCTGCTTGCAAAGTATGACCCTAAAGACATTCTCATAGTTGCTTCGCGTGTATACTCGAGCAATCCAGCAATGAAATTTTCAAAATTGACCGGAATACCCGTTCTTCAGGGAAGATTCGTGCCGGGAACAATGACCAATCTTGTTTCAAAACAATTCAGGGAGCCGAAACTCGTGTTCGTATGCGACCCGAAAGGTGAAAGGGAGGCAATACTTGAAAGCGCCAAAAACGGAGTGCCCGTAATTGCGCTTTGCGATACCGATAACGATACGAGATATGTTGACCTGATTATTCCCATAAACAACAAGGGAAGGCGTTCGCTTGCACTTGTATTCTACATCCTTACAAGGGAAATAATGCTTTCACAGGAGAAGATAAAATCGTATGATGACTTCCAGCACAACGTTTCCTACTTCGAGAGGCTTGAAGATGTTGAAGAAGAAAACAAAGTCGTGATAAACAAGGAAGAGGCAGAGGAAGAGAAGCCGAAGGAAGAAAAAGCGAAGGAAGCAGCAAAGGAAGAGAAACCCAAGGAAGAGAAAGCCAAGGAAGCCCCGAAGAAAGAAGAAAAACCCGAAGAGAAAAAGCCGAAACCAAAGGAAGAGGAAAAACCAAAGCCGAAGAGAAGAAGAAAGAAGAAAGTTGCAGAGAAGAAAGAACCTGAGAAAGCCGAGGCTAAAGAAACCCCTAAATCCGAAGAAAAGCCTAAGGAAGAGAAGAAGCCTGAAGCTAAAAAGGAAGAGAAACCTAAGGAAGAACCGAAGAAGGAAGCTTCTGAATCCGAAGAAAAGCCTAAGGAAGAGAAGAAAGAAGCTTCTAAGGAAGAAAAGGCAAAAGAAGAAGCAAAGGAGAAAAAGTAGCTATATTTTTTCCTCTTTTTTCAATTCGCATCTTATTTCTGTTTTTTTCTCCATTCGGGTATCTATTATTCCATCCTTATTAAATGCGTATAATGTAACTTCAAGCTGGTACATCTGCGGCGCAGTATACTGGTTTGCGAATATCCTGACTGATTTTTCTATGAATTCCTTCTTAGCCATTATTCCCACCCTTACCCTTCCCTTTCTCAGGTCATTTGTAGGGCTCAGGGATATGTTTTCAGGGGTTTTGATGTCTGCTTCGCACCAGAGGCTGTTTGCACCATGATTTTCAATCCTCATTATAATGTCTACATGGTTCTGGGAATAAGCAAAAATTACGTCTGGGTGGCTTCTTAGGGATAATTTCAACATCGATTTCACCAATTGCTTATTGAAATTAGTCTTTTAAATCATTACCGTAGAAACAATAATCATGATACCTGAATCAAAGCTCATCGAGGCAGAGGTTCTTATAAGAAAATCAAAGCTTCCGAATGATGTCCTGTTGACTAGAAAATCGACCATAAGGTGGCTTGCGCTCTCGCTCGGGCTTATCAATCCGAATGAGACGAGGACAGTGCTTATAGACCTCCTTGATGCCCTTTTTGACCTGCACTATGCCGATTCACAGCCGAGCACAAAGGACATTCTGTCAAAAATGAAGGAAAAAACAGGGGACGAGCAGAACCCCAAAGCGGTATATTACCATCTCCAGCGCTTGATGGACAGCGGAATACTTAACAGGAAAAAGGGCGTTTATTTCTTCGGTGATGGGGACGAGAAAAATCTTTCAGTTGTTTTCAGGAGCATTTATGAAACAAGAGTTAATTCAGCATTTTCAGACATAGAAAAGGCATTTTCAAGGATTTCAGAGAGGTGATTTTTTGAAACTTTCAGGTTTTTACAGGCTTTCCGTTCAGGAGCGTCTGGATGAAATAAAAAAAGCCGCAAATCTCACAGATGAAGAAGCCAAACTGCTTGCTGATACTGGCGCCTTGAAAATTGATGTTGCAGACAGGATGATTGAAAATGTAGTAGGCGGCGTGCATCTTCCCCTTGGCATCGCAACCAATTTCAAAATCAATGGAAAGGAGTATATCGTGCCTATGGCTATTGAGGAGCCTTCCGTTATAGCAGCAGCATCAAAAGCCGCAAAACTTTCTCTTCCGCAAGGATTTACTGCGGAAGCAGAAGAGCCGGTCATGATAGGGCAGATACAGCTTGTTAATGTTGAAAATGCAGTCGATTCTTTGAAAAAACTTGAGAAAAACAAAGAGAATATCATTAAGATTTGCAAAGAACAGCTGAAGAATCTTGAGAAATATGGAGGCGGATTAAAAAACATATTTTTCCGGACAATCAAGACTTCGCGTGGCGACATGGTCCTTGCTGAATTCGAAGTGGATATGCGGGATGCGATGGGTGCCAATATGATGAATACGATGCTTGAGGCTGTTGCTCCCACTGTTGCGGAATTTGCAGGCGGCGAAGTAAGACTAAGAATAATTTCCAATCTTGCAGTAAAAAGAAAGGTTAATGTAAAGGCAGTATGGAAAAAAGATGATTTGACCGGAGAGGCAATTGAAAAGATACTTGACGGTTATGAACTTGCAAAAAACGATATTTACAGATGTGCAACACACAACAAGGGAGTTATGAACGGAATTGATGGCGTTGCTCTGGCATGCGGACAGGACTGGAGGGCAATCGAAGCCGGAATGCATGCATATGCTTCTTTGGAGCGTTACAAGCCCATTACACACTATGAAAAGGACAAGGACGGTAATCTTGTCGGAATTATCGAAATGCCCCTTGCTGCCGCTACTGTAGGCGGTGCTGTAAATACCCTTGATACTGCAAAAGTATGCTTGAAAATACTCAATGTTAAGACTTCGAATGAACTTGCGATGGTTATGGCGGCGGTGGGCCTGGCAAATAATTTTGCCGCACTGTATGCACTTTCAACCGAAGGAATACAGAAAGGCCATATGAAGCTTCATGCGAGGAACATAGCCGTCATTGCAGGTGCGGAAACGACCGAAGAGATAGACAGGGTTGCGGGAGAGCTTGCAAAACAAAACAATTATAGTTCTGAATTTGCAAAGTCTGTTCTTGAAAGGATAAGGGGTTAATATGGATTTGCTGTTATATCTGCTCGTTATTGTTTTTTCCTTTGCCGTTACTTTCGGATTTTCAAAGATGATTATTCCAAGGCTGAAAAGATTTGGTTTTACAGGAAAGGATGTGAATAAACCGGATAGGCCGGAAGTTGCCGAGATGGGCGGAATAGCAATAACCACAGGATTTACTGCGGGTATTCTTCTTGCAATATTCTTTCATACATTTTTCAATGCTGAATTTGAACTTATTCCGATACTTGCAGGTTTGATAACGATACATTCATTGTCTTTTATAGGAATTGTTGATGACCTTCTTGACATTCCCCAGTACATCAAGGCATTTCTTCCGTTATTTGCAGCAATTCCCTTAATTGCATTGAGTGCTGCAGGAAGCACTGAAATGTCATTTCCTTTTATAGGCCCTGTTGATTTCGGGCTATTCTATGTTATCGTATTGGTTCCTATAGGAATAGCCGTGGCTTCCAATCTTACAAACATGCTTGCGGGATTCAATGGGATGGAAGCCGGAATGGGCGTGGTAATCTTTTTGGCTGCAAGCATCCTCGCGATTATTCATGGAAAAGCAGAGGCATTGATTCTGTTCCTTCCGTTTTTAGGAGCGTTGCTGGCATTTTTATTCTTCAACTGGTATCCTGCGAAAACATTTCCTGGTGATGTCGGCAGCCTCACAATAGGCGCTACTCTTGCAACAGGAGTTATCATCGGAAATATGGAGGCTGCAGGAGCACTTCTTCTTATTCCCTATGTAATCGATTTTTTCATTAAGATTTACAACCGGTTTCCGAGCCGTGACTGGTGGGGTGAATACAGGGATGGAAAATTATACCTGCTGGGTGGAAAAGTAAGGGGTTTTGCACAGCTTGTAATGAAAATAGCAGATGGGATAAGCGAAAGGAACCTGGTGCTTGTATTTATGGGGATTGAAGCGGTGGTTGCAATAATAGTAATACTGATTTATTCCTTATAGATTTCTTTCATTTTCAATTCTTTGTTGAGCCTTTCATAGTCGACAACCCTGCCTATATCGTACCATAATTTTTCAAATACATATGCATTGATTTTCTCCTTTTTTCCAAGCATCCTCGGGAATACATCCTTCGCAAAATCCTCTTTTTCCTTTATGTATTTGAATATTTCAGGTTCAAAAACATAGATTGCAACATTGTAAAGGTTCTCAATCAAAGGTTTTTCCTTGAATTCCGTAACGCATCCGCTGTTGTCCACTTCCGCAACTCCGTATTCGATAGGTATCTTTCCTTTCAGCAGTGCTATGGTTGCCATTTTTTTGTTTTTCTTATGATGTTCAATCATTTCTTTCATGTTTATGTTGGTTATATGGTCTCCCATGACCACAACAAAAGTCGAATCAACCCTGTCTTTCAATGGAAGAATGGACCCTGCGGTATTCATCTTCTCCGTTTCAACAGCATATTCTATATTAACGCCGAATTCGCTTCCATCACCGAAATATTCCTTTATTTTTTCATGCTGGTATCCAACTGTTATTATGTAGTCTGTAAGCCCTGCCCTTTTCAGATTCTGGATTACATAATACAATATCGGCTTTCCCTCATCTCCTATTTCCAGCATAGGTTTCGGCTTTTCATAGGTATAAGGCCTTAGCCTTGTTCCTTCTCCACCTGCCAGTATGAATGTTTTCATAGTATCACCTTAAACAAAAAATCCTATTAATCCCCCTACGATTGAGCATATAAAGTTTGTTGTTCCTTTTGTCCCAATCCCGTTTTCTTCAGCAATTCCAAGGAAAGTATCAGCTACGGAACCGATAAACCCTGCAATCCCTACAACCAATGCCTGTAGCGGGTTAAAACCGAACATGAATATGGCAGTTACTCCGATAAGCGTTGCACCAACTGCGGACGCAATAGTTCCCATAATGCTTATTGCACCGCTTTTTCCGGCAGCCGCAGGTTTCATGTCTCCCAGATACATCGGCTTTCCTTTTCCGAGAACACCAATTTCTGATGCAAATGTGTCCGATGTGATTGCGGCTATCGATGAGACAAAAGGCCCCGGCCCGAAAAATACGGAGATAATTGCAAATACCATGGGCCCCAATCCGTTGGAAAGAACATTTTCTATTCCACGCTCATGCTCATAAAGGCCCATTTTTCTTTTTACATCATGCTCGTATCTTGTAACGACCATTCCGAGAAATAAGAATATGAACATATATCCGAGGTAATCCCATCCTCCGAAAAGAACTATTATTACTCCTATTATTATTGCCGAAATTATCCCGCCTTTGTCAAGTACTTTCATAAAAACCGCTCTAAAATAAAAAAGAAAAAGGAGATTACTCCTTTGTCAGAGTTATCTCAATTGCAGAAACCTTACTTTTTGAGCCATCCTCGGATGTAAGTTCCTCAGTCGATATGCCGATGTCCTTTATTTTTGCATCAGGCATGAATCTGTTTCTTACAATCTCTGCTACATCGACAGCTCTTGAAATTAGTTTACCCCTTGCTTTCACAGCTACTTCCTTTGCACCGTTGTTGAACTGCGTTACGACAGCCAAAACGTATCCCATGGCGCCCTTCTTTCCTACAAAGACTACGTTGTCGTCTCTGCTTCCTCTCACAGGAGTTCTTGCTGCAGGCGCTTCCGTAATTTCCTCTTTTTTCTCTTCTTCGGTCATTTTTTCCACCTCTGTGTGTTGTTAGTAGTTAGTATTCTTCCCGCACCTTTGTTGTATGGTTTAAAAAGAGATATAAATGTTTCGCTCCCATTTCCTTCGCTTATTCCAGTTTGGAATAGGTGTGGGCAAACCAAGTAGAACTAGATGGTAGGAGGAAAAGTCCTAGATATAGGCGCCGTCTGTTTGAGAGCTTACTGCCTCTTCGATTGTTCCAAATGACCGCATGTTAGTACAGGGGAAACGTAACGGCATCCGGTCCATAACCCTTCGTAAGTGGAAGTATCTCACCTAAACTTGTATGTTCTATGGTTGGAACAGATTAACCGCAAGGGATCATCTGGTTATCCTTAGGATGTGCACGAATAGGTTGCTTGGGCCCTAAACCTTTTTTACCATTCCATCTTTTCGAGTTTTTTTATCTGTTCAGAATTAGTTTCCATCATCCTGTTTGCCAATTCCACCAGCTCATTCCATCTGCAGTCAACCGTATCAAGAGGGACAGACATGCTGTTCGTGCCTCTTGCTTCGATTAGGGCCATCTCCTTTGAAGAACCGATTATCCCGATGTTTTTTACCCCTGCCTTCGCAGTCTTTGCAAGGAATTTTTCAGCAGTCTTTAAATCCTTTGCTGACACCTGCAGCACAAAAGGCTCAACTGTGAACCACAAAGGAAGTTTTCCAGTATAGGATGCAGCGGCAAGCTCGACTTCTTCCAAATCAACCGGTTTATGCCACTGCCTGTAAACTTCACTATTTTTTTCTGTAATATCCCAACCCAGAAACACAATCCTTCCGAAACATGTTGAAGTAGCAACTAAGTTTTTATTCTTGTTTATCTTTTTTGCAAGAGCGATTATCCCTTTATCGATTCTCCTCTCATCCAATGCATTCTCAAAAAGTTTCAGCCTTTCACTCCTAAACTTTTTCCACATTGACTGCCTCCATGAAGTTTTTCAGTATCTTCTCACCATTTTCAGTGTGCCATACCTCTGGATGGAACTGCACCCCGAAAACAGGCAATCCAGTATGTCTCATCGCCTCAAATTTGCATGTTTCTGAATGTGCAAGGCCGATAAAGCCTTCGGGCAGTTCCTTTACTTCATCAAAATGGGATACCCACGCACGGAATTTGGCAGGCATTCCCTTCAAAATAAGGTCTTCATCATCAACAGTTATCTCGCTTACTCCATATTCAGCGCTTGAGCCTCTTGCGACTTCGGCCCTCCATATATGTGCGATGGTCTGATGGCCGTAGCATATTCCCAGCAAAGGCTTTTTCAGTTCTCCATCCTTGATCATCCTGCATACTTCTTTGCCCAATTCATACCTCTCCAGAAAAACAGAACTCGGGCCTCCTGATAAAACAATTGCTTTTGCATTCTCTATTTTTTCCCTGACAGCCGAATACTCCTCCTTGAAATTTATGATTTCGGCATTTTCTCCGAAATCACGAAAATTCCTTTTAATCAGATGCGTATACTGCGAACCGCTGTCTATTATTACAATCATCCAATCCATCCTTTCCCCTTCATTGCATCCTTTACCCTTTGTTTTGCAATTTCCAGAGCAGCTTTTCTTGTGTCTTTAACATCCATCTTCTCAGCATGCTCAAGCATAACCCTGGTATTGTTGCTTACCTTTTCCTCAACAATCTTGAACATCTCCTCAGGCTTCATTCCTTCTGTCTCGCACCATGAGCTTATAACACCGCCTGCATTTGCAACAAAATCAGGTATTACAGTAACTCCCTTCTTCATCAGTACAAGCTCCGTTTCATAGGGAATAGGCAGATTTGCAGCTTCGGATACTATTTTTGCCTTTACTTTGTCAACATTTTCCGAAATTATCACATTGGGCCTTGCCCCCGGGACGAGTATGTCAACAGGAAGCTCGAAAATATCTTTTGTTCCCAGCACTTTTCCCGTGTCATGTGCAGTTACGGTTTTCTTCTCGCTCTTAGTCTTCATCAAGGCTTCATAATCAAGGCCGTTTTCATCATAAACCGTCCCCTTGGAATCGGAAACGGCAACTACTTTCACTCCCATTTCTGTAAGGAACTTCATCGTGAAAGTTCCAACATTTCCAAAACCCTCGATTGCAGCCGTTAATGTCTTCGCGTCAAGGCCGAGATGTTCAATCGCCACTCTTATGGATACAACAACGCCGAATCCTGTGCTTCCCAGTTCATGGGGCAAACCGCCCATCTCAGAAGGCTTGCCGGTAGTTATCTTGTTGTTCTTCAGCTCATCAGCCATCTGGCCCATTTCAAGCTCGGTCATGTTCATATCGGGCCCTGCGATATACTGTTCCGGCATAAGCTCAGCAATCTTTCTTGCAAATGCACGTACAATCTCTTCTTTCTTTTCAGGAGTAATCTCTTTGTCATTTGCCTTTATCCCAGATTTCGCTCCACCAAAAGGAATATCAGCCATGGCATTCTTCCATGTCATTGCCCTTGCAAGACCCATCACTTCTTCAGTAGTAATGTCAGGCACCATTCTTATTCCGCCTTTTCCCGGGCCTCTTGCAGAATTATGTATTACGCATACTCCCTGCATTCCTGTCTTTTCATCGTATACTTCTACGATTTTCTCGAATCCGAACTCATCTTCCCTTCGCATTTTCAAGTTCCTCCTCTCTATAACTAGTTTTTTGTATTTCTTTCGTGCATTCTGCTTAAAAATATTACTGTGATTTTCCGATTATTATTCTTTATAAATACTTCCTAACTAACGAAAAATTATGCCTACCATGAGAACTCAACAAAAGCGCAGAATAGAGGCTGGCAGGAGTGGGTTTCCAGCCCATGCTCCGGAACAGCATCTTTTCATGGACAGGCTGAAAAGAAATCTTTTCG
>Ga0180438_10012069_pt1 | contig 10327 bp, 11 predicted proteins | sample SS_ome_12_FD_132455 | JGI IMG/M metagenome (GOLD analysis project Ga0180438, IMG submission 132455) | Hypersaline lake sediment archaeal communities from the Salton Sea, California, USA - SS_3_D_2 metaG | ecosystem: Environmental > Aquatic > Non-marine Saline and Alkaline > Hypersaline >... | reverse complement strand
CCTTTTATCCCGCTTAACGGGCTCGTAGCTCAGTGGCAGAGCGGTCGGCTCATAACCGATTGGTCGTAGGTTCGAATCCTGCCGAGCCCACTTATGTTGCTGGCTAAGTTAGAGGCGGATGTTGCTGCGTCACCGGGCATATTCCGCCTTTTTATTAGTTACCTATTGAATATTTAACCAGGTGGTTATAAGATTGGTCTGATTATAATCAGCGGGGGGTACAGCCTTGGCCAAGGAAGATGAACCCGGTGGGGTAGGGCAGGAACAGGGGCTGGATATTGAACATATTAAACGGCGTCTGGATATGTTAGACCAGCGTTTAGATAGTATTGATTCAATGGTTACCGCAGTTGCTGAGCGGGTAATGAACCAGCCTCTTGCCCTTAACATAACCTGCCCCCACTGCGGCAAGAATATAGAGATTACCATCCTCGGTAGTCAGAAGCCAGTGGGATAGAGCCGGGATATTAAACCCTAGAGAATAGGCAGGTATCTTTTTAGTTCGTATTCAGTTACCTGGGTGCGATATTGATCCCACTCAATTTTCTTATTCTTAATGAAGCTATCAAAGACATGGTCACCCAGGGCTTTTCTTACCAATTGGCTGTTTTCGGCGACGCAAATAGCATCCCATAAATTTATGGGCAGACTGCTTATGCCTCTTTTTTCCCTCTCCGCGTTGCTCATCTCGAAAAGGTTCTCCTCAATAGGGGCGACTGGTTCATAGTTCTTCTCAATGCCCTCCAGACCAGCAGCTAGCATCACACTCAGGGCGAGGTAGGGATTACAGGCGGGGTCGGGAACCCTAAATTCAATTCTGGTAGAGTTCTCCTTTCCCAGTTGATACTCAGGAACTCTAATCATATCTGACCTGTTTCTCCGTGCCCAGGAAAGGTATACCGGTGCTTCATAGCCAGGAACCAGTCGCTTATAAGAGTTAACCCACTGGCAGACAACAGCTGTTATTTCCGGGGCATGTCTTAGCAGTCCCGCGATATAGTGTTTGGCTATTTTGGATAGATAATACTGGTCGTTCTTATCAAAGAAAGCGTTTCTGTCACCTTTAAACAGGGACTGATGAACATGCATACCACTGCCGTTGACGCCGAAGATGGGCTTGGGCATAAAGGTAGCATAGACATTATTCTTTAATGCTACCTCTTTAACCACTAATCGGTAGGTCATAATATTATCAGCCATGGTCAGGGCGTCAGTATAACTCAGGTCTATTTCGTGCTGGCTGGTAGCCGCCTCGTGGTGACTGTATTGAACACTGATACCCAGTTGCTCCAGAGCGACTATAGTCTCCTGTCTCAGGTCACCGGCCATGTCTAAGGGGGTTAAATCAAAATAGCCCCCTTCGTCCAGAGCTTGTACCCCCTCTGCATTTTTAAGGTAGAAGTATTCCATTTCTGGACCGGTATAGAAGGTATAACCCTGAGCGGCAGCTCTCTGGAGGTTTCTCTTCAGTACATATCGGGGGTCGCCGTCGAAGGCTTGCCCGCCGGGTCTTAAAATGTCACAGAACATTCTGGCTACGGGGTGCTGGGGCTGGCTCCAGGGTAAGATTTGAAAGGTGGTAGGGTCGGGCAGAGCCAGCATATCACTCTCGTCAATCCTGGCAAATCCTTCAATAGAGGAGCCGTCAAATCCTACGCCGTCGGCCAAAGCTACTTCCAGTTCTCTGGGGGTGATGGAGAGACTCTTGAGAAAGCCCAAAATATCAGTGAACCATAGTCTTATCAATTTGATATCATTATCCTTGGTTACCTTGAGGACATGTTCTTTAGCGTTTTCCTTGGCCTCAGCCATTTTTGCACCCCCCTTGTTGATTTATTTATTGGCTATCTGATAGAATAACATCTGAATTTTAGTTTATGTCCCTTCCCTGTTTAGTTCTTTTTAGTGAGTATACACTGAGTAGCGCTAAAAATCTAGGGTTTTGCTTGAACTTGACATAAGTCAATTAGTGATGGAGGGGAAGCATGGAGATAGCTGGTAGAATCAGTCGGGCTAAGTATGACATCTTTAGGTGGAGATATGAACTTAGTGTACCGAAGAAGGTAGCCTTAGCCCTGGGTATGGCTTGCCTTATCGGTATTGTTGCTCAGATTAGAATTGTGATTCCCTGGAGTCCGGTACCAGTAACGGGGCAGACCTTTGCTGTACTACTTGCTGGTGTGCTGTTAGGGAGGTGGTGGGGAGGAATAAGTCTGGCTGTCTATGCCGGGCTTGGTGTTGCCGGAGTCCCCTGGTTTACCGGTTTAGGCAGTGGCCTGGGTTACCTTACTGGACCCACTGGCGGATACATAATTGGTTTTATCCTGGCTGCTCTTTTCTTAGGGCACCTCACCGATACCTATATCAGGTCAAGAAGCTTCCTCAGTATGCTGGCACTCATGCTCTTGGCAAACTTTGTCCTCATCTATGTTCCGGGTCTCCTCCAGCTTGGGTTATGGCTCAACCTGGTAAAGGGAGAGCCGGTAGCCTTTACTACCCTCCTTGGCATGGGGGCTATTCCCTTCGTAGCTGGCGATGTCACCAAGGCGGTTCTGGCAGCAGCTATAGCCAGGGGAGTAACACCCAAATTGGCTTACAATGGTGAGGTAGACAAAGGCAAGTGGGCAAGCTGGCGCATCCCTTGAACATGGGGAGCTACCATAACCTCGGATTTATATGCTTGACTGCGAGCAGGGCATCTTGTAGAATTATTGTTGTATTGGGGGGGGCGGTTAGCTCAGTTGGTTAGAGCACTGCGTTGACATCGCAGAGGTCACTGGTTCAAGTCCAGTATCGCCCACTGTACTGTACAGTAGGTAGAACTCCTTCTCTTTCAATAGCCTAGTTTTTAAGAAGTAGCTATCACTTCTCTTTGCATCATGGCTTCAATCTTAGGATAAGGTATTTTCACCTTTGGGAGCACAGGTTTGCCATCAAATCCTATCTGAATAGCACCGGTAGGGCAGACAAAGGCACAATCCCCACAGCCAATGCAACCCTCACTTAGTTCATAAGCATAGAAGGGAGCAGCTACTTCCCTGTAGATACCCCGGTTAGCTAGGCTTATCGCTGCCTTCCCTATTATTTCCTGACAAGCCCTGACACACAAGCCACAGAGGACGCAGTCCTGGTCTCCAAGGGCAAACCTCGGTTTATCAACCCCATATTCCTCAGCCAACTCCTGTATCCTCTTTACGTTAGGGCATCTAGCTAATAACAGCTCAATTATCCCTTTACGTAGCTTTCTTATCCTTTCCGTATCGGTCTTTACAACCAGACCCTCTTTCACCGGGTAAAGGCAAGCAACTACAAACTTAGACCTGGACCCTTCGATTACCTCGACGGTACATAACCGGCAAGCCCCGTAGGGTTTGACCTCTGGATGATAGCAAATAGCTGGGATGTTCCCAATTCCAGGCATGCGCGCCACAGCCTCTAGAATAGTCTGGCCACCCGACACTCCTATCTCCTTGTCATCCACCGTGAGGTGAACCACATTAACCCCTTCAGCGTCTTTGACCTCAACCCATCTTTCACCACTAACCCAATATCTTGCCATGGTTACCTCCTTTCACCGTTTTATTACCGCATTAAACTTACAAACGTCATAGCAGGCGCCACACTTAATACACATACCCTGGTTAATCATATGGGATTTTCCTTTCTCTCCACTGATGGCACCCGTGGGACATTCCCTTAAGCATCGGAGACACCCTTCACACCTCTCTGGATCAATAGAATACTGGATGAGTTCTCGACAAACGCCGGCGGGGCACCTCTTATCGTCAATATGAGCTATATACTCATCCCTGAAATAACGGAGGGTGGTCAGTACCGGATTGGCAGCTGTTTGCCCCAAGGCACAAAGGGAGCCATCCTTGAGAATGACAGCCAAGTCCTCCAATATATCCAGGTCTTCCCTCGCCCCCTCCCCCTGAGTGATTTTACCCAGGACTTCGCTCATCCTCCTCAATCCTTCTCGGCAGGGAACACATTTGCCACACGACTCCCCTTTGAGGAACTCAACAAAGTATTTGGCAATATCAACCATACATGTGTCCTCGTCCATTACTATCATTCCACCGGAGCCCATCATTGAGCCGAGCTTAGTTAGCTCATCGAAATCCACAGATGTATCAAGGTATTGCTCGGGGATGCAACCACCGGAGGGACCACCAGTCTGCACCGCCTTAAATTTCTTACCGTTGGGGATACCACCTCCAATGTCGTAAATCATCTCCCTCAGGGTTATCCCCATGGGCACTTCCACCAAACCGGTGTTATTTATCTTTCCCACCAGGGAGAATATCATCGTTCCCTTGCTGCCCGCAGTTCCAATCCCGGAATACCACTCAACTCCTTTGTTGATTATCAGCGGCACATTAGCCAAGGTCTTGACATTATTTAGCAGGCTGGGGTTATCCCATAGACCCTTTGCCGACATGTGGACATATTTAGCCCTTGGTTCTCCTATCTTGCCCTCAAGGGAGGCCATCAGGGCGCTGGACTCCCCACAGACGAAGGCGCCTCCTCCTTTATTTATCGTTACTGTGAAATCGAAGCCAGAGCCCAGTATGTCCTCTCCCAAAAGCCCGTAATCCATCGCCTGCTCAATCGCTATCCTGGCGTGCTTTACTGCTAAAGGATATTCATTGCGCACATAGATATAGCCCTGGTGGGAGCCTATAGCATAGGCAGCAATAATCATCCCCTCAAGGACACTGTGGGGATTACCCTCAAGAAGGCTCCTATCCTGATAAGCACCAGGGTCACCCTCATCGGCGTTACAAATCACATATTTGGTATCACTTCTGGCATCACGGCAGGATTGCCATTTCCTCCCTGTGGGAAAGCCACCACCACCCCTGCCTCGCAGACCTGACTTTCTTATATCCTTAATAACATCCTCGGGAGACATCTGGAAGAGGGCTTTGCTCAGAGCAGAATAGCCCCCAACAGCAATGTAATCATTAATTTCAGTGGGGTCGACTTCTCCGTTGACGCCAAAAATAGTTCGTGTTTGCTTCTTATAGAACGGAACATCAGGTTCGTAGACAATTTTGCCGCCTGTTGCCGGGTCAACATAGAGTAAACGCTCAATGATATTACCCTTTAGTGCAGTCTCAGAGACAATCTCGGGGACATCCTCTGGCTTCACCCGCTGATAGAAGACCCTCTTTGGTCGAATGACCACTACTGGTCCACGTTCACAGAAACCATGGCACCCCGTTTCTTTTAGTTCCACATTTAATTGGAGTTCTTTTCTTTCGATTTCATCAATGAAAGCATTGATAACAGCCTCAACCCCAGAGGCAAGGCAACCCGTTCCAGCACATACCGTTATACAAGGTTTATTAGGGTCTTTTTTTTGAAGTATTGACTGCCGGAGGTTCTCCAGCTCGGAGGGACTGCTTACTCTCTTTTGTAATAGTTCCACCATGCTATACTCCTTCGTGATTACTTACATCCCCTTAAAACCCGGTCGAGCTTATCAGGGTTCATCTGGCTCTCATATTTCCCATCTACAACTACTACCGGACCAAGAGCACAACAACCCAGGCAGTTAACCGTCTCCAGTGTAAATTTCATGTCCTCCGTGGTTTCACCAGGTTTTATCGCGTAATCCCTTTCCATCTTTTCGACCAGTCTGTGACCTCCCCTTACATGGCAGGCAGTGCCAAGACAAATGGTTAGCAGATGGCGTCCTCTTGGCTTCAAACTGAATGCTCGGAAAAAGGTGGCTACGCTAAAAACCTGGCTTAGAGGAATATGCAGCTTCTGGCTGGTCTTTATCAGCACATCTCGTGGAAGATAACCAAACTCAGCCTGGATATCCTGCAGTAGAGATATCAATTGCTCCTTATTATCGGCATAGCTGTCTATAAGAGAATCAACCTTTTCCGAGTAGCTCTCTACGATGTCTTTCACTTTAGCAAAATCAAGAACAAGCTCCATCTGTTAACCTCCCTGGGGGACTACCAACTTTAGAATACTATCTGCTAGGCCCCCTGCCATCCCTTATCACGCCCGTTTCTGCTACAAGAATCACCTTTATTAACTAGTATTCCACCTAGGTATTTTCCGCTTGAAGCCACTTTTAGGTTTGAGTATAATAACTAAAAGGGGTAAATTTTATGGGTCCTATCAAGGTTCTTCTGGCTGAGGACCATCTGATAACAAGACAGGGCATGTGCCGACTTCTAGGGGATGACAGCGGCTTGACGGTAATAGGTGAAGCTGGCGATGGCGAGGAAGCGGTGCGGATGGCCGCCGAGATGCACCCCGATGTAGTCATCATGGACATCGCCATGCCCAAGCTTAATGGTATTGAGGCTACGAGACAGATTAAGCTGATTTGCCCCGACACCGCGGTGCTGATACTTAGCGCCTATGCTGATGACGAGTATGTCTTTGGACTGGTGGAGGTAGGCGCTGCTGGCTATCTGTTAAAGACTGCCAGCGCTGATGAGCTGACCTATGCTATTCGTGCTGTCTATAAGGGGGAGCCGGTACTTGACCCTATAATCGCCCGCAAGATCCTAAACCGCCTTAGATTCCCTGGCAAGATACGCCAGGCAGCAAGACCCTCCGAGCGCCTCAGCGACCGTGAGATGGACATCATCAAGCTGGCAGCCAAGGGCATGAGCAATAAGGACATCGCTAACGAGCTCCACCTCAGCTGGCGCACGGTTGAAGGCAATCTGAGAAATATCTTCAATAAACTAGGAGTCGGCTCTCGCACCGAGGCAGTGATACAGGCTATGGGAAGGGGCTGGCTCACACTGGAAGAATTATCTTGACCCTCCCCTTCATTTAAGACATCGAGGGCTATATGGCGCAAAGTTTATTAAGCTCAGAAATGCTGGCTAAGATTGTTGATGGTTCCCCCATCCCAATATTTGTAATCAACAAGCAACATAAAATCACCCACTGGAACACAGCAATTGAAGCTCTTTCCGGCATAAAAAGGGAGGAGATAATCGGGACAGACGAGCAATGGAGAGCGTTTTACGCTGAAAAGAGGCCAGCTATGGCTGATTTAATCGTGGATGGAGCATCCGCAAATGAAATTGAAGCATATTATCGAGGTAAATGTAGAAAATCTCGCTTGATTGATGGTGCCTATAAAGCTGAAGATTTTTTCCCAGACCTTGGAAGGAATGGGAAGTGGCTTCATTTCACGGCGAGCCCCATCAGAGATAACGATGGAGAAAGAATAGGTGCCATAGAGACCTTAGAAGATATCACCGAGCGCAAGAGTGCCGAGGATAATCTACGCTACTACTTGCAGGAGATTACCAGAGCTCAAGAGGAGGAACGGAAACGTATTGCCCGTGAGCTCCATGATGAGGCGGCTCAACTCCTGGGTTCTCTTTCGCGGCAACTGGATAACTTCATTCGGAAGAAGAATAGTTTTGCACCAAATGAAGTCTTCTTTCTTAAAGACCTGCAAGCTCAGCTCAATAGTGGGCTAGAGGGTGTGCATCGCTTCGTTCAGGCTCTGCGCCCATCTCTACTAGACGATTTAGGTTTAATCCCGGCGTTGAGGTCATTATCGAAGGGTTTGCAGGAGTCTGATGGCATAGCTACAGATTTAAAGGTGCTTGGTGAAGAAAGGCGTTTCTTGCCTGAGGTTGAGTTGCTGCTGTTCCGCATAGTTCAGGAGGCGCTTAACAACATTAGGAGGCATGCTCAGGCTTCGGAGGCTCAGGTGGTAGTGGAGTTCGGTGAGGATAGAACTAAAGTAACCATCAGTGACAACGGCCGAGGGTTTGAACTATCGGGAGGAGTAGATGACCTTCCCCGTAGTGGGAAGCTTGGCCTCGCTGGAATGCAGGAGCGGGCGCGGTTGCTGGGTGGTACTATTGAACTGAATTCAATACTAGGTAAAGGGACAACTTTGATAGTGGAGGTGCCCAGCTAAATAGCAGCCCTCTAATTAACCAGCTCGAGTTCCTTTGTTATTGGGGGGGTATTGACAGGGACGCTCATTACAGATAAATTGAGGTTATGAAACTTGGCCGAGCTCTCTCCAAAGTGGGTGGTATCCTGAACTCTTCGGGCTACTTCCGGAGAAGAAAAAAAGAGAGATTATATGAGGAGTGGGTACAGAGGGCAGGGTTGCCTCCTGAATCCGTTCCCCAGAAAAGGGTTGATGAAGAGGCAACACCGAAAGTAGAGAAGGAGAGATTACAACCACCCCCGCTAATAGAGAAGGAGCGATTACAACCGCCCCCACCAGTGGAGAGAGAGCGATTACAACCGCCCACACCATATGCTTTACTCTATATTTTACTCGGTGCTTCAATGGCTCTACTTTGTGTGGGCATGGTCTTTCTTATTGTGCAATCCTGCTGATTGGCATGCTGCGTTTTTACTGTGACTGAGTTATTGCCAGCTCTTCGTCCTGCTACCAAGCACCGGCTTAGTTAACCCCTGGTTAAATTTTGGGAACAGGGTAAAAATACAAAAAAGTGAAGTTTCCCTATGTAGTGAATGGGTTGACAGACTGGACAGGCAGTCAATAATATGCTAGAATATATATTGAAGTATTGGTTCGGGAAGGAGTTAAGAATCTACAAGGGGGGGGTAGAAAGTGAACTGAAGCAAAAGGACGATATATGATCCGGGGTTTTCTAGCTGCTCTTCATCCCCAGACAGATAACAGTTCAATCTTTCCCCTTATAGTGTACCGGTAACAAAACCCATTACTTTTCCTCCCCATCAAGCTCTTCCGGAACCCACCAAATTATTTTGCACCTATTCCCAAGTCACCCCCTTTTGAGTATCTATACCCCGGATATTACTCTTGTGCAGGACAGGGGTAATCATGTGCTTTTGCTACTCTGGATGAAAGGATGATATTGTTATATGTTAGCTACTAAAGAACGAATTGATATCGATAGGCATCAGGTATTACGTAATATCGGGTATGGTACTGATTGCAAGCTACCGACTCGTCTCACGTCTTTGATTGATGACTACGTGGAGAATGTCCACCACCTTATTGAACCATCGTATTCATGTGTTATTAGGGATATAGACATGGTTCAGGGCCCCCTTGTCGTTATTGAGGGTTCAATTGTCTTAGAAAGCAAGGTTATTGCTCCGTTGCTGGGGCAGTGCGAAAAGGCTGCGTTGTTCATGGTAACAATAGGCGAGCACCTGGAAGAAACAGCCTGTCGGCTGGCTGAGGATGGGCTTATAGTTCAGGCAACGGTGCTAGATGCAGTAGGGTCGGTTGCTGCTGAGGAAGTGGCCGACTTTGTTCAGGGCAGGGTCAGGGAAATAGCCAGTGACCAGGGTCTGGTCATAAGCCAGCGCTTTAGCCCTGGCTACTGTGATTGGGACATAAGTCAACAGAGGACAATCTTCTGGGCGGTGAATGGCGATTCTATGGGGGTTCACTTGACTGACGGCTGTCTGATGATTCCCCGTAAGTCGATATCAGGTATTATTGGTATTGGTCCTCGTTATGGCAACGTGGAGAATTATAACCCTTGTAAAACCTGCGACAAACATGATTGCCAGGGTAGGAGAGGGATGTGATTCGAAGGGGGCTGGAGGGTGGTAGCTTTAAACCCCTCGCCGAGGAGTCTATACATAGAATTCACCAGACCGCAATGCGGGTAATTGAGGAAGTAGGCTTTGAGGTGAACTCGGAGGCGGCGCTGGAACTGTTTAAGACAGCGGGGGCATGGGTTGACCAGGAAAAGCACCTGGTGCGCCTGCCCCAGGAAAAGGCTATGGAACTTATAGAGATGGCGCCTTCCGAGGTCAGACTCTGTGGACAGGGTGAGAGGCCTGATATTCTTCTGGGCGGGCAGCGGGTATATACCGGAACCGGGGGGACAGCACTCTATGTCTATCATCCTGACACCGGTCAAAAGCAGCCGGCTAGCCTGGATGACCTGAAGCGCATTACCAAACTGGTGGATAAGCTGGATAATATTCACCTGTTCATGCTTCCCACCTATCCCAACGAGCTGCCCGTAGAGCAGGTGGATGTAAACCGCTTCTTTGCCGGGCTGGATAATACCACCAAGCATATTATGGGGGGTGTTTATACCCTCGATGGAGTGAAGCAGGTGATACGGATGGCAGAGTTAATCGCCGGCTCCGGTGAAAGACTTCGCCAGCGTCCTCTCATCTCTATGATAACCTGTAGCATAAGCCCCATGAGGATGGACGGGCAATATGGTGACCTGGTGGTGACCATTGCCCGGGCTGGAATCCCTCTGGTGTGTCCCGCTGAACCTCTATGCGGGGCAACCTCACCGGTAACCCTTGCCGGCAATCTGGTAATCCAGACGGTGGATTCATTAAT
>Ga0180438_10012068_pt1 | contig 10327 bp, 8 predicted proteins | sample SS_ome_12_FD_132455 | JGI IMG/M metagenome (GOLD analysis project Ga0180438, IMG submission 132455) | Hypersaline lake sediment archaeal communities from the Salton Sea, California, USA - SS_3_D_2 metaG | ecosystem: Environmental > Aquatic > Non-marine Saline and Alkaline > Hypersaline >... | reverse complement strand
TGTGCAGGTAGTTTTCGTAGATGTCGTCAGTGAGAAATCCGTCGAATACCGTGACCGTCACCTTCGTCCTGGGAACGAAACCGGGAGCCGCCTCCTCATTCCCGTACTGATCCACTCGCCACCGGGAAGCCAGATTCTTCGAGACCCTGTTTTCGAAGATCTCGATCCTGTCGTTGATGTCCACGCTGTTCACATCCAGGGTGTCACGGATGATGTTTCTGAGCTCGTAGAGGTACTGCTCATCGTAGCCGCGGCTTCGCAGAAGCTCTGAGAGCTCGAGCCGCTTGACCGGGTCAAGTGGATCGAGCTGTACCGCGCGCCTGTACTGGAGAAACGCCTTGTTCACCACGTTCCTCTGGTTGTAGAAGCGAGCCTTCCTGAAGTGGTGATCTGCGAGCTCGAGCCGCCCTGGGTCCGAGAGGCTCGATGCATGGAGCTGGAGAACGACCTGTTCAAGCCTGAATCTGGTGATCTCGTCATCGATCCGCCTGGAGAGGGCCTTCGCGTAGTACCCTGCTGCCTTTTCCAGGTTGCCCCTCATCTCCTCGCAGAAACCCATCTCGTAGAGGCGCAGGGAGGTTTCTCCTCCTGTCCGCACGAGCTCCCCGTAGTGCTCGAGCGCCGTTTCATATTTGCTCGAGAAGAAGGAAATGGATGCGAGAATCCTGTAGGCTTCAGGGAGCCTCCCTTCGATTTCGAGCGCGGTTTGTGACTCGTACCCGGCTGCATCGAGGTACTTGTTGGCCGATGCAGGGTCAGATATCGAATATTTAACCCCCATCTGGTAGTAGTGCCGCGCCAGATTTATGTGCGTCCAGGGATTGAGGCTGTCCAGAGAGACCGCTTTCCTGAAGAAGCCTCCAGCCTTCTCCAGCTCGCGCATCTCAGTGTAGCAGGAGCCCAGGTGAATGTAGGTCCAGGCTTCCTGTGGATATACCCGCAGGATGTCCTCGTAGATATCCACCGCTTTCATGTAGTCTCCCTTGGCCCTGTACAGATCGGCGAGTCCGTACCGGGTCTCGATGTTTACCGGCTCGATTGCAAGCGCGCGCCTGTACTCCTCTTCAGCATCCTCATATTTCTTCAGGGAGATGAGCACCTTGCCAAGAAGGTTCCGGGCGGTCACGTTGTTTCTCTCCTGCGCAAGGGCTTCATGGAGGAGCACTTCGCTCTCCCTCAGGCCTCCGGTTTTGTAGAGACAGCGGGCGAGGGCGATCTTGGCATCGAGAAAGTAGGGGTTTTCCGCCAAAATATCCTGGAAAATGTAGATGGCTGAGACACAGTCCCCCTCAGTCTCCTTTTCGATCCCTTTGGAGAACATCTTCGCAAGAGAGTCTTCCGCGTGGAGCGGGGTGCATACTGAAAGCGATGAGAAAAGAATAAGAATAAAACCCTTTATCAGGAAATTTTTCACCAGTTGACTCCACCGTAGAAATAGAATCAAATCTGCAGGGACAGGCCACCTGAAACGCGCAAGGAGTGAAACCCAAAAACAATGTGAACAGGATCACGGTTCTGAAAGAACCATTTTTCCCTGCAGAGCTCAATCATTCCAGCTTCCCTCACCGATCAGCGGGACAAACCTGCACCCGCAGAGCGTTGAGGTGTATATTCTCCCGTTCAGAGCTTTCTCCACGAGCCTGAGGTCCTGCACCGAGCGACCCCCCACAGGAATCACCATTTTTCCCCCCTCCTTGAGCTGTTCACGCAGCGAATTCGGGACATGGGGTGCGGCAGCAGTGACGATGATCTTGTGAAAGGGTGCGTATTCAGGAAGCCCGACCGAGCCGTCGCCAACGATGAGCATCACGTTCGAGTACCCCTGGGAGTAGAGGTTTGTGCGAGCCTTCTGCGCGAGGCTCTCGATCCTCTCGACGGAGTACACCATCTGGGCCAGCTCGGCGAGTATCGCGGTCTGGTATCCAGACCCTGTACCGATCTCCAGCACCCTGTCTTCAGGCTGTATGTCGAGTGCCTGCGTCATGAGGGCGACGATATAGGGCTGCGAAATGGTCTGATTTTCGCCGATTGGAAGAGGGTAGTTCCCGTACGCCCGATCGAGGAGCGACTCGGGTATGAACTTCTCCCTTCTCACCCGGTATAGCGCCTGTATCACTCGTTCGTCTGTGATCCCGTCCGGCCGGAGCTCCTTTTCGATCAGGTATGTTACTTCCTTCTCTCTGTCGAATTTCATTATCTCAGTAGTTCCTCGAGGGATATATGAGACCGAGACTGCTCTTTCCGGTTCTGCCATCGAAATCGACTTCCACCTCTGTATCAAGGTAGAGGTTCTCGAACTTCGGGTCGTACACATCCCTGAAGAAGATCAGATAGTCTGGAGAGCGGAACTCCTGTATGCTGCTGTACAGATACGGAAAATCGTTCGAGTGCAGTACGTCGTAGAATCTTCCGCCTGTATTCCGTGCGAAGTACACAAGCCGCTCGTTTGCGCTCCCTCCGAAGCTGAGGAAGTACACTGGAATGTGGTTGTTTGCAGCGTACCGGATGCAACCCTCAAAGGAATAGGTTAAAAATGACTCTTCCGTGATTCTGCCGTCGGTGATGACGAGTATTGCCTTCTTGAAATACTCCTTGTTGAGATAGTCCACTGCACGACGGAAAGCGCTATCGAAGTTGTTTCCCTCCGAATAGCGGTCCTGGGCGATTGCATCCATGGTCCTGAGCTTCGAAGGGGTAAAGGAGCTCGAGATCCACGACTCGCGGTTGTACCCGATGACCGCCATTTCATCTTCGGTGGATACTCGCGAAATCAGCGCGCTCATATAGGCATTCACATCCTCGCTGTACTGCTTCATGGTTGGTGATTTATCTACGAGAAAGAGAAGCCTGAGCCTGGAGTTTCGTACCGCGTTCGAAGAGAGGTCGATTTTTTTCACTACACCGCCACCGATTCTCAGGAGGAAATTTCTCTCTGTGAGCCCGTAGATGGGATATCCGTCTGCATCACGCACAGTCACGTAGTAGGTAATCATCGGGAATCCAGAAGTATCGATCCTGTCGAGGACGACATTCAGGTTGCGGTACTTGTCCTGCTCGGGGACGAACTGCAGGAGTGCATCCCTGTCGTAATCGCAGGCATAGATCTGGCCCAGATGGTCCATTTTCACATCCATGACGCGGGAGAAACGGTCCCCTGTGTCTATGTCCGTCCAGGTGGAGTAGGCAAGGCTGTAGGAACGTATGCTGTTTCCATCACTCACTATCAGCCTGCTCTCACCAGAAATCGAGATTCCATAGGGGTCCTTCAATCCAGGATCAGGGATGGTTTGGATAAAATTCCCGAACCGGTCAAAGAGCATGATCTTCTTTTTACCATGATCGGACACGTAGATGTTGCCAGCCGAATCAACCGCAATTCCTGACGGGTGGCTGAACTCACCCTCCTCATCGCCCTCGCTTCCGAAGCTCAGGAGAAACTCCCCTTCACGGGAAAACTTCAATACCCGTATGTTTCCGCTGTCAATAGCATAGAGATCGCCGAATCTGTCCACCGCGAGAGCGGTTGGTCCATAAAACTGTCCCTTTCCAAAACCAGGTCCCCCGATGCTTCCCTCATAGGTCCCGTCCTGTAGAAATTTGTGGATGGTGTCGTTGGTAAAATCTGATATGAATAGTTCATCATCCTTTCCCAGTACGATATCATAGAGCCTGCCTGTAGTGATCCTGGGGCTTGAGAAGATAATAAGCGGTTTTCCCTCGCGTGAAATTTTAAGCGCGATTTTCGATCCAAATCCCGCAGCGTAGATGTTACCCAGGTCATCAATATCAATACCCGTTATCCTGGAAAGGATATACTTGCCGATGGGATTTGCCTGTATCTCCCACCCTAGTGTATAGTCGTCACTCTTCCTTACCATTGAGGGAAAGAGGCTGTGAGCGCTCAGGTAGCGTATCAGGTTTTGAATTGTTTCGTCGGTGCCGTCCTGCCCCCTCAGCGTTTCCAGCTCAAAGAGGGCATTCTCGTTGTAGCCCGCCTTGTAGTACGCCATCGCCAGAAAATAACGGGCATTCCGGTCTCCAGGGTTCCTCCCGAGGGATTTTCGTAAGAAATCGATCGCCGCTTCGTAGGATTTCCTGTTAAAGTGGTAGACTCCTTCCTTGAAGAGCTCAAATCCCCTGTCAGTCCGGGCATCCTCGTCCCCCAGGGCGCGGGGGGAAATATGTAACATCAGGATGAAACAGAACACCGGCAGGATGTACCGCAGTTTCAGTAAACATGGGATCCTGAAGGTGTTCCGGGTGCGAACAGCAGCTCTCATCTTCATGCCCTCTGAAAAAAAAGGAGAATATCGTTCTCACTGCTAAATATTATCACGGGAGCACTCAATTACAAGAAAAAAAGCTCCCCCTCATATCTGCAGGGAGAGCTTCTCATTTCATTTGGTAAATATCAGGTGCCCTTACACTTTCACGTCCACCTTCGTTCCCAGGTTACCCTCGAGGAAGTTCGGTTTTCCTATCGCGAGGGAAAGAAGATCCAGAATAAAATCCTTCGTGACGATGACTGGATTACCGCTTTCATCCGTTTTCAGGCTGCTTTTTCCCTGGTAGTCCTGCTCAACATGCGGGTGAAAGTCCCCAATGGTAACCTTTTCTGCGACGCTCGTTACCATCATTGTTTCAACCCCAATTTGGTTTTACATTTCAAATGTCGTCAGAATAGGAAAAACCTTTATATCTTTTTTTCGAATTTTTTCCTATTTCTCATACCTTTTAAAAGGTCGTGGTAGTCTCTGGCGCTGTTGATGTTGATGAAGTTCTTCTTCAGGCGTTCAAATGCTTCTGTTCCAATATGAGCGGCCAGGTCGAGGAAGAGGATGGGAGATGTGTCTGCCATGCAGCGTATATCATAGCGACCCTTTTCAATGCAGCTCTCTATCGATGTGAGACATTGCCGTGAATAAAAGGCAAAGAGCGGGTGGGGGCCATCCGGAGTGACCGGAATCAGCCCCAGGAAGCCAGGCCCGAGAAAGCGGGCGAGAGAGAGGAAGATTTCAGGGCTGGCGAGTGGATAATCAACTCCGATGAAGAAATTGTTCTCTCTGTCGGTTTTCCTGAGAGCGGTGTAGATTCCTCCAATGGGACCGATTCCCTCTAAATCGTCTAAAATGCAGCCTTTGATGCGGGGATCCTGGTAGGTTTTTCCAACGATGTACACGCTCCTGAAAAGACCGAAGGTGCACTCTATCGCCCTTTGGAGAAAGGTTTTTCCCTCCAGGCGGAGAAAGGCCTTGTCCATCTTCATTCTGCTCGATTTTCCACCTGCGAGTATGTATGCGTTCATAGAGGATGGATCTGCCACAGGAAACACTCCAGCTTCTGATTACCGTCCATGTACCGGTATGGGAAACCGCATCTCAGACAAGAGGAATGAACGGCGTCTTTTCCCAAAACCTCTATTCGCTTCACGGTTTGTACGCAGGTATGAAGGGAACCTCCATGTTGATGTCGGGACCGAAGAACTTGAAGAGCACCAGGTCTCTGGTGCTCGTGTTCTCGATAGAGAACCCCTGGATCGCTTTTTCATGAGTCACGAGCAGCTCGTCTCTTCCGAAGTTCCGCGCTTCCACCGGGTGTCCATCGACCTTCCCGCTTCCCTGCCACACGAGGATATTGAACACGCCCCTGTCTGTGCTCCTGAAGCTGCTTTTCGGTTTCACGGTGAGTTTCTTTCCGCTGAACTTTGTGGTATTGTAAAATATCCATTGCTCGAAGCCACCGTTCTGCTCGGTTTCCTTCACCAGCTTCGGCTCGGTGTGTCTGTTCTCGTAGAAATAGGGATCTGCGCAGGTCTTCCAGTCTATCTGTTTCAGCACTGCGAGCTCACCGTATTTCTGCCTGTCCTCCCTGGAAACGTCCTTGAAAAGCAGCTCCTTGGAGTGGATGACGTCGTTGAGCTTGGCCTGGAGCATGGCAAACACATCTGAAGCTTCCTGGAGCTCGAGAGTGAGTGCGGTACCCGGTGCATGAAGAACCCCTGATGGGAGATGAAATCCTTCTCCTGCCACATTCAGGTAGGCGCGCGCGTGCTTGAGAATGAGGTCGCTGTTCCAGTCTACCAGGTAGGGAAGCAGGATGTCGTACTGCTTTCCCTGCTCAACGATGGAGGGGTGTACGCCGAAAAAGGTCTCCGGGTGCTTCCCCATCTCCACTCCTTCCAGAAAGTAGTACGCCTCCTCCTTCGGGTTCTTGCCTACCTTGTTCGCGTCGTCCTTCATCTGGTGAATATGGTAGAAGATTCGGGAGTCGAAATCGTACACCTTCGGGAGCCTGCCCAGGTGTGTGTGGGTTTTTGCGTACTGTTCTCCCATGATGAGAGTGCCTGCCACCTGCACTGCATCCCGGAGAAGGATGTCTTCTCCTTCGATGTCGAGATAGGAAAGCCCCTCGTCCTCAGGGCCAATGCGGTTTTCTGCCCTGGTTTCAGAACCGAGCCAGCGTTCGCTGATGAATCCCCTTTCACCCACCGCGTACTCCTCTTCCTTGAGGCCGAGCCTCCTGCCAGGGGGGAGGAAGTCCCTCGCCACCCAGCAGGGTCTGAGGAAGAGAATTCCGTTCATCTTTTCCACCGCTTTTTCCACCGATCTCTGAATGCGTTCATTCTCCATGGCAAGGACCTCCTTTTGTTGTGTTTTATTCTTTTTCTGGGCGATTCAGTTTCCTGCGCTGACTCCCCTTCTGCGCATCCTTTGTCTGTGTTCGGGGGACAGGAAACCGCTTTGCGCTCACTCTATGCAGTTCTTCGGCCACACGCCGAAGCGATACCCCGTTCACCCTGGCCGCCTTGCGCAGGTCCTCGTACTCGGGAGAAGCTTTGATCACGACATTGCCGAGCAGGCCGATCTTCACTGAGACAGGTCCGAAACGGGTGTCGAGCGTTTCGATCCTCCGTTCGAGCAGTTTTCTGTTCAGGTACTGATACCTGAGCCCGAAAGTGGAGGATTCTTGCAGAATGAGATCCGCGATACGGTCCAGATCTGAAGGAGTGCAGATTACCGTCACGTTGAAGGCAGGACGGTTTTTCTTCATGAATATGGGGGTGGTGAACACATCGAGTGATCCGGCCTCAAAGAGCCGTTCCTGCAGGTAGGCGATCTCCTGGGGAGTCGAGTCGTCAATCGAAAGCTCCATCACCGCGACCAGATCCCTGCTTGCGGTTTCCTGTGGGGGTATTTCCTCACACTCGAACACTCTGAGTGCGTTTATGCCTGGTTTCATCCTCTTCCCGAAACCCGTACCCACCCTCTGTATGACGCATGCAGGGAGCGGGCCGAAACTGCTGACAACGCTTTTCACGATCGCAGCACCTGTCGGTGTGGTGAGCTCGTAAGGAACTGCGGTACCCTGGACAGGCAATCCCCTGATGATGTCGAGGGTTGCCGGAGCCGGAACAGGGATGATTCCATGCCTGCTCCGGGTACTGCCGCGCCCGAGGTGAATTTCAGAGGCGCGACAACGTCTGACCCTCTGAGCCGTGTAGAGCACCGAAAAACTCACGATATCGACGATGGAGTCAACAGCCCCCAGTTCATGAAAGTGAACCTGGTCCAGCTCGGTTCCGTGAATCCGTGCCTCCGACTCCGCGATATACAGAAAAATGGTCTGAGCGAGCGTTTTTTCCCTCGCCGTGAGCCCGGAGCGCTCGATCAGCGACCTGATATCGGCATAGCTTCTGGGGGACTGAAGCCGTTCTTCGACGCGGACGTTGAAGGTTTGCCCAGGGATCCCGTTTCTCCGCTCCTCAGCCGCTTCTATCTCGTAGCCCTCCAGTTCCAGTGTCTTGAGCTTTTCGGTGAGGGGGGAGAGGGTTGATCCAAGAGATAAAAGCGCAGCCACCGCCATGTCGCCGCTGATGCCATTCTGTAGGTCGAGGTAGAGATCAGCCACTGCTTTCCCGCGCATCTTCGATTTTTTTATTTATGAGAGCTGCCAGGTAACCAGCGCCAAAGCCATTGTCGATGTTGAGCACGCATACCCCGGGAGCGCAGGAGTTGAGCATTGAAAGCAGCGGCGCAAGCCCTCCGAACCCGGCTCCGTACCCCACCGATGTGGGGACGCCGATGACGGGTATGTCGAAGAGCCCTCCCACAACCGAAGGGAGCGCGCCCTCCATTCCTGCGACCGCGACTATCACGTTGGACGAAGCGATGCGATCACGGTGTGAGAGGAGCCGGTGAAGGCCTGCGACACCTGCATCGTAGATCCGGCTGACGTTGCAGCCGAAGAGCTCGGCGGTGACTGAAGCCTCCTCAGCAACCGGCTCATCGGAGGTTCCGGCCGAAACCACCGAAACAGCTCCCCTCCGGTCGATCCCCGAGCCGATTGCGATGAGTGAGGGCCTCTCGTGGAACACCGCCGCGGGGAAATGCGGGCTGAGCGCTTCATACTGGCTTCTTTTGGCCCTGGTGAGAAGCACAAAGCCGTTTTTCTGTAAGAGCTCCCCTGATATCTCGATTATTTCTGTATCGGTTTTATTCGCGCAAAAGACTACCTCCGGGAATCCAGTCCTGTAGAGACGGGACGTGTCCACCTTGCTGTGACCGAGGTCGGTGTACCCCCCGGATACGATGAGCTCTATGAGCTCCTCTCTCTTTACCCCTCCTGCTCTGTAGGCCTCGAGCAGCCGTGCGAGCTCTTCTCTCCCCAGCGGAGACACTCCCTGTTTCCTCCCACGCTTATTAGGATTTCATTTTCTTCAAAAGGCCCGCGACGTTTTCGGCAAAGTGCCGCACGATTTTCAGGCCTTCCTCATCCTTCATTACCTCTCCTATGTTCTTGCCCAGCGCCACGTTCCAGTAGAAAGAACCCGGGACAATCATGTCGCTGATGGTGAAGAAAAAAACGAGCTGAGCATAGGTGAAATTGTGCCCCGCTCTCCGCGCAACCACCACAGGGCCTCCCACCTTTCCTGCAAGTAAATGGCCGTTCGAGCGGCTCACATAACCGACTCTGTGGAGCAGGCTCGTAGTCTGGGATGTGGCGGATCCAAAATATACCGGGGATCCTATGATGAAGGCATCGGAGGCGATGATCTTCTCGAGAATGGGGTGAAAATCATCGTCCTTGATCGCGCAGGTTCTGTTCTTCAGCTCCTTGCATTTCAGGCAACCAACACAGGGCTTCACGAGCTTGTCGTGTAAAGGCAAAAGCTCGGCATCCACCTGGTTCGCCCTTAGACTGTCGCACAATACCTCCAGGATCTGCTGCGTGTTTCCTCCTGCCCTGGGGCTTCCGCACACGGCGAGAGCTTTCATAGACATCTCCTCTCAACTCTGGAATATGATAGTATAATAAAATTGCAACTGAGGAAAAACGATTTATTTCTCGTGAAAAATGCCCTGGATGAGATCGTCGATGAACTCGAGAATGTCATACTGTGGGATTTTCTCCATTATCTATTCGTCAGGATCCGGGTGATCGCGAGGGGGAGATCCTCGTAACTGCCCACATACATGTACCTCCCATCCCCCTTTTTGGCCATGAGCCTGTTTGTCGTGGGGTCCGAGCCTCCCAGCCCGAAGGAGATGCCAAGCACATGAAGCCTGTCGAACTTTGCCGCAATCTCAACGGGGTCTCCTCCCACGGTTGCCCAGCCGTCGGTGACCAGGATTCCGGTCCTTGACATGGTTTTCGCCTCCCTGAGCAGTGAAAGACCCTGCAGGAGCGCATGCCTGATGTCGGTTGCCCCACCGCTTTTAATATCGAGCATCCCGTCCAGGAGTGTTTCCAGGTTATTCGGCTCGCTCACATGCTTGATGACCGTCGCGGTGTTCGCAAAGGCCAGGACACCGTGGAAATCGTTTCGGAGCTTGCTCGCGAAAACGCCGGTGGCGATTGCGCCGACTGCGATCTTCTCCTGGTGCATTGAGTTCGAAACATCCAGCATGAGCACATACGCGTTCTTCTGCTGCACTTTCTCATGGCAGTAGATGTTCCCGTACTCGAGGGTGCGATGGCTGATCTGCTCCTCCAGTGTCCTGTCCACGTCGATCTCGTCCAGCCCCGCCCGGTAACGGGTCACCACAGACCGCGTCATGTGGGAGGCTCCTGCAGCAATTTTCCGGGAGAGGTAGAGGATTTTCTGCAGAAGGAGGTGACGTATTTCGATCTTTTTCTGTATGTCCGCTCTCTCCTGGAGCATTGCAAGGAGCTTCACCTGGAGAATCCCGGGCTCGAGGTTTTTCACCACGTTGATGAGCTCATCGAAAAAGTCATCATTAAGTATTTCATTGAGGGAGTGGGGTATTCTGTACAGGAGCGTGACGATGCTCTGGTACTCTTTGAGGTCCATGGCTTTTTTGAGCTG
>Ga0180438_10012067_pt1 | contig 10329 bp, 11 predicted proteins | sample SS_ome_12_FD_132455 | JGI IMG/M metagenome (GOLD analysis project Ga0180438, IMG submission 132455) | Hypersaline lake sediment archaeal communities from the Salton Sea, California, USA - SS_3_D_2 metaG | ecosystem: Environmental > Aquatic > Non-marine Saline and Alkaline > Hypersaline >... | reverse complement strand
CGAAGATAAAACATGCGACGTCATCTTTAAGCACTTGTTTCAATTGCCTTAACGATTCTTCTTCTCGGCCGGCGAAAGGAGGATCGATGAAGATAACATCGAAGAGAAAGGGGGCAAAAGGACGTGTAAAAAGACTTCTTTCTGACACTGACATCGCACCGAAGGTGTCACCGTGATACCCTCCCTTAAAGGCGACAACTTTTCTACGCTTGGTGTTCGCTTCCTTATTGACCCAATACTGCAAGGCCATTTTCAGAGCAGTCTCTACGGCTGTCGAACCATTATCGGAGTAAAACACGCGGGTGAAGTCTCCGGACAGCAGGGACAACAGCTTCTCTGCCAATTCGATAGCAGGTCTATGGGTAAAGTCTGCAAACATGACCTGTTCTAGAACTCCCAACTGCTGCTGCACTTTATCAATGATGACTGGCTGTCCATGTCCATGGAGGTTGACCCACCACGAAGATATTGCATCGATATAACAATCACCATCTTCCGTATAGAGCAGAGCTCCTTTAGCTCTCGCTATCGGAATCGGACTTTGAGCCGTCATTGCCTGTGTATAGGGATGCCACAAACATGCTTGATCTCTGCCTACAATCTCTACACTCGGTGAAAATTTGTTTTCTTCCATGATTCACTATACCTCCAGATAACTTTGCTATTGATATCAGATTCTTCCCTTATTCTTGCCAACATGGGTAATTTCGTATGATTAAGAATAAATGTTTCCGACCTCAGATTTTCTTCACCGTTAAAAATGATACCCAAGGGTGTAATTCCTCGCGCTTTGAGAGCTTCTATTGTCAGTAATGTATGATTGATGCTTCCTAGATAGTTTTTGGAAACGACAACCCAATCACAATCCCATGATGCAAATAGATCGATTGTCAGCATGTGATCATTGAAGGGTACCATCACTCCTCCACAAGATTCGATGATCAAAGGTCGTGATGAGAACGGCATCACAACTTTTTCGGGATCAAGGTCGACACCTTGCAGGCGTGCAGCATGATGCGGAGATAAGGGGGCATTCAAATGATATGCTTCTGGAAAATACGTGACAGTAGGATCTTCTATCCATTGCTCAACGACGAGAGGATCTCTCTTAGAATAGGGACCACAGCTTACCGGCTTCCAATAATTTCCTCCCAACATCTTAACAAGTATTGCCGACACTACCGTCTTTCCTACTTCTGTGCCAATGCCTGCTACAATCATCTTCTGCATTATACCTTCTAAGCCACAGAAAATTCACATAACCCTTCAGCTAATATGCCAACAAGCTGATCCATATGATCCTTCGTATTGAAGGCATGCACACAGATACGCACACGCTCTTGCCCCCTACGAACTGTTGGACTCTTAATCGCCTTGACATTAATACTAGCACGATAAAACTTCATGGCTAGCTCCGTGACAGCTTCATTACCAGGAACAACAATCGACTGTATCGGCGTATTCGTCGTAAGAATCGGCAAAGACAATGCATGTACCTTCGAAGTTAAATAGCTGATCAGTTGGAATAAGCATTTTCTTTCGGTAACAGCACCCGCCAAGCTATCGTAGACGCAACGGATGCTGACTAACGAATGCAAAGGAAACGCTGTTGTATAAATAAACGGTTTAGAAAAGTTGATCAAATAATCTCGTAAAAGTTGACTGCCGCAAACGACAGCACCATGGAGCCCTAAAGCTTTACCGAAGGTATGAACTCTGGCAAAAACGCGGTCTTCTTCTCCATTTTCTACTACCAAACCCGCTCCTTGAGGACCAAAGACCCCTGTTGCATGGGCCTCGTCGACAATGAGTAAAGCGTCATACTTCTCACATAAGTCACAAATCTCTGTTAGCGGCGCAACATCACCTTCCATCGAATACAATGACTCCACACAAACAAGAACGCGTTCATGGGTAGCACGTGCCCTTCTCAGTTGCTTCTCAAGGTGTTCTGAGTCATTATGACGGAAAAGTAATATCCGCGCGCCACTAAGGCCGGCTCCTTCCCACGTTGATGCATGCACTTGTGTATCAAAAACAATACAATCACCTTTGCCAGCAAGGCTTGATAACAAACCCATGTTAGCAACATAGCCCGAATTAAAAAGAAGGGCAGCTTCAGCATGATGAAACGAAGAAATTTGACTTTCGAGCCGCTCCGCATAGAGCCGATTACCAGTCAGTAGTCGCGAACCTGTCGCTCCAAGATACGGTTGTATTCCTTCTTGATGAACGAGAGTTGCATACTCCTTTTCTATCTTTTCGCTGAGTGATAATGATCTAGCAAAGCCTAGATAGTCGTTAGAAGCAAGATCGATCAACTGTGCCTGTTCTGGCAATAATATTCGCAGGGTGCCTTCACGTTCACGCTTTTGGAGAGCTTCCTTAAGAAAATCTGTCTTCTTCATAGCGATGCCGCCTTGGAAGGTTCTCGTAACTCCAAACCGAGGGTCTTCAGAAGTTTCTTGTCTGCTTCGATGTCAGCATTAGGCACTGTCAATAGCTTCTCACCCATAAATATGGAATTAGCCCCAGCCAAAAAGCAGAGACCCTGTTCCGCATCAGAAAGTGTTTCTCGTCCTGCAGCTAAGCGTACCATCGACTTCGGCATGATGATACGAGCCGTCGCCACCATGCGAATGACTTCCCAGGCGTCCGCCGACTCTCGATCACCCAGTGCAGTACCTGCAATGGGTACAAGCCTATTGATAGGTACCGACTCTGGATGAGGCTTAAATGATGATAATGTCTGAAGCATCTTCAGGCGATCTTCGACGGTTTCTCCTAAGCCGATGATTCCTCCCGAGCACATCGTCATTCCTGCATCACGGATAACACCGAGGGTCTCTAAACGTTCCGAGTACTTCCTCGTGGTGACGATCGTCTCATAGAACTCCTCTGAGCTGTCCAGATTGTGATTATAAGCATAGAGACCCGCTTCCTTTAGTCTTTTAGCCTGATGTTCTGCCACCATCCCTGTCGAACAACACACCTCTAAGCCTAAAGCTGTGATCCCCTTGATCATCTCTAGAAGTCGCTCGAACTGTTCATTATCTCGAATTTGTCGCCAAGCAGCACCAAGACAGACCCTCGTAGCGCCTTCTTCTTGGGCACGACGAGCTCGCGATAATGCTTCGTCAAGCAACATCATCGGTTCTGCTTTAACAGTTGTAGAATGCCGCCTCGACTGTGCGCAATATCCACAGTCTTCGCTACAACCTCCCGTCTTCACTGATATCAGATGAGACCATTGTATTTCGCGAGGAAGATGATGTTCTCTATGAACTCGTGCTGCCTCAAAGACGAGGTCTAGCATAGGCATATTGTGAATTTCAACGAGTTCTTCAAGCTCCCAGTCGTAACGCATCATCAATCCTTCTCTATTGTTATTGTTGATTTTAGCAGGTTATTGTGTGACTGAACGTTGATTTGCAGCAAGCGAAAATTTCCACACCTGCTGCACGAAGCCTTGCTTTCTTTTTGTCATTTCTCTAAGATCTCATAAGTCTCTGTGTTCTCAGTGGTTAGATTAAGTAACGACACCACGCGAAAGGAAACTTATGGAAATCTTGCTACAACATGGTTGGGGATTCGATAACACAGTCTGGCAACAATGGCACTTTCCCTTCGCACATAAGCATTTAGTGCTTAACCGCGGATACTTCGGCCACGTTCACGACGAAACCTTTACCCCCACAGCTTCGCATCGCGTCATCATCACCCATTCCTTTGGTTTACATTTGTTGAAATTGTCAGAGATGCCTAGCATTGACTTGCTCGTCATCATTGCTGGATTCCGCGCGTTCTCTCAAGGCAACGAAAAGGCCTCCGGAAGAATCCAACAGATGATCGACGACCTTTCTGTTGACCCCCAAAAAGTTTTGCAACACTTTTATCAACGCTGTGGGTGCCCTGATGTTCTCACGCTGCAAAGCGTCAATCATTCTCTTCTGATTCACGATCTTCATACCCTTAAGGACCATGTCCTCGACGTCGCAACGATCCACAACTGTTGCCAAAGAGTCCTTATTCTTCACGGGAAACAGGATCTTGTCGTTTCCCGTGAAAAAGCTTTAGAATTGCATACTCTCATTCCAAATAGCTTCTTGCATATATACGATGATGCTGGGCATGCCCTTCTTCTCAGCCATGCTGAAGCTTGTATGAAGGCCGTTACCAATGCGATCGAAGAGGAAGTTTTCCGTCCTGTCAAAAACACTATCAAAAAGAATTTCTCTGCTCATGCGACCCAATACACTCAACATGCCACCATGCATCGACAAGCAGCCACAACCCTGTGCGATTTTATAGGCAACACAGTTCCACAATCCATCTTAGAGATTGGGTGTGGCACGGGCCTTGTCACAGACTCTCTCATCAGAAAATTCCCTCAAAGCACCATCGACGTCACTGATATCAGCCCTACAATGGTTGAAGAATGCCGGAAACAAATGAACAGCTCCCAAGGAACCTTACCAAAGGTGAATTTCAGCATCCGTGATGGAGAACAATGCAAAAACTCCCCACACTACGATCTTATCATTTCCGGCTTGACATTCCAGTGGTTTCTTCATCTTTCTCAATCTCTTCAAGACCTTATCGGACTCCTGCGTCCCGGAGGAAGCCTCATCTTCTCCATCCTCCTCAACACGAGCTTCCCAGAGTGGCAGCAAGCGTGTGCGACGCTAAAGATCCCCTATACTGGCAATTCCTTGCCTTCACTAAATTCAATGCAGAACCTTCTAACATCCATCGGGAAACCCTATACTTTAAAAGCATCCACTATCCACCAAAGTTATCCATCATCCCTGCATTTCTTTCGTCACATGAAGAAAACGGGAACTTCCACGCCTCTCAAAACGATTCAACTAACAACCAAAGATTTTTGTCGCCTTCTTGCACATTTGGAACAACAACACATTAACTCCGAGGGACTGTTCAGCACTTCGTTTGATGTTCTATGTGTGAAAGTCAAGGAATTTGATAAACGAGCACAGGAATCCCATGATATGTAGCTTCACCTCCATAAGACATTCCAGCCTTCTCTGCAACCCGTATAGATGGAATATTTTCCTTTTGAACATAAACCTTGATGACGATATTGCCAAAAATTTTGAAAATATGATCCAAGCAGGCTTTCACGGCTTCCGTAGCGAATCCCTGCCCCCAATATTCTTTGAGAAGACGATAAGCAAAATCCCCTTCTAACCTATTCTCCTTTGTGCTGATCTTTAATCCACAAAATCCCATCCAAGCACCGGATTCCTTATTGATGATAGCACAAGCATCAAAGCCGTATTCTTCTTCATTTTTCAACATCATCTCCACTATTTCCTGTACTTTTTCTTTATGAACAGGACCGTTTAAAGAAAAACGCATTACTTCGGGATCTGTAAAAAGTCTCTCTAGATACTCAAGATCTTCGCGAATGATACGCCGTAGGATTAATCGTTCTGTTTCAGCACTAAAATCTTTGTTGTGTTTTGCATTCATTTCTTGCCTCATGATGCGAAGGGTTTCGGTAATGAGCATCGACTCATGCCCGGCATCCAACGCCATCGATGCGGCATTTCCGCCTTTGAATCCGCATTCGCTAATGCTTCAGAAATCACACGGCTCACTTTGCGACTGACACAAGGAACATCTAACTGCATTTTCTTGACGACCTGCCGAAGTTCTGGAAGTCTTTGATCATCAGCAATGAGAAAAGCGACTGTTTTCCTGTTCACGGGAATATTCTCTTCTACTCTAACCCATATTGAAGCTCTAGGCCACCCACAGATCCAATTCACCAGTCGCCCAAAGAGATGCTGCTCAGGATTAGGAATAAAAAATGCACCTTTGAAGTTTTCAATGCAATCACCATCTAACGCCAGGGTGAAAGGTCCATATCCAATACGTTCTCCTGCTTCATCATTCGACGATACGTAAGCTCCGTAGCCCTTCACAGCGAGGTTCTTCTGAATTGTTTGCTTTGATAGAATACCTTCCACGCGAGAAAGATCTCTCGTCGCATGATACCATCTTGGCAAACAAGCAGCCTCACCCCTCAAGAGCTTGCCCTTAGCATCTTCAAGGAATTTAATAGCATCTTGATATTCCAAAGATTTCCACCACCATAACCTCCGTTTAAGGTCTTCAATGGAATGGTTCACCAACCTTAATCTAGGTTTAATCGTCACTTCATCGAAGATTCGCGCCCTAATCTCATGAACTTTCGCAACAGCCTCATCCTTTAATGCACGCTTCGGCAGAACTTCTAATACGTTCTGAATGATCAACTGCTGTCCTCGATGAAGTTGATCTTTATGATCTTCGAAGAGCTTTTCCACTCGTAATGTAATAGGGTAAACTTTGCAGTCGGAAAACGCCTGATCACTTCCAATAAATACGGACTTCAAAGATCGCCAAAGATAAGAAATACGAGAAACCACACTCAATTTCCCTTCTTCATCCAAAGTCAAGGGCCGCCCTGTATTGAGAAACTTTTCCAAAGTAGACATTTCCTCAATAGCTGATGCGTCGAAAAGCCTTCTCGTCAAATGATGGGATGATATACTAGATGCCGTCATTCAAGGAATTTCACAGTGATTTTTAAAGCTAAGTATTATAAGCCCAATCAGATCAAAAATTCAAGATATACCACTGAATTCCAGCAATTAGCATTATTCTCTTGTGAATTATTTCAGAACAATCCTATAACTCTTTATTTATAAGAAAAAGGAGGGTGTTATGGTTTCTGCAGGAATTCAAATTCTTAAAATCGACGTAAAAGAACTCATTGATCTTCTCAACAAAGCCTTAGCAGATGAATGGTTGGCCTACTACCAGTATTGGATTGGTGCAAAGATCGTTGTGGGTCCCATGCACGAAGAGGTTGTGAAAGAACTCTTAGAACATGCTAACGATGAACTTCGACATGCAGACCTCCTAGTAAATAGAATTCTTCAACTTGGCGGTACTCCGCTTCTTTCTCCTGAACAATGGTATGAAGCTACGAATTGCGGCTATGCAGCTCCTTTAGACCCTGCAATAAAGAAAATCTTAGAACAGAACATTAAAGGAGAGCAATGTGCTATTGGGGTCTACAATAAGATATTATCCATTGTCGAAGGAAAAGATCCCATCACCTACCAAATGGTCACAGAAATTCTCAAAGATGAAATTGACCATGAATTTGACTTACAATCTCTGCAAGAAGATCTTAAAGGAATTATGGGTTAAAACGTGGCATGTCAGAAAAGCCCTTATCGCCTTGTGTTCAATCAGCGATTCTATCGTCGACTGACGAAGTAACAGCGTGGGATATTGTCAAGAAGCTTCTTAAGATGCATCCCGAATGCACTCATGGGTTGATGGACCAATATATTCCCGCTGTTGACCAAGCTTATCACGGAGAGAAGAAGTTGACTGTGCGTTGGCTCGAAGCTGTAGCTCAACAGTATCCGCAAGAGGATCTTCTTCACACCAGACTGGTTATCTTAGGGTTGTACGCTGTTGATCCCGAACTCAACAAACTGTTGCCCAAAGAACTCATGACCCTCATCGAAGAAGAAACCACGTTCTCAAGGTCTTCCGAGCGGCATGATGCATAGTGGTTCTTCTTCGTCAGGAATTTCCAAAGCTTGCTTGACCTGTTCTTCCCAGAAAGCTCCTACGTCCACGGTGCCTAGTCCCAAAGACATTGCCTGCAGGTAGATATTCTGAGCCACATGCCCCACTTCAATATGCACGTACTGAATTCCTCGCTGGCCGTATTTCATCATGGTTCTTTCATAGACTCCTGTGATGACGACGACAGCAGGAGCCTCAGCAATCCAAGTTTGTTGGAGTGCTGCTTGGCCTAAGGCCTTTCTTCTGTCACCTTCTGCCATGAGCTTTAACTGATGCTGATGAGGCTGATAGCTATAGATACCACTAAGCAGATCTCCTACCTTGCCAGCAACAAGGCAAAGTTCTATCGGATAGAGAGCTCCTGCTGAAGGCACCGTACGGTATCCCATGGGATCGGTAATGCCTTGTGCTGCCCAAAGAATCTGCCCCATCTCTTGTAAGGTTAATTCTCGATTTTGGTATTCCCGAAGCGATCTGCGCCTAAGAAGGGCTCTTTCAATGGGCATACCTCCATCAACTTTTGGTTTAGGCAATTTTATCATCAGTAACCTTGCTATTGGGTCTCTCGCCTTCAACCTCCAACCAATAATCATAGTAATGAACCAACCCTTGAACATCGAGAGGATGGGCTTCTAAATACTTATCAATGATTGCATTGATGAATAAATCATGGTGATCTTCAGGCAAATATTTAAGATGAGGCATCCAACCCTTGATCCACCGCAGGAAAGCTTTTCTATCTTCAAAAACCTCATCAACAGTGATAACCTCCACACGAGTCAATAACAGACCCGCTTGCTCCATCAAACCCACAAAACCCGCAGGAGTTGCCAACACAAAGGAAGATGAAAAATTCTCGAAATAATGATTCCATTGCGGTAATGACATCACTTCATCAATCGCATGATCGAAACGCTCGCGCCCGTGATCGGGAGCAAAATATAGAAAAAATTTACCACCAGGCTTCAAACTTCGCTGGATTCCTTGTAACGCTGCCAGATGATTGGGAATCCAATGAAAGCAAGAGAAAGAGACGGCAAGATCGAATTCAGCATCAAACGTTAGATCCGTAGCATCCATCTTACAAAAGGATAAATTTCCTAAATCTACCCTATCTTCCAGCATCTTCCACGCCGTCTTCAACATGGACTCTGAATGATCGACTCCGACGACCTCACCTTCTGGGACTGCCCAAGCAAAAGCAGCAGAAACTCTACCATCGCCACACCCGATGTCTAAGATGCGCTCACTGCCTTGAAGAGGCAATTTCTCAAGATATTCCGTTGCCCATCGGTATTGCAGTTGAGAATTTTCTTGATAGAAGTCACCATCCCAGTTGTCATCTGCAGCAACACTCGTAGTCATGATCAACAAGATGATGATCATTCTGTGAATCTTACTCTTTGAAACCATTTCTTCTCTTAAAAACCCCATCATTTGCTCATTAATAGTAATAATCGCCATGATCAGAAGCAAGGCTTTTTATTGACGATTTGTCACTGGTGACATATCTTCCAAAGTAAGTTATGATTTTCAAGGTGACCATGAGCAAATACGAATATACAATGCATAAGGACGTTGACCTTAAGAAAGAACAACAAAAAACTCTCCAAGCTCCCGCACTGGAGACTCATGTCTTGCTTAAAGTCATGATTGCGATCATCGACTTCTTCTACGGCAAAAAACGCACTCTGTTAAAATTTCGAACGTTAGAAATTCTGGCTCGATATCCCTATTGGGCATGGGAAAATGGTTCGTATCATCGCATCACCAGAACATACACCCGTATGCGCCCTAAGACCAAGAAAGAGATTGAACAATCTCTTCGGCATATCCATCTTGGCAGAGAAGCTCAAGACAATGAACAATGGCATTTGATGTTAATAGAGGATGTCATGCGTCAAAAAAGTATCAAGGCAAATTGGTGGAAGACATGTTTCATCCCCACCCTCTTAGCATGCTGCTACTTTGGCTTGACACGATGTATGTATTATGTCCGACCAAAATGGTCTTTTTCGCTGAATGCAAGGTTCGAATCGCATGCAGAACACCAGTATATGCTGATGGTGCAGGAACATCCTGAATGGGAAGAAGAACCCATCGAGTCAGAGTATTTTGAGTATTATCCGCAACAAAAATCCCTCGCCGACTTGTTCCGCAGAATTGGCTTGGATGAACGCGACCACAAAAACACTTCACTAGAAGAATATGAGTGTCTGACAGGCACGTTGAAAAAAACATGATGAATCCTCGCAAGGAGATTCCGTAATGTCCTCTCCTGTTCATTCTTGCTGCTGGTGGTTAAACCCATGTAACTGGTGTTGTGGCTCAGAATCGGAAAGCTCGTGCTCGGAAAGTTCAAGTTCGAAAAGTTCAAGTTCGGAAACATCAGATTCTGAACTACTTCAGTGTCTTCTTAATAAACCACCAACCTCTTCCTCAATAATTTCAACAATATCAACATTCACAGAAAAGTTTTTCCAAACGCTGGGCAGGGGCAAAAGACCTCCGTTAGGAAGAGCTCTCATGTTGTGGCAACAAGAGGGAACTCAAATAAATACCTTACGTCAAAATGCTACAGCATTGCTTACATCCATGCAAAAAGGCGGTCAAGGAAGAACTCAAGCTTTTAATGCATTTATGGGGTCACTTCGCAACTGCATCACTCCTTTCCTTTTTTTGAAAAATTCTTCGACGCAACAGTCAAGTATGGAT
>Ga0180438_10012066_pt1 | contig 10329 bp, 14 predicted proteins | sample SS_ome_12_FD_132455 | JGI IMG/M metagenome (GOLD analysis project Ga0180438, IMG submission 132455) | Hypersaline lake sediment archaeal communities from the Salton Sea, California, USA - SS_3_D_2 metaG | ecosystem: Environmental > Aquatic > Non-marine Saline and Alkaline > Hypersaline >... | reverse complement strand
TTAATGACAAGGCTGGCCGATTATCCGCCGCCCAAGATGGCGGGTACGAGTTTGTGGACGACCCTGACGCCACGGTAGGGGAAGACATGATGGGGCGAAACAAACTCGGGTCAAAGATTTCAAGAACCGTGGGAACGCATGAAGACGGTTCCCCGATGACCGCTTATTTCATGGTTATAGATAAGGACACTTACGAGGGAGATCAGCGAGAAAAGCAGAGATACGTTGACGAAATAGACAATGCTATTAAGCATGGAGCCATTGAGGGTGAGGTAGGAAAAGACGGTCGATACATCCCGAAAGACGGGATAAAGGTCGATTCAAATTTCTAATGGAGGTTTCTAAAAATGGCGAATGTTGACGCAGCGTTTGGGTTTCGACCCATCCGCTACAGAAGTGGTGCGCCGTACAATGGAGCCTGTAATCTATACTACATTCCTTCTACCGATTCAACTGCTATGTTTATTGGTGATGTGGTGAACTTTGCCACGGCCTATATGACTACGGCTGAAGGTGCGCCGTATATTGTGCAGCACACCGAAGGTGATGAAGTTGCGCTTGGCGTGATTGTGGGCTTTAAGCCCGAGCAGGCGAGCGATAATGTTTACAGGTCCGGCGGTGAGCCGCGATATGCTTATGTCGCTGATGATCTGAAAAACCTCGTTTTTGAAGCGCAGAATGAAGGGTACTTTTCTGTTACGCAAACCTATCATTATGCTGACATTAATGTGGGAACGGGAAGTTCCGTTACGGGCCTTTCCGCTATGGAGATTGCAAGCGATACATTGGTAACTACAGCCGCAACGATTAGAATTGTTCGATTGGCGGCAAAACCTGATAACACAGCCGGTACGTCCACAACGGATAGTGACGGCCAATACGCAATCTGCGAAGTTTGGTTCAACGAAACTGCGTGGGATCACCTGTAATAAGGGAAGGGGGTAAATTATGGCAGGCGTTATTACTACTGGCAATCACCCCAAAGCCCTTTGGCCTGGTGTCAAAGCGTGGTGGGGAAGAGCCTATGGCGAACATAAAACTGAGTATACGGACATATTCGATATGGATACGTCCGGTAAGGCTTACGAAGAAGATGTGGGCCTGACAGGATTTGGCCTTGGAGTTATTAAACCCCAGGGTTCCAGTGTGACTTACGACACGGAATCTCAGGGCTACATTTCAAGGTACACCCATGTCACCTACGGTCTTGGTTATATCGTAACGATGGAAGAGTTGGCTGACAACTTGTACTCTGTGGTTTCCAAGCGGAGAGCAAGGGCTAACGCTTTCTCTATGCGTCAAACCAAGGAGAACGTGGGGGCCAACATTATTAACCGTGCGTTTAATTCTAACTATACTGGTGGCGACGGACAGGTGCTTATTTGCAATACGCACCCGACTAAATCGGGCACTCAGAGTAATATTCTCGCAACCGCTGCCGATCTGTCGGAAGCGTCTATTGAGGATCTGATTATCCAAATTATGGGTGCTGTGAATGAGCGTAACTTGAAAATCAATCTGATGCCGCAAGCCCTTCTGGTTCCTAGACAGGAGTGGTTTGAAGCCAATCGTATCCTGAAGTCTACGCTTCAGGTGCATACCGGCGACAATACGGTAAACGTGCTGAAGTCCACCAATGCACTTCCAGGTGGAATCAAGGTGAATCATTATTTCACCGATACCGACGCATGGTTCATCAAAACCAACTGCCCTGATGGGTTAAAGGGTTATCAGAGAATGCCCATCAGCTTTACGAGAGACAATGACTTTGACACAGAAAATGCAAAGGCAAAATCAATCGAGAGATACGTCTTCGGATGGACTGACTGGAGAGCAATCTTCGGTACAGCCGGAGCGTAACCATTTCGGCAGACCCATCCCGAAGTCCATTGCGATGGTAGGGATGGGTAAAAGCCGATTAGATTATGGCACAGCAGCTACCTGTGCGGGCGGATACAGGGGCGTAGCGGAAGAGATATGGGCTATCAATAAGATGGGTGGGGTCATCTTCCATGACGTTATGTGGCGCATGGACGACCTGATGAAAAACAGGAAGCTGATGTATCCCGAATATCTTAGATGGCTCAAAAAACATCCATGTATCGTTACCTCCACAGCGTATCCCGAAGAGTTTCCGGGAAGCGTGGAGTATCCCCTTGAGGCAGTATTGCAAAATATAGGTGTTCCTTATTTTAACACCACTCCAGCTTATGCTTTGGGTTATGCGATTTATTTAGGGATACCCAAGGTTCATCTTTACGGTATGGATTACACTTATCCCGAACAGTCGATTGCGGAAGCAGGTAGGGGTTGTTTTGAATGGTTAATGGGAATCGCCTATGCGAGAAACATCGAATTGCTGGTAGGGCCGAACACATCGCTGCTCGACACCTGCATACCGATGGAGCAAAAGTTTTACGGATACAATGGTTCCGTCACAGCAGACGTTGTTGACGGTAAATGGAAAATTCAATCTACGCGGGATAAGCCCGCGTCTTCTACGGAGGATGTAGAAAAATGACAACTCGACATACTATTACCCATGCAGACGAGCTTTACGCTGGTAACGCTTATTTGCAGGGAACAGATGCTTCCGGCACGACTGTCGGTTCTCCTGATGGTCGCCGGGGCATTAAGATGCCGCACATTTACGTTAGGGAATATGGGGCTGTCAAGGCGGCTGATAATGACGGCATTATTGACGACAATGTGTGCTGTCTGGCAGGGGACGCTTCGACAAACCTGTTGGTAAAGACGGCCTATGCTACTGGCGCGCTCGTTACGACTGTAAACGGTGGGACGGTTATTCTGGACGTTCCGAGAAACATTACGTTTCAGTCAGCTAAAAACGATGCGGCTGTGAAGTTGTATGTGGTTGGCAAAGACGAGTACGGTCAGACAATGGCAGAAACCATTACTGGACCCAATAACACGACTGTTGCCGGTGTGAAGGCTTTCAAGTCTATTCACGACCTTCAAATCAGCGCACAAACGGTCAGTAAGATTAATGTTGGTGTCAGGAACGTTCTCGGCTTGCCGTATCATTTGAGCAGCAAGGGTAAATTCCTCGGCTTTTATGTAAACGGTTCCGTTATATCTAGCGCGACTGATATGCAGAACATTACTACCGGTCTTGCGCTTGCTTGCGATTCCGGGACGACTGAAAGAGCATTGGATGTAAGGGGTACTGTCGAACTGAAGGCTGGGGCAGGTACTACGTTTGACGCGTCTAATGTGTTTACTGCTGTTATGGTAGTAGACCATAGTACGCGAGACAAGGCGTATGGCGTTCCCCAGGCAACGGCTATTACCTAATGCAAAAAATACTCAAGCGACCTGAACCCGCAGATTTGAGCCACTTCAATATGCGGATTTACGGTAGCCACAATACGATCTGCCAGGAACTTCGTGAAATCTATCACATGATAGATAATGAAGAGGCAAAGCTAAAGGTTCGGGTTGCTATGAGTATGGCAAAGAAGATAGTCGATAAGTTGAGAGAGTATAAGAATGAAAAGGATAAGAAAGTATGAACCCATAGACAAAAGATACATGGACGACGACCTTTACAGGTCTGGTGAAAACGGCACTATTTGTCAGATAATCAGATGGCTTTACAACGATACAGACAACGAGGAACACAAGAGAAAATTGAGAATCGCCATGAATATGGCGAAAAGCATGGTGAGAAAACTAGTTGAATACAAAAAGCAAAAAGATGAGTTGGGAATGTAAGAAGTGCGGTGATTGTTGCCGTTTTTTAGAAATTGGGGCGTACATTGATTTGGAAAAGATAGACGATGATGCAAAAACCCTCGTTGAGATACACGGTATTCCAGTCAATAAGCCAATCAAGATTAGATTGACGCATACTTGCCAGCACCTTACGAAAGACAATTTATGCGATATTCACGAAAAAAAACCGGAGGTATGTAGGAGGTTTCAATGTGGAGAGACAGCGATTTCTGGAGAGTCCACGACGAGGAATGGCCGGGAAAAAGCGAACAATTCAGAAAGGGCAAGGTGGCCTCTGAACAGAGGGGATGCGAATATCTTCATAAACTCGGAATACTAGACTGGATTGATGACATAAGGGAAGCATCGAAAAGTTCAGGTACAAAGTATTACAACCTGGCGACGTTATGGTATCTTATTGAGATACATAAACCAAAATACTTTCTTGAACTTGGAACCGGCGTTTCAACTCATGTAATTGCAAGGGCTATGAGTACACATTGCAAGCACGACGATTTGAAGCTTATTTCGATGGAACATGATGAGCTTTACTATGACGATGCCATTAAAAATAAACCCGACTGCGATTTTCTTGAAATCATCAGAAGCGATATTTGTTTAGAAAATGTGTATTCATTCTTGTTGGCCGGTTACAAGGATATTCCATACCTACCTTATTCTATGGTGTTTGTTGACGGTCCCCCGCAAGACACTTTCGTTTCAGGCGATTTGTTGTGGGTAATAGCGAACGCAAAAGACCCCATACTCGGCATCATAGACCAAAGGGCAATGACTGCGTTGGTGTACTATATACTGCTTGGCCCCAAATACATAAAGCGCTTTGGGACCGCGACGTTTCAAATTGGACCCATTGAGCAATCGGTATTGGATTACAGAAAACTCGCTGTTGACGTTTGGAAGCGGGCAGAAGTGGAAGACCGCATGTATTACTTAGTAGAGGGACTTGTTAAACACAAAGATATTTTAGCGGAGGAAGATAATGACATTTGAGGAACGCAGCGTGCCGGAGTCAGTAGCGCTTGTGGCGCTTGGCAATAGTAAGAGTGATTATGTAGACGATGTTTGCAGGGCGGGTAGTCGTCAGGGTGTGGCAGATGAAGTTTGGGTGGTAAACAAATTGGCGGATTTATTTGCCCATGACGTTTTGTTTCGCATGGATGATTTGATGGAGCCTCGGCAAACAAACTATAAAGTCATAAGCGATAGGCACAACAAGAATATCCATGAAAGGTTTGACCCTGTGTTAAGGGCGCACCCAGGTCCCATTATTACAAGTAAAGCGTATCCCGAATATCCTGGCTCAATTGAATATCCGCTCGAAAAGGTCATTAATTATTTAGGATACAGTTACTTTGCCACGACACCCGCGTATGCGGTGGCCTTCGCTTCTATGATCGGTGTCAAGCATTTACTCATATACGGTTGTGACTATAATTATTACTGGAACGCAACACTCGCGGAAGAGGGCCGGGGTAATATGGAGTTTGTTCTAGCTCTTTGTATGGCGAAGGGCCTGAAGGTTAGCTTGGCTCGCAACACTAGCTTGCTAAACAGAAATGTTCCGATTGATATGCAATTTTATGGGTATAAAGATTTAATGGAAGTAAAGACAGACGAAAACAATCCCAGTGTATATAAGGTTGTACCTCGTCCAGACATAGAAAAAATGAGAAACATGGCAGAGGAAATTGACGAAATTGAGGCTTACAGAAAGTTATTAAAGAAGTATGGTTTCAAAACACTTGGACAACTTGACGATCTAGTAAGGGAAAAGCAGGAAGAGTATACCGCATTAACTGACGCAACTGGTAAAAAACTTGTTGCAACACATGAGCATTAACCTTTGAACGCCTTAATTGGCGTATAAAGCTTACGTTTAAAGGAGAACGGAAATGGCTTCACCTGTACGATATTCCAAGGGCGTAACGAATGTTTCGTCCGGTAAAACTATGGGGCAACTTCTTTGTCCCGATCCGACCCTTGTGGTCACTTATTTTAACGACTTTTTCAAATTTGATCCTAGCGAATGGATTACCACCAGAAGTGAAAGCACACCGGCGCAGACAGCCACTCACTCCAATTCGTATGAGCAAGTCACGGATGCCACTAACGGTATTCTCGCATGTGTCACACCGGCCCTAGATGACGATTATGTTTTCTTTCAATATGGTGGCGCTGAGTATGACGCTACAGCAGATGCTCCGCGAGAATTATTTACAATGATAAGCGGCAAGAAGTTGTGGTTTAAGGCGAACCTGAAATGCAACGATGTAGATGCGGCCGATTTCTATACGGGCTTGTTTGTTACGGATACCAGCCCCGTTGCTTCGGCACCGTCTGACGGCCTATGGTTTATTTCAGACGATGGGGATGCCTACCTGGATTTCCACCTTTACAAGTCCAGTGCATCGCAACTTTCCCGAACCGCAATGGCGACACTTACCGACGACACGCTATTTAGTGTGGGAGCCTATTGGGATGGTGTGGATACTGTCCAAGTGTTTTACAATGACGTGCTTCAGGCGGAGGGGACGGGCATTACGCCCGCAACCTCAGAGCTTACAATTAGTTTCGGTATTCAGAATGGCTCTGCTGCCGCAAGCACTTTAAGCATGGATTACATTTGCGTGATCCGGGAGAGATAACATGGCTGATACTGTAAGCGTCGATTATCTTTATCCATTTAACCTGCTCGATTCCGATTGGAACAATAGGGCCGGGACAAAGCGTGTTGTTGTCAGGTTGACAGGCACATCCGATGCTACGGGCGAGACGGACGTTGTTAAGGTTGACCTGTCCGACTTAAAAACCCATGACGGCAATGCGCCCTCCAGAACGGTAGTGGAATGGATGGAATGGCGGGTGCATGGCATGGCGGTCAAGCTGGAATGGGACCGTGCACCACAATCAACAATTATTAATATAAACGACATTGGGTTCAACAATGCCACCACTGAAACTGATTTCAGGGATTGGACAAAGTTTGGTGGCCTAGCTGACCCAGGCGACGACGATAGAACCGGTGATATATTGCTCACCAGTTCTTACGGCTATTCGGGGGACACTTACGACATTATTATGTGTCTCCGGTTGAAAGACTAATGGGCAGAGACGAGTACAAACCAGGAGATTGGAACGTCATTTGTGACCAGTGTGGCTTCAAAAAGAAGCGCAGCGAGTGTCGCTTTACATGGGAAGGTCTTCTGGTTTGTGCCGACACATGCTGGGAGCCGCGTCACCAGCAAGATTTTGTAAGAGCCAAGCCCGACAGGACAAGGGTTTCCGTGTCGCGGCCCGACACCCAAACGCTTCAGCGCTCCACTACGCTCGGCTCGACGGCATCTCAAAACGCTACGAACATAACCGTGTCTTCGGCAAGCAATATATCGAAAGGTGACGGCCTTGGGATAACGCTTGACAACCATACGGTTCAGTGGACGTTTGCGAGTGACGATCCGAGCGGGACGACTGTTTATCTCAATAACGGCTTATGGGATAGCGCGGCTTCCGGCAATACTGTTTACATTTCTAGCGGTACGGGTTTCTTGACCGCAACAGAAGCAACGGCAACGATGCTATGAACTGCACGATTGATTGTCCTTACGCTGAATGGGCAAAGGCAAATGCTGTGCCTATATCCGGCACGAGTTTTCTATTCGACAGGTCCCTGTTTTGCACTAAAAAGAAGCGCATAATGTGGTGGGGCGATCCGTGCATATTTGAGGAGAAGAATGCGAAAGGGCAGAACAGTTTATCATTGCCATGGGAAAAAGAAGGGCAAACCGATAAAGACTCACAAAACGGTAGCTAAAGCCAAACGTCAACACAGGGCCATCATGACTAATAAGAAACGGAAACGCTAATGGCAACATCCTCCAGTTATAACTTTACTGTCAATCGGAACGATATTATCAAGTCGGCTCTCAGGGTTATCGGTGCCATTGCTACGGGCGAAACACCGACTAACGCTGAAATTACCGATGCCGCCGAAGCCCTTAATATGATGATTAAATATTGGCAGACCGAGGGCATAGGGTTATGGCTCAACAAGGAAATCACGCTCTTTTTCCAAAACGATGATTATGACTACGACCTCGGACCTAATGCCGATAATGCACATTGCAGTATAGCATCGTCAGCGATTAAGACTGAGCTTGGAGCGGATGCTGCTGCGGCGGCAAGTTCCGTAACTCTTGATTCGGTAACGGGCATGACGGACAATTTTGACAGGGATGCCATACTGGAATCATCCACTCCCGCCGCTTCGGGTGCGCTCACCCTGGACGGCGCACTTGTTTCGGGCAGTACGGCTACCCTTCCTTCAGAGCGTAAAATCCTCATTTATTCTGACGGCGACGAATCGGGCATCACGTTTTCCGTAACGGGTACAGATGGCGACGGGGCAACAGTCACGGAAACCATTACCGGCCCGGACACAACTACAACCTATTCTACGGAAACATTTAAAACCGTGACGGCTATTACCGTTTCGGGAGCAGGGACTGGAAACATTGAAATCGGGTGTGTGGGGGATCATATCGGCATTGAGTTGGATAGCGGCACTGTACATTGGACGTATTTTGCTGCTGCTCTTAGTACAACCGCTTCTCTGGTCACGGCGCTTGCGAGCGCGGCTTCAACGGATAATCATGTGTATGTCTACACGGAAAAAATCCAAAGACCGTTGGAGATTATAGAAGCGAGAAGGGTGGATAGCACCGACAATGAGACACCGCTTTCCATTGTGTCCCGAAGCGAGTACATGGCTATTTCCGATAAGGATTCCGAGGGTACAGTCAATCAGATTTATTACGACCCACAGCTAACCACTTCCACGCTCTATGTGTGGCCCGAACCGAGCGACACGAAAGAGCGCTTGAAGATGAGCATGAAATATCCCATAGAGGATTTCGACGCATCAACGGACAATGCCGATTTTCCTATTGAATGGGCCGAGGCTCTCAAGTGGAACCTCGCGGAGCGCCTTGCCCCGGAATACGGCACTTCGCTCACATTGGAAGCGCAGAAACTTGCTATGGAAACAAAGGATAACGTAATGAGTTTTGACAAGGAAACCACATCCATTTACATTCAACCGGACTACAGGGGATAAGAGTTGAAGATCCCATTTATAGGTGGGGCCTATGAGGGCAAAAGTTCCAACCTGAACGCTCAAACCTGTGTCAATCTGTACCCTGTTTACGACAATGAAGAGGGGAAAAACGTAAGGGCGCTTTACGGCACACCGGGGATGAAACAGTTTTGTGATCCCAGCAACGCTTCCCCGGTTCGGAACATGCTCAAAATGGGTGACTATCTGTATGCCGTTGTTGGCACATCACTATACAGGGTTGACAGTAGTGGCAATGCGACTGCAATGACAGGTTCCCTTACCACATCTTCGGGTCCCGTGTGGTTGTCTAATAACGGTACTGAGTTGATGATAGTGGACCCCGGCGTTGAGGGATACATTCTCAGTGGCACAACCCTATCTGCCATATCCGACACGGACTTTCCGACGCCAAGCTCTGTTACTTTTCAGGACGGCTATTTCATTATCACCCAGGACGATACGGACACTATTTGGATTTCGGGATTGAATGACGGCACTAGCTGGGACGCCCTTGATTACGCTGCCGCAGAGGATAAGCCCGATGACGCAACGGTAGTCATATCAGACCACGAGCAGATTTGGGTTATCGGGGAAGACTCAACAGAGGTTTATTACAATTCCGGTAACGCTGACTTCCCCTTTGAACGCATCAGTGGCGGTATACTTGAATGCGGCATTTATGCTCCCAACTCTATTGCCCAGCTAGACAATACACTCTTTTGGCTGGACAACTTTGGATGCGTGATACGCATAGACGGTTTTCACAGGTCGATCATATCCACACGCCAAATCGAATATCAAATAGCGCAGTACAGCACAATAGACGATGCTATTGGTTTCGCATACGTCCAGGAGGGCCATTCATTTTACGTGCTGACGTTCCCATCTGTTAGCGCAACGTGGGTATATGACGCTTCAACCGGTTTGTGGCACCAGAGAAGTAGTTATCCTCATGTGAGCGATGGTAGCTGGAATCGTCATCGGGCAAACTGTTACGAATATTTCGCCGGTAAGCACCTGATAGGCGATTGCGAAAACGGCAAGATTTACGAATGGGATATGGACACCTTCTCCGATGATGGAAATGAAATCAGACGGGAACGGGCATCCCAGAGTCTCCACGGTGATAGAAGGTATGTGTTTATAGATAAATTTGAAGTGGAGTTTGAAGCAGGGACGGGAACAGCCGTTGACGATTCAACTATTGGAGAGGGGGCCGACCCACAAGCGGCACTAAGCTGGTCAGACGATGGCGGTCATACCTGGTCTAATGAACACTGGACGGATATAGGAAGGATCGGCTCCTACGGCACAAGGGCTGTGTTGCGACGGCTGGGGCGTAGCCGTAATAGGGTTTTCAGGGTGTTAGTATCCGATCCCGTAAAGGTGGTCATGATTGCGGCTTACGCAAAACTCAGGCAGGGAGTTTCGTAATGGCGAAAAAACCGCTTAAACCGCCC